>Ga0247727_10012006_pt1 | contig 14965 bp, 12 predicted proteins | sample WisWelCaveWW1625_FD_202498 | JGI IMG/M metagenome (GOLD analysis project Ga0247727, IMG submission 202498) | Biofilm microbial communities from Wishing Well Cave, Virginia, United States - WW16-25 | ecosystem: Environmental > Aquatic > Deep subsurface > Groundwater > Cave microbial mat | place... | reverse complement strand
CATTCAGCGTTATGAAGTCATTCTTGGATAGGAATTTCAGCAGTTTGCCATTGGGAGTCATAAGCAATGTTATTATATTCGACAAGTTCGTTAATTTGTCAAATATAGTAACAGTATCGGACTTTCGGTCTTTAGTAACGTTTTAGTAACCGCTCGAGTGAAACGGGGTGAAATGGAATGAAATCAAATGATATCTGAAAGTAGCTATCTGCTTGAGATTATTAAAAAGGGAAATGATGCCCGCTACTTAGAAATGAGCCGAACTTTCCCCCGTAAGTTACTCAGAGGTTTATTATTGTTCTGCTGGTACTGGCTTGTCCTCTTCAACAATCGTAATGCTTTTGTCCTTGCCAATGGGTGTACCAATTTGGGTAGAGATTACAAAACTTGTCTTGCCTACTTTGGTTTGAATTGTTCCAACACAGACCAATTGGCCCACTTGATCTCCCACCTTCAGCTCTGACATGTCTTTTCCAGAAGTATTCAACTCTGTATTATTCGCACTTACGAATTCAAAGGCCTTACCTTTATCGTTAACATCTTGAGTAACTACATAGCATTTTGTATCCTGGGGTTTGAGAACATTGTCACCCTGGGCTGCTTCTCCTTTCCAAATATTTCCAATTTTTCCAGGGCTTTTTTTCTGAATTGTTACTGTCACGTTCAATTTGTCTTTCAAATTATCTTTGGTTACCTCAGCGTCACTCGTAACATAAACAGGCGCAGGCAAAGCAAATGGCTTATCCAATTTGTAGGCATCTCCGAGATTTACCTGGGCATCCATTTCCAAGATGGGAGCGACTGTTGGATCAACGGATACTTTTTCAGGAACTTTTTGCTCAGAGACAGATAATGCCCTGCCTTTGGCTACCATCTCCACAGCATCTTTCTTTGTATTATCAATAACGAAATTCAAAATCATACGAGCGTCTGACTTCATCTCTATTTGATTTTCTGGTTTGTTCTCCCCCTTGACGACATAAAAATCAGACGATTGTATTTGAGCAATCCTATTTTCAGCATCCATCAACACAGACACAGAAAGGTAGGCCGTCTCTTGAACAGTTGTACCATTTCCAGTTTTCTGTGTATCTCCAGTCTTTTTTTCATCCTTCGCTGGTGGCTTTGTCTGTTTGACTCCCCCACAGCTATAAAAGCCTAGTAAGATAATCGCTCCGAAGGCTAAAACTAAATTTTTCATGGTCTTGCTTCCCTTCTACCCATTTTCTCAACGTTATTTAACACTTAGCGTCATCCATGTCAATGACCTAACTAAAAATTACTCATTGCATTAATAAGCAAGGCCTATACCTATCGGAACTGCCTGTTAGCCTAACAATTACAGTCAGTTATAAAGTTACGAGCAAAAATGTAGGTAGGAACGCATTCCTCACGTGTGGGACATTGTTTCCGCCCAAATCCTTCCACCTTGCGGTTTCACTTGTCCATTCGTGTGTCCCTCGAATTAATATAGTCGTTACATGTTTTTGAAAAAAAGGTATGTGTCCCCTCTATGAATGACTTGATGGGAAAGGTGGTTTCCCTTTGCAAACGGCGGGGGTTTATTTTTCCTTCGAGTGAAATTTATGGGGGACTAAATAGTTGTTATGATTATGGTCCGTTGGGTGTTGAGCTTAAGCACCGAGTTAAAAATTTTTGGTGGCGGTCAATGGTTCAGCTCCATGACAATATTGAAGGTCTAGATTCTTCGATTTTAATGCATCCACGCATTTGGGAAGCTTCTGGCCATGTTGAAAATTTCACAGATCCTCTTGTAGATTGTAAGAAGTGTAAAAATCGGTTTCGTCAAGACCATGTGGATGGAAAGGCATGCCCTGAATGTGGTGGGGAACTCACCCAAGCGCGCAAGTTTAACCTCATGTTCAAGACTTTCATGGGGCCTTTGGAAGATTCCACCAATACTATTTACCTACGACCTGAAACCGCCCAAGGAATTTATGTGAATTACCAAAACGTTCTAAGTTCCTCGCGTCAGAAGATTCCTTTTGGAATTGCCCAAATTGGAAAAGCTTTTCGAAATGAAATCACTCCAGGAAATTTCACTTTTAGAACACGAGAGTTCGAACAAATGGAGATGCAGTATTTTATCCGTCCGGGGCAGGACGAAGAAGCTTTTGAGCATTGGAAACAAGAAAGAATTCGCTGGTATGAAAAACTGGGAATTCGAAAAGAAAATCTCCGTTTTCATGAGCATGGTCACGATGAACTAGCTCATTACGCAAAACGAGCTTTTGACATTCAGTATCAATTCCCTTTTGGGTGGCAGGAATTGGAAGGAATCCATAACAGGACCGATTTTGATTTACGCCGGCATCAAGAATATTCAGGAAAAAACTTGAGCTATTTTGATGAAGAAAAAAAGGACAAATACATTCCGTATATTATCGAAACTTCGGCAGGTTGCGATCGAACCCTTCTTTGTGTGCTCTGTGATGCTTACGTAGAGGAAAAGGAACGAACAGTCTTAAAGTTTGCTCCGCACCTAGCCCCAGTTCAAATAGCTATTTTGCCACTTGTTAAGAAAGATGGGTTACCGGAAATAGCCGAAAAAATTCTTACTGACCTTCGAGCCCATTATTCTGTATTCTATGATGACAGCGGTTCAATAGGTCGCCGATATCGTAGACAAGACGAGGTGGGAACCCCTTTTGGAGTTACAGTGGACAATGAAACCAAAGAGAGCAAAACAGTGACCGTTCGAGAGCGAGATAGTATGAAACAGGAAAGAGTAAATGTGAGTGAACTCCTTTCTTATCTGGCCTCCCGCCTTGCACCCCCAATGTGATGTCGGGTTCCTACACTCTTATTTCTAAACTAGGAGAAGGAGGAATGGCCGAAGTTTTCAAGGCCATAAAAAAGGGACCGAGTGGTTTTGAAAAACCGATCGCGCTCAAAAGAATTCTTCCTTATCTAGCGGATCAGAAACCTTTCATCAACATGCTTTCGGATGAGGCCCGATTACATGCGCACCTGAACCACCCCAATATCGTCCAAATTCTAGATTTTTTTAAGTATGGCGAAAGCTACATGATTGCACTTGAATATATTGCTGGCAAAAACCTAAGACAAATCATGAGAGATTCCCAGCAAAGGGCGTTACCCATTCCGTGGCAGGGGGCAATCCATATCATGACAGAAGTTTTAAAAGGTTTAGAATTTTCTCACAAAAAAACAGGCCCCCAAGGGCATTTGGGGATCGTCCACCGCGATGTGAGTCCGCAAAACATCTTGGTTTCCTATGAGGGAGCTGTAAAACTATCTGATTTTGGAATTGCTTGGGCCAATATTGAACGTGATCAAACACAGTCTGGAATGTTTAAAGGCAAGCAGCGTTATCTTGCTCCAGAACAGCTTAAATCAAAAAAAGTAGACTTTAGAACAGACTTATTTTCTGCAGGAGTTGTCCTATACGAAATGGTCTGCCACAAACATCCTTTTGAGACAGGGAGTGAATTTGAAACCATGAAAAGAATTGAGGAAGGTAAATTTGCTCCATCCTCTCAAATTCGCCCTGATCTTCCTACATATTTTCATGAAACATTGTCCAAAGCGCTTAACCCGAACCCATTCTCACGACCCAAAGATGCTGAAGAGTTTCGTCTAGCCTTGGTATCCATTCAAGAATCAACTTGGGCTTCTCAAGGGAATGAAGATTTAGCACACTGGATTTCTCAACTTTACCCTTTTCCCTCTGATTGTCATGAGATACCTGTGGAGAAAACCCCTGTTCTTTCTAATGAGGGATCCATTCTCCCTGCTGTCATTGATCCTTCTCAATCGATCATTCCAAAGATAGAAGATGGATCAGCTGAAATCACATCCCAGACGAATCTTACAAAGTATTTATGGCTTGTGGGTGTAGTGATTTCTGTTCCCTTGATCTTTGTTTTGGCTTTTTGGCAGTGGAAACTGACCCAGACCGCTTGGAAAAACCAAGTATCTCCTTCTCCAGTTCATGAGCCCAAGCTCACGCCCTCAATGATTCCAACCTCTATCATAACCCCTGCTCCAATTCCTCTTCTTTCCCAAATGAAACCGCCATCAGTATCAAAAATAAAGTCGTCACCTCCTAAACCAACAATAAACAAACGTCAAAAACCTGGATTCCTTAGAATGAATGGCCCCTTGGGAGCAAATGTATTTGTCAACGGTCAAAATATTGGAAAACTCCCGATGAACAAATTCAAACTTCCCGTTGGAGAATATGTGGTACTGATCGCTCCAGATCCTGGCCCCACTTCCATGGCAAGAGTTCAGGTAAAAGCAGGAGAAATCGCCTCAGTGTATTGGACCCGACGCCCTATCCGATTCAAAGCTCCAAAGTAATTTGCAACCCATCCCTTTAACATATCCTCTTCTTCTTCCTGCCGAGTGTTTCATCCTTTCGGCCACTGCGCTGATTTTAAGCCGATCTACGTTGACCGGGGCGTTTGCCTACGAATTTAATTTTATTCTTGGCATTGTTTCATCTTTGGTTTTCTGTCTAAGCACTGCTATCCGTCTAGCCGTTGTAAGCCAATGGCGACCCATCCTTCAAAGGGATATCCTACGTGCCATCCTTTCGTCACAGATTTCACTTTTAACTCCCATATTGATTATCTTTGCCTTTTCAGGAAGGAACCCAACCTGCCGATATGACATTGGATGGTGTTGGTTCTTTCTCTTACCTTTTGTTTCAACTTTTTTTGGAGCTTCTTGTGGCATTTGGGCAGCACCTCAACCAAAACCAACTTGGAAACTTCTTTTGAAGGCACTTAGCCCTATTTTTGCTTTTTCGCTTCTTACACTTCGAGATTTGTTTTTTGATCCCAGCTTATCTTTCTTACATCCAGCTTTTGGTTATTTTGCAGGGCCCATTTATGACGAATGGATTCCTATTGAAAGATCAGTCATCACCTATCGATGTTGGACAATAGCTCTCTCCCTGCTCTTAATCTGGACAACCCTCTTAAAAATTGGAAACAAGGAGCCGTGGCGCAATAAATTTTTATTGGGATCTTCCCTTATCCTACTTTTGACGTTGGTTTTTCGTGAAACAATGGGTTGGCACTATGGAAAGAGAGCGCTTTCTAAAGCACTCCAGACGACGATTCAAGGAAGTTTTCTGCGACTTCATCACGATGTTAAATCACTATCCAAGGAACAAGCATGGAATTTAATCCACACGTTGGATTACAGGGTCTCCAAAATTGTTAAACAATTGGAATTGGGAGAGTTATCTAAAAAACCTATCGACGTATTTATCTATCCATCTGGCTTGGTCAAAAAGAAAATAACTGGAACGCGATATACATCTATCGGAAATCCATGGCAACGAGCCCTCCATATTTTGGACACCGACCCCCAAAGCCAAATCTTTCCACATGAGTTAACCCATGTGATCGCTGCTCATTTCGGAGTGCCCCTTCTAGGACTTTCCTTTCGACTAGGCCTTTTGGAAGGTTTGGCAACAGCTCTCGAACGTTATCGGGATGATTTGTCGGTCCACGAGTGGACCAAAGCCATGAAACTTTTGGGGGTGCTTCCCGATATGGAAGAACTGTTTGTTCCTTCGGGATTTTGGAAGCAGTCGGCCTCTCGAGCTTATTTGAGTGCAGGATCTTTCTGTCGCTGGCTAATTGATCTATATGGAATAGATCGCTTCAAACAAGTTTATCGAGGTAAAAGCTTTGAAACCGTTTATGGGATAGGTCTTAGAGAATTGCTTCGGAGGTGGGACATTTTTTTGGAGAAAATCCCTCTATCTTCGCAAGCAATCAAAATTGCAGAACTTACGTTGCGGGCTCAACCTATTACGGAACGAAGATGCCCTCACGATGTGGCGGATTCGTTGGAAAAAGGATGGAGTTGCATGAAAACTTCTAATCTCGTTTGTGCTTCAGAAGCTTTTGGCCAAGCTAGAATTTTCTCTGGGAGTTCTCCATTTACTCTCCTAAAATTAGCTCAGTTTGAAAGCCGAAGGCAAAATTGGCAAAAAGTAAAGGCACTTTCCAGTGAAATATTGCAACATCCTGGCAGTGCAATGTACCACAAAGCTTGGGCTCAAATGTTGACGGGAGATGATTGGGTTATTCAAAAACAATATAGAGAGGCAAGATCACACTATGAGACACCGACTCTTAAAGAGTTAGAAGAATTTTTGAAGCTTTCACTCTTGACGCGACGATCTCTCATCGAAATAAATAAATTTAGCATTTTAGAAGATCTCATTCAAAAAGGGTTTAGCAAAACTTGGATTCAAAGTCTGTCAGAATCCAAACTTAATGAAAATCTTCTGATATACCTATCAAAACTATGTCTTGATCACGCAGAATTGGAACTTGCCCAAGACCTTCTTAGCCAATTGAAGGGCAAAAAGTTGGTAGAGCTTGAGGGCCTGCGATGGAAATTGGTGGCTCAGGTTTCTGAAGCTCAAGGAAAGTTTGAAGAAGCCATCCAGAGTTACAAAGAACTAGAAAAGAATGCAAAAACTTTTGGCCTCCTTCTTTTTTGTAGAGATCAAATCGCCCGAATCCAATTTCTCTTGGGTAAAAAGCAAGCCTCTGCTTTAGCCAACAAATCTGATTCCTAGTTTCTCTGCTAACCTGATCGCTTTTTTTTCCAGTGTCCAAAACATTGCATTGGTTTCCTTTGCACACAGGAGCACCATTCTGTCTACTACCCCTAAAGGAGATATCCCTACACGGCGGGCGAACGCTGAAATGTCTAATAACTGTTCCCATGTGGTAGCAGCATTCCAGTCACGGTCAATTCGTTCCAAAGCTTTTAATCCTTCACGCAATACAGGAAGAAATTTTGGATTGGGGTGACTTAGCACTTCATTGATGATCGGCCAAATTGTCACCACCTCCCCCCCGGTCATATATTCCTTAAATTGTTCTCTTTTTGTTGTAGGGCGGGAAGACAAGTTGTCTACCCATACCGAGCTGTCGATGAGAATCATCGGTCTCGGTATTGACGGAGTTGTCTTTGGGTCATTCGAATCGCTCCACGACCATACAATGAAGCCAGTTTTTCGAGTTGCTTTTTTCGGATGAGTTCTTGCAAACCCAAAATAACTGCCATTGTCTGCGTTTTTACTCCAGCGACCTTGCGAGCCTCTTCCAGAAGCTCCTTGGGTATGTTCATTGAGGTTCTCATGTCTATATTAAAACATTACCTTACCATAAATTCAAGCATACAAATTGTCTGAAATGTATGCCTCTAAAGAAGGTGGATTTATCTTAAGAGGAGGAAATGAGTGAATAATTTTCCACGACTTTCTTTATAATTTTTCCAATAACCTCTTTAACTCTCTCGATTTTTCTTTCGTTGTCACCAGTGTTGCTTGAGGTGTTTCCACCACAACCAAATTATTCACTCCAAAGAGAACCACTTCCTTATCGGAAGTCCGAACAAAGTTCCCTTGTCCTTCTATAACCTTTGCCTTGCCAATCATCACATTATCTTTTTTTCTCTTTTCCAAAGTTTCAGCCACAGCTGCCCACGTACCTAAATCTGACCATTGAAAATTTGAGGGAACACCTTCTACTGAGGAACTCTTTTCCAAAAGCGCATAGTCAATAGAGATCGAAGGCAATTTTTCATAAGTTCTTTTGAGTTCGTCTTTGAAAAAAGCAGAACTCCAATTCAAATTCTTCAAGGGTTCTATAATCGTAGGCACATGTTTGCTCATTTCTTTTAAAAAAAAATCGCTCCGCCAGGCAAACATGCCGCTGTTCCAAAAAAATCTTTCAGATCGAGCAAACTGCTTTGCCTTCACTAAAGGAGGTTTTTCAACAAACCTCTGAACCTTTCGAATTCCATCTTTTGATCTTCCCTTGTAAACTTCAATGTATCCAAATTCGGTTCTGGGGGCCTTAATTTTTAATCCAAAAGTTAGCAGAGACTCTCCATCCTGGGCTCGCCTCACTCCTTTAAGCATGGCTTTCACAAAGGCCGAATGGTCTGGAACATAATGATCTGCAGTCAAAAGAAGAATCGTTTCTGGCTTTTGCATGATCTTTTCCACATTCATGGTTGCTAAGCAAGCAGCTGGAGCCGTGTTTCGTCCGTAAGGCTCAGCGATAATCTGTGTTGAATGTAGAAACGGAAGTAACTTCTCTGTCTCCGTGAGTTGAGACTCAAGAGTAATAACCCAGATTTTGTCCTTGTCGGTAAGGAGAAGGGCTCGCTCATACGCCTGTTCGATAAGAGTTTTTTCATAAGGAAGTGTAAGAAACTGTTTGGGGCGATCGCCCTCGCTCAACGGCCAAAGACGTGTGCCTTTACCCCCAGCTAGGATTACAATATGAAAACTAGCCCGCATTATTTCTTTTCGTTAAAGACAATCATTCCACGAGAGACTTTTCCATTGACCATATCGGCAAAAGCTTCATTGATCTTTGCCAAAGGATAAGTCTTTGTAACGAGTTTCTCTAAATCTAGCTTCTTTTTTAGATAAAGATCTGCAAAAAAAGGGAAGTCTTGGGATGGCTTGGAACTTCCATAATATGTACCTTTGATCGTTTTTTCTTGCCGTGTCATCATTGAGCTTGATATGCGAATCGAACTTTCTTGAGGAGCGATTCCTGCGAAAACAATCGTTCCGCCTTTCCGTGCAGCAGAAACGCACTGCTCCTGGATACCTTCGTTACCAATAGCTTCAAATACATAATCAGCGCCGCGTCCATGGGTGAGTCGAAGAATTTCCTCAATCACCTGCCCTCCAGAAATCAACACTTCTGTTGCTCCAAAAGATTTTGCAATTTCTAATTTATGCTTTAACCGATCCACCACAATGGTAAGCCCTGCTCCAGAAAGGACAGCTCCCATTAAAATACTTAATCCAACCCCTCCTGCTCCAAAAATTACACAACTGCTGCCAGGCTTAACATTTGCTGTATGAATCACAGCTCCAATGCCTGTCGTTACCGCACACCCGATCAGGGCAGCTATGGGTAGAGGAACCTCTTTATGAACAGGGACACAACACTTTTGAGGGACTACAATCCATTCTGAAAAACATGAAAGGGCACTAAAATGAAAAACGTCCTTTCCTTTTCCTGAAAATCGAACCGTTCCATCTAGCATCGTACCGGCCCAAATAGACTGTACATAAGTTTCACAAAGTTGTGGAGATCCGGTAACGCAGTAAAAGCAATTGTCACAGCTGGGGGCCCAATTCAAGATCACATGGTCTCCTGGCCCAACTAGATTTACGTTTGGTCCTGTTGACTCGACAATACCAGCCCCTTCATGTCCAGGAACTACAGGCAACGGATGCCTAGTATCTCCTGTCACGAGGTGCCAGTCGCTATGACACACGCCAGAAGCGCCCACTTTGACCAAAACCTCCCCCTCTTTCGGAGGATGAAGATCAAGAGTTTGAATGGCAAAAGGTTTACCAAGTTCTTCTAAAACTGCTGCCTGAACTTTCACTAGCTTTCCGTTATGTTTTCTTTTTTAGGCCAGACCAAATCAATCGCATAACAGATGGCTCCTACAGTAATAGCTGAATCTGCCACATTAAAGGCAGGCCAGTGGTATTTCCCAATAAAAATATCTAGGAAGTCTACGACATACCCCAAACGAATGCGATCCACCAAATTTCCAATGGCACCACTCATGATGAGAATAAGCCCAAAGAAAGAATATTTTTCCTTAGGGGTTAAGCGAATAAAAAGATACCCAACCACGGCCAGAGCAATCAAAGAAGTGACAACAAAAAATGGCATGGACCATTTCGTTCCAATCCCAAAAGCTGCTCCAGTGTTATGGACCAAAGTTAAATGGAAAAACCCAGGAATTACTTCCATGGATTGACCTCGACTCAATTTGGTGGTTATCCAGTGCTTCGTTCCTAAATCAAGCACAGTAAGAAAAAGAAGTGCTGGAAGGGCTTTAAGGTAACGAGAAGTAGTCGAGTTCATCATTGCTCCACGACTTGAGCGCAACGCAAACATAAATTAGGATATTTATTATCCTGACCAAGATCTATAGCATAATTCCAGCAGCGATCACATCGATTTCCCTCTATAGGTTTCAGAGCAAAGTTCAAGTTCGGATCTGACTTGACAATCTCCATTCCCACTGAAGCTTGGTCTACCACTGAAGCCCTTGATACGATCCAAAGCATTGGCAAATCTCTTTCATATTTCTTTAAAAGAGATTTGGTAGAATCTGATGCGATCACTTCAACCATAGCTTCTAAGGATTGACCAATTTTCTTCTCTTGACGTAATTTTTCCAAAGCCTTGGTGACTTCATTACGAATTCCCATCAACCTTTCCCATTCCTCGTAGAATTCTCTTGTTCCTTTTATCGGAATGTTAGGAAAGTCGGTCAAGTGCACTGATTCTGCCTTGCCAGAAAAAGCTGGAAGGTGGTCCCAAATCTCTTCTGAAGTCATGGGTAAAATGGGAGCTATCAGACGGGCGATCACGTTGGCCATTTCATAAAGAACAGTTTGAGCGCTCCTTCGACGAATTCCTTGTTTTTCATCACAATAAAGACAATCTTTTGAAATATCCAAATAGCGGGAACTTAGATCGATGACACAAAACTCAATGATGCTTGCCACGACACTATGAAATTGGTACTTATCATAAGCCTCTTTCACTTTAACAATCATGCGTCCCAAGGAATCCATTGCCCATCGATCAATTTCTCGTGCAAGTTGATCGCGTGGTACATAATGATCAGGTTTAAAATCTGATAAGTTGCCCAAACAGAATCGGGCTGTATTCCGAATCCTTCGGTAAGACTCGATGACACGGTCCAAGATTTCTGAAGAAAGTCTGACATCGTCGCGATAGTCTTCAGTGGCTACCCAGAGCCGTAACATCTCAGCCCCTTTTTCCTTCATCAACTCCTGCGCCGAGATATAATTCCCTAAAGACTTAGACATCTTTTTTCCCTGACCATCCACAACAAAGCCATGGGTAAGGACAGTTCTATAAGGAGCTTTCGATCTAGTTGCCACAGCTTCTAAAAGGCTAGAATGAAACCAACCTCGATGCTGGTCGCTCCCTTCAAGGTATAGGTCGGCTGGCCAGGAAAGCCTCTCATCTTTTTCCAAAACAGAAGCATAGCTGACCCCTGAATCAAACCAAACATCCAAAATGTCATTTCCTTTTTCAAAAACCTGACCATCACATTTTTTGCATCGCGTGTTCTTTGGTATAAGGTCAGAGACTTCCTTTTCAAACCATACATCCGCTCCGTATTTTTCAAAAAATTCTGCCACGTGAAAAATGACAGGAGCAGAAAGCAAATGCTCTCCACATTGTTGGCAAACAAATGCAACAATCGGAACACCCCAAGTCCTTTGCCTGGACAAACACCAATCGGGTCGAAGTAAAATCATATGATAAATGCGGTCTCGACCCCAAGTTGGGGTCCAATTCACCTTATCAATTTGCTCCAACGCTTTCTGCCTCAATGTCTGATGAGAAAGGCTCAAAAACCATTGTTCAGTAGCTCGAAAGATCAAAGGATTTTTGCATCTCCAACAATGAGGATAGGAGTGCGTAATCTCTCCGTCTCGCTCCACCAAATGTCCCTTGTTCTTTAAGAGCTCTATAATCTTTGGGTTTGCTTGAAAGACTTGTTGACCGCCAAAATAGTCTACATCTGATTGGTAATGGCCGTCGGGACCGACTGGCGAATAAATTTCGAGTCCGAATTTTAGACCTAACTCATAGTCTTCTTCCCCATGTCCTGGAGCCGTGTGAACCAAGCCTGTTCCAGTGTCTGTTGTGACATGTTCGCCAGGAAAAAACCGGATTTGGCGGTTTAAAAAAGGATGCTGCGCAACCACATTTTGTAGAACCTTAGAATCTAAAATCTTTCCAATCAGATGAAATTGGCCCTTTCGTCCCAAAGCTTGTTCCATTTGGGGGACCAGTTCCAAAGCCATGATAAAACGATCTTCTTTCCCTTCGATTCCCACCACGCCATATTCTTTTTCTGGATTGAAGGCAATGGCCATAGAAGCTGGGAGAGTCCACGGAGTGGTCGTCCAAATCACAGCAAAACGATGGCCTTTTGGAGTTGGAGGCTGCCCAAGATTCTCCCAGCCTTCTAGAATCGGATAACCAACATAAATACTGGGAGACCGGTGATCCGCGTATTCGATTTCCGCTTCGGCTAAAGCAGTCTGGCAGGAGAGGCACCAGTGGATGGCTCGACGTGTGCGATAGACGTATCCCTTTTCCACAGCTTTCCCAAATTCCCGAACAATCTGGGCTTGATAAGAAGCATCCATTGTTCGATAGGGCTTGTCCCATTCTCCAAAAACTCCCAGACGCTTAAACTCTTCCCTTTGAATATGAATGAACTTTTCCGCATATTCTCTGCACTTTTTCCGCAACTCGACTTTTGAGATTGATCTAGCCTTGCTTCCCAACTCTTTGACCACTTGATGTTCAATAGGAAGGCCATGACAATCCCACCCTGGCACATAACATGAGTAGCAGCCTGCCATGGTTTTAGATTTCACAACCATATCTTTTAAGGTCTTGTTCATGACATGCCCCAAATGAATGTTTCCGTTGGCGTATGGGGGTCCATCATGTAAAACAAACTTTGGGCGAGCATGGCTTTTCTGAAGGATTTTCTGATAAAGGCCTGTTTGCTCCCAACGTTTCAGAAAAAGAGGCTCGCGTTGTGCAAGATTAGCTTTCATGGGGAATTCGGTCTTAGGCAATGTCAGAGTGGTTTTGTAATCCATAGGCTAAAAAAGAGTGTCGATGTCTAGTCTTTGGCCCCCTTCCCTGTCAAGAATATTGTCTTTTTTGAAGCCATTCCCAAAAGTGGTTTCCGAAGGCATAGAACTTCTTCTTCCTTCTCGCTGTATAGCCTGCAATACCTTGGATCCACCATTTGTACAACCCATGTTCTGCCAACAATGTTGGGAGTCAATCTTTCACCCAACACCTCTTTCTTTATTAGATTCCAATATGATTCCTTATCAGGCATTTTCATGCGGCAGTTATGACAATCTTTTATACAAGCTCATTGTCCGAGCCAAATTTCATGCAGATCCCTTAGCCCTCCCTCCTTTGTTAAGGCTTATGGACTTTTCTCTTTCCCAAATGGTTGGAGAACCCATCCATATGATCACAAGTGTTCCTCCAAGTGTAAAAAGACTTCGTAAGCGTGGACTGGATCTCCCTGGATATCTAGCCAGAAAGATTTCTAAAAAAAAGAGGGTGAGTTATTTTCCTAAACTTCTTACTCGGATTCATGAAACTCCTTCTCAGACTTCACTGTCGCGCACGTCCCGTGTCAAGAATGTGGATGGAGTTTTTGTCTGTCATGATAAAAAGGTCAAGGATCAACATGTGCTCGTCATTGATGATGTATTTACTACAGGGGCTACTGCTCTAGCCACGTCACGGGTTCTAATTGAAAATGGAGCATTACAAGTTACTTTTTTGGCAGCCTGCAGAGCCTTACTAGACAAGAATGAGTCATGATTATTTACAGCGGAGGACAGACAGGAGTTGATCGGGCAGGATGGGATGCGGCTAAATTCCTGGGATTAAAACAGACAGGATGGGTTCCAAAAGGACGTTTGGCTGAAGATGGAGTGATCTCACCAGAATATGAATGCTCAGAGACCGATTCATCAGACTACGTTGTCCGGACCGAAAAGAATTTAGTGGAAGCAGAAGCCACTGTGATTCTCACTTTCGGAACCCCTACGGGAGGCACTCTTTTAACGTTTGACCTTTGCAAACAACATAACCGTCCCTTTATTTTGGTGGACTTAGATCAAATCAATTTTGAAAAAGGGATCGCTAACACATTAGATTTTCTAAAAAAACAAAGCCCAAAAACGCTAAACATCGCAGGACCTCGCGCGAGCAAAGGAGTCGATGTTTATTTTAAAGCCAAAAAGTTCCTCATCACTCTTCTTAAAGATTATTTGCGCAATTAGAGATGAACCTTCGCATGCAACACTTGACACAAAATCATAAAGAGCGCCTTCGCGTTTTTGCCTGGATTTTATATGACGGGGCCAATTCCGCCTATGGCACGATCATGGTCACGGCTTATTTTGTTCTTTATTTCAAATCCGTGGTCATTGGCGATCCACATCGAGGAGATCTTCTCTGGGGACTTTCCATTGGAATAGCGATGGCAATTTTAGCCTTATGTTCACCTATTTTGGGAACCATCGCAGACCTAGGAGGTTATCGAAGGCATTTTTTGATCCTTCTTACTCTTCTATGTATTGTCTCTACAACGATCCTTGGAAGCTGCGGTTCTGGAGATTTTTACAAAGCCATATTTTTCTTTATTCTTGCAGAAATTGGGTATGAGGGTGGAATCATTTTTTATGACAGCTTTTTATCCCAAGTTAGCCATCCTTCCAATATTGGAAGGATCTCAGGATACGGATTCGGAATCGGATACTTGGGAGGTGTTTTTTCTCTGTTGGCCGCCATTCCATTCCTAAAGCCACATGCCGATGGAACCCCAACATGGAGCGTATGGCCTATTTATCTTGTATGTATTCAGTTTTTTATTTTGGCCCTTCCCTCTTTTTTTCTTTTAAAAGATCTGAACCATACAAGGACTCATCTTTCTTCCTTAAGGGACAGATTTACAGAAGGAATGAGGCGTCTTAAAGCTACGGTGAGAACTTTAAAGGGTTATCCAGATCTGACTCGGCTACTTGTTGCTTATCTTATTTTTTATGATGGAATTGCTACCGTTATCAGTTTTGCCGCCGCTTTTGCCCACGATACTTTGGGATTCACTCCCACCCAAATCATGTATATTCTAATTGTGTCAAACACGATTGCGATTCCAGGAGCTATGGTTGGAGGTTGGTTATGTGATCGATTGGGAGGGAAAGTGACGATTCTTTTCACATTGATTCTCTGGATTATAGCCATCCTTGGAATCGTATTTACACACTCACATGAAGCATTCTATGTGGCTACCGGTCTTG
>Ga0247727_10012005_pt1 | contig 14966 bp, 13 predicted proteins | sample WisWelCaveWW1625_FD_202498 | JGI IMG/M metagenome (GOLD analysis project Ga0247727, IMG submission 202498) | Biofilm microbial communities from Wishing Well Cave, Virginia, United States - WW16-25 | ecosystem: Environmental > Aquatic > Deep subsurface > Groundwater > Cave microbial mat | place... | reverse complement strand
CCTCCGCCTGTGGCGGGGGTGGAGGAAGAAGAAAAAAGGATTGGGTGTTGCCGCTCCCTAGCCGCTCAATCATGCGTTCCTGCCAGGCAAGCTGGCCGGGGACGGTGGAGATCAGCGAGAAGTCTCGAAAATCGCGCTGAGTAATCTTCAGCTCAACAGGTGACGCAGCGAATTCAAGGAACAATGGCCGAATACGACAAGAGCAGTAAGTGGCTGATTCAGCACCACGGTGATTCGATACTCCGGCTCGCGCAAGTGCGCGACATTGAATCTTGGCGGGCCTTGCAAGCGTAACTGGTGCAACCGCGCCAGCTCCCGGACGGTTTACTCGAAGCGCGGATTCGAGGTCAGGCCGAGGCGCACCTGTTTCTCGTGGAAGTCGCGACGTACCCTGAACGACGGCTTGTCGAGCAAGTCTTAGGCGACTCCGCTTTGGCGTGGCTGAATCGCCGCGTTCTGCCCAAGCTGTACGCTTCCGGCTGGACCGACGAGCAAATCAACGAGCAGCAGACGTTCACAGATGGCCGGATCGTGCCCGGCACCAAGAAGATTCGCCGGCTGAAGCAGAAGCGGGCGGACTATCGGCTGCGGTACACGCGCGATTTTCCGATCGCAATCGTCGAGGCGAAACCCAGCTACAAGACGGCGGGCGAAGGCCTCCAGCAGGCGAAGGACTACGCCCAAATCCTCGACCTCAAGTTCGCTTACACGACCAACGGTCACGAGATCATCGAGTTCGACTTCCTGACCGGCCTCGAACGGTTCGTGGATACGTTCCCATCTCCTGATGAACTCTGGCAGCATTTTCGGGCCGGTGCCGGGCTGGCTGACGACAAGATTGCCGAGCAACTGCTCACTCCCTACTTCAGCCCCGGATTCCATCGACGCTATTACCAGGAAACCGCCATTAATCGGGCGGTCCAAGCAATTCTGTAAGGCAAGAAGCGCGTGCTCCTGACGATGGCGACCGGGACCGGTAAGACGATGGTCGCGTTCCAAATCTGCTGGAAGCTCTGGAACGCTCGCTGGAACCGGCAGGGCGAACATCGCCGCCCCAAGATTCTGTACCTCGCCGACCGCAACATCCTGATTGACGACCCGAAGGGCAAGACGTTCACCCCGTTCGGCGAAGCACGCTGGAAGATCACCAGCGGCGAGATCAGCATGGGGCGGGAGATGTACTTCGCTATCTATCAGGCCATCGCCAAGGACGAGCGTCGCCCCGGTCTGTACAAGGAGTACTCGCCGGACTTCTTCGACTTGATCATCGTGGACGAGTGCCATCGCGGGAGTGCGAAGGACGAAAGCAACTGGCGGGAAATCCTCGAATACTTCGAGCCGGCCTACCAGCTTGGCATGACCGCAACGCCGAAGCGGAGAGATAATGTCGATACCTACGCCTACTTCGGCAATCCGGTCTACACCTACAGCCTGCGCCAGGGCATCGACGACGGGTTACTAGCCCCCTACCGCGTACACCGAATCGTCACGACCTACGACGCCACCGGCTGGCGGCCCAGCAAGGGAGAACTTGACCGTTCGGCAGCCTGATCAAGTCCGCTCGCGACATCATGCGGAAGGACAAGGGACTGAACGGCGATCTCGACCGATTGCCGATGCTGACCATCACAGGCGATGAGCTGATCGCATTCATCAACAACGACGAAGCCATCCGGCCAGGCGGCAAGCGCGGGCCGGGGCTGTTCGCGTACCTGCGGTCGCTACAGTGCAAGACCGTCAAAGACATGCAGATTCTTCAAGAGCGGAGCGTATGCGGCGGCGAGGCCAAGCCACTGCCATACATGCTCGCCCAGATGAACCTGCTGCTCCACGGCCTGAAGTCACCGCGAATCACGTATGGCAACAGCTTGGCCGTCAAGCTGAGCGAGATCGGCAACAAGGATCGCGTAGACATCGTACTCACGAACCCACCGTTCGGCGGCGAAGAAGAGCCGGGCATCCGCGGCAACTTCCCCGCTGATAAGCAGACCTCAGAAACAGCCCTTCTGTTCCTGCAACTCATCATGCGGAAGCTGAAGAAGCCCGGCACCGATGCCCCGAAGGGTGGCCGAGCCGCCGTCGTCGTCCCGAACGGCACCCTGTTTGGTGACGGTGTGTGTGCCCGGATCAAGCACGAACTGCTCACCGAGTTCAACCTGCACACCATCGTGCGGCTGCCCAACGGCGTCTTTGCCCCGTACACGAGCATTCCGACCAACCTGCTTTTCTTCGACCGCTCGGGGCCGACAAAAGAGATTTGGTATTACGAACAGCCGCTCCCGGAAGGTCGCAAGCAATACACCAAGACGCAGCCCATTCAGTTTGAGGAGTTCGCCGCTTGCCTGGCGTGGTGGAAGAAGCGGAAGGAAAACGACCGGGCCTGGAAAGTCCCAGCCGCCGAACTGCTGGCGAGCGGCTGCAACCTCGACCGCAAGAACCCGCGAGCCAAGGAAGACATCACTCACCTGCCGCCCGAGCAACTCGCCGCGAGCATCTTGCAGAAGGAGCAGCGCATCGCCGAGATTATGGGCAAGATCAAGCAGCTTCTGGCCGACGGACCGAAGCCATGAAATGCTGCTCGGTAGCCAAAATCGGCCGGCTTGAAAGTCCAATCGTTCATTGGACAATTCGTGCGTAGAATTCTCCAGAAGCCGTCTGGAAAATCCCAAACTCTTCGTCGCGCCAAAGGACGTAGTCAGTGCCAAAGAGAAAGAGCAAATCGCTTGCGGGCGAACTCGTGCCGACCATCGCCGGCTACGATGCATTCCTTTCAGAAGTCGTGGAATTGCTGGAATCCGCTCGCCGGGCTGCGGGACGGGCTGTCAACGCGGTCATGACTGCCACCTACTGGGAGGTCGGACGCAGAATAGTTGAATTCGAGCAGGGTGGCCAAACAAGGGCCGCCTACGGCGAAGGACTCATGAAGCGGCTAGCCGCCGACTTGACCGCGTGCTTGGGTCGGGGATTCGGCTTGTCGAATCTCAAACAGATGAAGAAGTTCTACATAGTGTGGACGGACCCCAGAAAAGGCCAGACGTCGTCTGGCCTTTTGTCCGGACCGGGCCCCGTCAGAAAAAGCCAGACGCTGTCTGGCCTTTTTGCGCAAACCGGAGTGCAAGCGGGAATACGACAGACAGCGTCTGTCGAATCTCCTGACATCGGGCTTATCGAAAAAGTGCAGACACCGTCTGCACAATTTCAGACGCAGCCCGAGGACACCCTACCAGCGGTAGCCACCACAATTGTGCAATCACCGATTGCACAATCAGCCCGCTACTTTCCTCTCCCTTGGTCACACTATGTCCGGCTACTCTCCGTCAAAAACCCGCACGCTCGCGAGTTGTACGAGAGCGAGGCATTGCGCGGCGGTTGGACGGTAAAGCAATTGAATCGTCAGATTGACACGCAGTTCTACGAGCGCACGGCCTTGTCGCGGAACAAGGCGGCGATGCTCACGAAGGGCGAGAAGCCCCGGCCGGAAGATGCCGTGACGCCGGAGGAGGAAATCAAGGACCCGTTCGTGCTGGAGTTCCTCGGCCTCAAGGACGAGTACTCCGAGAGCGACCTGGAAGAGGCCCTGATCCGGCAACTGGAGAGCTTCCTGCTGGAGCTGGGCGGCGACTTCACGTTCGTCGGCCGGCAGCGGCGGCTGCGCATCGGCGACGAGTGGTACCGAATCGACCTGCTCTTCTACCACCGCCGTCTCCGCTGTCTCGTGGTGATCGACCTCAAGCTCGGCAAGTTCACCCACGCCGACGCCGGCCAGATGCACCTGTACCTGAACTATGCCGCCGAGCACTGGACACAGCCGGACGAAAACCCGCCGGTCGGCCTGATCCTTTGCACGTACAAAGACGAAGCCGTCGCCCGCTACGCCCTCGACAACTTGCCCAACAAAGTCCTGGCCGCCGAGTACAAGACCGTGCTCCCCGACGAAAAACTGCTCGCCGGGGAAGTGGAACGCACCCGGAAGCAGATCGAAGCCCGGCAGCGATTGCATCGACGGAAACCGAAGCCGTGCGGGTAAGAAGCCACGGCTCTTCCCAGACGGAAAGCCGCCTGCGACAATAACCGCGATTCATGTAGAAAGCAGGTGATTCCATGAGCGAGCTGATTTTTTGGGTGGAAGAAGCTCCGGAAGGCGGCTTCACCGCCCGTGCCCTCGGGGAATCGGTTTTCACCCAGGCCGACACATTGGAAGACTTACGACAAAACGTCCGGGCGGCCGTCGAGTGCCACTACGAGGACGGGGCGGCACCGAAGATCATCCGCTTGCATTTCGTGCGTGAGGAAGTGCTGGCACCATGAAACTTCCTCGCAACCTCTCGGGAGCCGAACTGGTCAAGGCGTTGGCGAAAGTCGGCTATGCCGTCACACGTCAGAAGAGTTCCCACATCCGCTTGATGACGCAACGCAACGGCGAACACCACGTCACGGTTCCCGACCATGATCCTCTAAAAGTCGGCACGCTCTCGGGCATTCTCACCGACGTGGCGGAACATCTGGGGCTGGACAAAGAGACGTTGATCGAGGAGATGTTCGGATGATGGCTGCGGCTCTGCCTGTCGGTATCATTCGCTGCTCCGGGCAAGGCGAATCGCTGGCCCGCTACGCACTCGACGAGCTACCCAACCGTATGCTCGTGCGCGAATACCACACCCTGTTGCCCGACGAACAACTGCTCGCCGACGAACTCACCCGCGCCCGCCGCCTGATCGAAGCCCGCCGCACCATCGCTGGGCCAAGGAGGAAGAAATGAAGGCGACGTGGCCCAAGGTGCGGCTCGGCGATGTCGTGGCGCCTGTTGCCCGTCGCGACTCGCCGCAACCTGGAACGACTTATCGCCAGATTGGCGTGAAGTTGTGGGGCGAGGGCGCGTACGAGCGCGAGGCGATGGACGGCTCTCAGACCAAATACGCGCAGCTTTTCCGCGCCGAAACGGGCGACGTTATCGTGAACAAGATCTGGGCGAGAAATGGCAGTGTGGCCGTCGTGCCCGAATCACTCGCGGGCTGCTACGGCTCAGGCGAGTTCCCGATGTTCGCGCCAACCCGGGATCGACTCGACGCTCGCTGGATGCACTGGCTCACAAAGACCCGTGGCTTCTGGACGCAATGCGATGAAAAGTCGCAAGGGACGAGCGGCAAAAACCGCATTCGCCCTGAACGTTTTCTCGACATCGAAATTCCGCTGCCGCCGTTGGCGGAGCAGCGGCGGGTGGTGGCGCGGATTGAGGAACTGGCCGCCCAAATCCACGAAGCCCGCACCCTTCGCCAGCAGGCGGAGGAGGAGGCGGAGGCAGTCATTGTGAGTGTTCACGTTCAACTCTCGGGTAGACGAACCAGGACGCTCGGAGAGATTCTCCAACTTGATGAAGATGCGCAGCCAGTTTCGCCAACGGCTTCCTACCCACAGGTTGGCATCTGGAGTTTTGGCGGAGGCTTGTTTCCCAAGGCCGCAATGGCGGGGGCAGAAACGACCTACAAGGCTTTCAATCGGCTCTACGACGGTGCTCTGGTCCTCAGTCAAGTAAAGGGTTGGGAAGGTGCGGTAGGCGTTTGCCCGATCGAACTCGATGGCTGGTTCGTATCACCTGAATACCGCACGTTTCGTTGCATACCATGCGAGGCTCGCCCGGGTTACTTAGCCTCACTGGTTCGGAGCGAATGGTTCTGGAGCAAGCTGACTCAGGCAACGAGGGGCGTCGGTGCCCGTCGCGAGCGCACTCGTCCTGAGCAATTCGTCGGGATCGAGCTTCCGATGCCGGACGTAGAACAACAAAAACGAGGCGAGGCACTTTTCGCGGAAGTTGACGCACTGAAGCGTCTGCAAGCCGAGACTACCGCCGAACTCGATGCTTTGCTTCCGTCGATCCTCTCCAGAGCATTCAATGGGGAGCTGTAACCATCTGAAACTGTGAAGGAACTTTCTGAAAACCGCTGAGAACGCTGAGATTCGCAGAGAATTTGATCGCCTCTCTGCGTTCTCCGCGCACTCTGCGGTTCAAATTGAGCCATTGATAGCCCACTGGGCAGAGCCCGGCTTTTTGAGAAGATGGTTTCTATGCCTCATTCCCGCTGATGCTCCCGGATGCTGACACAACCCTGCCGGGCCACGATGATGTGGTCCAGGAACTTGATGCCAATGGTCTGGGCCACCTGCTCCAATCGCCGCGTGATCGCCAAGTCTTCCGGGCTGGGCGTCGCATCGCCCGACGGATGATTGTGTACCAGAATCACCGCGGCGGCGGCATCGCGGATCGCAGGCCGGAAAACCTCACGCGGCGCGACCAGGCTCTGGTTGAGAAGGCCAACCGAGATGAGGTGTACGCCCAACACCTGATGCTTTGTGTCCACACAGACCAGCCGGAACTCTTCTTTCATCCCATCGTCAGCCAGCCGGCGGAACTCCTGCTGGCAGTACGCGATCGCATCGGCAGTGCTGCGGATGCGCAGGGCGGTTTGAGTGTTGCGTTCCTGTGCGGCCCGCTCGATCCTTCGGCCCAGTTCAATCCCGGCCATGATCTGACAGTACGCCGTGTCGGCAACAGCCGGGCTAATGGCTTTCAGTTCCCCTCGGCCCCCGTCGGCCAATTGCTCCAATCGGTCCGAATAGCGTGCGGCGATCTTCTCGCCAGCCTTGAGAGCCGACTCGCCGGCCCGCCCCGAACGGACAAGGATCGCCAGCAGTTCAGCGGTGCGCAACGCAGCGGGACCATGCGCCAGCAGCCGCTCGCGTGGCCGGTCCGCAAGTGGGGCTCGCGTGATCCGGTCATTGTAGATTTTGGAGTCGATCCATCGAGAGGCGCAGAACCCCGTACGATCCTCGGCCCAACGAAAGGAAGGGCGCGTCTTGGGGCCGCTCTGTTCCAGGTGCCCATCCGCTACCAGAAGCTTCACGACTCGCGTCACGAACGCCGGTCGCGCCGCCGGACAGGCGCTCCGAAGCCCCGTGAGCGAGAAGGCGGCATCGGCCATGATCGCGTTCAAGACTCGCTCGTACCGTTCATATCGCTCGGCGTCGTTTCCCGGAACAGCCATAGGCAAACCTCCGGACGGCTCTGGACGTAAGGCGTCAGGCGGGTCTGAGTGAATTCGCCGACGGAATCCGCACTTCGGACGCCCGTATTAGACGTACAGCGACGTGTTACGACAAGGAGCACAGGGCCACGGGGGACACACGCAGCGCGTCAAGCCGGACCACGTCGTTTCGGCCTTCGACGGCACGCGGACAAGCCCGGCGAGTTTGGACGGGACATCGAGCGAGCGGAGCACGTGCTGGCCGAAGAGTTCAACGCCACGGTGGAAGCCCTTGACGAAGTGGAACTTTTGCGGCTCAGTCCCGGCGCGCCGGGGTTGCCACCACCTTCCCACTTGCGATGATTCTCTTCGTACTCCGTGTCGCGGCCGAACCAGGTATGGAGTTCGACGGCTTTCGCGAAGTACGGATAGACGAACTCGCCCCGCATGCTGCCGCCACTGCGATCCTGGCCACTGCGTTCCTGTGATCCTCAGCCGCTCCGTTTCGCTCGGTACTGCTCCCCCAAACGCCGCAGCGTTGGGGAGACATCGGCTGGATCAATCACGGCATCGATTACGCAGAAGTCTTTTGACGATTCTGCCAGGCGCAGGGCGCGGCGGAATTCGTCGCGCGTGCGGGCTTGGACGCCTTGACCGCCCAGGGCGCGGGCGAGCGCTACGTAGTCCCACGGGCGGACACGCAGGTACGGGCGATCGCCCAGGGCGACTTTGAGCGTGGCGAAGCTGCGGTTGTTGATGATGATGACGATTGGGTTCAGCCCGTGGTCGCAGGCGGTGCCGATTTCGACGCCGTTCATTTTGAACGCTCCGTCTCCCACGAGAGCCACGGGCCGCAGGTCGGGTCGGGCGAGTTGCGCGGCGATGGCTCCGGGCACGGCCAGCCCCATACTCGCGTAATAGCCCGGACCAATGAACATGTGCGATCGCAACTCGACCGAGGCGAACAGGCAGTCGCCCGTGTCGGCCAGTACGATGTGATCCGGGGTGAGGAATTCGTTCGGCTCTTCGATGATCGAGTTCATCGACAGCGCGTTGCCCGCACTGGACGGGCGACGCGCCGCGGGCCGGCGCGAGGGCATGAAGCGGTGCCGCTTCAGGCGATCCTGCCGCAGCAGAGCATCGAGCAGATCGGTGAGCGACACGTCGGGATAGAAATGATAACCCACGTGCGTACCTTGTGCCGTTGCCTGGATCAGTCGCCGTCGGTCCAGGTGGCCGGTGTAGAGTCCCGTGTCCATGTCGGTCATGAGCATACCGAGCGCGAGGATGCAGTCGAAACTCTCCACGTAGTGGCGGACTGGCTCGGGGCCGAGCCGGCCGAAGTAGTTGCCGATGAAGTTCGCGTGGCTCTCCGGCAGGACCGCCTTGCCCATGAGCGACGTGGCGACCGGCAACCCGACGCGTTCGACGAAGCGACGCAGCTTGTCCATCAACCCGAACCGCTCGATCTCGACGCCGGGATAGACGACCGGCCGGCGACTGGCGTTGAGCGCCGCCGCGATTTCGTCGATCGCCTCGCGCATCGCCGCGCGGCGCGAGCCGTTGTCGGCCGGCGCGGCTGTGTCCTTGCGCGACGGAACCAAGATGGGCATGTTCACCGCGTCACGCGCGATCTCGATGAATCCAGGCCGCGAGAAGCGACGCACTGCCGCCAGCACGCGCTCAATTTCCTCTGCCGCCTGCGTCGCACCCTGGATGCTCGCCTGCGCCACCGTGACCTCGCCGTACACGCGGAGCTGCGTGTCTGGACTTTTGACGCGGTGATGGAACAGCGCATCCGACTCACGCCACTGCACCTGCGGCGCCCCGGCAATGACCAGCACCGGCGATTCTTCGGCGTAGGCCATGGCGACGGCGTTGGCCATGTTCAGCGCGCCGACGCCGTACGTCACCAGGGCCACGCCCAGCCCCTTGAGCCGTGCGTACACGTCGGCCGCGTACCCGACCGAAGGCTCGTGGGTCATCACGATTGTCGGCAAGTCGCACGCCTCCTGGGCCGCGTACAGCGACAACGCAAAATCGCCCGGCAGGCCGAACGTGTGCGTGACCCCTTCTTCTTTCAGGCGTTTGAACAAGTACTCACCCAGTCGCACGGTGGTTCTCCAGGTTTCTACTGACCTCCGCGGAGTCATAGGTCGGTCTTGCCGGGACCGACTCGTTGACGGCGAAGAAGCAGTCCGTCTTGGCAAGGCCGACCTACCGCGCTGCCAACGCGACAAGGTTTCGCAGCCAGGTATGGTAACACGCAGCAAACCGGCGTAGAATCACGCTAATCTCGATTCGTTAGATACACTTTACCGTGCCGAGAGTCTACCGTGAACACGAAACCAACCGCAATCGCGCCGGCTACCTAGCGGATAATTCGAGTTCGTGTGGGCATCACGTTCAGAGGTGCTATCATGCCATGCACTGTGCAAGTTTTGTGGAATGATCGATTTGTGGGTCTCCTGTATTCGAACTGGGACTCATGCGGGGTTCGATCGTTCGCCCGGGATGAAGAGCTTGCCGCGTTCGGCAAGGTGCCCGGCCGATTCCTGGCCGCCGACGGTGTCGAAGCAAGCCCCGATTGGTATCGCGGCCTCCGCGTGGACGGACAGTTTGTCGATGGCCTCGAACTGGAGCTCGGTGATATCGAGCCACTTGAAGACGCATGAAAAAGCGGGAGTCCAGAGCGAACCTCAAGCAAGCGTCTTCACGTGACCGCACACGCGAGGCCGCGGGGCGCCCGGATGCTACGAAACACCGAAGTGACGCTCTGAGGCGACCACAGTTTTGGAAACGATTGATTTCATCTCTTGTGCTTTTCGTTCTGCTGGCGCTTGGCATCATGGCCGTGGATCGGTTCCGCCTGCCCGATCCGGCGGCGGCGACTTACGTGGGCGGCCAGACGTGTGCCGTGTGTCATGCGGAGGCCACGGAGAAGTGGAATGACTCGCACCACAGTTGGGCCATGCGCGACGCCACGCAGGACACCGTGCGAGGCGACTTCGACGACGCGGAGTTCACGCACCAGGGAGTCACATCCCGGTTGTTCCGCGAACGAGACCAGTTCTTCGTCAACACGGACGGTCCAACCGGCGAATTGGAGACGTTCCCGATCAAGTACACGTTCGGCGTCGAGCCGCTGCAACAGTACCTGGTTGAGTTTCCGGGCGGCCGGCTGCAGGCCCTGTCGATTGCTTGGGACACCGAAAACCGGTGCTGGTTTCACCTCTACCCGGACGAAAAAATCCCGCACGACGACGTGCTGCACTGGACCAAGCCGGCCCAGAATTGGAACTACATGTGTGCCGAATGTCACTCGACGAATCTCCAGCGAAACTACGACTTGACGACCGGCACGTATGAGACGACGTGGTCCGATCTGAACGTCAGTTGCGAGGCATGTCACGGTCCGGGCAGCGCCCACGTGCAGGTGGCGAATTCCTGGCGGCCGTCGCGCCGACTGCACTACCGCCACGGATTAGCGCCGATCAAGAACAGTTTTCGCAATTGGCAAACTGGCCCGCCGCTCCGCGCCGGAGAATCCGCGACGGCGTCGCGGGCTTCTAACAACAGAACCACGCAAGCCCAACTGGACGAGGCCCGAGCCGAGATCGACACCTGCGCCAAGTGCCACGCGCGGCGGGGGATTGTGTATCCGGGGCACCGGGCCGGAAGCAAGTTCCTCGATCACTACGTCCCGGAACTGCTTGATCGCGAGCTTTATTATGAAGACGGTCAGATCCGCGACGAGGTCTACGAATACACGTCGTTCCTTCAGAGTCGCATGTTCCGCGAGGCGGTGCGCTGCAGCGATTGCCACGACCCGCACTCGGCTCGGCTGCGTGCCGAGGGTAACAGCCTGTGTACCCGTTGCCATGTGGCGGGGAAGTATGACGCGGCGGCCCATCACCATCATCAAGCGGGCAGCAAGGGCGCGGCGTGCGTCGAGTGCCACATGCCGACGCGGACGTACATGGTGGTCGATCCGCGTCGCGACCACAGCATTCGCATCCCGCGTCCCGATTTGTCGGCGGCGCTTGGAACGCCCAACGCTTGCAACAGTTGCCACAACGATCAGACGCCGGAGTGGGCTAGCGATCGGATCATCGAATGGTTTGGCCCAACGCGGCGCGATGATCCGCCCTATGCCTTGGCCCTAGCGGCCGGACGAGCCGGGAAACGTGAAGGCGAAAGGCCGCTGCTGGCTCTTACGAAGCGATCGAACGTCGGACCTGTCGTACGGGCCAGTGCTGTGGCGATTCTCAACAAGTATTCCAGCTCGTCCAGCCGGGAAATCGTGGTGGCCGCCCTTTCCGATCGCGAACCGATCGTTCGCAGCGCGGCGGCACGTGCGCTGGAAGGGCAGTTGGACTCGGATTCTACTCGTGCTTTGGCTCGCGCGCTGACCGATCCAGTTCGTCTGGTTCGAGTCGAGGCGACCCGCGTGTTGTCGCAGGTACCTGGCGAACAGCTTTCTGTCGAAGACCGCGCGGCGTTTGCGGGCGCGTTCGCGGAATACGAAGCCGGCCAGTTGGCCGTCAGCGACCAGGCAACAGCTCATCACAATCTGGCACTTGTGTACTCGAACCTCGGACAACTCCAGAGGGCGGAGTCCGAGTATCGGACCGCCCTGCAGCTCAATCCCGAATTCCTGCCGGCCCGATTCAATCTGGCGATGCTCCACAACCGCCGCGGCGACAACTCAGCGGCCGAGCGAACGCTGCGCGAGGTGATCAAGCTGGATCCAAAGATGGCCGACGCTCACTATTCACTCGGCTTGCTCCTAGCGGAGGACGGAAGCCGGCTGGCCGAAGCGGCGACGTGCCTGGGGACGGCGGCACGGCTGGCCCCGAACCGCGCTCGCGTTCAGTACAACTTCGGCTTGGCCATGCAGCGCCTGAACCGGCCAAAGGAGGCGGAATCCGCGCTGCTCGCCGCATGCTCGCTGGAGCCGACTGCTAGCGATTTCCTTTACGCCCTGGCAGTCTTCTATTCCCAGCAAAAGAAGTGGCCGAGGCGGGGCGCTGGGTCGAAGAACTTCTGCGTGTCGATCCGACCAACGTCGGCGGCCAGGCGCTTTGGAGACAGATTGTGACGGCGAATGCCGCATCACCCGCTCAGTGAACGAGCTTGATCGCCGGCCCTGACGGTCACTCCCTTCCCTGGCAACTCGCTAATGACAATCATCCGCGTCAAAGGAATCATGGTAACCATAAACTGGATTAATTTTATACAGTTTATCCCACCATCTGTTCACGCCTGGATGTCGGCAACCGTGCTGAAACGTGGATGTGCATTCCCAGCGAACGAGTCCTGGGCAAGAAGTTCTCGCTCATCGACTGCACGGTGTGAATTCGTAACGCGGAAGCGATTCAGGAGACAAACCCATGAAAACGACTGTTCGTGGCAAGTTCATCGTCGCGCTACTCACGGCGCTGGTCTGCGTCGCGGCGACGCTTTCGGTACAAGCTCAGACCCCCGTACTGACCGCGGTCCAGCGGTCCGAAGCTGGATTGGTCCAGGCCAACGCGGAGAAGGCGGTCGCGGATCGAGTGGCAGGCGAGAGCAAGGCAGTGCATGAACGGACCGCGGCCGTGCAAGCGGCGACGGAACAGGCGCTGGCCGCGGCCAAGGCGTCGGCGGACAAAGCGGCCGAAGTGGCCAAGAACGCGCAGGGTGATGCGGCCAAGCCGGCTGCAGAGTTTGCCGCGAAGGCCGCCGAGGCATTCAAGGCCGCCGAGCAAGCGTCGGCGGCCACGAAAACGGCGGTCGACAAGGCCGCGGCGGAACGAGCCGCCGCTGAGAAAACTCAGGGTGAGAAGACGGCAGGTGCGGCCACTGCCGCGCGACGAGTGCTCGCGGAGAAGGCGTTCGCGGCCAACATGGCGCTGCGGCAAGCTCGCACGGAGCGGGCTCAGGCGGACCAGGCACTCGGCCAGAAAGTAGCGGCGGCGAACCAGAAGAACGCGGAAAAAGCTGCGGCCGATCAACTGGCGACCAATACGGCCAATGAAAAGGCCGCTGCTGACAAATTTCTAGTGGACAAGACCGCCGCTACCAAGACGACTTTGGAGCAAGCGAGTGCGGAGAAAGACGAGGTCAAGAAGAAGGCGCTGCAAGAGACCGCGGCCAAAGTTGAGGCCGAGCGAGTCGGGGCCGAAAAGGCCGTTGCCGAGAAGGCTGCCGCTGCGAAAGTGGCGGCGGACAAGGCGGCTGCCGCGAAGACCGCCGCAGACCAAGCAGTGGCGGAGCAGACCGCGGCGCAGCAGGTCGTGGCTCAGAAGGCGGCTGTAGTGACGGCGACCCTCGACGCGTTCACCGTCGCTGAAACGGAAGCGGTCGGCGGCCTCAAGCCGATCCTTGCCGGTGCGTGGGATTACAACAAAGCCCGGCACCTGCTCACCCGCGCGGGTTTCGGCGGCCCGCTGGCCGAAGTCGAGAAGCTGCAGGCGATGGGCCTGCACGCCGCCGTCGAGTACCTCGTGAATTACCACGGCCAGCCGGCGTGCAACGTACTCTACGACGTTCGACCGCCAGAACGGCCGCTTGAATACGAAAACTACCTCGAACAACTCGAACGCGATCAACTCAACAACGAACGCACCGGCCGCGAGCAATCGCAACAAGCGGTCCTGCGGCAGTGGTGGCTGCGCCGCATGGCCGAGACGCCGCGACCGCTCGAAGAAAAGCTCGCGCTCTTCTGGCACGATCACTTCGCCACGGGCTACGAAGACAAGCTCTACCAGAGCAACATCCTGTACAAACAAAACGAACTGTTCCGCAACTACGCCGACAAGTACGAGGGGCTGCTACGCGGCATCGTGCACGATTCGGCGATGATCATCTATCTCGACAACCACGTGAACGTGAAGGGCAAGGTGAACGAGAACCTCGGCCGCGAGGTGCTGGAACTGTTCACGCTCGGCCGCGACCAGGGCTACACCGAGCAGGACCTGCGCGAGCTGTCGCGGGCACTGACCGGTTACAGCTACGTCCCGCACGTGAACATGTTCCGGTTCAACGGGACGCAGCACGATGAAGGCCCGAAAACCATCTTGGGGCGGCAGGGGAACTTTAGCGCGGACGAGGCGATCGACGTCATCCTACAGCACCCGTCGACGGCCCGGTACGTCGCCAAGAAGCTGTTCGAGTTCTTCGCGCACCGCCAGCCAAGCGACGACACGGTGAACCGCCTGGCCAACGTGCTCCTCACGAACGGTTACGAACTCGGGCCGATGCTCAAGACCCTGTTCATGTCGGAGGAGTTCTACAGCGAACGGGCGATGGCTCAGCAGATCAAGAGCCCGGTCGAGTTGATGGTCGGCACGATCCGCACCTTGGGGCTCAAAGATGTGAACTACGGCTACGTGGACGGCGCGACGCACGGCATGGGCATGGTCCTGTTCCAGCAGCCGAACGTGGGCGGGTGGGAAGAGGGCCGCACGTGGATCAGCGCCAACCGCGTGCTGCTCCGCTACAACGGCGTGGCCAACCTGATCGAGCAGCCGAACGTGGAGATGCTCGCTCTGGTGGAAGGCAAGGTGAACCACCCGGCCGAGTTGGTCGATTATCTGGCCCGCGCCTGCCTCGCATCCGGCCTGAGCGAGCCGCAGCGTAAGGCCCTGATCGACTTCCTGGGCCAGCTCCCGCCGCCGGCCGAGTGGGCCAAGCAGCGTGACGCCATCAACGCCAAACTGCGTGCCCTGATCGTGCTGATCATGAGCACGCCGGAGTATCAAGTGAGCTGAGTGTGTAGCGCGGCCCCTCGTGGGCCGACAGCCAAGCCCGCCACAAGGGCGGAAACTACCGGAAATTCAGAGACTTCTCGCTGATCCCCACCGACCCCCGCCGGCTCGTCCGGCTGGTGAAGGCGATTAGCGGGCTATAACGCGACGTGGCCCACTCTCTCTCTTCTTCCTCCACCTCTGCCTGTGGCGGGGG
>Ga0247727_10012004_pt1 | contig 14967 bp, 12 predicted proteins | sample WisWelCaveWW1625_FD_202498 | JGI IMG/M metagenome (GOLD analysis project Ga0247727, IMG submission 202498) | Biofilm microbial communities from Wishing Well Cave, Virginia, United States - WW16-25 | ecosystem: Environmental > Aquatic > Deep subsurface > Groundwater > Cave microbial mat | place... | reverse complement strand
ATCGCGTGCGCCGTCTCCCTGCTTGCGAGTATAGTCCAGCACCATGCGATGGCCGCCCAGCCGGACCTTGCCATCGAAATAGTCACGGCCGCCGCCGGTGATGGAAGCGAATCCGCCGAGCCTCTCTTGAGGCGCGGGCGTGATGTAGTTGATAATGCCGCCGATCGTTTGTGGCCCGAACAGAATTTGTCCGGCGCCTTTCAATAGCTCGATGCGTTCGAAGCGGTCGATGGGCGGGTGGTAGTAACTCGCGTTGTCGCCATAAGGCGCGTAGGCCAGCGGAACGCCGTCCTCGAGCAGGGTGACTTTCGTGGCGCGGGTGGGGTTCAGGCCGCGGATGCCGATATTGGGCCGCAACCCGAAGCCTTCTTCATCGCGCGCATTCACCCCCGGAAGCTTGCGCACCGCTTCGTTGGCGGTAAACGGGCGGCTGGTTTCCAGCGCGCGCAAATTCAGCACGTTGGCGCTGCCGGGGATGGCGGCAAGGTTTTCCGCTTTGCCAACGACAACGACCTCGGGCATGACGTAGTCGGCGTTGGCCGTGTCTTTGGAGGCGTCGGTGTTTTCCTCCTGCGCCCAAAGCGTACCAGCGCTAAGCAGAACGAGCGCCCAAAGGCGCCTCATCCGTCGAGTCAGCAGCATGGAAAAATTCTCCTCTCTTTTGCTTTATTGGATAAAGATGAATGGTTTGATTCGAAGCTCTGGCACGTTTGCCAGGATACCGGTTTTTCGGCTTGCTTGAAATATAATGATAAAATTTAATTGTGTCAAGTTAAAATTAAATCATTATTAAAATTGTAATAAGAACGATTATTATTATTAAAATAATAATCGTTCCGAATTTTATTTAAGCCGGTGCGGGAGTTGTAAAATTGCCGGCGGGATGGAGGGGAAAGCGGTTTGGTCGCCGTGACTTTCAGGCGAGCGGGTTTTCTACTTGCAGGAACGGAAGGTCTTTAAAATCGTCGACGTTGACAGTATAAAGCCCCTCGATCTGATTGTCCTTCAGTGTTGCGGCGATCGCCACATCAAAGACTTTTTTCCGCGTCGTCGTGGTTTCGAGCAGATTGAGGAAAGTTTCCAGTTGCGTCATTTTAGGATAAATGACCGGTACTTCCAAAACTTCGGTATATAATCGAAGAATATCGATTGCTTCAGGTATGGAAAGCGGAGTTCCGACGTTTTGTCTGGTGCATACATTCACAAACTCGGCGCAGGCTTGTAAAGGGATGCCGATGATAGTCTTTTCCGTTCCGTTTAATTCCATCAGAATACGTTTCAAGAAGCCTCTGGCTTTCTGATACCATGGCGATGACCGGTTGTGAGCATACACCAAAATATTTGTATCAATGGCATACATCACAGGCCTCTATCCGCATATATCTCGTCCCGATCAACAATGACATCGCAACCAAGATCAAACGTTGGAATGACAAATTCGCGCCGGCGCCGGCGAATCTCTTCTTTATGCGCCTCTGCCTTTTTCTGCGCTTCCGGGTCTTTGATTTCTGCCTTGATCGATTGCAAAATCGCTTCCAGCAGAGCCATACGATCCGAAAGCGACAATGATTCGATATGGGGAAGAATTTCTTGCGTGGACATGGTGACACTCCATTACATTAGGTCTGCTGCGTTTTAGTATCAAGAGCAAACATCAAAGCCCTCGCTCCGCATAAATCTCATCGCGATCAACATGAACGTCGCTGCCCAGATGAAATCCCTTAATCTTGAACTCCCGCCGGCGGCGCAAAACTTCTTCCCATTCCGCCGCCTTTTTCTGCTCGACCTCGGGATCTTGGATTTCCGGCTTGCGGGACTGCAGGAATGCTTCCATCAAAGACATTCGTTCCGCACGCGGCAGTTTCGCGAGGTGGGCGAGAAATTTTTGCGTCAGCATAGCAGCACTCCATTGATTTCAATTCTGATAATATAAGCGCTGCGGCCATGAAGTGCAACAAAAAAAATAAAACGTCAGGGGCTAAAGTAAAAAAGTCAAAATGATTAAAGTCAAAATTATTGAACAGCTTTTAATTATTTTGACTCATGCATTTCAAAACTGCACCCGCGTTCCCACAATCCAGTTCCGCCCCGGCATGCGATAGCGCTCCAACTCCTCGTAGGGCTTGTTCAAAATATTATTCACCGCGAAAGAGAATTGATAGCGCTCGTGCAAACGCAGCGTCGTTTTTGCATTGGCCACCAGGTACGCCTGCGGCACATCGAGCGGATAGAGAAAAACCTCATCCAGCCGGCTTTTGTATTGGCCGTGTACGCTCAACGTCAATCGGCTGATCGTGGCGTCGGTGGCGAAAGAGAAAGCATGGCGCGCGCGATACGCCAGAAATTTGTTTCTCCGCCCCGGCGATTGATCAACCGCATTCAGGTAAGTATAACCGAACGACGTGTGCAAACGGCGCTGCCAGTGCAAACGCAAATCACTTTCGAAGCCTTGCGTGAGCGCCTGATTGAGATTGCGCACTTGAAAATAAGGATGATTCGCGTCTTCTGCCTGTTGAATATCCACCCAGTAAATCATGTCGCGATAGCGATAACGAAAATACGCCAGATCGATTTCGGCAACTTCCCGCCAGCGCCACCGTAGGCCGGTTTCCAGCGAAAAATCCATGCGCTCCGGCTTCAAATCGGGATTGGGTTTGAAGCGCGTATTGCCGCCCAACTCGCGCTGAAAGAAACGCTCCGCAATTGACGGCGAACGAAAAGCCTGCCCGACCAATATGCGCAACGCCAGCGGCGCCGCCGGACGATAAACCAGCGCCAACTTGGGACTGAGCTGTCGGTATGAAACGCCGCCGGCCAGATGATTCCAATCATAGCGCATCCCCAGCGTCGCCGTGAGCTGCGGCGTCATTTCGAATTCGTCCTGCAAATAAACCCCGGCGTTGTTCACCCGGCGATTGCCGTACATCACCGTGTCCGGCGAAGAGTTCACGTGATCAAGCTGCACGTCGAGGCCGGTGATGAGATAATGCCGATCGCTCAAATAATAATCCAGCTGCGTGAGATTGCCGAATTTATCCGCCTCGACGCGCGTGCGCAGGCCGTAGGGTTGCTGATTGTCGACCGACGTGAAATCCACATCGCGCTCATTGAAAAACGACCGCGCCGCATTGCGATAAAAATAAAACCGTGAGGAATATTTGAGCCGCGCGCCCGGCACGGCCCAGTAGTGCAAATCGAGGCTGTAATTGCGCTTCTGCTGCCGATCATCGCGATAACCCGGCGTCACGCGAAATGGCTGCAACGGCGGAGCATAGCGTTGATCAAAGAGCCAGGTGTGCGGATAATCATTATCCACTCTGCCCAGGCCGAAACTGAATTCGAGATTGCGATTCTGCCGCAAATCAACTAAAGTTTTGCCGTAAATGTTGTAAAGCTCGTACGCGGTGTTTTCGGCGTGACCAGCGGATTGTTTGCGGCTGAGGTTGAACAGATAACTGACGCGGCCGCGTTTGCCGGAATGGCTCAATTCAATTTGGCTTTGTTGCTGCGGTTGATTGGTGTAACGCAACACCGGCGCCGGTTTATCAAATAAGCCGTATCCAATATCGACGCTGGTGAGCGAACGATACGCCGGCTTGCGGGTGATGACGTTGATCACGCCGCCCATCGCGGCCGAGCCGTACAGACTGGAAAAGGCGCCTTTGACGACTTCGATGTGATCGATGAAATTTGTCGGCACGAGACTCCACAACGCGCCGCCGGAGTCCGAGCTCAACGCCGGCCGGCCATCAATCATCAACAGCACGCGGTTGCCGACGCCACCTCCTGCGACATCGGAACTACCGCGTATTGATAAGCTTTGCACGGAGACCCCCGAAGCGCGATACACCGCAATGCCCGGCACCATTTCGAGCGCCTGATCGAACGTCACCACCGAACGCTCCCGCAAATCGCGCGCGTTGAGAATGACCACGCTCGCCGGCGCCATCTGTGCGGTTTGCTCGCGCCGTGTCGCCGTAATCGTCACCGCCTCGCCGTCAATGTCAGTTGGCCGCAACGCAATTTTATGCGCGAGCAATTTTCCGGGCGCGATCACGATATTTTCATCGTACGTTTGGTAACCCAGCCGGCTCGCCACCAGCCGAGACGTGCCGGGTCGAAGATAGCGCAAAATAAATTTGCCGTCGGACGACGTCGCCGCGCCGATGTACAAGCTGTCGAGAAACACATTGACCGCGCCGAGTGGCTCTTTGGTTTCCGCGTCATACACTTGTCCGGAGATGACTCCGGCCAATTCTTTCTCAATCTCAACCGCTTTGGGTTGCGCCGTAAGCATGATCGGCAACAAGGCGACAACGCCGAAGAGATGAAACGCTTTGAAGGTGTTCATGATCGTTTTCAAAATACAATTTTGATCTAACGATAAATTTTTCAACTACTAGAGGCACTGCAGGCAGCACGGAAAAACTTTCGGCAAAACTATTTGGGGCAAAACAATTTTTAATATCGTTTTGCCCCAAATTGTTTTGTCTTAAACTTTGTTTTTTTGCAAAGATTTTACTTCAAAAAATCCAATCTCCAACGCTCTTCCTACTGCACAATCCCGAGGTTCGCTTTGATGTTCACATTCGACAAGTTCAATTTCCCATCGACAATTTGAATGGGAAGAGGATTGGCGCCGGTTATGGGCCTGCCGCTGCCATCGACGGCAAGGCTGTCGGCTTGCGACCAGTAGATGCCGAGCACTTTGGCGCCCGCGGGATTGGCAGGATCACGCCAGCCAACCGTGAGCACCGGATAGGTTTTCTGCGCGAGACATTGAATTTTATAGGACTGAGAATTGTTGCCGACCGCGAACACTGAGCTCGCGTAAGCCGGCGGCCCCGCGGGCGGCCATGTAGCCCACAACGAAACCTGCACTTCGCCTTTTGATGGCCACGTGCCGACAAAATTTACTTTGCCGGAAATCGCGCCAAGCTGTAAAATATCGAGATTCGCGACGAGATTGACGTTCGTCGCTTTGGGATTGCTAGCGGAAATTTCAACCGGCAACGGCAGCACGGTAAAATCACCCTTGCAATCAACGCCCGAGAGCGTGTTATTCGCGGAATAAACGCCGATCACTTTCGCGCCGGTCGGATCCGCGGGATCACGCCAGCCGATGGTGATGACGGCATATGGGCCTTTGCTGAGATCGGAAATTTTATACGTTTGCGTCGCTATGCCCGGTGTCAACGGCGCGCTAAAAGCCGCGGGCGGTCCAGCCGGGGGCCAACTCGTCCACAGCGAAACTTGAATGTTGCCCTTTGCCGGCCATGTGCCATTGAATGTGACCGTGCCTGAAATTTCAGTCGTCGTTGAACTTTGCACGGGGTTCTTGTCATCGCTGCAGCTCAACCAGAAGGTCATGTTAAGAACCAAGCCCATCATGAACAATATGCGAAAAGTACGCATGTTAAATACTCCTTATAATAATGAGGTGAAATTCGCAATCTTCGTCAGAAGGCGAGCGCGCTGTGTTTACGAACTTTAAAGTTTATAGGTAACTCTAAATTTCTGCCTGTTATCATCACAAATAACATGCCATTGCGGAGAGAGTTTTTGCGGAGCGCGCGTTGAATCAAGTTAAACCAATGATTTGATTGCAACTAAAAACTTTTATTTTTTGGTTGCAATGAAGCCCGCGGCTTATTTAAAGAGAGATTTTCCCCCAAAATGAAAATCAGCTTTTCATTTTGAAAAGGTGGAAGGATGGGATGGGAGATGGGTCTTGCAAAAATGTAAGTGCAGATGATTAGTGGTTCTGTAAAAAATGCACTGGAGCCGTTTGGACAAATTTAAAATCGGATTGACAATCTGTCCAAATTTTTGTATCTTACACCATGATCAAAAGACGACTCAGTCACAAGCTCCAACAGGTCGCCTCTCAGTTTCCAGTAGTTGCCATAATGGGTCCACGGCAATCCGGCAAAACCACTCTCGTCCGGCATGTTTTTTCTGATCGCCGTTATATTTCACTGGAAGATTTAGACCTGCGAACTTTCGCGCAAAACGATCCGAAAGGATTTTTGCAAAGCTATGACGGCAAAGTCGTTTTTGGCGAAGTGCAGCGTGTGCCGGAACTGCTTTCTTACGTTCAAACCATCGTCAACGAACGCCGAGAGCCAGGCCAGTTTATTTTGACCGGCTCGCAAAATTTTCTCCTGCACGAAAAAATTTCACAGAGTCTGGCCGGACGGGTCGCGCTGTTAAATCTGTTGCCGTTGAGTCTGGCGGAATTAAAAAATATTCCCCCGGCTTTGCCAAATCTTGAAGCCGTTTTGTTCAAAGGACTTTATCCGCGCTTGTACGATACGAAAATTGAGCCGGCCGATTGGTATCCGAGCTATATTCAAACTTATGTTGAGCGCGATCTGCGCCAGATGAAAAATATTTCCAACCTCAGCACGTTTCAGAGATTTCTCAAACTGTGCGCCGCGCGAACCGGACAACTGCTGAATCTGTCCTCACTGGCAAATGATTGCGGCATCTCCGCGACTACCGTCGGCTCGTGGCTGTCGATATTGGAGGCCAGCTATATTATTTTTCTCTTGAAACCACACTATCAAAATTTCAACAAACGTCTGGTCAAAAGCCCAAAGCTGTATTTTTATGACACCGGCCTGGCCTGTTCGCTGTTGGGAATCGAGAATGCAAAACAACTGGCGACGCATTATCTCAAAGGCGGGCTTTTTGAAAGTTTGGTGATCGCGGAGTTGATCAAGCATCGCCTCAATCACGGCCTCATGCCGAATTGTTATTTCTGGCGCGACAAGCTGGGGCACGAAATTGATTGTATAATTGAACTGGCTGATCGGCTCATGCCGGTGGAGATCAAATCCGGCAAAACCGTTGCCGAGGATTATTTCAAAGCGATCAAATACTGGCTGGAATTGTCCGGCAACAAACCGGAACAGGCGTGGGTCGTCTACGGCGGGGAAGAGCGGCAGAAAAGAACTTCAGGCAACGTGGTCGGTTGGAAGCATATCGAAGAGGTTGTGGCGCAACATTAATGTTGCGCCACAATAATCTTGTAAATGCCGCGGTTTTTTTGTATCTTGGAGCATCATGTCGCGAACATTCGAAGATGAAATGGCCGAGGCCCGGACCGCGCTGGCGGCTGAGGATATCGGCCGGGCCCGCACCTGCGCGCGTCGCGCCGTCGGCATGGTTATGCAAACAACGCTCGGCCTCGGTTTCGGCGCGGGTTTTTATGCCACAACTTATATTGAAGCGCTCCGCCGCCTCGCCGCCGACCCGCATTTTCCCGATGCCGTGCGCCAAGCCGCCACGCGTTTGGTGGATCGTTCAAATAAGGAAAGACAAAGCGCCTCGACCAACCCCGTGCAGGACGCGGAAATTATTCTGGATTTTTTGGCGAAGCTGCCTTTAAATCAAAAGCATTAGTGTAAATTTTTAAAAAAATTGGCTCACGGAATGGAACAGCGCACGGAAATAAAATTCCGTGCGCCGTTCCATTCCCGTGAGCAATTAATCTTAATGATGTTGGGCTCAAAAAATAAAACCGCTGCCTACCACGCGCGCCATTTACTGCCCGAACAGGCGCGTTGTGAATTTGGCCGCACCGGCTGGACGGTCAGCCGCCTCGGTTTCGGCTGTTATCGCGTCGATGACATCACCGCCGAGCATGCCGACGCCTTGAAACTCGCGCTGCGTTCCGGCATCAATCTCATCGACACCTCGACGAACTACACCGACGGCGGCAGCGAAAAACTTGTTGGCCGCGTTTTGCAGGAACTTTTTGCTGCCGGCGAATTGCAGCGCGGCGAAGTGGTGATCGTTTCCAAAGCCGGTTACGTGCAGGGGCAAAATATGCAGCTCGCGCAGGAACGCGAACGGCAGGGGAGAGGCTTTCCGGAGATGGTCAAATACATGCAAAATTGCTGGCATTGTATTCAGCCGGATTTTTTGAGCGATCAATTGTTTCGCAGCCTCGCGCGTTTGCAGCTCGATCATCTTGAGGTTTTGCTCTTGCACAATCCGGAGTATTTTCTTTCCGACGCGCTGCATCGCCAACGCCACGATTTAGTTGCCGGGCGCGAAGAGTATTATCGCCGGATGCGCGACGCATTCATGTTTTTGGAAAAGCAGGTTGCCGCCGGCCGCATTGCCTGTTATGGCGTTTCATCGAACACGTTTCCGCATACCGTGGCGCATGCCGAATTTACTTCACTCGAACGGTTGTGGGAAATCGCCGCCGCGCTGTCGCCGCAACATCATTTTCGCGTGATTCAATTTCCCGCGAATCTTTTTGAAACCGGCGCCAGGCTGGAGAAAAACCAGCGCGACGGCGCGCTCACGCTGCTGGAATTTGCCCTGGAGAAAAAAATCGCGACGCTGGTGAATCGCCCGCTCAACGCGATGCACGGCAACGGCATGAGGCGGCTCGCTGATTTCCCAACGCTCGCGATGAACGAAGCCGAAAAAATTTTCCCGGCGCAACTCGCCGCGTTGGCCGAAGCCGAACAGGCCTTTGCGCAAACCGTTTTTCGCGAGCTGAATTTCGCGCGTTTTGTGAAAGAAGAGCGCCCGATTTTTGCGTGGGCCGAACAACTGCTGGAAGGGTTGGCGCTTTTTCAAAATTGGGCGCACTGGGATCACGTGAAGCAGCATGTTATCGAGCCGCAAACCGAAATGACCCTGCATTTTTTTCGCGAGAAAGTCGGTGGCGCGATGCTCTGGCAGGAATGGGAAGCGCAGTATCGCCGTGCTCTCGCCGCGGTGCTGGATACGCTGGCGCGCGTTCATGCCCGTGATGCCGCGGCGGCTTCGCAGCAACTCGCGCAACAGTTGGATGACGCCGTCCCGGCATTGAAGACTTCGCCGGCGCTTTCGCAAAAAGCGCTGCGGGTGTTGCTCAATATTCCCGGACTCGATTGCGTTTTGCTCGGCATGCGCCGCCCGCCGTATGTTATCGACGGCCTCGCCGCGTTGCAGGCGGAATCGATTGCTGAAGTCTGGCCAGCGTTGAAAAAATGAGTTGGAACAACCGCACGATCAAAATCATTCTGCTATCATCATTATTATTTAATCCGTTGGCCGCTTTTCATCCGTGGGAATAATTTTTAACCGGCTTGGTTGCGGCTTGCGTTAAATAACAGAAATTTGTAAACACCTTTTATGTCTATGAGCGTTCTCCGTGACGAAGCGATGCGCTTTTTCAACATGGCCTATGAGTATCAAATGAAAGGCCGGCTGGAACAAGCCATCACGTTCTACAAAAAATCGCTCGAAGTCGAGCCGTCGGCCGAGGCCCACACCTTTCTCGGCTGGACGTACAGCATGCAGGGCAAACTCGACGACGCCATCACCGAATGTCACCGCGCGATTGCGATCGATCCGGAGTTTGGCAATCCGCACAACGACATCGGCGCGTATCTCATGCAACAGGGCAAGCTCGACGAAGCCGTGCCCTATCTCAAGCGCGCCATGGAAGTGTTGCGCTACGACAATCCGGAATTTCCGCACGCCAATCTCGCCATCATTCATGAAATGAAAGGCCTGTGGCCGCTGGCGCTCGAAGAATACGAGCGCGCGCTCGCCCTGCGCCCCGATTACAAAGTCGCCTCGCTCGGCGTGATGCGCCTGCGCGCCAATTTGAATTAGAGTTTGTAGTGATGCCTTTAGTGTCTAAAGTTAAATCTTTGCAAAAAAGCGGAGCAATTCCACGCGGATTAAAAAACCACGCTGCTAAAACCGCGTGGTTTTTTTATCCGTGTGGTAGCCTTATTTTATCTCGCCGCTTTTTCCTCACCTCGTTTGTGTTTTTAGTTTTATGCTCACGGCTCTGGTCCCAATCCCGATTGGAATACGCGCTGACACTGCAAAATCCCAACGCCAATTTACTGCAAGTTGAATTGACGATTCCCGCCTCGGGAAAGTTCGTGGATTTCGCACTGCCGGCGTGGGCGCCCGGTTCTTACGCCATCACCAACTACGCGAAATATGTGCAGGAATTTTCCGCGCATGACGCCTCGGGCAAAATATTGTCGGCAGAAAAAATCGACAAACAAACGTGGCGGGTTTCCGGATTTGCCGCGCCGCAGAGAATAACGATTGCTTATCGCGTTCACGCCGCGAGGTTGAGCGACACGCAAAGTGAATTTAACGCCGAGCACGCGCATGTTTTTGGCCCGCAGATTTTCATGTATCCGGTCAACCTGAAAGCCGCTGCGATTCGCCTCGTCATTCATCGCCCGCCGCGTTGGCGCATCGCCACCGGCCTCGCAGCGCAGAACGACTCAATTTTTACCGCGCCGAATTACGACGTGTTTATCGACGCGCCGTTTGAGATCGGCGAATTTATGGAAGAGTCATTTGAAGCCGCCGGCGCAAAATTTCGCCTCGTCGTGCATGGCGAGCGCGAGCAGGAACGTATTTATCAATTTAGCCGCAAGCTGCAAAAAATCGTCGCCGAAGAAATCGGCATGATGGGCGGCCTGCCCACGAGCGGCTCGACGGTTCGCGAATATATTTTCTGCTGGCACGTCGATGCGGCCGCGGATTATTACGGCCTCGAGCATCTCAACTCCACTTGCATCGGCATGCCGCATCGCCTCGGCGATCAAACGCTGATCGGCAGCGAAATGCGCGAATATGAAGGCCTCACGCGGCAGGACATCGATCTCGATTACGCCGCGCACGAATTTTTTCATCTGTGGAACGTCAAACGCCTTCGCCCGCTCGAACTGGGCCCGTTTGATTACACGCGTGAAGTTTACACCACCAACCTGTGGTTGAGCGAAGGCGTTACCGATTATTACGCCTATCTCACACTGATTCGCACAGGCCTGTGGTCGCCGGAAAAGTGGCTGCAAAAATACGGCAACACCATCAGCCGTTATCGCCGCGCCACCGGCTGGAAATATCGCAGCGCGCGTGAAATGAGTTGGGATGTGTGGCTGTGGAATTACGGCGAAGGCGATCAAGGCAATTTAAACGAAACCTATTTCTCTTATTATCCGCACGGTGATCTCATCGGCCTCTGCATGGATCTGCGCATTCGCCGCGAAACGAAAAATGCGAAGAGTCTTGACGACATGTTTCGTGCGTTGCAGCGACGTTTTGGTTATACTAAACCGGGATTCAGCGAAGCGCAGCTCTGGCAAACGATCGCAATCGCGACGGGTTTGTCGTGGGATGATTTTCGCCGGCGTTACATTGACGGGCGCGAAGAGTTGCCGCTCGATGAATATTTGTTGTACGCTGGAATCGTCGTGAACACTGATTCGGATACGAGCGCATCTTATCTCGGCCTCAGCGTGAGCGACGAAAACGGCCATGTCAAAATCGCCCGCCTCGCGCCCAATTCTCCTGCCATCCGCGCGGGCCTCGAGGTTGGCGACCGACTCATCGCGATCAATGAAGAGGAAGTATTATCCAACAGCTGGCAGGAGTTATTGCATCGCCATCGCCCCGGCGCGGCAATTACGCTTTTGATTTCACGCCGCGGCAAAGTGCAATCTGTTACGGCCACGCTCGGCAAACAACCGGCGGTTGATTTTACGCTTTCGATTAATAACGATGCTTCCGAGGCCGCAAGGCAACTGCGAGAGAAATGGTGGGCTTCGGTATCTGTCCGGTAGCTCAACATTTATGTTGAGAAGAAACCTTGTGCACAACATAAATGTTGCGCCACAAAATGCTACAGAACAACCAACGCTGCCGGCAACAACCGTCCGAGAAACGCGAAGGCGCGATCAACGCTGCCCGTCAGTGTAAGGGGGTTATGGCCGCCGCCGGGATAGAGGTATGATTCAAAATTGGGCGCGGTACGTCTGAGGCTTCGCATGACCTCAATCAGACGTTCAGCCTCAGCAACCGGCACAACGTCGTCAGCGGTGCCGTGATGCACCTGGAGCTGAGGGAGCTTTCCGGCAAAATAAACGGGCGAGCGTCGCACCAATTCCGGACGAACCTCGTTGATCGTGAGCTGGCCATTTTTCAGAGGTTGGAGGAGTTTCGCATTGAGAAAGTCTAGGCCGGGCAAATCACGCGGACGGCCGCGCAAAGCCTCTTCGGCCACCGTCTGGACAAACACATTGAGAAAGTCGGTCGGCCCAAAAAATTCAATTACCAGATCAATTCGCGGATCGCGGATGGCCATCAGCATTCCCACACAGGCGCCCCGGCTGAAGCCCAGGATGCCAATGCGTTCCGGATCAGCTTCCGGCGTGGTCTGGAGCGTCACGTTGAGCAGCGCCAGCGCATCATCAACGTCCCGATCCCACGGGCTTGGCTCGCCTGCCGAAATCAGAGTATCGCCTCTTGTTCGCAACGGCTCCGAGCGATAAGACGGCGCGACAAAAATAAATTTGTCAGCTTTGGCGGCGCTGACCGCGATAATAAGCTGGATTTCATCCGTGCTGAGGCCGTCGTCGCCGCCATGCGTATAGATGAGAACGGGCAGGCTTCGCGCCGCCTTGCCCTCGGGCACCGCGATGGCGCCATAGTGCTTTACTCCGCCGACGATATGCGAGACAATGCGCAATTTGCCCGGCGCGCTGCCCATCTGCAAAGACGAGACCGAGACCTCGCTGTAGCTTTGCGCTGACACCTCACGCGCGGCCCATTCGCTTAAAACCGCATTGATCTCGGCGTCGCTGGGTTTGGCAAAAAGCCGATCGAAATCCACCCCCTCGACGATGCGGCTGCTATCCTTCGGCGCGACCGGGGCAGAATCGCTACACGCTGAAATAATAAAGGAAATAAGCAGCAGCTTGCTGAACAGATAAAGCTTTTTCATGCGCCTCCTTACTACGAAAATGTATGGGGATGGTACAAAAAAGAAGAAACTTTGTCAAGGGAATTTTTTTGCTTCCGGTGATGCCTCACTCACGAGGGAAAAATGTAGCGCAGTCATCCTGACTGCAGACAAGATGTCTGCGCTACCCCTCGTCACTTGAAGCATTACTGTTTCCGATCTCGCGCTTGACAATGAGACATTTTTTTGATATAATGTGCAACACACATGACGCTCGAACAATTTGATCACGTTTGCCGCGCTGCTGCGGCAGTAGCCGACGTCAGGAAAATTTATGTGTTCGGCGCGAATGCCATTATTCCGTGGTTGGTGGGTGTCGGTTATCCCATTCCGTTATCCGATCTTGATTCTTCGCGTGATGTAGATGTTACGGTGGGTGATGCAAAGTTAGATTTGCTCATTGATGGCGCAATTGGTGAATTTTCTCTTTTTGATAAAACATTTTTCGTTTATGCGCATAGCGTGGATTTCGCTTTATTCCAAGCGCCGGTCAATTGGCGACAGCGAGCTGGCAAGCGAACAGAACCGGCAAGCGGTGTCGACATTATCGTGCCGCATCCGCATGATTTGATCATCTCCAAACTCGCCGTTGGCCGCCCGAAAGATTTTGCTTTTGCCGCCGTGATCGCGCGGCTGTTTCCGATGACGGATATTGAATTGAACAATTTGATCGATGAATTTCGCGTCGTGCATCCACAGGCCGAAACCGCTTTGCGCGCGAATGTTGAAATTTGGAAAAGCAAAACCCGTTAGGGTTGAAATGTTTATAGAATAGATTCCTCGTATGATGTGAACTCCGAGGAGTGAAATGTGATGATATGGAAAATTACGTTCCAAATAACATGTCATTCTGGAAGAATCTTTTTTAATACGAGCACTGTGCTTTATAACAAAAAAGCCTGCCCTACCGCAGGCTAGGGATCGTTCCACAATGACATGAAAATGAAAACATGCCACTCCTACGGAGTTTCTATCGTTTCATCTGTGGTTATCTATAAACATGGCACTCCTACGGAGTTTGAAAATGCGACGAAATGAAAACCGCTGTCGGTAACGTTAGAGGCCGCAACGATGGCGCGAGAATTTAAGCGTTTTGCCGAGGAACACCAACATGAACGAGATAAGTGAACATTTCTTTAAAATAATGCAGCAAGCTAGAAGGCAACAGCTAGATTTGTATAATCAAGAATTAACCAGCATTCCCGCTGAGGTTTTTGAGTTGGAACGGTTGGAAGTTTTGTCTTTGAGACGCAATAGCCTAACTACCATTCCCGATGCGATTGCCCAACTGCGCAACCTAACATCACTGGATTTGAGCGACAATAAACTAACCGCTGTGCTCGAGGCAATTGGTCAACTGCACAACTTAACGTCACTGAAGTTGAGTGGCAATAAACTAACGACTGTGCCCGACACGATTGGCCAATTGCGCGACCTGAAATCGCTGGATTTGGGCTACAATAGACTAACCACTGTTCCCGATGCGATTGGCCAACTTCACAAATTGAAGTCGCTGGATTTGAGCAGTAACCAGCTAACTATTATTCCCGATGTTATTGGCCAATTGCTAAATTTAGAAAATTTGGGTTTATACGGTAATCAGTTAAGCACTCTTCCTAAATCTTTTATTAATCTACAAAGGCTAAGTTATTTATCATTAGTTAGTGGAAATCTATTCACATCCATTCCAGATGTCATTTATGAATTATCTTCGTTGAGCACTTTATCATTTAGTAATTATCCACATAATAAACCTCGTAACCAAATAAAAGAAATATCCCCAAAAATACTTCAACTACAAAACTTAAAAGCATTAGATTTAGAGGATAATCCTGTTGAGATCCCACCGCCAGAGATCGTGCAAAAAGGCATCGATGCCATAAAGGATTACTTCCGCCAGCTCGAAGCCAAAGGCCAAGATTATCTGTATGAAGCCAAGTTGCTCATCATTGGCGAAGGTGGAGCGGGCAAGACCACGCTGGCGAAAAAGATTGAAAACCGAGATTACCAACTGCGGGAAGATGAAGCTTCAACGGAAGGCATTGACGTCATCCAGTGGCATTTTCCGATGGAGAATGGACAGCGGTTTCGCGTCAACATTTGGGACTTTGGCGGGCAGGAGATTTATCATGCCACGCACCAGTTTTTCCTGACTAAACGGTCGCTGTATGCTTTGGTGGCCG
>Ga0247727_10012003_pt1 | contig 14968 bp, 14 predicted proteins | sample WisWelCaveWW1625_FD_202498 | JGI IMG/M metagenome (GOLD analysis project Ga0247727, IMG submission 202498) | Biofilm microbial communities from Wishing Well Cave, Virginia, United States - WW16-25 | ecosystem: Environmental > Aquatic > Deep subsurface > Groundwater > Cave microbial mat | place... | reverse complement strand
GCGACTTTCTTCTTCTTCAGTAATCGCAGAACGAAAGGTAGCAATCAGTTGGTCAATCGGCTCTGCTTCGCCGAGGTCAATCACCTGCAAGTTGTCCGGTTCGCCAGCGGGTAAAACGAAGGCCAGGTAATGCGCTGGCCCCCATCTCAATTCACCACGAGTGGGCACAGCTTTGAAGTCGAAAACGTCGAAGCGAACGAACTCAACCAAAGCAGCGCCTTCGGGCTGGCCGAGAGAAACCGCCCATCGGTCAGCCAATTCCAGCTTCTTGGTCAAATTCATTTCGGGGATGTGACGAGCCAGTTCTGTTTCCAGACTCTCTTTCAGCGCGCTTTGCTGCTTGAGCCATTGCTCATGGGCAGACGGTTCTTCTTCGCTCGGCCCCGCCCAAGTCTTTTGGGCGATCTGCATTCGCACTGAGGACAGTTCTTCCAATTTCGGTTTTAGATCACCATACTCGCCTGCCAATACTGCCTCCCGTTGCAGCGCTAGTGACTCAGCGACAACAGCCTTGCGCCGCAAGACCAGGTCGAACGCCAAGCCGCGAATTGCCGGAGAATCTGAGGCGTGATCCAGGGCGAGGGAAAGGAACGAGTAAAAGCTATCCTGGACAGTCTTCAGATAGATCAGCCTCTGGCTCTCGGAGGTAAACGCGAAGATGTGCCCAATCGTGCGGTCATGGATGGCCATCGCTTGTTGCAGCATCGGTATCGCTTCGGCCACACGATCTCTGGCGACGCAAAGCCCAGCCAGGTTTTCCAGACACCGCGCATAGAGCGCATGATCCTCTCCCCAAACCCGGCGTGCGATGTCGCAAGCCTCACGATAGACCGGCTCAGCCGCTACGTAGTCGCCCAGGGCATCATACACACTGGCCAGGTTATTCAAACTCATGGCCGACATCGGATGTTCTTTGCCGTAGACGACCTGCCGAATGTCGCTTGCCAACCGATAGTAGAATTCTGCCTTGCGATAGCTCTCGTAATCGCCTCGGCGGCTGTACATCGCCCCCACATCATTTAAACAGTTGGCATAGCCTGGGTGATAAGCCCCCCCTGATTTGCGCCAGATGTTGAGCGCGCGCCAATAGAGCGGCTCAGCGTCGCGGGGCTTGCCGCTCACGTCATACAAGCGCGCCAGGTCGTTCAAACTATGCGCAAAGTCCAGGTGCTGATCTCCGAACACCGCGAGATTGATCTCGACGGCCTGCAGCAAGAGTTCTTCAGCAGCTTGATAATCACCCAGGCGGTAGTAAAGTTTGGCGATGTTGCCCCGGCTCGTGGCATAGGACGGATGCTGTTCTCCCAATTTGTTGCGTACGATCTCGCAGGCCGTGCGATGAAGCAGTTCCGCTTCGGCCAAGTTACCCTGCTCTTCGCAAACTGCCGCCAACCCGCTCAGACTCATGGCATACGCGGGGTGCTCTTTGCCGAACGCCGCAAGTTCGATTTCGATGGCCTGCCGGTAGAGCGACTGGGCCGCCTGGTAACGCCCCATGTCTTTGTAACAACTGCCGAGAGTCTTCAAGCAGGCGGCAAAATTCGGATGCTGCTTCCCCAACGCCGCCCCCATAATCTCCATCGCCTGCCGCAAGAGTGGTTCAGCCTGCGCGTACCTCGCTCGCTCGTGATACAGTTCTCCCAGGTTGGTCAGCGCGACAGCAAACCGTGAGCTTTCCTCTCCGACCGAAGCGCGGACAATCTCGACCGCCTGTTGCAGCATCGGTTCCGCCATCGCGTACTTGCCCAGCGTCTGATAGAGCTTCGCCAAATCGCTCAGCGTGGCGGCATAGACCGGGCTTCTCTCCCTGATCGTGACGCGCCGAATCTCCAGCGCCTCCTGGTAAAGCGCTTCAGCCTCGGCGTGTCTGCCGGTCTTGTGATAGACCACTGCGAGGTTGCTCAAGCTTCTCGCATAATCCGGGTGGCGCGTCCCGACGGCTTGACGATTGCCTTCCAACGCCAGTTGAAGCAGCCGTTCCGCCTCCGCGTAATGGCCCAATTGACCGTGCAGTGTTGCCAGATTGTTCAGCGCATTTGCGTAAACCGAGTGTTGCTGAAAGTGCTGGTAGGCTAAATCGTGCGCCTGCGTCGCCACCGACATAGCTTCTTCATACCGAGCTTCCTGAACCATCGCGACACTACCCAGGTTCAATCGTTCGATCTGTGCTAAAATGTCAGCAAGCATATCGCGTCACTCCTGGCACACTGCCGTTAGGCGCTGCTTCCGAGCAACCAAACCTCTCTTCTTCTTGCTTTCGCCATCAGGTTCTTTACAAAGACGCAGAATTTCTCACGCCTAAAACGAACCAAACAAGATTGGTACAGATGCCACGACCTTGCGTCGTGGAGTCTCACGCTTGCTGCTACACGAGCGACTTTGGCTTTTGAGATGCCACGACCTTGCGTCGTGGAGTTTCACGGTTGCTGCTACTGTAGCTGCGGCAGCGTGACACTCCACGAGACAAGCTCGTGGCATCTGCAGAGGGCAGTGGCCGTTGGTAGCTGCGAGCGTGACACTCCACGAGACAAGCTCGTGGCATCTCAAAACGGTGTCTCAATGTTTGTAGCTTCGATTTAGAGCTTGCCGATTGCCTCAAGGTTTCTTCGCTGTGCCGGCACTGTTGGCTCTCCACACTTCGGACATGGTGTGGGGCCTCCAAGCTCCATACATCTGTCGCAGTACACAGCCCGGCACCTCATACACAGATTTCCTCTCCACTGCTCCAAACCTTTGAGAGCGGAGGAGGAGCCGATAATAGAAGCTCCTGGGGCAAGCATGTTTCCGAGTCCCCCCAAGTAGTCGAGATCGGAATTACACTTTGAACATCTTACGGTAGCCATAAAGTTCTCCTATGTTGAGTGTTGTTGGTTGAAAATTGGCTTTCTCTGTCATTGCAACCCGACGTAAGTGACAGCGCCTAACAAAGCGGCTATCCTCATCCCCACTTACTCAGCCGGGAAAGAATGAAGGTCCGCCTAGCCCTTTGCACGATGGGCATACCAGCATCAATTGCACCGAAGCGCTGGCGCAGGAATAGCAAGTGATAAATCCGCAGTCCTGGCAACGTAGAGCCGTGGTTTGAAGAGCCTGTGGGTCAGCTATGGCAATTGTTCCCTTCTTTTGAAATTGCACCCTGACCTGCTTCCCGCATTTTTCGCAGCTTACCATTTGGCCTTCACGGTATTCCGCTGCGGTTGTGCCCCTTTGCTTCGTCGCGCCCACGTCTTCACCATCAATTTGAGTGACCGACAACTCAATAGGGTCGAGTCGCTGCCCATACTGCTCCGTCATCGGCATCACGTAGATAAAGAGCACTTCCGCCCCGCCCAATGTCTTGCTTGATTGCCCGATTGACAGACGATTGCCGCAGGAATGGCAAACAACCTCTGAGCCGCCGCCGAACAGCCCGATCCAAAACTCTTCCTCGAACGGAATATGGGTTCGGCATCCGTGACACTGGATGGTTCCATGGACTCGGATGAACTTACCCTTGAAGCCGCTCTTTGGCGTCAAGCGTGCGACTCCCGCCTGTCCACGCCTGACAATCCCTAGTCTTTCCGCTTCTTGTGCAGCGGTATCTCCACACACTACTTCCCAAAGCATGATCATTCTCCCTTCGTTGTTGTAACCTACCAGGGTTGGCTACGGTTCAGATCTAAGTTCTCTTATGAACGCCCGCGACTTCTCAACAACTTCATCGAGAAATTGCTCGGATGAACCGTGGTATAGGTCCTTCGCCGGCTCTTTCAGCACTTCTGCAAGCGTCAAAGCCACATAGAGGTTGCACTCTGTAGCGAAGCGCTTCTGGATCTTCTTAAATGTATTCTTGTGAGACAGCCCATACGCAAGTCGGGACCAGAAATATTTCTCGTTAGTTTCTCGAACTTCCCGCGCCCACTTCGCTTCTTTAGATTCAAAAATGCCCATTTTGTCTCCTTTCTTTGACCTGAAGAGGTCTGTTACTTGCTTGACTGCCATACAATCACGGCAGCAACTCGTTAGTAGTTTGCGTTGCGATCTCCCGCACTTGACGATGAACGACTGAGCGAATAATCAGCCAAGTATCTTGCCGGTCGCACAACTAGGCTTCGAACCAAACTTCGTGCAAAAGGTGAGTGGGAAATCATCTGCGCTATTGGCGGAGATGTTGCTTCGTAACCCGTGATAAAAGTCCGGCCAACCCTTGATTGCCGAAGGACATTATCCCTATAGGTTCTTAACCGCACTACGTCCTCAGCCTGATCCGTTCCGCAAGCTGCTGTTGCAATGAAACAATCCTTCTTCATTTGAGCGCGTTGTTCTTCGCTGAGACTGCTGAAGAATCTGTCACGCGCATCATTGTAGGAGGCAACATCCGACTCTATGGCGGGGGCTACCCGACAGCCATTCATCTTCGCTCCTGTAAGCACGAGCAGGACCGGCGACACCAGTTTGATTGTTGCTCCGGTAAAGTTAGCGTTTGTGAAGTCCGCAGGCGTACTGTCCCCGTAGAGAAAAATATCGGCACCAGAAAGATCTGCCTCTCTGAAGACCGATCCTTCACAAACTAGACCTATTGTCTTGCATTCACGAAGACTGGCGCGTGTCAGGTCTGCATGTTTTAGATGGCTGAAATGCCATCGAGTTCGGTCGAGCTTCGCATCCTGAAAATTTGCGCGGTTGAGTGGGGCACTTTCGAAACCATGCCCTGCAAACAATCCGCCAGAAAAATCGGCGGAACTAAGATCGAGCTTGACCCACTCGCCATATCCATTTTCTTTGGGGAACTCCTCTGCCAAAATTTTTCACACTGTCCATTCGCTTTTGCCGACCCTTCACGTAAACCGAATTTCTTGACCATCTCTGTCATGACAGCCTCGGATTTCACCAGTACTCTCCTGACTCTCTCGTAATGTTCTTGGTTCATTACCGATCCTCCAAAATACTTGCTTCGTAGAGTTGGAGTGTGCATCGCCATCTCCAAGTGGAGCGGCGATGCACACAATGATTTTGGTCAGATACCCTTCAAATCACAGCTCTCAAAACTGCGGATTGGGCACATTCCCCCTTACCGGTACAACACGTCCCCTTCCTTCGCCTCTTCCACTCGGTTTTTGGAAATCAAAAATCCGGAAGCTTGAAGGAAAGCGTGAAAGCAGTCCGGGCCGGAGCCACCATAGCCGAACTTGAAAATGTGATTGCTCGGCACAACGACCTCACCACGACCTCACGCCGGTCAAAGACCCTTTTCACTCACGTGCTCCGTGCGAGCGAAGAATCTCAGCGAGTCCCGGCTGGTTTTGGTTCTTGGCGAATTCCAAAGGTGTTCCGCCTATGACTATTCTCTTGTTGACATCGGCCCCGTGTCTAATGAGCAGCAAAAGAATCTTTGGGGCCGCAGCACCCCATTTGGCTGCTTTCCACGTCGCTACCAAGTCATCACGTCTGCTAGGATATGCCCCACGGCCGCCAGGAATAAGATAGTGAATCGTTGAGTAGAGATTGGTCTCCCGGTTCACTTGTGCACCATGATCTAATAGCCATTCAGTCATCGCCAACGAGCCATAGAAAGCCGCTACATCAAGTGGAGTCCGTCTCAGTGAGCCACCAATGGCATTGATATCGGCATGATGCCTGAGGATGATTTCAGCGATCTCGACCTGGTCGTGCGCGGCAGCTATATGAAGGGCAGTAACTCCTTCCTTGTCTACTGAAGATTTCGCAGCCGCAGGCCTCTCCTTCAGGATTTTTTCTACTTCACTGCGATCACCTCTTGCTATTGCCTCGTGAAAAAGGCGCTCCGCCTTCGCTTCCTTAGTTTCAAGTAGCCTTTTAATAATGCTCATTTTGCCTCCTTTTGCTATTAGTCCATCTGCCAACAAACACCGCTCAGTTACTTGAGTGTAGGCGGAGTAAATCATCGCCTGCACTCTGAGATCGTTTTTGTCCTTCCATGGTAGCTCCCATTCAGCGGCGTAGATATTCATCGAGTTGTTGTTTTGCTTAAAAATTTCCGTATTAACTCTGGACCCAATGGATCCCAAGGGCTACCAAAACCACGATCAACGAAGGTCTCCCAGAAGGTCTCATATATTCTCATCAACTCCCCAATTTCTGAGTAACCTTCGCGCACCACTAAAGGCCGCGAGAGGCGCTCAATTTCCCCATCAATTAATGTGAAGGCTGTCTCAGCGCAGTTGGGATATTTGCGTATCAATACTAGCCCCAAAGCAGGTGTCATTGCAGATTGCTTTGCACTTTCTGGTGATATGAAGTCCTTCGCCAGTCTCATCGATAGGGTATATAGAAAAAGCTCTAGGAACTTTATTGGAGCATCGTCGGGTTCTTCTTTCAGGTATTCAGTCATAGAGTTAACGATGTCGGCTAAAGCCTCGCCATGACCGTAACCAAAACTCGGGTCAGGTGGTTGGCGAATAATTATTAGAGCCGGACCTTCTCTCAATCTATTAATTATCCTCCAGCGATCCATAGCAATGCGCTTTGTTCTAGCCTCCTTGGATTCAAAAACTTTTCTGAAGATGCCCATTTTCTCTCCTTACCTGTCAATGAATGGTCATTGTTGTTCAACTGATGGTTGTCTAACGTAACTCTCGCTTGATGGCCTCGTAGTTCTGCCGCAACTGAGCATTGCCGGGCCATCGCTGGAGAGCTTCTTCAAAAACAGCGAGCGATTGTTTGAACTCACCCAAGTGAGCGTGACAGACAGCGACGTTGAGATAAACCATCGGATCCGGATCGTCCGCGAGAATCTTCAAGACCTCTTCGAAGGTTTCGAGCGCGGCGGTATAGTTTCCCTGAAGCATGACCTCGACTGCCCGCTCGTGCCCCTGTCTGGCCTTTTCACGTTTCATTGCACTGGCGACGGTGGTCTGCTTCAACTCGCCCTCGCGTCCGCGCTGATAGACTTCGAGGTCGGCTGATGCGCCTTGTTCGAGCAGTTCCTCGATGGTGAACACACCCTCTTCAGGCAACGGACGGTTGCAAGCCGGGCACGGGTAACCGAGCAGGTCGTCTTGCGGGCCGCGAAGCAGGACGTGACAATGCGGACAATTCAATTCGACTTCAGGCAAATCATACTTGCTGTCGAACACATCCACAGAAGAGTGATGGCGACCGCAGTTCCCACAGGTGACGACCCCCACTGGCGATCCGCCCAAAGAATCAAGCACAGCACGCTTCGCCAAGATCGCCTGGCAATTCGGGCAACGCCAGAAGTTGGATGGCCCTGACAAGTATTTGATCATTTTGCTTCTCCTTCCGTTTCACAGAGATGCGTAGTTCACTGATGCTTGCTACTCAAATGGCTATGCGATCACCTCGAAGTACGTTGACAACGCCGTCCACCGGTCTGCGCCCAAACTATGCGCCCATGTAAGCAGCGCATCAATATCTGCCGGCTGCAAAACCTTCGCAGGTTCTTTTTTCGGATCACCCCCCATCCAATTCACTCCAAACGGCTCATCGCTCACAATCGCCAGCAAATGCTCCCGCCCCGGCTTGCCCGTCACCACAAACGAATCGTAAAGCGCCCCCCTCTGCGGCAAGAGGTGGCAGCCCGGCTGCAAGCGCGAATCGGGCGCGAAATGCGATGGGCACAGGCAGTAGATGATCCTTTCCGGCCCTTCGTCCAGTAACAACAAATGGCCTTCGCGGTCGGATTCGATGGCCAGGCGGACGCGACTGCCCAGCGGATAGCCGTGCTGCGCATCTTCTTGCGGAGCGCCCAAGCCGCGAATGGCTGCCGGATTGGCGCTGCGCGGTCGGGCGGCGGCGGGCAGCGGCCAGATTCGATCTGTGAAGCGGGCGATCCGGCGCAGGCTTTGCAGGCTGCGATCCAATCGCGTTAATGGGATTGGAGGGACGGCCTGTCCGGCGGGCAGGGTCGGCAGTTCGATATCGTGGAAACGGACTCCGGACTGCGACAAAGATTGCAGCGTTTGCGACAGCCAGTAGTCGGGCGGCTCGCCGGTCGCTTCGATCCACTGGCTGCCTTCGAGCCAGTACTCAGCCTGCTCGGCGAAATCAATCCGTTCGATGAGCAGCGGCAGGTAAGACCGCGCGTGGCTCCAGGCCAGTTGCAGGTCCTGTTTGACCATGTTCGATTGCAGCGCGGCGTCGGAGCAGAGCAGCAGCACGACTTTGCACTGTTTGATCGCCCGGACGGTTTCGGAGCGGTCGCCCGACGTAACTTCGCGCGCGTGATCGGCCATCCAGCACGCGACGCCGGCCTGCCGCAGCCGCTCGGCGATTTGGAGCGCGCGGCTCAGGTCTTGCGCGGCGAAACTGATGACAACTTCGGCGGACTCCGGTTGAACGCGGACGATGGTCGAGAGCGTCGCAGTCCGCTCGTCAATCCCCGGCGTGATGATTTCAGTCGGGGCTGATGATGAGGCGTGCGGCCGCTCTACGGTTAAAGCTTCGGCCAGCTCTTCGCCGAAATCTCGCGCCTGAGCGTGGCGAGCTTGCGGATCGAATACGAGCGCGCGCAGGATCGCGGCCTGCGCGGCTTCGGGCAAATCGGGGCAAAGCTCTGTCGGTTTCAACTGCACGCCGGCTCGCTGCATTTTGTAAAGCTCGGTGAGCAGCGGCGCGTTTGTCTGTTTGTCGTATGGAACCGGAAAGGGCTGCCGCCCGGCCAACATCTCGTAAGCGATGACGCCCAGCGCCCAGATGTCGCTCGCCGCCGATGGCTCGCCCTCGATCTGTTCGGGCGCCATGTAAGCCGGAGTGCCGATGATGGCCGTCTTCGCGCCGCGCGTCGGGGGCTGCCACTCTTTGACGGTGGCGATGCCGAAATCGAGCAGCACGGCGGATTCATCGCCTGCCGCGACTCGCAGCATGATGTTTTCTGGCTTGAGGTCACGGTGGAATACGTGGCGGTCGTGGGCGTAACTGACCGCCTGACCGATCTGTCGCATCAGACGGGCGACGCGCGCGAAGTCCATGCGCCCTGTCCTCATCGCCCGGCGCAGTTCGCTGCCTTCGACATACTCCATCACGAAGAAGGGATTGCCGTCCGGCGTTTCGCCCTGGTCGAGAATGGCGACGATGTGCGGCGTCTCGAAGCGGGCGAGCGCTTCCATCTCGCGGAAGAACCTGGTCTTCAAGGAGCCGCTGTGCCTGATGTCCGGGTGAAGAACTTTGACGACCACGCGCCTGGGTTGCAGCCTCAGATCGAGCGCCTGATAAACCACGCCGAACCCGCCGCGACCCAACTCTCTTTCAATCGAGTAGCGGTCATTTAAAACCATTGGCAAAACCATCGGCTGCCTGCCTCCATGCGGTTGATCCGAAGCGAGTATCCCGGCGAACTTTTCCATCGCGGGTTTTTCGAGAAAGCTGTCGGTTCGTTCGTCCGCCGCCAGCAGCCGTTCGACATCGCGGCGCAACGCTTCGTCGCCGGCGCACTGCTCGTTCAGGTATGCGCGCCGCCGGTCGGGGTCGAGCTTCGAGGCGATGTCCGCGAGCAGTTGGATGCGTTGGTAACGTTCGGGCGTCATTGCTGCGGGCCTCCTCCGGGAATGTGTGGGGCAGGTTCCCAACCTGCCCCACACATTGTCATTGTTTCAGTGCGTCGCTCGCGACCTGAACGACTCCTCCGGGAATCGGTGGGGCAGGTTGGGAACCTGCCCCACACATTCCCATTATTTCAGGGCGTCGTCCGAGACGACATGAACGGCTCTTTCGAGTTCGACTTTGAGCCAGCGTTTGGCCTGGCTCCAATCGCGCTTGACCGTCGCGGGCGAGATTTGCAAGACCTCGGCGGTTTGATCAATCGTCTGGCCGCCGAAGTAGCGCAGTTCGACCACCAGGCTTTGCTGATCGGCGCGCCTGATGCCGGGCGATGCGGCGCAACTCGCCGTAAAGGAGCGGGATCAACTCGTCGAGCGCCTGCTGGTCGCCCTCATTCCAGGCGCGAAGCAACTGCGTGATTGGTTGCGACGGCGCTTCCATCTCGGCTCCTTTTCGTCGGCGCGGGGCAGCCATATGCCGCCCTCATTCAGGTAATCGAAAAAAGCTGATGGAATGGCTCATTGCGACGGATTTTTTTCTCGACGTCAGGTCGCGGAATGGCTGACGGCTCAGTCATTCTCTCAAGCAGGATGATTGCGGTAACGCGGTAAGAAAGGGTTATGAAGCGCGGCTATTCTCGCTCAAACTTGCGGAAAAGCACAGGCGTCGCGCCTTCGACTGTTCCACCCTCTCTGCTTTGAATTCAACTCATCTCCGCTGCGCTCGGCAATCCGGCAATTCCCTTCGCTGCCTTCACCGCCCGCACCACCGCCTGCGCCACCGCTTCAGCCGCGAGCGCGCCGACGAGCGTCACATTCGCCGTCCGCGACGATCTGCCCGTCGCCAGCGCGAAGATCGTGTCTCCGTCGTAAGCCGTGTGAACCGGATTGATCGTGCGCGCCAGGCCGTCGTGCGCCATCTGCGCGACTTTCGTTGCCTGCGCTTTGTCGAGTTTGGCGTCGGTGGCGACTGCGCCGATGGTCGTCGCGGTTCCACCGAGCATCGGCGGCAGAGGCTCGCCGCGCAGGATTGCGCTCATCGTTCCCAGCAATCCGCGACCATCTTTCGTGCGCGCGCCTGCGATGACACGGCCTGTGCTCGGATCAATTACGTCACCAACCGCGTTGACTGCGACGATTGCGCCGACGGTCAAGCCACTCTTTCCATCATTCAACTTGATTGACGCCGTGCCGATGCCGCTCTTCATCGCGCGGTTCATTCCGAAAAGCTTGCCGATGGTCGCGCCCGCGCCTGCGCCGACGTTGCCTTCAGCCGGAGCGGTTGCGCTCGCAGCCTTGCAGGCTTTGTAACCGGCTTCGGCGTCGGGACGAACCTTCGGGTCGCCCACGCTGAGATCGAACAGAATCGCAGCGGGCACAATCGGCACGCGCGCAACGCCGGTTGGAAATCCGACACCGCGCTCTTCGAGCCAGCGCATCACGCCCGTCGCCGTGTCCAATCCGAACGCGCTGCCGCCGGAAAGCACGACGGCGTGGACTTGCTGAACCAAATTGATCGGATCGAGCAGATCGGTCTCGCGCGTGCCCGGCGCTGCGCCGCGAACGTCAACGCCGCCGACTGCGCCAGCTTCGCAGATGATCACCGTGCAACCAGTCGGTCTGCGCGAATCGGTGAAATGGCCGACTCTGATTCCGGCGACGTCGGTGATCGCGCCGCGTTGGTCGGAAGTATTTGCGTCCAGCGCCGGTGAATCGTCTCCGTTGACTAATGTGAGCGAAGCTGCGACGAGGCTGCCGCGCAGAATGTCACGTCGCGTTGGTTTTGGCATAGCATTCGTCTTTCAACGTCAGGGTTGTGCGCCAAGCAATCGCATCGTCGCAATCGCCATCGCCTTGCACGATAGAATCAAATGCTCGATCTCGCAATACTCGCCGGGCTGATGCGCCAAGTTCAAAATGCCGGGGCCGTAGGCTATGCACTGCTCGATCCCGGCCAGGCGCGCGAAATGTTTTTGATCGTAAGTGCCGGGGCTGGCAATCAATGGCGGGCGTCGTCCGATTGAGGCGACGATCGCTTCGGACATCGTCTGCACCAGCCCGGTCTCAGGCGCGGTCATCACCGGATGGACAATCATCAAATCCTTCAGCTCGTAACTCAAATCGCCATCTTCGGATCGCAACCGCTCGATCAATTCGATCACTTCGTGGCGCACGTCTTCGAGCTTCTCCTCGATCAGGAAGCGGCGGTCAAAGACCGCACGGCACAGATCGGCCACGCAGGGTGTTTGCGCTGCGTCAACCGGCTGCCCACCGAAGATCGAATTGACGTTGATGGTCGCCGAACGCGCGCCTTCCGGCTCGACCGGCATTCCCGTTCTTCGACGCTCTAGCTTCGGCTTCAATTCACGTTCGATTCTTTCAATCAACCGCGCCATCCGCTCAATCGCGCTCGCGCCGAGGAAAGGCATGCTGCCGTGAGCGATGCGCCCGCGCATCGCGACCTCGAACCAGTAGACCCCGCGATGGCCCAGACAGATTCGGTCGTAATCCAGCGGTTCGGTGATCACCACGTAATCAATGACGGAGCGGCTGATGAAGCCCTTTTGGGACAGGTAAGCCACACCCGCGAATCCACCGCTCTCTTCGTCAACCGTCGCGCTCTGCTCGACCGCGCCGTGGAACTTTACGCCGGCGCGACGAATCGCTTCGACGGCGAAGATCGAGGCGGCGATCCCGGCTTTCTGATCCGTCACGCCGCGCCCGTAAATCTTTCCGTCGCGCACAATCGCAGCGAAGGGATCAACCGTCCAGCCCGCGCCCGGCGGCACCACATCCAGATGTCCGTTGAAATGCAGCGTCGGGCGATTGCGCAAACCTTCCATTCGCCCGATCACGTTGACTCGGGGAAATTCGCGCGTGCATTCAGGCAGACCTTCGGCTTCGACGTAACGGACTTCGTAACCGAACTCTTTGAGCTTGTCGCCGATCAAGGCGGCGCAATCGGCATAATTCGCGCCGGGCGGATTGACGGTGGGGAGGCGAACGAGCTGCCGCAGGAACTCGACCATCTCGTCGCTGAGTTCGTCCACGCGCGCCGCCACCGCCGCTTCCGGCGAGGTGAGGATTGTTCGGATCGTCTCCTGGCTATCGCTCATTCCTGCTCTTCGGCGCCATAATCGCCGGCGCCAGCTTCTGCTCCGAAGCCGACTCCATCATCCGCCTGACAGGTTGGTACTTCGGATGGGTAATGATCAGCGTTTTACGCGCCGGATGCACCTGGTCGAATCTGAACCTGCCGTCCGCGTCGCTCACCGTCGTCTTCAACCGCTGCTTGAGCAACTCGATGGAAGCGAACCTTTGCAACTCCGTCCGCTCTTCGGTCTCCATCAACCGCACCTGCGCGCCCGGAATCGGGACGCCGTTCTCATCTCTCACTTCGCCTTCAAAGCTGCTGCCTCTGCTCAGCGAAAGTCTGAGCGGCGCTCGACTCCCGGTGGGAGCGAAGCGCATAGGCGACGTGATCTCGCCGATGAAGGCCGGATGCGAAGCTTCGACGATGAACTCTCTTTCGGGATGGACTTCGACGGCGAAGCTGCCGAGCGCGTCGCTGCGGACTTCGCCCATCTCCCATTGATAGGTGGCAGCCAGCGCGCCGCGCGCCCCGGGATCGCCGGCGTAGATTACTCTGATCTGCGCATCCGCAACCGGACTGCCCGCCGGATCGTGGACTGTGCCCTGCGCGGTTCCGGCTGCGATCAAACGGAATTCGATCTGCCGCGTCTCTCCTTCGCTCAAGGAGAAGCTGTGGTGTTCAACGGCGTAACCAGCCAGCCTGGTGGCGAGATGCACCTGGCCGGGAGCCAGACCTGCGATCTCGAACTGGCCCTGCTCCGAGACGCGAAGGTGCTTCATCGTGACCCCGTCTTTGTCGCGAATGGCGAGACCTATCTCCGCCGCGAGCGAGCGCCCGGTGTCGCGTTCGATCACTCGCCCGAAAATTTTACCGCCTTCGTTTTGCCCGAGGGTGAAACCGATGAGCGGCGCGAGCAATGCCAGCGCGCAACCCAGAATTGTGGCCAGGAATGTAAGAGAAATTCTCTTGGTCATAAATGCCCCCTGAAGTCAGAAACCGTAAAAGTAGCCCAGGACGCTGCCGATGCGGATCGTGGCGTCAATCCTCTTGCACGACACTCCGGGATCGCCCGGACGGCAGATGACGTCGCGATTGTCCTGATACAGGATCGGCCACTGGTATTTGGAGCTGGCGTGGTCGTTGACGTCGTCCGGCCATCCGTCGAGATCGTGGTCGTCCACGGCGACGCAGCCATCGGGAGTGCAGCGTAAAACGACCTCGAGATCGGGGAAGTAAAGGCTCTCGACCAGATCGTCGGAATCGGGCGAGTCCAGCTCGTAAACAGTCATGAAGTTCTGCCGCAGGTTGAGCGGCTGGCCGTTCAAATCCGCGCAGCCTCCGGCGTCCGCTATTCCGTCGTTGTCGGTGTCCCGCCGCCCGGAGACCGCCAGCACCAATTGAAAGCTGCCGTAAATGCCTGGCCCGCAGGGAGAGTGCTGGTCAACGTAATAGCTGTTGCCGTGGGGCGGAACCAGATCGTTCCAGGCGAACGGATCGGTGAATGGGTAGCCATTGGCCGGGTAAGGATAAGCGACCAGGAGGTGGGGGAAATTGAGATAGGTCGAAGTGCGGAAGCGGCTCCGCGTTGAGCAACTGTTCCACTCGACTTTGGTCTGCGCGCACGGTTGGCGCCAGCCCTTGAATTGATCGGTATCGCGCCTGGTCCCGACGTTCGAGTTGACGCCCCAATTGCCCCAGGGCGAGGTGTGAAAGAAGCGACCACACTCTTCCGCCGATTGATAAACATAGCGGTTGTGATTGACCAGGTTGACGTTGATGACGCACCTGGGCTGGGCGGAAGCCGCCGTCGCCAGGAAGCACACGAATGCCAGCAACAGAGGGGTTGATCTGATTGACAACGCCATAGTTCGATCCTCGGTATTGGGGGCACAAATTTATAAGGGCGGTTCGCGCTGCGACTGCCGAACCGCCCTTTCAAAAATTCGTTACTGATCGAATTGATTGCCGGCGCACGGCCGGCCTAATCATGCACCGTTCAGCCTCGCCCTTCCCAGCCAATCTGTTTCAATTTGCCGTCAACGACGATCACCGGAACCGTCGGGTCGTTGTCGGAGAAGCTGAACATCTCCCGGCGATATTCGCGGTTGTCCTGCGCATTGCGCTCATCGAACGGGATGTTCTGTTCTTGGTGCCAGGCCATCGCTTTCGCGCAATGAGGGCAGCCGGGTTTGGTGTAGATGATTACGTCGCTCATACCTCCTCCTTCAACCGTAACGAATGATTACCTGACATTGAGCACCACGCCTTCGGGATGACCTGGCACGAGTCGCCTTCTTTTGCAATCCACCATCAAGTCTGTCTTCTCCAACACCGTTTGGCCAATCAGCACTTCGTGGCC
>Ga0247727_10012002_pt1 | contig 14968 bp, 21 predicted proteins | sample WisWelCaveWW1625_FD_202498 | JGI IMG/M metagenome (GOLD analysis project Ga0247727, IMG submission 202498) | Biofilm microbial communities from Wishing Well Cave, Virginia, United States - WW16-25 | ecosystem: Environmental > Aquatic > Deep subsurface > Groundwater > Cave microbial mat | place... | reverse complement strand
TCCCGACGTTCCCCACGGGCAGGCTGGTGGGTCGCAAGATTCTCCAGCCCGCCCCTTCCGGGTCTCCACCGGGGAGGCCCCGAGAGGGCGAATTAAGCCCGGACCCCATCAGTCGGAGCGAAATTCATGGTCGCCCCCAACCGCTACGCCATCATGCTCCGGCGGAACCTCCAGGTTCTCCCGTTCGACCTCAACCGCAACCTGTTCTGGCCGGCCATGCGTCTCCTCCCCGGCCGGCGGGTGCAGATCTACAACATCATGCCCGGGGCCCTGCCCAACCAGAAGGTGATCCGCACCCTCTCACTCGACAAGATCGTCGCCGTGCGGTTCCAGCGGTGGGACGACGTCATCGTTCCGACCATCGAAGGGACCGTCACGGTCGAAGTGCAGGTCCCCCCCTACGACAACGTGCCGCTGGTCCGGGATCTGGTCATCGGAGCCGATGCACCGGCCGAAATCCCCTCCCAAACGTGGAGCGTGCCTTTCGTGGTGCCGGATCCTGAGCCCGTCGAGATTGAGGGGGCGGATTTCGTCCAGTTCCGGCGCTCCCCCACCGGCGGCACCGGCGCATTCCGGTTCGGGGCGGTCTCCGGTGGAAAACCCGGCGAGGTCCGGTCGCTCATCTGGGCATCCAACCTGGTCGGCTCACTCAACGACGGATCTGTGTAGGCGGATCATCGGGGGACGGGGAATGCCGGACGTTGCCATCGAGCCAGGGCAGCTTGCAGCCGAGAAGCGGCAGCTCCACGCGCTCCGCGAGCAGTCCCGCAACGTGGCCATGCGGTCGGGTGTGGGGAGTGCCGAGTGGCAGCACATTCAGCGGCGCATCGAGGCTGGCCAGAGGCAACTCGCCAAGCTCGAACGGCCGATCGACTTCCTGAAGACCGCGGTCACAAACACCGTCGAGCAGGCCAACATCGAGTACGGTCTCGCGGACAAGGAAATTGGAATCGGCACCCGCGCGTGGAAATACTGGTCTCCATGGACTCCCAGGACCCTCGAACCCACTGGCGCCGAGAATGCTCTAGCGGCGGAGACCAAGTACGCCGTGACCATCAAGCACGGTCTCGACTGGGTGAGGATGACCTCGGAGTTTCTGCGGATGAAGCAGGAAGCGATCAAGCAGTTTCTTTCCCGAATGCCCTCCGACTATTCCAGCCTCTCGGACGCTCAGCTCAAGGCGCTCGACCCCGAGAACGCGTGGGCACTCGACGATGACCCGCTCAGCGCGTGGATGGAGCGCAACACCCCGGACCAAGTGCGCGTGATCGAATCCCACACACAGCACGGGGTCGAACTGGCGGCCGGACATGCCGAGGTCATCCGAACCCGCTTCCGAAATCTTCTCGCCGACTACCTGACTGGGATCTCTGCGATGAGGGTCCTGGAGCTCTCCCACGTGGCCGCGCACAATATCTTGCAGGAATGGGATAGCTGGACGGACGAGGCCAAGGACCTACTCATTGCCGGGGTGGAGGACGCTGAGGGGGCACGCCGAGAGGCTACACCCGCAGGCGTTCTAGACCTGATCCGCACCTTGATGGGCCTCTACCCTCTGGGAGCCAGGCGGTTCGAGAAGCTCGGGAAGGAAATGACCGCCTTTCTCCGGGACAGATTCCGGGACCGCCCGGTCGCGGCACTCCCCGAGAGCTTCAACATGGAGCGCGGGGTGCTGGCTTTCATCAAGGCCGCTTCTCAGGCCACTGAGACTCCTGATGAGCTTGTTGCACAATTCTTCGGCCCTACGGCCTCTCTCTTCTGGGCCATCCTAATGCCGGAGTGGATGATCCTCGAATTCCTGGGGACGGTGATCTTCATCGAGGGGATGATGTTCTGGACGGGCCGAGGGGCCGAGATCGACCTGGTCAAAATCGCCATGACCGCTGCTCCCCACGGCCCTCCACATCCCGCGGGCATTTTGGACGCGGCCTTCTTTGGCTTTGAAGGTCTGCGGGGTGTAAGGGCGATGGAACGATCCCTCGCCGCTCTAAAGGACCACTCGAAGTACAGTGCGGCGCTCGATAGAATCTATTCTCTCCAGGGGGAGGCACTCCGTGGCATGGACACGGCCCCGTTTTTCCTGCGCAAGAGCCTGCGTGAAGCCGCCGTGAAGGAGATTCAAGAATTCGGAGCAGGTCTACTGAGGAGCTTCAAGGGCTCTGAGGCCGACAGGGCGGCCTTCGCCAAGGCACTTGACAGCGCAGTGTATTCTCTTTCCTTCGGAATGCAGGGGAAGATTCGTTCCGAGGCCATCAAGCGAATGAAGGAGATCATGGGGAAGTGGAACCAGAATTTCGCCAAGCTCGACCCGGTCGAGTGGGAAAACATGAAGGCGGTCCTGCGCATGTACGATCCGATCGTCCTCGAAAAGGTCGAGACGGTTCAGCGGAGCCAGGCGGCCGCCCTCAAGGTGCTGCCTACGATCGATCCGATGTTCCGGACGGAGATGTGGGACATGCTCACGAAGTTCGGAGGGGTGAAATAAAATGCCCGAACCCAAACTGCCATCCCCCGAAAGACTCGAAGAGATCGCCCGGTCGATCGAGCGTGTTGGCAAGGAATTCAAGCTCGTTACCGCTGAGGAGCTTGTCCGCCTGAAGGCCATGAACAAGATCCTCCTCGGTGGAGAGAAGGGGCGGGAGTACTACGGGGGCGAGGGCTCTCTCCTTGCGAAGGTTCGGGACTACCTGCGGCCGATGGGCGCCAAGGCTCCGGGAAGGGCTCTAGAGCGGGCTGAGATGGAAGGTCTCGAACGGCTGGCCGGCGCAGAAGGATTGAACCCCGCCGAAAGATTGAACGCCGTCCTCGACCGCCTCCGATTTCAATTTGCGGAGCAGGAGATGGGGAGGCTCTGGGAAATGATCGAGGAGATTTCCCCGAGCGTCATCATGAGCGGGGTGAAGACTCCCTTCAGGGCTGCAATCGGCCGGCTCTGGGAGAAACTGAAAGAGCAACGAAGCCTCCGGGGACGATTCAGCAGGGAGGAGTACAAGGTCCTGACGGATGCACTCGACTCCTACGCAGCGCGCAACCCCACCAGCAACATCGCCAGGCTCGGGGAGGAGCACCAGAAGGCCCGCCTGGAGCAACGGGAGCTATGGGCTGAGATGCAGGCGCTTCCTCCCGGTCCCGAAAAAGACCACAAGCAACTGAGCTGGCTCACTCGCGAGATCACTGAGATGCAGCCTCGATGGGACCGTGAGATGGTCGCCTTAGGACATCTTCGTGATCCACTTAGTCGCGAGGAGGTGCTCTCGGTCGACCTGGCGCGCCAGTGGAACAGGTTTGAGCGGCGGGAAGTCAGGCCGGTCCCGGCTCCCCCGGCTGCGCCGCCACCTGCGCCGGCCGTACCGAAATTCAGGTTCACCCCGAGTGTCCCCAAGGCTCCGGTGAAGACGGCGCTCCCCCAGGGCAAGGAATTCTACATCCGTCAGATGCGGGAAAACTGGGGGGAGCTGACCGAAGCGGAAAAGCTGGCGATCAGCCGACTGACGGCCGGTGAGGCGCTGACCAAGGGTGAGATGAAGGCGGTCAGCCTGTCCGCGGTGAACTTCGTGGTCAAGTACATGAAGGACCACGGGCTCACCTATGCCGAGGTGAGTGGCATCGAGACACTGGCCCCCCGAAGGGTGCGCGACGTCGCGCTGGAGTACTGAGATGGTGATGGTCCGACCGTCGATGGTGACCGTGGGTATCCCGAGATTTATCGGGCGACGAAGGACCTACCTCGGGCCGCTCGGTCGCATTCACCTCGGCGCCGGAGCCACCCTCGACGGAATCCTGAAGAAGCTGGAACGGCTCGGAGGTGACATCAACAGGCTCAGCGCGGTGGAACGCCAGCTCGCCCGAAAATTCTGGGCGGAACTGGAGTTGACCGGGAAGGCCGCTGCAGCGCGCAAGGCCGGTGACGTGGCGGGGGCGCTCGCATTCGAGAAGAAGCTGGCGGAGCTGCGGGCCGGGGGATTCAAGCTCTCCGACACGGGCGAATCTCACTTCCGAGACTTTCTGAAAAAGGAGATGGATGAGCGCAGTCGTCGCGGTGCTGGCAATCCCGGACCGAAGCCTCCGGTCACCCCTCAGCAGCAGGCAGCCGCAGTTCCTGGTCTGAATGCGGCGGACAAGGAATTCAACGATGCAAAGCTCAACCAGCTCACCCGACGGGCCGCCGAGGAGATGCTGCGCCGGCCGGGAGCCACCCCGGAGCAGATTCTTCAGGCAACCGCCGCCCTCCGAGTCATTCCACCGCCGGGGAATTTTGCCCAGCGTGTGCTTCGGACTCTCCGACGGAATCCTGTGAAGACCCTCCTCGGCGGAGGATTGACGCTGGCCGGGTTCGGCCTCTGGATCGTGAAGACTGCGGGATTCCCCGGCTTCCTGTACGAGGAGGGTTCTCAAGCGTCAGGCTTCGGGAACCTCGCACTCAAGGGCTTGGAGCGGTGGGCGATCAATCCCTACACCTCTGACGCGGACTTCGATGCGTACATGAAGCACCTGAAAGAGGCGCAGGAGAGTATCGAGACCACGCTGGAGCAGGCCGACACTTACAATCGCACATGGGGCAGGCTCGACCTGTTCAACAACGCGTCCCTCATCGAGTTCAACCGGGCTTCGCGGGAATCGCTGAAGGCTATCGTGACGGCCCGGGAGATCCTTCCCCGTGTGCGGCAGCAGGAGAAAGAGGCACGGGCGAGGCGGCTCCAGGAGACCGGGATTGACGGGGAGCTCGACGCTCTCCTCACCCGTTCGTTGGCCACGAGCATGGCCCTGAAAGCTCAGGAGGAGTTGGGTGACTGGGTGGTGGCTCAACAGTTCATCGATGATCTCGACCTTCACCGCTCCAATGCGGAGGCGTTTCTGCGAAAGAACTCGGGGGCCCTGGACCCCATAACCCGGGATGCGGCCCAGAAGAAAATCGAGGCGTACAAGCAGACCGTGAAAGCCGGAAAGCTCCACATGGCGGCAGCCCAGAAGCGAACTGCGGAGCAGGTGGCCCGTGAGCTGGAAGAGAAGTCAGGCAAGCCGCCGACTCCGAATGCCATCCGCTACGTGAGAGAGGTGGTCGAGGAGAACTACATCGCGCTCCACACGGGAGAGCGCCCGGCGGAGCGGATCGGCTCTGAAGCGTTCGAAGAAAGCAAGAAGCGTGTGCCCGACGGGGTGACCCTCGAGGAGCTCGGCAAGACCTCCGCTCTCGTGAAAGCAGAGGCTGAGGCCATAGAGCGGTCACAGCGGGCGGCTCGGAAGGCAGAGGACAAAGCGGAATATGAGGCTCGCGGGAAGGCGATCGAGGCGGCACGGGCCGCGGCGGCCGCCCAACGCGCAGGATTTGTCCGGCCCCCGATCGGTGGCGGGGCTGGAGCTGCAGCGCCTCCGACGGTCATCAAGGGCGGTGGAGTGAAGGAACCGTAGATGCCAACCCTTCGCGCTTTCGGTATGGTCCACACCCTTGGGGGGATTCGTCCCTTCCCGCGCCTGCGGATATTCCCCGCCGGCCCGGTCGCCAAGGCGCCGGCGGGTCGCCCTGCTGATTGGGTCACCCCCAGCGGCAATCCGAAGGACGGGTGGCGTGATCACGAGGGCATCGTCAACCTGACGGCATGGCCCGTGAAGGACCTCGTTGACCTGGCCGCTCTCTCGAAACCTCATGCGTTCTGGCAGGATGCCCGGCTCGCTGTGATCGTGGAACTCTTCAACCGCTTTGTGAGCGGGACCATCAAGCTCCAGCAGTTCGCCAACACAGTCCTGCCCTTCCTCGCAGACGATTTCGTGCATCTGCAGGAGGCGGTCATTCTCGGGATCGGGAACCTGTCGGACATGAGCACGCTGACGGCGCTCGCTACGGGTCCCATGAAGGGGGCCGTGGACAAGCGGATCCGGCGCGGCATCGCTGAGGGCATCGGGCTGACCCGCAGTGCGGAGGTGATCCCACTCCTGGCCGAGGCGCTGAAGGACGGCGATCCGGATGTCCGATTGGAAGCGGTTCGAGGCCTCTCCCGATCCGGGAGCGAAACCGCGGTCCCCGACCTCCTCGAGGCCATGACCGACTCAAATGCGGCGGTCAAGGCCGCGGCGATCGATGGCTTGGCCGCGCTCAAGTCAACGGATTCGGCCCCGTTCATCGCAAAACACGCCATAGGTGGCGATGGACTCGTGAGGGCCGCTGCGCTCGAGGCGCTGGGGAAGCTAGACCCCCAGGCATACATGGAGCTGCTGACCAAGGGCCTCAAGGATCCGGACACACGGGCGAAAATCGGGGCCATGCGGGGCCTGTACGCCACTGGGAACCCAATCGCTGTCGAGGACATCTCCGCTCTCCTGAAGAGTCCGGACTGGCGGGTGAGGCGTGTGGCCATCCGATCCCTCTGGCTGTTCGGAGAGATCGTCGGCGCAAGCAGGCGGCCGGGCTACGTCGGTATCAGGCCCCTCATCACCGCCCTGACCGGCGCTAAGGGCATCCTCCGAATCGAAATTCACGATGCCCTCACGGACATGCTCGGACGGGACCTCGGGATGGATCCGAAGGCATGGAGCGACTGGTGGGACATAAACCGGGAGAGGTGGGTCATCCCGCCGATGGGAACAGCCCTCGAGGTCGCACTGCCGACTGGAGGGACCATCGCCGCCCCGAAGCCTTTCTCGCTCGAATTGTCCGACGATGTGGCGTTCATCGTGGACCTCTCCGGAGGCTGGGACTCGGCCGGACTCGCCTCCGCACTCAACGGTATCGCCGAGGCCGTGAAGCTGATGCCCCGGGGCAGCCGGTTCAAGGTGGTCGCGTGGAGATTTCCGTCCGGGCAGAGTAAGGGTCATTCCGAGACTCCGGTAGGACTCCAGGTTTCGACTCCGCCGAATGATGGGACCCGGCAGCAGCTCCTCCGCCTGGCCGCCAAGGGGTGGAGTGAGCTGGGGGCCCCTCTTCTGCTCTCGCTCCATGACAAGGACGTGAAGATCGTCGCCTATTTCACCGAGGGTGGTGTCAACCGGGGGATCGGCGGGGCCGAGGAGCCCCTGAACCACATCGGCCTGAACGGATCGCAGGCAACCGACCGGCTCGTGGAGTGGATCAAGCGAGAGAACCGCTACGAGGTCAAGACTGTGAACGTGGTCACGATCGGGAAGGGCGCAGAGTTCGGGAAAAAGGTGGCCGCCGCAGGCCGTGGTGACGCCGTTCAGATCTGGCGTTGAGAACCAGAACAGAGAGACTGGGAGAATAGACCATGCCCACATCCAGCGGACACGAGACGGTCAGCGAGATCCAGACGCTCCAGCGGCTCAACACCGAGCTTCTCGGATCATGGCAGCGCGCGCGCGAGGGTTACGCGAACCAGCTCACGGGCGCGGGCCGCGTCACGGACCCGGACGAGCGGCAGCGCCTTGGCATACTCCTCAACACGGCGAACGCGTCCATCAAGCGTCTGTCCCGGAGGCAGGTGGATCTTCGGCGGCGGACCGATGCGGCTGAGCGGCGCGGGTACGGGGGACCCCTGCCTATGAGAATCGACGTGGGCGGCCGGGGGGACATGGCCATCGTCGGGGAGCGGGGGCCGGGTGGACGGGACCTTTCTTCTGCGGAGGTCGTCAACTTCAGGACGCGGCAAGTCATCCCGAACCACGAGGCGAAGCGCATGGGGCTCCTCGCTAACGCCAGCGGACTGCCGCGGTATCAGGAAGGGACGAACGCGGCAGAGCTCAAAAACATCGCGGATAAAGAGCTTGCTCTGGCCTCACTTTCTGGATGGCTCAAGGCCCGCTATGGGAAGGTGATTGGGTCCCCGGAGCACAGCACGGCAGTCGCAAACTTTGAGAAAGCGGCCTTCCACGCATCAGCTTTACTGGAGCGCCTCGGTCACTTTGTTCCGCCGCAGCCTGTCATCACTGAGAAGGATCAATGGATGACCTGGGCGACTGATCTTCAGGATCGGCTGCGGGGCGCAATCGAAAGAGAAAAGGCCCAACTGCTTCAGAGCCTCACCATCACTCTGGATCCGACGGCGTTTCCCCCCATTCCCGATGATGGGGAGGAAGATGGCGATGGCGGAGGCGCTGGCGGAGGAGATGGCGCGGCCGCTCCGACCGATGAAGACCTGGCCGCTGCCATGCTCCCTATCAAATACGCATGGCTGAGCGAGTTCGACAGACTCGTTGGTTTGATGAATCGGCAGACCTATGGAGGTCCTGGGTGGCAACAGAGCAACGAGGCACTCCTCGCCTTGCAGGTGGCGATGGTCACGGGTCTTCAGGCAATGGGTCACACTCCGACATCCAAGTCGCTTCTCGCTGGAGACCTCACTCCGTCAGGCAGGGACGAGCGGCAGTTCCTCCTGGTCAGCATTCGGGAGGAGGAAAAAGCCGCTGGGTATCCTCCGGGCTGGGGGCAGCGCGAGAGGCAACCCGAGAGGCAACCTCCGGGGGAGAGAAAGGGCAAGCGCACCGCCGCCGGCCGCGGAATCGAACCCTACCTGACCAAGTACCACGATGACCTGATCCGGGATCTTCAGGGGCAGGTCAACGACGAGGTCCCGGGCGCTCGGGCGAAGCTGGCCAAGGCGATCGACGAGCGGCGCCGGTATCTGGCAAACGCGCCATCCCGGTTCGCCGCGGCGCAGGCGGCCCGGGCCCGGTTCGGCAGGATCCCCGCAGGCCACGCCTTCATCGTCCGCGGGATGGGCAAGGGGCTGGTCACATAGATTGCGAGCCGCGCTCGTTGGAGGAGAATCCCTTGGTCGACGGGCCAACTCGCACCATCCGCGTCACCCAGGTTAAGGAGAACGTGGACGCGGTCGCGGCGGATCCTAACGCACCAGTCCTGATCCGTGCGATGGTCGATCCCTGGGCCGATGCGTTGACCGCGACTCTCACACCGGCCGAACGGACGGCATTCACGGCGAGGCTGCTTGCCGGAGCGACGACCATATTCCGGCAGATGGCCGCCGAGTGGGAGCGGGAGAATGACTATCCTGTGGTGAGTCAGCCGCCCGGACCAATCGTGATTCCTTGTCCACCTGGGGATGAGACCGTGCAACACCAATGGAACGTGAACGGGACCCTGACCGTTGGAAATAACAGGGATGGGCAATGGTGTCCCGGATTCGCAGGGACGATAAACCTCGCCACGTTCGACCGGCGGCTTAGGGGCGCGGGCGGGTCGGGCACTTTCGACATCAAGGTGCGCGTCGGCGCCGCGGCTCCGGTGACGATCTTCTCGGTGGTCCCGACAATCGCCTTCGCCGACGGGGACAACTTCTGCCTCGAACTCTCCGGCACAGACTTGGCGATCACGAGCTTTGGAGCGACGGATCGGTTCACCTTCGCCATCCTGACCAAGGAGACGGGGGCACCTACCGACATGATCGCGGCACTTGACGTGACCCCGAGCTAAAACCCATGACCACAACGCGATTCGCCAAGGATTTCAACGGGCTGACGGTCTTGATCGTCGACCACAATCTTGGGACCTGGCCAATCGTCCAGGTCCTCGACTCCGGCACAGGCATCGTGCAGGCCCCGGTGTCCATCCAACAGGATTCGGCGAACAAGTGCACGGTGACAATGGCCCTGCCGGGACCCTACCGTGTGGTGTGTGTCATCTGAAAGGATGAGCCATGACAGTCTCAGCCCTGCTTCGGAGGGACAACCGAGTCCAGTTCGACCTGAACGTGGACACGGTCTGGGCCTCAGCGAACGCACTGGCCTGCTGGCGTGCCCTGCTAGAGGCGGTCGGCGGGGGTGGTGTGGTCATTCCAATCCCGCCCCCGGAAGAGATAACGGGTGCTGCGATCGCCACCCTCGCCAACACGAAACGGGCGGTCAAGGCGAAGGCATCTGGCCTCGTCAGCGAGGCGGACTCGGTGGGGCCGGCGGGGACGGTGGTTCTCCCAGGTCTGTTGAGCTTCACGAGTCCGGCGACTCCTGGGCCCTTCCCGGCATCTATCTCGGTGTCCTACGATCAGCCTGCGGGCACATTTCGCGGAATCTTGGTCATGCTCCAGAGGGGGATTCCGCCATTCTTCACGCAGGGCCTGATGCTGATCAACGGATTCCCCTGGAGCCTGGTGGTCACGACATCGGGAGGTGGGATCTACATTGCAAATGTGACCAGCCTGGTCTACCCTCACACGCTCTCAATCGATCCGGCGACGCCTTCGGGAAGTTACGAGATGATCCTCGCCGCCGTGCTCTTCTCTCCCACAATCTCTCCGTACATGTTTCTCGCTCGGAGCGTTCCATTCACCCTCGTTCAGCCGTAGAAGCAATGAGGTCCGGCTTCGCACCATCAGGAGATTGAAGAATGGCAACCCCACTGGCCAGGACTGCTGCCCGACAGGCGAACAACGTGAACGGCGCGGCCGCCGTCGCTGAGGTAGCGTCTGCAGATAGGATGGAGGGGATCCTCGATGGACCGCTGGGCGGGTTCGGGTCCGCGCCCGCTCCTGCTGCTGTGGCTGCCGAGGCAGAACAGGTGGCCCGCTCGCTCAGGGGCGCCATCGTGGGAGCCCTGAACCGCCTCGCTGAGAGTGTGGACTATCCTGCCATCGGACCGGGCACCCCGGTTGCCGCCTGCGGCGGCGGGGGGTGCGTCACCGCGGACATCTTCACCGATGCGTTCCACACAACGAGCGGTCCGATCCCGGCGTGCCCCGGCGCACTCGATGCATGGTGCCAGTTCAGCGGTGCTGGGTCTGCCTCGCTGACGGGCTCCTCCCTCCGTACCGTTGGGGTGAGCCGAATCCAGAAACCCACCGGGATGATCCTCCCTGCAGTCAACATCTCTGGTCGATTCGATTTCATCGAGGACCCCGCAGAGACTGGGATCGGAAGCTGGATTTACCAAGCGGGATACGTGCAGGACGGATTCGGGCCTCCTTCCGCGACCGTTCTGTACCTCGATGATTCGGGCACCGTCCTCATCGCAGGACCCGGCATTGCTGGAGCGGCGGGTATCGGAACCTTCACTCCCCAGCCCGGAGGAAGACGGATCGTGGACTGGGCGATCTCCCCGGCTGGAGTTCCTGCGATCTCCATCGACGGGGTTCCGATTCCGCTGACTCCGGCGGCGGTCTTCACCTTTTCGGGACCTCCCGCGAATTCGGCCTTGGTCATGATGGAGCCCCCGCCCGGACAAAACATCATCACGCTCGGATCGTGGCTGATCTCCGGGACTCCAGCCCCGCCGCCCCTCGACTGCGGCTACTGCTGGTAGGCCATGACCTGAACGACTCGAACCGAAAGGGCCAGTGACATGCCCAAACAGAAACCGCCTCCGAAGCTCACCCCCGCGGAGGCGCAGGCCAAGGCTGACGCGTTGATCGCACGGCATCCTGAAATCTTCCGGCCAAAGCCGAAGTAGGAGCCCCCATGCGCCGCACGCTGATCGCCGCCGGAATAGGCCTGATCTTCAGCACGCTCCTCGCGTGTCTGGCTGGCTACCCCCGATTCCTCGTCTGGTGGATGGAGACCCAATGAGCCGCCTCCGATGCTGGATGTTCTGCCCGAGGTTCGGCGGGGTCCACCTGCTCGCCATGATGCTCGGGGCCATTCTCGGAATCATGCTCCCCGGGTGCGCCGGGACTGCCGCCACGGTCGCCGCAGTCGCGAAGGCCGCGGCCCCGTTCCTGCCCCCGCCGTGGAACATCGTCGCGGGCGGGGTTGGGATCGTCGCGGCGTTCACCGCGTCCCACTTCGCAAACAAGAGCATGAGCGCCACGCTCGCGGAGGCGGGACAACCTAGTCCCATCATCAAAACACTCGCCTCCCGGAAGTGGCTATTCGGACTCGTCGCCGCTGGCGTGGCATTCGGAAACGCCGTGGGAATCTGGAACCTCGCACCGGAGCAGGTCTGGACGATGATTGCAGGGCTTGGTATACCGGCAATCGCGGAGGGCATCAAAGATGCCGGTGCGAACCGATCTGCCTAGCCTCAAGCGGTGCTGGCACTGCAAGACCGTGAAGGCGATCTCCGATTTCGGGAGCAACAAGGCAAACCCGAAGGGGATCAACAAGGTGTGCAGGCCGTGTGCCGTGAAGCTCGCGCTCAAATGGTCCAAGACGCCGAAGGGCAGGGCCTACCACAATGAGTCTGCGCGCCGCCGCCGAACTCTGCCTGAGGTCAAAGAGTACCAGAGACAGTTCTACAAGAAGTGGCGGATCGAAAACGCAGAGTCGAAGCGAGCCTATGACAAGCAGTACCACATCGCACATCGGGAGGAGATGAAGGAGTACCGCATGGCAAATCGTGAACACGTGAAGAACGTGCAGCGCAGACACGCCCTGAGGAAGTTTTACGGAATGACGCCGGAGACCTATCAGGAGATGCTCGTCGCCCAACGTGGGCGGTGTGCGATCTGCCTCAGGGAGGAGAATAGCCGTCACATGGGGGTTGACCATGACCACGCCTCTGGTCGTGTCCGTGGACTCCTGTGTGCCGGGTGCAATTTGAAACTCGGTTGGTACGAGAAGTACAGAGGCGCAGTCACACAGTACCTTTCGGTTCCCCCCGCGGTCGCCTTCGGTTTCCCCGCCGTTGCCGAGGCGCTCAAGGATGCTCGAACCCCATCCCCGGAGGCGTGACATGGCTCCCGAAACCCCGATGCACCTGCGCCGCGTCGACGACCTATGGCGGTACATGACCGCCATCGTGGGGGTGGTCCTGATCGCGTCCTGCGGCTGGATTTTCACCAGCGTCACCGGCAGGGTGAGCGCGCTGGAGTCCGGCCAGCGGACCCTCGAATCCCGGTTCGCCCAGCAGGACATTGCCTTGGCCCTGCTCAACCAGAAACTCGACCTACTGCTCCGCGAGCGCGGAATCCAGCCGCCGGGACCGAAATAGACCTTCAACCTGAGAGGAGACATTCATGGCGATTCCCAGAGTCAGCGGCCCCTACGCTGGGACCACCGCGCATCCCGTCGCAGGACCGGGGCAGCCGCCGGTCCGCACCCCCGACCGCACGGACTATTCCAAGGTGCCCGTCGCGCACCTGATCGGACCTTCACCCGCTGGCTGGCGCGGCCCCCGCATGGGCGCATTCCCCCGTCACCGCTTCACTCCCAGTCCTGCAGGCGGCGGGTGGAGAGGGGCGCGGACGGGGGCGGGATCGTCTGCGACCCACTGCCACGCCTGACCATCGCCGATGACCAGGGCCGCGTCCACGCGGGCTACCGGCTGCACCGGGAGACCTGCGCCAGGCAGCGGGGGTTGCTGCCACCCTTCCGGCCGGCCCCGGTTGACCCCGCCTGACCACTCGAGCCATCCACATTACCGGCCTGACCGGCCCAAATCCTGCGCTATTGCGTTTACCGTGTGGTCCAGGCATGCCCGCCCCCGCACAGGAGCATAGCAAGGCGTGCGACGGGGTGGGGTGGACCCGGTGAGACCTATGCCGGGTTCGGCCGGACGCGGCTGTGTCGATCCTGGTGGAACTGACAATTTGTCAGCTACTTGACCGGCCAGAGCTTCCCCTGCGCCCGGAGCGGATCCAGCCTGCGCTCCGCCATTGCGATGTAGTCCGGGTTGAGTTCGATCCCGATGAAGTGCCGGTCCAGCCGCAGGGCGACGGCCGCGCTTGGTGTCTCCCACCGCTCCCCGTGCCGGGCCTGCCATCCCAGCCCCTTGTAGTGATTCCCCGGCCACCCCGGCGTGGAATCGTAGATGACCGGAGTCGGGATCATCGCGTCGCCGTCCGATGATGAAAACCCGATAGCGGAGGTGCGGGGCACCAAGGGCGGCCGCAGGAATGCAGTCCCATTCCGCATCATACCCGAGGGTGGCCAGGTCCCGGAGAACGGTTCAAAACGCGCCACCCCCGGGATCCCCGGGAGCATCGGCTGACAATAGCCCAGGGACATTTTCCGCCAGCACCCATCGGGGCCCAAGCTCGCGAATGACCCGGGCGAATTGGGCCCAGAGTCCGCTACGTTCCCCGGCGAGGCCGGCCCGCTTCCCGGCGAGGCTGACGTCCTGGCATGGGAATCCCCCGGCGATGACGTCGCATGACCAGTCCCGCCCGTCCTGCGGGGGGAAGGTGCGGACGTCCTCCCAGCGGTGGGCCGCCGGCCAGTGTTTTTCGAGGACGCGGAGCGCATAGGGTTCAATCTCCACCTGCCAGGCGATCGCCATGCCAGCCCGTTCAAGGCCGAGCTCTAGCCCGCCAATTCCAGAAAAGAGCGATCCCACGCGCAGGGTCATGGCTTGGGCCTCCGGTGCTGGTCCGCGCTTGGGCACGTCGCGAAATGGGATTTGTAGCGGGGCGTCCCCACGCCGGCGTCCGGGGGAACGGGCATCGCCCGAGGCGGGAGCGTGGGATTCGCGTGGTCCTCGACGATAGTGAGGTTGCCCCCGGGATTCGGGTTCGCGTCGACGGGCATCCGGCCACCCTTGGAGCCGATGCACCAGACGATTTCCGCGCCGCAGGATTTGCATGTGCTCATGCCTTCCTCCTCGCCCGGATTGCGGCGGAGATGTAGTCCTTGAAGTCCGAGGAATACTTGCCTCTTTGTGCGTCGGCAGTATGGAAAGCCCATATGTGCGCCTCTGCGATTCGTTCGCACGCCTTGTTCTCCTCCTCGACCGCAGCGCGGATGGCCGCGCAGCAGGCGCACGGTTCGGTTAGTCGGCCGAAATCCGAATAGACGCAGCGCGGGTGATGCTCAGGCGTCACGGTGAGGCTCCTTCCCGGCGAGGGCGTGCAGGTCTTCCGCAACCTCAAATAGGCACTTCACGTTCTCATCCAGAATCGTCGAGTCATCGCCACAGTCATGGATCGCTACAGCTTGAGACCGAACGTTATAGGCGCACCCCCTTACGAATCCAGCCGCCTCCTCCAGCGCGGCCAGCCGGATCGCCGCGGCGTCCGGGCAGGCGTGGCCGGGGCAATCGACAGAGTAGTATTTCCCGTCGCCCTGCCCAAGGGCTTTTGCCATGATCGTCGCGCATCCACAGTGCAGGCTGGCGGGCTCAGGCATCGTGGCTCCT
>Ga0247727_10012001_pt1 | contig 14968 bp, 11 predicted proteins | sample WisWelCaveWW1625_FD_202498 | JGI IMG/M metagenome (GOLD analysis project Ga0247727, IMG submission 202498) | Biofilm microbial communities from Wishing Well Cave, Virginia, United States - WW16-25 | ecosystem: Environmental > Aquatic > Deep subsurface > Groundwater > Cave microbial mat | place... | reverse complement strand
GAAGAAGCGGCTCGACGTCCTGCTGGTCGAACGCGGGCTCGTGGAGTCACGTGCGCAAGCGCAGGCGCTCGTCCTCGCCGGACTGGTACCGGGCCACGACAAGCCCGGGGAGCAGCTCGACGAGGCCGCCGAGTTGCGCGTCGAGCGGTCGCCGCGCTTCGTCTCACGCGGTGGAGAGAAGCTGCAGCGCGCTCTCGACGCGCTTCACGTGGCAGTCGAAGGACGCGAGTGTGCCGATGTCGGAGCATCCACCGGTGGCTTCACGGATTGCCTGCTGCAGGCGGGAGCGGCGCGAGTCGTCGCGATCGACGTGGGCTACGGGCAACTCCACCCGCGGCTTCGGTCGGATCCGCGGGTGACGGTCCTCGAGCGGACGAACTCCCGCTGGCTGACCGAGCTGCCGTTCGCACCCGAGCTCGTCGTGTGCGACGTGTCGTTCATCAGCGTGACGAAGGCGCTCCCGCCCGTGCTCGCGCTCGCGAAGCGAGGCTGGGAGGCAATAGTGCTCGTCAAACCGCAGTTCGAGGCGGGCCGCTCGGACGTCGGGAGGGGAGTCGTGCGCGACCCACGCGTGCAACGGAAGGTCCTCGAAACCGTCATAGAAGCTGCGCAGGCGTGGGATGCCGACACGGTCGGGGTCGTAGACTCCGGGCTGCCCGGCCCAAAGGGGAACAGAGAGTTCTTCGTCCATCTCGTGAATCGCGCGGCCCAATCGACTTCCGATGACATCGACCGCTGGATCGCCGAGGCCGTTGGCTAGATCGGTCGCCAAAGCCGCGGTCGTCACCCACGGGCAGCCGAAGCAGATCGGCGCCGGACTCGCGCGGCTGCAAGCTGTCGCCGCCGAGCATGGCGTCGAGCTTCTCTTCCCGTCCGAGGAAGCCGAGAAGCACGGGCTCGAGCCTGCGATCGATCACTCGGCGGTCGACATCGCAGTCGTGCTCGGAGGAGATGGGACGGTGCTTCGCGCCCTCACGCGCTTCCTGGGGGCGGGCGTCCCGGTCATCGGCGTGAACTTCGGGCGCGTCGGCTTCCTCAGCTCGATGGGGAGGCGCGATCTCGAGGCGGGTCTCGCCAGGGTCTTCGCGGGGGAGTACGACATCGTCGAGCTGCCGACGCTCGAGGTCGAGCATCCGAGCGGAACGGGGCGCGCTGTCAATGACGTCGTGGTCGCGAGCGGGTCCCTCGGGCGCATGATCGAGCTGGACCTCGTCGTCGGCGGGGAGGAGCTCGGGCGACAGCCGTGCGACGGGATCATCTGCGCAACACCGTCCGGATCCACGGCGTACAACCTGTCGAACGGCGGGCCCGTGCTCATGTGGGGCCTCGAAGCAATGGCGCTCACCTACGTCGCGGCGCACTCCCTGCATGCGCGGCCGCTCGTGATCCCGCCGGGAGCCGACGTGATCGTGTGGAACCGGACGGACGATGTCGAGGCGGGCGTCCTCGTCGACGGTCATCGCGTCGCGACGCTCGGCAAGTCCGAGCGAGCGGTGATCAGCATCGGGCATGACCGCTCGCTCCTCGCGACGCTTCCAGAGGCGACCTTCGTGCGGCGCTATCGCCAGAGCTTTGCTTCGTAGGTTAGTCCCGTCGGGCTACGGGGTGGTACCGCCAGCGGTAACGAGAAGGCCCTGAAGACACCGTGGGGGCGTTGCTCAGGTTGCCTTGAGCGAGCGAGAGGCGAGGCAGAGCGCGGTCGCGCTCCTGCCCTCGCCTCTCAGTTCGCGTCTAGCAGCCGACGCAGTCGTTGGGATTGTTGTTTGTCACCGCGCTCTGTGTGAGCGTCACCGTGCCACCGGAGTTGGACACGCCTCCTCCGTCGAAACCAGCCGTGTTGTTGGTCACTGCGCTCTGTGTGAGGCTCAACGTGCCGCCCAAGATGCGGATGCCGCCACCGAAACTCCCCGCGATGTTATCAGCGATTGTGCTCCGCAGGAGAATCACCGTTCCGGCAGGGATGTAGAGCCCGCCGCCTTCAAAGCCGGCGCTGTTGCCGCTGACGGTCGTTCCCTGAAGCGTCAGTGTTGCGCCGACGCGATTGTCGATGCCGCCGCCGAGATACAAGGCGCTGTTGTTACTGACCGTGCTGTTCTTTAGCGTCAGCGTTCCGCCGTCGAAGTTGAGGATGCCAGCGTTGTATGGAGCGGTGTTGCCGGTGACGGTGCTGTTCCCGATCGTCATCGTGCCGCTGTTGTCGATACCGCCGGCGTGGTCGCTCGCGGTATTGCCGCTGACGGTGCTCTGCTTGAGCATCAGCGTGCCGTTGTTGGAGATGCCGGCTCCGCAGCAGCTTGCGGTGTTCCCGGTGATCGTGCTCCTCTGGATCACGGCACTGGCGCCAGGGCCGTTCTCCAGCCCCCCGCCGGCGAGAGCGGTGTTGTTGCTGAGCGTGCTCGCGGTGAGAGTTAGCGTGCCCTGGTTGTTGATCCCGGCGCCGATGCTACTGGCGATGTTGCCGGTGACGGTGGAGTGCTCGAGCTCGACCGTGCCCCCCGCACCGTTGATGATGCCGGCGCCGTCGCTCGCGCTGTTGCCGCTGACGGTCGTTCCCTGAAGCGTTAGTGTTGCGCCGACGCGATTGTCGATGCCGCCGCCGAGATACAAGGCGCTGTTGTTACTGACCGTGCTGTTCTTTAGCGTCAGCGTTCCGCCGTCGAAGTTGAGGATGCCAGCGTTGTATGGAGCGGTGTTGCCGGTGACGGTGCTGTTCCCGATCGTCATCGTGCCGCTGTTGTCGATACCGCCGGCGTGGTCGCTCGCGGTATTGCCGCTGACGGTGCTCTGCTTGAGCATCAGCGTGCCGTTGTTGGAGATGCCGGCTCCGCAGCAGCTTGCGGTGTTCCCGGTGATCGTGCTCCTCTGGATCACGGCACTGGCGCCAGGGCCGTTCTCCAGCCCCCCGCCGGCGAGAGCGGTGTTGTTGCTGAGCGTGCTCGCGGTGAGAGTTAGCGTGCCCTGGTTGTTGATCCCGGCGCCGATGCTGAAATTGCCACCCGAGAGTGTGACTCTGGCGATCGTCACCGTGACCCCAGAGGGGATGAACACAACAGGCCCCCCACCGCTGATGGTTGTTGCGCCAGCTCCCGCTCCGAGCAAGCTGATGTTCTTGGTAATCGCGAACCCACCGGCATAGCTACCAGCGGCGACGGAGATCGTGTCGCCGTTAACAGCAGCAGCAAGCGCGGCCGGGATGGTCGTGAATGGACAACCACTCGGGCATACCTGGAGAGGCGGCGTCGCTGCGGTGCTACCCGGCGCGAACATCACGAACGCCAGCGCTCCAACGACCGCGACAAAGCCGAATCGCCGGCCAATCCGCGTGGCATGAAGTAGATGCATCTTGGTTCCTCCTTCTCCTTCTCTCGGTCCCGTCTCGCCTCGGGGCTGACCCGTTCTGCGGGCGAATGATCTCTTCACGGAATCTTCCTCCTCCCTTTCGCGGACGCGAGAATGCTCCCCGAGGCCGCTCAAGATCGGCTCAAGGTCGAAGCGCCCCCTTTAGCGCGAGGTCATTGCTTGTCCTTTCCTCCGATTTCGTCCTCCCCTGGGGAACAGGCTTCGCGGCTAGTTATGGTTCCAGGACGTCATCGTGTCAATGGTCACGTAGCCTCCTCCCCGTCTCCGAGCGAGGTTCAACCAGGTCAACACGCCTCCCGAGGCCGTGTTGGCCACGTCCCGAGCAGCCCTCTCGACAGCCAATCACGAGCGCGTCATCGTTTAGCCGTGCGTGTTCCTGGCAGCGCGACGGAGTGGGAATCCGCGAAACTGAGCCTTCTGTCGGTCCCTGTCACCTCCTGTCAGTTCGCGCCCCGTGCTTCGTAGGCTTCGGATCGAGAACCTCGTCCTCATTCGCGAGGCGGATCTCTCGTTCGACCCGGGCCTGAACGCCGTGACGGGCGAGACTGGGGCGGGAAAGACCATCTTCGCGCAGGCGATCGGGCTGCTGTTGGGCGCGAAAGCCGACGCTTCGGCGGTCGGAGCAGACCGGGCGGAGGCTTACGTCGAGGCAGAGCTCGACGTTCCCGACGGATTCTTCGACGAGGAGGAGCTGGCGTCGCTTGCGGAGCTTCGACCCGAAGGAGAGGCCGGTCTCGTGCTCGCCCGCCGGGTGTTCGCCGACGGCCGGACGCGTGCGTATGCATGGGGACGAGCCGTTGCACGGGAGGACGTTGCCGCCGCGGCCGAGCGCCTCATCGCGATGTCGGGGCAGTTCGAGCAGCGACGGCTTGCCCGCCCGTCCTTCCAGCTCGACGTGCTCGACGCGTTCTGCGGTGTCGAGCAACTCGAGCTGCGTCGTGAAGCTGCACTCGCCTGGCGCGACCTGAAGGTGGCGCAACGGCTTCACGAGGAGTTGATGCGCGATGCCGGCGCAGCCGCTGCCCACTTGGTCGAGCTGCAGGCTCTGGTCGAGGGAACCGAGGGCATGGGGCTCGACGACGAGCAGGCGCTGCGAACGCGACGCGAGCGCCTCCGTCACGTCGAGGAGCTCGCCGAGGCGGCGGCGAGCGCAGTGGAGGCCGTGGCGCCGGAGGACGGCGAGGGGGCGGTGTCGCTCGCGGCTCGGGCTGAACGAGCGCTGGCTCCGCTCGAGCGAATCGCGCCCGAGCTCGGCGCGGTGGCCGCGGAGCTCCGCGACATCACGGTGCGCCTCGTCGAGCTCGGAAGCGACCTCCATGGTTTCGCGGCGTCTCTCGAGGCGGAGCCGGGGGCGCTCGACGACGTCGAAGCGAAGCTTGAGCGAATCGCCGACCTCAAGCGAAGGTTCGCTGCGTCGTCATATGAGCAGCTCCTCGAGCGTGCCGCAGAGGCCCAGGTGGAGCTCGAGGGCCTCGCCTCCGGACACGACCCGGTCGAGGCAGCGAGTCAGGAAGTCGCGGTCGCCGACTCGCGCGTGATCGCCCTCGCAGAGAACCTGAGGGAGGTGCGACGCCCCCGCGCGGGTTCTCTGGCCGACGCCGTCGCGGCCGAGCTGCAGTCATTGGGCATGGGGGAGGGTGAGTTCCTCGTCGAGCTGCGTGAGCGCGAGGTCGGTCCGGCGGGTGCCGACGAGGCTGTCTTCCTCGTGCGGCCGAACGCGGGTCTTCCGTTCGCCCCCGCCGCCGAGACCGCGTCGGGAGGAGAGCTCTCCCGCATCGCGCTCGCCCTGGCGGCGGTCGCGGGGGGCGAGACCCTCGTGTTCGACGAGATCGATGCCGGGATCGGCGGCGTCACCGCCCACGCTGTCGCGGCAACACTCCAGCGGCTGGCCGAGCGGGCCCAGGTGCTCACGATCACGCACCTCCCGCAGATCGCGAGCGTTGCCGACCGGCATCTCCGCGTCGAGAAGATTCCGGGAGACCCGACTCACACGCGCATCGAGGAGCTCGATGAGCTCCTTCGTCGCGAGGAGCTCGAGCGAATGGCGGGCGGCTCCGAGTTCATCGCTTCCCTCAAAGAGTCCTAGTCCCGCCGGGGTCAGGCTTAAGCCTGACCCCGGACTTCGGTTTTCGCCGAACGGCGCCGAGCATCGCGCATCAGCCAACAACGTCAACACCGGGATCAGGCTGAAGCCTGACCCCCGCCCGCGCGCGCCGACCACGGAGCCTGCTACGGTTGACGCCCGTGGCCAAGTACGTGTTTGTCACGGGCGGCGTCGTCTCGGCGCTCGGCAAGGGGATCGTCGCAGCGTCTCTCGGGCGACTGCTGAAATCCCGAGGCCTCTCCGTCAGTGCGCAGAAGTTCGATCCGTACCTGAACGTCGATCCGGGAACGATGAGCCCGTTCCAGCACGGCGAGGTCTTCGTGACAGAGGACGGCGCCGAGACCGATCTCGACATCGGCCACTACGAGCGCTTCATCGACGAGAACCTCTCGCGCAACGCGAGCCACACTGCGGGCGCGATCTGGGATGCCGTCCTGCGCAAGGAGCGCAAGGGCGAGTTCCTCGGCGCGACGGTGCAGGTCATCCCACACATCACGAACGAGATCAAGGCGCGCATTCGCCGCGCGGAGAAGGTATCGCCCGCGGACGTCGTCATCTCCGAGATCGGAGGAACGGTGGGCGACATCGAGTCGCTGCCGTTCCTCGAGGCGATCCGCCAGTTCCGGCGCGAGGTCGGGCCGGAGAACGTCGTCTATCTGCACGTCACGCTCGTTCCGTTCCTCGACGCCGCCGGCGAGCTCAAGACGAAGCCGACGCAGCACTCGGTGAACGAGCTCCGCCGAATCGGTATCCACCCGGATGTCGTCGTCTGTCGCTCGACGGAGCCGTTGTCGGACGACATCCGCGACAAGATCGCGCTCTTTGCCGACGTGGACCGACGCGCGGTGATCGGCTCACCCGACGTGCCCGACGTCTATCTGGTCCCGGAGGTGCTGCAGGCAGAGGGCCTCGACACGCTCGTCTGCGAGAAGCTCGGGCTCGAGACTCCGCCTGCCGATCTCGGCGAGTGGAGCGAGCTCATCGAGCGCAGCCGCGAGCTCCGCGAAGACGTCGAGATCGCGCTCGTCGGCAAGTACGTGAAGCTGCACGACGCGTACCTCTCGGTGCACGAGGCGCTGAAGCACGCAGGCGTTCACAACGGGTGCCGCGTCCGGGTCCGGTGGGTCGACGCCGAGCACATGTCGTACGAGGAAGCGGTGCGGGAGCTCGAGCACGCAGACGGCGTGCTCGTCCCCGGAGGGTTCGGCTCACGAGGCTGGGAAGGGAAGATCCTCGCCTGTCGCGTCGCGCGAGAACGTGAGATCCCGTACCTGGGAATCTGCCTCGGCATGCATGTCGCGGTCTCCGACTTCGCGCGTCACGTCGCCGGGATGGAGGGCGCCAACTCGACCGAGATGGATCCCGAGACTCCATTCCCCGTGATCGACCTGCTCCCCGAGCAGAAGGAGATCGAGGACCTTGGCGGGACGATGCGCCTCGGTGCGCAGGCAGTCGAGCTGGAGGCGGGAACGCGGGCGCGCGAGACGTACGGCGAGCTCGTGATTCACGAGCGGCACCGCCATCGCTATGAGGTCAACAACGAGCTGCGTTCGCGACTCGTCGACGCGGGGTTGGTCGTCTCGGGGACGTTCCAGGATGGGCGGCTCGTCGAGATCGTCGAGCTCCCCGAGCATCCGTGGTTCGTCGCGAGCCAGTTCCATCCCGAGTTCAAGTCGCGCCCGACGCGCCCCGCGCCGCTGTTCCGCGGCTTCGTGGGTGCCGCGCTCGAGCGCGCACGCTCGCGTGCCGGAGTGCGCGCGGCTGCGCGTTGAGCGGTACTCCAACGCGTCCGGTCCTGCACGTCGCCGCTGCGATCATTCTCCGAGGCGACGAGATCGTCATGGTCCGGCAGGCGGCTCGCGGAGAGGAACCACCTTGGTCGTTACCCGGCGGCGCCTTGGAGGACGGCGAGCTCCTCCATGAGGGCCTCGAGCGCGAGATCCTCGAGGAAACCGGTCTCCGCATCGGCAGCCTCGGACGACTGGCGTTCGTGCTTCAGTTCGACAACCGACTGCCCGAGCAGCTTCACAGGAGTCGAGGGCCGGGACGTGGATATCACGTCACGGTCTGGACATTCGAAGTCGACGCTTGGGACGGTGAGCTCGAGCCGGTAGATCCCGACGGACTGGTGTCGGAGGCCCACTTCGTGCCGGTGGCAGACGCGATCGCACACCTCGAAGCAGTTCCGTGGCACTCGGTGACCGTGAGGTACTTGCGCCGCGAGATCGAGACAGGATCCCTGCACCTCCAGCGTTGGCACGAGGACGGCCGAGTCGAGTCGTACTCGTAGGATCTCCACGTGCACCAGCCTTTGACCTCGTCGCTTCTTGGCTTCTTCCTCGAGCTCTGCGCGATCCCGAGCCTGTCCGGGAAGGAGCGCGCCGTCGCCGACCGCATTGGCGGCTATCTGACCGAGCTCGGGCTTGAGTGGGATGAGGACGACGCTGCCAGCCGCCTCGACGGTGACACCGGGAACATCTACTGCCGGCTGCCGGCGACGAACGGCGGCGGGACGCCGATCTTCCTCTGCGCCCACACGGACACGGTGCCTCCGGAGGCGGCGATCGAGCCGGTCGTCGAGGACGGCGTCGTTCGGAATGCCGCCGGAACGATCCTCGGCTCGGACAACAAGGCCGCGGTCGTCGTCATGCTCGAGGCGGCGCGCCGCCTCGTCGAGGAGGGAAGGCCGCACGCGGGGATCGAGCTCCTCTTCACGCCCCAGGAGGAGGTCTCGCTTCGCGGAGCCGACGCGTTCGACCACAAGCGGCTCGTCGCGAAGACCGGCTTCGTGTATGACCAGGGCGCCGCGATCGGCGAGATCGTGCTCGGGTCACCGCACGGGCGCCTGCTCGACTTTCGCTTCCACGGGCGCGCGGCGCATGCGGGCATGAATCCCGAGGACGGGCGGTCGGCGATCGCAGCGGCGTCGCGTGCGATAGCGGACTTCCGACTCGGGCGCGTGGACGATGAGACCAGCGCGAACATCGGCGTCATCACCGGCGGGACGGCGCGGAACGTCGTGCCCGAGTGGTGCTCGTTCACTGCGGAAGTGCGTTCGCACGACGAGCGCAAGGCGATCGAGCTCGTGCGGGAGATGCTCGAATCGGCTGCGTTCGCTGCCAGCCTCGCCGAGTGTGCGGTCGAGAGCGAGGTGCGTCCGAGCTTCCCTGGCTATCGCTTCAAAGAGAGTGACCCTGCCGTCGGGCTCGCTGCGACCGCACTCGAACGGGCGGGGTTCAAGCCGTCCTATGCGTTGAGCGGTGGCGGGGCCGATGCCAACGTCTTCAACGCGCGCGGCCTCTCCTGCGTCAATCTCGCCAACGGGATGATGGAGATCCACACTCCCGCTGAGCACATCGCAGTGGCTGACCTCGAAGCGATGGTCGAGGTGACACTGGCGCTTGTCGACGCAGCACGCGGTGCGACCCGGGGTCTGGCTTAAGCCAGACCCCCGACGTGTTGGCTCGCTCAGGGCGCAAGGCTGACGGAACCGTCGTCGCTGATCGTCCAGTGTGGGTTGTGTGCGATCTCCCACGGATGTCCGTCGGGGTCGACGAACACGCCTGAGTAGCCACCCCAGAACGTTTCCGCGCCCGGGCGAACGATCGTCGCGCCGGCCGCATTTGCCTCGGCGAGGACCGCATTCACCTCCGCCGGCGAGCGCACGTTGTGGGCGAGCGTGATCCCACCCCAGCCGGGACCGTCTTCGACCACGGTGTCTTCTGCGAGCTGGGCTCTGCTCCAGAGCGCCACGATCATCCCGCCGGCCTGAAAGAAGACGACGTCGTCATCCCGCTCTGCGCCAGTCGTCCAGCCGAGCGCCTCGTAGAAGGCCCGCGACCGGGCGACGTCCGCGACGCCCCGCGTGATCAAGCTGACTCGCTGCTCCATCGACGCCATCAGTCTGGCGCATTCGGGGCGGTGGTCGCTATCGTCCCGCGCGCGATGCGCATCGGCGTAGCCAAGGAGATCAAGTCGCAGGAGTACCGGGTCGCGCTGACGCCTGCCGGCGCCCGCGAGCTGGTTCAGCGTGGGCACGACGTGCTCGTCGAGGCCGACGCGGGCGCGGGAAGCGCGTTCTCCGACGAAGCGTACGAGCGCGCAGGTGCGACCATCGTCTCCGTCGAGGACGTGTGGGGCAGCTCTGATCTGCTCCTCAAGGTCAAGGAACCGATCGCGTCGGAGTATCCGCGGCTCCGCGAAGGTCTGACGCTCTTCACCTATCTCCACATCGCGGCCGACGAGCCCCTGACCCGCGCGCTCGTCGACTCGGGCATCACGGCAATCGCGTACGAGACGGTGGAGACCGACGGCGGTGCACTTCCGTTGCTTGCACCAATGAGCGAAATTGCGGGTCGGCTTGCACCGCAGGCAGGCGCAGACCACCTCGAGAAACCGAAGGGCGGCCGCGGGATCCTCCTCGGCGGCGTCGCAGGTGTCGCGCCCGCACGCGTGCTGGTGATCGGCGGCGGGATGGTCGGCTACAACGCGGCGGTGATCGCGCTCGGGATGGGCGCGCAGGTGACGATCCTCGAGCGCTCGGTCGAGCGCATGCGGTTCTTGGAGCAGATCCTGAGTGGCCGCGTTCAGCTCCTCATGTCCTCGAGCCTCCAGATCGAGGAGTCGATCAGGGATGCCGACCTCACGATCGGTGCCGTTCTCATCCCTGGCGCGCTTGCTCCGAAGCTGATCACGCGCGAGATGTTCGGGACGATGAAAGAGAGCTCGGTTTTCGTCGACGTCGCGATCGACCAGGGCGGCTGTGCCGAGACGTCGAAGCCGACGACGCACGACGACCCCGTGTACACGATCGACGGCGTCATCCATTATTGCGTCGCGAACATGCCCGGCGCTGTGCCGATCACCTCGACGCGCGCGCTGACGAACGTCACGCTGGCCTACGTCGAGCAGATTGCCGATCTGGGCACGGTCGGAGCGATCGCGGGGAATCCCGAGCTCGCGCGCGGCGTCAACGTCATGGGCGGCAAGCTGACGTACGAGGCTGTCGCTGAGGCGCACGGGCTCGAGTACACACCGCTCGACGACGCGCTCTCCGCCGGCGTCGCCTGAGCCGAGCGGACCGGCAGCGATCCGGTCCGCTTGAGACGTTCTTGGGCGGGTCCGACATACGATTCCGGAGATGGATCCAGAGCAGTCACTCGAGCAGCGTCTCGGCGAGCTGGAAGGACTCCTGAGAGCGCTTGTCGCACGCGTAACCGAGCTCGAGCTCCAGTCCACTTCGACGAGGCGAGGCCCACAGCCCGGACCTCCCGTTCCGACCCCACCGCCTGCGGCTCCGGCTGAGCCACAGATCGCGAAGCCGCCGACGGGACAGCCAGCTTCCACCGCCGGGGCGAAGATCATGCGACCGGGCGAGACGCTCGAGGATCTGCTCGGCGGACGCATCCTCGCCTGGGTAGGCGGCCTCGCCATTCTCGTCGGCGTCATCTTCTTCCTAGCCATAGCGGTCGATCGCGGATGGATTGGTGTCGAGGCGCGCGTCACGCTCGCGTTCTTGGGGTCGACGCTCCTGCTCGCAGTGGGCCTCTTCCTCTACGAACGGCGCGACCAGACCGACGCCGCCATCGCGGCGGTGGCGACCGCGCTCGCCGCGCTGTATGCCTCGCTCACGTACGCGACGGCCTCGAAGGATCTCATCGGTCAGGAGGTCGGCTTGCTCGTGGCCGCCCTCATCGGTGCGGTCGGAGCCGCGATCGCGGTCCGCTGGCAGTCGCAGTTCGTCGCCGCGCTCGGCATCCTCGGGGCACTCTCGGCTCCGGTTCTCGTCGGCGGCGACACCTCGACGGTCGCGCTGGTGTTCATGGTGATCGCGTTGTGCGCCGCAGTGGCGGTGCTTCTCTGGCAGCGCTGGGGATGGCTCGCGATCGGTGCATTCGTGATCAGCGCGCCGCAGCTCGGCCTCTGGGTGTTCGACCGAGACGACCTTGCCGTGCCGCTGGTCGTGCTGGCACTGAACTGGTGCCTCTTCGTCGTGGCGGCAATCGGCTACGAGTTGCGCGTGCCGACCTCGGCGCTGCGCGTGTCGTCCGCATCCGTGCTCCTCGTCAACGCCGCGTTCACCGCGGGGCTGGGGTGGCTGCTCATCGACGACCAAGGCTCATCCACGGGCGGCACGGCCTGGGTGCTCGCGCTCACCGTCGCCCACATCGCTCTCGGGGGCTTCGGATTCCGTCAGCGGATGAGCGGCGAGATTGCCGCGCTCGTAGTCGCCGTCGGGCTGGGTCTGTCGGGAGTGACCCTTGCTCTGGCACTCGACGGCCCAGCGCTCGTGGTCGGCTGGTCGGCGGAGGCCGCGATTCTCGCGTGGGTCGCAGGTCGTACCGGAGAGCGGCGGGCGCTCGCCTTCTCCTGCGCATTCCTTGCCCTGGCCGCCCTCCACACTCTGGCTGACGAGGCGCCGCCGGAATCGCTCATCGAAGGCGTCCCGCATTTGGGAGAAGGTCTCGTCGCCGTCGTCAGCGTCGGCCTTGCGGCGCTGGTCTTGGGCCTGCTGGTCGATCGCCGAGATCTGTGGATGTTGTTCTTCGCCGTCGCGGCCGTCTCGTTCGTCTACGCGGCGTCGCTCGCGATCGTGGATGTGATCCAGGGTGACGACATCGAGCGCTCGCAGACGGCCCAGGTCGCCCTCAGCGCGCTCTGGGGCGGCGTCGGGCTCGTCGTAATCGTCGTCGGGCTCGTCCGAGACATCCGTGAGCTGCGCCTGGGCGGGCTTGTGCTGCTCGGGATCGGCGTTGCGAAGGTCTTCGCTTATGACCTCGCCGAGCTGGACCAGCTCTACCGCGTTCTCTCGTTCATCGCGGTCGGGCTTGTGTTGCTGACGGGGGCTTATGCCTACCAGCGTCTGCGCACGATCGGGCGGAGCTCGTGAAGGTAGCCGTGGCGGTCGTCGCGTCGCTTGCCGCTGTCGTGGCCACGGGCCCCGCCGACGTAGACGAGTCGCAGTTTCGGTTCACGCGAATGCTGAGCGCTCCGGCGGGTGCTCCCGTGCGTCTCGAGCCCGACGGTTCTCTGTATGGGCACGCGCGGGTCGACTTCCCGGATCTGCGAGTCCTCGACGCCGACGGAAAACAGGTGCCATGGCGACCGGAGCCGAAGCCGGCCGCGGTACCCACACAGCCCGTCTCATTCGTTGCCCGCGGTCGGCGTGGCGGGACCGTCTCCGTGGTCGTCGATCGTGGACCCGTTCGCCCTGTGATCGACCGCATCGAGCTCCAGGTCCCGGACCTCGCGTTCGTCGGGACAGTTGAGGTTCAGGGAAGCAACACCGGGGCCGAGGGAACCTACGCGACGCTGTCGAAGACCCCGATCTACGCGGTCCGTGGCGCCGTTTCGGCTCGCAGCACGACGGCGGTGTTCCCGGCGACCGACTATCGCTACCTACTCGTCCATGCCACCGGTGTCTCGCAGATCACGGGCGCGAGCGTGTCGCGCAATCCAGAGCGGGCGCCGCTCGAGCCGGTCGACGCAAGGGTGCGCCGTCGGAACGAGGAACGCGAAACAGTTATCCGGCTCGATCTCGGCTACGCGAAGGTTCCCGTGGACGCTATCCGCATCCGCTCGAGCACTGCTCGCTACGTACGGCGCGTGGCCGTCGACGGTTCGAACGACGGTGTGACATTCGTTTCGCTGAGCCAGAGCAAGGTCGCTCGCTTTCGGGGCGTCGACTTCTCGCAGGTCCCCGTCGCGGCGCGCCACCGCTACCTGCTGGTGACGATCCACAACGGAGACGACGCTCCACTCGACGGGCTTCGAATTACGCCTGAAGCGCTGCCTCGACCTCTGCTGCTGGCTGGAGGCCACCGGCCGCCGTTCCGCCTGCTCTACGGGGCTGCGACGGTACTCGCGCCGGCGTATGACTTCGCCCAGCTCCCCGCTGCAGCGACGGGGTTCGAGCGGGCGCGCGAGGGCGCGCTCGGCGTCGAACGCGCGAACGAGCTTTTCGAGGCTCCGGCCGACACTCGCTCGTTCTTCGAGCGGAACGACCGTCTGGTCGAGGCAATGCTCGTGTTGGCCGCGATCGTTGTCGCAGCAGGCGGCCTGCTCGCGTTGCGCCGACGAAGCTGAGCCCGAGCTCTAGGTTGCGGCGCGCTTCGCGCGGCGGAAGAGTCGGCCTGCGCCCTCGGAGCCATTGCCCGACGCAGGAGCATCCGGCTTGTCCGGCTTCTTTGGGTTTCGCTCCGTGGGAAAGATCTTGATGACGGCCAAAGTCACGAACGCGGAGATGCCGAGGATCGTCGTGATGTAGACCGCGAACAGGAGTAGACCGAGGGCGTCGTCCAAAGCCGCCGTAGAATACCGGCGTGCCGCGAGCGTGCGTGATCGTGCTCGATGCCGTCGGCGCAGGTGAGTTGCCCGACGCCGAGGAGTACGGGGACGAAGGCTCCAACACCCTCGGCAACGTCGCCCGCGCCGTCGGAGGTCTCGACCTGCCCAACCTCGAGGCGCTCGGTCTCGGGAACGTCAGCCCGCTCGAGGGTTGCCCGCCCCAACCTGGCGCGCCGGCTGTCGCCGGACGGCTGCTCGAGCGTTCGAAGGGGAAGGACACGACGACCGGCCACTGGGAGCTGATGGGCGTCCTCACTCCGACCGCGTTCCCGACGTATCCACACGGATTCCCGGACGACGTCATCGACCCGTTCATGAACCAGACGGGCCGGGGGGTCCTCGGAAACGTGCCCGCGTCGGGGACGGAGATCATCCAGGAGCTCGGCGAGGAGCATCAGGCGACCGGCAAGTGGATCGTCTACACATCGGCCGACTCCGTCTTCCAGATCGCCGCGCATGAGGAATCGATCCCGCTCGAGGAGCTCTACGACGGCTGCCGAGTGGCGCGGGAGATCCTCGCCGGTCGGCACGCGGTCGGGCGCGTGATCGCCCGTCCGTTCACCGGCGAGCCCGGGGAGTACGAGCGGACGCCGAACCGGCACGACTTCTCACTCGAGCCCAAGCGGCCGAACTACCTCTCGCTGCTTCGCGACGCGGGGAACACGGTCTACGGCGTGGGCAAAATCAGCGACATCTTCGCCGGTTGCGACGTGGACGAGTCGTTCCCCACAAAGTCGAACGTCGAGGGAATCAACCGGACGATCGAGCTTCTCGAGACGATCGAGAGCGGGCTCGTGTTCGTCAACCTCGTGGAGACGGACATGCTTTGGGGTCACCGCAACGACCCCGTGAACTTCCACCGCTGCCTTCAGGACTTCGACCGGCGCCTGTCCGACATCCTCGAGACGTTGCATCCGGGCGACCTGCTGATCCTCTCCTCCGACCACGGCTGTGATCCGACGACACCGTCGACCGACCACTCGCGCGAGCACGCGCTGCTCCTCGCCTATGCGGCAGGGCGCAATGCGGCGGGGCGGATCCACGGGGAGGGCGAGTTCGCGGACGTGGGCGCGACCGTAAACGGGTGGCTCGGCGGGAAGTCGGTCGGAAAGCGGCTTCCGGGCCGCCTCATCGAGCTGTGAGTCTCAACGACCCGGA
>Ga0247727_10012000_pt1 | contig 14969 bp, 16 predicted proteins | sample WisWelCaveWW1625_FD_202498 | JGI IMG/M metagenome (GOLD analysis project Ga0247727, IMG submission 202498) | Biofilm microbial communities from Wishing Well Cave, Virginia, United States - WW16-25 | ecosystem: Environmental > Aquatic > Deep subsurface > Groundwater > Cave microbial mat | place... | reverse complement strand
TCTTCGGGGCGGTTTGATGCGGCATCTGTTGCTCCTGATGAAAGATGACTTCAGGCCGCGATTTTACCACCCTTATAATTTGGGTGGAGAACTTTTAGGAGGCTCCACTAGTCTTCCTCGGTGAAACCATGAGCCTTGGCCAACGCGACCGCGCGCTGTTGCAATTCTTCCGCATTCGGGCGACCGGCAAAATCGCCGGTGACGGCATGCAGGTAAACGTCACCGATGATGCCCAACGGACCCGTGCTGCCGTAGGCCAGATGAATCGGCAAATGCCAGTAATAGCTGGCGGGGTTGAAGAAAGCTCGTGATGTGCTGACGGCCATCCCGACCTCTCGTTGCAACCATCCGTTGACCAGTGAAATCGCCCGCCCGGCGGTGGGCACGGCAAGCTCCGGCAGCGCAGCTACAGCAACTTGTTCTTGTTGTTCGATTGTGGCGTTCATAGCGGCATTCTACCATTGACCGGCAAGAATCACTTCACCGGATTCGATGGGTTCAGATACTGCGCCAGAAACCGGTAAATCTCCACCCGCGACTCTTTCGCCAGCTTCGTGTCAATCCGGTTGAAGGCGTGGCCGCCCGGCGCATTCTCGTAAATCTTGTACTCGAATTTCTTGCCCGCCGCTTTCAACGCTTTGATCAGGTGCTCGACTTCGAGCACGTTCACGTCTTCGTCGTTGGTGTTGGTGTGGATGAGCAGCGGCGTTTGGAGCTTCTCGGCGTTCCAGGCGGGCGAGCGGCGCTTGTATTCGTTGACGTTCTGCTCGGCGGTTTTGCCCAGGTGGTACGGCGCTGAATACAGATCGCGGTAGCTCTGGCTCTTGTAACCCATCCGCGCCACAAGATCGCTCACCGGCACTCCGGCGTAAACCACTTTGTAATCCTGCGGATGGTCGAAGACGTTCATCAACGAGATCATCCCGCCGTGGCTCCAGCCGATGATGCCCACGCGCTGCGGATCAAGGTTGGAGTGGTTTTCGAGCATCCATTTCATTCCGGCGTAAACATCTTCGTTCTCCAGCCCGCCGTAGTCAATCAATTGCCAGAAGCCGCGGCCGTAGCCCGTGCTGCCGCGATAATCCGGCGCGATCACGGCGTAGCCCTGTTCGACCAGCTCGCGGATAATGTGCAGCGAGGAAGTGCTGAAATCGCCGTGCACTCCGCCGTGCACGAAGACGAGCAAGGGCAGCTTGGCGTTCTGAAACTTTTTCGGGATGAAGGTGTAGGCGTTGATGATCACCGGATTGCCTGCGCCCTGTCCGGTCGGATTCGGAATCACACGCGGCGGCGGCCCGGTGTATTTGACCTGATCAACGACGGCGATGTCGCCCATCCGCTGAATCCACATCAGGTCGTCAATGTCTTTCCTGAGCGACTGCTCCATGAAATTCAGCCGCTCTTCGAGCGCGCGGATGCGTTGTTGTGCCGGGTCCTCATTAGCTCGCGGTTGCGCTTCCTGAGCTGCGGCCAGCGGCGCAATGAAAAACGAGACGCAAAGAAGGCAAGACAGTCGCTTCATCAATCGAACCTCCTCAATAGGTTTTACATCGCTGAACGTTAAGGCTATATTGCGCGGCAAATTTCCCACCAGCGAAGTACGAACAAACAACTGAAATCGTTACCACAAATTTGCCTATGAACTGGACACAAGTTTACGACCCGCTCCACTCCTGGCCGCTTTCGACCACGGTCGCGGCCATTCCCATCGTCGTTCTGTTTTACCTGCTCGCCGTGCGCGGAACCAAGCCGCAATGGGCGGCGATGATCAGCGCAGGCACGGCCATCGCTCTCGCCAGCGCGGTTTTCACCATGCCGCTGCCGATGGCGGCGATGAGTTTTGTGTTCGGCGCGGCGTTCGGCTTGAAGATCGCGTGGATTGTGATTGCGGCGATCTTCCTCTACGACATCTCGGTCTTCACCGGCCAGTTCGAGATCATGAAGGATTCGGTCGCGGCGATCTCACAGGACCGGCGGCTGCAGGCGTTGTTGATCGCGTTTGCCTTCGGCGCATTCGTCGAAGGCTGCGCGGGCTTCGGCGCGCCCGTGGCCATCGCCGGCGCGTTTATGATCGGCCTCGGCTTCGATCCGTTTTACGCCGCCATCTTGAACCTGATCGCGAACACCGCGCCCGTCGCCTGGGGATCAATCGGCACGCCAATTCACACGCTGGCGGCGGTCACGGGCTTGAACGAATCCGACCTATCGGCGATGACGGGACGCATCCTTCCCTTCACCAGCATCATCGTGCCGATCTGGCTGGTGCGGGTGATGTCGTCGTCGCGCGCGACGTTGGAAGTGATGCCGGCGATCCTGGTCTGCGGCGTCTCGTTCGCCATCACCCAATTCTTCTGGTCGAATTACGTTGACAGCAACCTGGTGGACATCGCATCGGCAGCCGCCTGCATATTGGCGATGCTCATCTTCCTGCGGTTCTGGCAGCCGAAGAACATCTGGCGATTCCAGACAGATTCAGCCGTCTCGACCCACAATCACCATTACACTCGCGGCCAAATAGCTCGCGCCTGGATGCCGTTCGCCATCCTGACTGTCTTCGTTCTGCTGTGGGGATTGCCCTCGATCAAGAACTCGCTCAACCGCGCCACTACGCCTTCGTTCGCCGTCACGCTGCCCGACGGCAAACCGCGACCTGGGCCTCCCGGTTGGGACGTGCCGATGTTGCACAGCCAGGTCTACCGCGACAAACCGGTCGTGCCTGCGCGCGCGCCCGAAGCTGCCCGCTACGATTTCAACTGGCTGACGATGACTGGCACCGCGGTGTTCCTGGCCGCGATTGTCTCCGGTCTGCTGCTCGGATTGAAACCCGCGCAACTGCTCACGATCTTCATTGGAACTTTGAAGCGCATGCGATTCGCTGCGCTGGCGATTGTCTGCATGCTCGGACTCGGCTTCGTCACGCGCTATTCGGGAATGGATGCGGTGCTCGGACTGGCCTTCACGCGCACAGGCTGGCTGTTTCCCTTCTTCGGCACCTTCCTCGGCTGGCTGGGCGTAGCGTTGACTGGCAGCGACACTTCGTCGAACGCTTTGTTCGGCAGCCTGCAACGCATTACGGCGGAGCAATTGAAGATTGACCCGATCCTGATGGCCTCGGCCAACAGCGCGGGCGGCGTGATGGGCAAGATGGTTGACGCGCAATCAATCGTCGTGGCCACGGCAGCCACCAACCAGGTGGGCAGCGAAGGCAAGATATTGCGCGCCGTCGCCTGGCACAGCATTGCGCTGGCGGCCATCGTCGGCCTGATCGTGATGCTGTTCGCTTACGTCTTCAAATCGGCGGTCCCGCACGGATTGAACTTTGTGAAGTGAAAAGAGAACGCGGAATAGGAGGAAGTCAGGAAGAAATTTGAGCGTGGTCGGTTATTCGTTATTGAAGGTAAAAGTTCAAGCCGCTTTGTCCCCGGCTACCTTGTCTGCGACTTTGATCTCAGCCAGGAGTTCACGGCGGGTGAATTCGAGTTTTTCATTCATTGCCACGAGGCGAGCATCCACGATCCCCTCGAACCTCACGAAATCCGCCGACAGCGTCTCCTCCACCCGTCGGATTTCCGCGCCAAGCGTATCATTAACACGCCGGAGTTCAGCGACGACCGTTCGGATCTCCGCGGAATTTGCGCGAATCTCCGCGATAAATTTCTCTTCGACACGTTTGATCTCGCCGGTGAACTTCTCTTCGACGCGTTTGGTCTCGCTGGTGAACTTCTCTTCGACGCGTTTGATCTCGCTGGTGAACTTCTCTTCGACTCGTCTGATCTCGCTGAGAACCTCGCGGCGCGTCAATTCAACTTCGCGGCGCGTCGCGTCACACTTCGCATCTACCGCTTTGATGTCTCCCCTCAGAGCTTCTATCTGTGGAGCGATAAAGTCCTGAAGCACTTGTTTGAGCTGTTCGATCATGGCCGTGATTCTTGTCGCCTGCAGTAGTTATGTCAAGCTAATGCCGACAGAAGCAGGCTTAAGCTACTGCGGCTCCCTGTAAACATTAGCCATCTGCCGCGTCGTATGCTCGACGACGCTCGGCGGCTCGACCGCCTGCTGGATCGGGTCGGTCGGCGCGCCGAGTTGAGCGGGCGGAGCCTCGCGGATGTAGTGTTTCTTGACAACCACGCTCGGCGCCGTTCGTTGATATGCCGCAACCATTCGCGACAACTGCCACACCAACAGCCCAACCACTGTGCCGGTGAAGGTCAATCCCATAACCAACGGAATGATCAATGCATCTCCGCGCAGCCCTTCGTGCGCAAGGTTGTAATAGGTGATGAAACTCGCCAGCAATCCTACAATACCGAATGTCGCGACCGCCCAGAACATCGGCGCAATTTTGGGGCGCGGCGCCCGGGGCGATTCCGCCTCAACGGTCGTCCCCAAACTTTCGCCGCAGCGTTTGCAGTAGTTCGTTTTCTGTGTGTACTCGAATCCGCAAGATGGGCAAAACATATGGCCTCCATTTCGGTCTGATCAACTGCGCCAGTTTATCTACTTCGTCGCTCTCGGCTCGCTGTAAGCGCCGGCCATCTGCCGCGTCGTGTGTTCGACGACGCTCGGTGGATCAACAGCTTCCGGGATTTGGCCTGTCGGCGCGACGGGCTGACTTGGTGGAACTTCCCGGATGAAATGCTTCTCGACGACCTTATCCTGCCCGGTTCGCCGGAAAGCCGTGACCATCCGCGCCAATTGCCAGATCAATAGCAACGTAACAAGAAATGAGGAAAACCCGACAAAACTGAGTAGTATTCTCTCCGCGTCGCACATCCCGTTGCACCTTCCCCATCGTTGGAAATGGTCCCACGCGGCCAAAAGGAGTGTCATTGCCGTTAAGCAGAAAGCAATGACACCCCAGAACATGGCCATCACGTTCGGCTGCGATTTTTTAGGCGCGTCAGTAGCGCCGGGAAAGCTCAAATCCTCGCCGCAGCGTTTGCAGTAGTTGGTCTTCTGTGTGTATTCGAAACCGCAAGATGGGCAGAACATATCAGCCTCCTTCCGGCGGGATTATTCCGCCGCTTTCGGTCTTTCGTAAAGATTGGCGATTTGCCGCGTCGTGTGCTCGACGACGCTGGGCGGCTCGACGGCGCTCCGAACCGGATCAGTGGGCGTTGCGAGCCGCGGGGCTTGCACTTCCTTGATGATAACGCGCTCCGCCGCCGGCGCCTGACTCGGTTTCTGATAGCCCGTAATCAGGCGAGACAACTGCCGGATCAAAAAACCGGCGACCCCGCCGACAAACAATAGACCAAGCGCGAACGTGATCATGGCTTCGCCGCCGGACACCTTTCGTTCATCGATCAATTCGTGATAGGACATGAAATTCATCAACAAACCTACAATGCCAAACAACGCCACGACGAAGAAGATGCCGGTAGTCCGAAATCGCGGCGGCTCGGCTCTGACGGTTTGAGGCGTCGCGTTCAGTTCCTCGCCGCAGCGTTTGCAGTAGTTGGTCTTATGTGTGTACTCAAGACCGCAAGATGGGCAGAACATAGAATCCTCCGTCAGAAGTTTGGAATGCTTTCCCGCTTCTACGCTGCGGACTGGACGTGGGTTCGCGCGTTTATTGCCTGGCCGCGCTTTGAGCCGGTGGTTTAATCTGACCCGCGCCTTCTTTGATGAAGACGACCTGGTCAACCGCTACGCCGTTCAACGTGTCAACCGCGCCGCTCGGCCAGCGCACTTCAATCGTTTTCACTTTGGCGGCTTGGCCCAAACCAAAATGGACGCGTAGATCGTTTTGCGAGTAATAGCTGCCGCCGCTGCGAACCTCGTCAAGCTGTGTCCGCTCTGAGTTTGACCCGCTCGCTACCGCTCGCGGTACCGATTCAGTGACAACCTTGATCCTTGCGCCAGCGCCCGTCCGGTTTGATTTCACACCGATGAGCTTGATCGAAATCCAGTTGTTCTTCGTCGTCGAATCCGCCCGCAGCAGAACCGGAAGATCGTTGACTGGGTTGATCACCGCGTCCACATCGCCGTCGTTGTCGAAATCGCCAAACGCGCAGCCGCGACTCGCCGTGGGTTCGACCAGCGGCCCGCCGATCTTTTCGGTGATGTCTTTGAACGCGCCGTTGCGCAGGTTTTGATAGAGCACTTTGCGTTGCGGATAGCCAGCTTCGGTCGTCAGCTTCTCGACTTCGGGATAGACGTGGCCGTTGACCAGGAAGATGTCGAGCCAACTGTCGTTGTCGAAATCCACGAACCCGCAGCCCCAACCGAGCCAGCGAGTGTTGACGCCGATGCCGGCGGTGAAGGTCACGTCGTCGAAGCTCAGCAATCCAGACTTCACTCCCAGGTTGCGGTAGAGCGTCGAAGTGTCGCCGGAGAAATTGGTCTTGAAGATGTCGAGCAACCCGTCGCCGTCGAAATCACCAACGCCAACGCCCATCCCAGCCTGCGGTTTGCCGTCGCTGCTGTAAGCTGCACCCGCTTCGACGCCGATGTCGGTGAACGTGCCGTCCCGGTTGTTGTGATAAAGCGCAGCCGGAGCCATGTCATTCGCAACGTAAATGTCAGGCCACGTGTCATTGTCGAAATCCGCCACAGTTACCCCGAGTCCGTAGGCGCCATAAGTTTTCGTGATGCCCGTCTGGTCCGAAACATCAGTGAAAGTCCCATCGCCGTTGTTGCGGTAGAGCACGTTCTTCCCGCCCGGCAAACCCGCCGGGCCGCACGCGACCATCAAGCCTTTGTACGGACAATTGGCGGGCGCGGTCTTCAGGTCGAAGTCAATGTAATTGGCCACGAACAGGTCGAGGTCGCCGTCCTTGTCGTAATCCACGAAAGCCGCGCCGCTCCCCCACCGGGTCGGCTTATTCGCTTGGCCCGCCACGCCCGCTTTCTCCGAAACGTCGGCGAACGTCCCGTTGCCGTTGTTCTGGTAGAGCGCGTTCTTTCCGTAGTAGGCGACGAACAGGTCGTCGAAACCGTCGTTGTCGTAGTCGCCGATGCAGACGCCCTGTCCCCAGCCTGTGCGAACAAGTCTCGCTTGCTTGGTAACATCACTGAAAGTGCCGTTGCGGTTGTTGCGATAGAGATGAGTCGTCGGTTCCCGGCCTTTCGGAAAACCGCCCAATCGCGCGCCGTTGACGAAGAAGAGGTCGAGCCAGCCGTCGTGGTCGTAATCGAACCAGGCGACGCCACAGCCCGTGGTTTCGAGCAGGTATTTGTTCTGGTGCTCGTCGCCGTAGATGGTTTTGTGGGTGAGGCCTGCGGCGAGCGCGATGTTGGTGAACGTGACACCATAGCCGTCGTTCCTGCCATCGGGAGACGGTTTCGCACCCTGCTGCGCTGGCGCAAAACAGACCAGCGCGCACGCCGAAGCAACGATCAGGAAGAATTGCTGGGTTGATTGTCGAAGGGATGAATGCGGATCGCGCATAACGACGCCAATATAATCACGGCCCGCGCGTCTTTGGCAAACACCGGGCGCCGCAAACAAAAAGCGCGCCGGAATTGATCCTCCGGCGCGCGCTCGAGTTCGAGTTCACGAGTTGTGGTTACGATTTGAGCTGTCGCAGATTGTAAATCCCCGCGAGCTTGTTCAGGTCAGCTCTGAGCAGCGTCCACTCGCGTTCGATGGCCGGGCCGAATCTGCCGTTGCGCATCAGCGCGTTGATCTCATTGGCCTCACCGATCACCTTCTCGACGTTGGCGCGAGTCTCCTGCCAACGGTCCCTGCGGTCGAACTCGGAGCGCAATTCATCGAGAGCCTCCTCGAGCTGTTTGACCTGACGGTTGATCCTGTCCTCGGCTTTAGTGTCGTCGAGACGGCTGCGATCCAGATGGCGGTCTACGGCTTTGCGGAACGCGTCACCGCGCTCCTCGACGCGCTTGATGATCCGATCAACGTCGGCTTTGGAATAGGCCTTCCCTCGATAACGTCCCTGCGCCTGCGCCGTCGCAACCGAAATTGCCAACAGACCGATCACTGCAAACAAACCGAATAATGTCGCTGATAACTTCTTCATAAACCTCTTCCTCCACAGGTTGGTGAATTGAGCAAAAAACAAAGCGCGTGCCTTTCGACACACGCAATCACTTCATCCCGGTCGAACGTCAACCGGGCGATTAGGTTCGCCGCATAAGAGTTGGCTTGCCGTCGTTCGGTCGAATTTTTTTGAAGAGTCTCGCGGGATCGGAAACGGGCGGCTTCAAACCGCCGCCCTGTGCAGCTTCACTTTGAGCGAATGAATCTTGCGGCGCACGGCCTTGAGCTGTTTGTGATCGTGCGCGGCCAGCGCGGCATCGCGCTGCTTCTTCAATTCTTTGATCTTCGCTTTGACTTCGGACGTGTTGATGCCCTCGGCGTGATGGTGCGCGAAGGTGTCAATGTTCAGGGCCTTGCAGACCGCCACGATTAGATGCTCTTTGTTGAGCTGCGTGTAACCCTGCACGGCTTCGTGCTCGATGCCGGCGGCGATCTCGCGCAGTTGGGCGACGGTTTTGTGTTTCAGCTCCTCGTAGGTATGTGCCATTGATTGACTCTCCTTTCCTGGTCGAATGTGACAGGCGACAAAACAACCGGCAGAGAATTCCCTTCTGAGTAAGAGCAGAGCCGGTTATCTGCCCTGACAACGTATACCACAGCGCGCGTCAAATTGTCTCGCTCCGTTCGGATCGAATTCCAGGCGCCGCCGGCCGGGACGGCCGCGCGCAAAAGCCGCCGCAAAGGCGGATTATTCCGCTCGCCGGAATTTTCTGTTGACATCAACGTATTTATACGTTATCGTCCGCTCCAACGTATTTATACGTTGACAATCAGGAGAGACAAACAATGCCAAGAACGCCTTCAAAGACATTCACCGAGAAAGAGCTGGAGATCATGCGCGTCGTCTGGGAGCTGGGCGAGGCCACGGCCAAGCAGATTCAGGAGAAGCTGCCGGGCGAGCGCCACTACAACAGCGTGCTGACCATCATCCGGGTGCTCGAACGCAAAGGCCATCTGACGCATCGCGCCGAAGGCAAGGCGCACGTCTACCGCGCGCGCAAGGGCGAGCAGAAATCGCGCAGCCACGCGCTCACGCATCTGATCAAGCAGGTCTTCGGCGGTTCCGCAGCCTCGCTGGTCCTGCATCTGGTCGAGACGGGCGACCTGACTGAAGAGGATTTGAGCGAAGTCCGGCAGCAGATGGTCGCGCGCGCGCGGGCGAGCAAAGCCGCTGCGGCCAAAGCCCGAAAAGGAGGGAAGAAATGAACGCGCTGTCCGATTGGCTTATCGCGATTGCCGGCCAGGGCGCGGCAGGGCTGCTGGTGTGGAGTTGGCAGGCGCTGGCGCTGCTGACCGTTGTCTGGCTGGCGCTGAAAATCTGGCGGGCGAAATCGCCTGCGCTGCGGCATCAGATATGGTTGATTGCGCTGGTGACTGTGGCCTTGCTGCCGTTGCTGTCGGCAATGGTCAAACGTCTTCCGCTGCCGGAATCGAACAGCCGTGCACTCGGTTACGTGACGGCGATCCCCCGCTCGGTCATAGTCGCCGCGCCGACCAGCGCGCCTGCCAACGTAACTCGCGCTACCGCAAGCTCGCCCGCGCCGGGCAAGCCTGCTTTCGCCTGGGCATCCGTTCAGCCTTTTGTTTGGGCGACCGTCTTTCTGATTTGGGCGGCGGGCGTTCTGGTTTTGCTCATCAGGCTCTGGCGGCGACTCAACGCCCTGCGGCGATTGCGCGCGAATGCCCGACCGGTTTCGCCGGCGGAGCTTGATTGCGTTGATTGCCAGCCTGAGTTGTTGATCGCCGGAGCCAGCCTCGGCCTATCCGCTGAGATCAACTCGCCGGTTCTGCTCGGAGTGCGGCGTCCGATGATCCTGCTGCCGGCGGACATCGCTGACTGGACGAGCGCCGATGAACGCCAGGCGATGATCCGGCACGAGCTGGCGCACGTCGAACGCCGCGACCATTGGATCAACCTGTTGCCAACTCTGCTCAACGTCATCTTCTTTTTCCATCCGCTGGTTCGTTACGCCTGTCGCCAGTTGGGACTGGAAAGAGAGTTGGCCTGCGATGATCGCGTCGTCAGTCTGGGCGTCATCGCTGAAACGTATGCCGAAAGCATTCTCAAAGTAGCCGAGCGCAGCTTCACGCCGGGCGGCGCACACCAGCTTGCGCTCTTTTCCGCCAAACACATTCTCGAAAGGAGGATCGAGATGATTATGAACAAGGACCGCGTCCGCGTGATCGCGCGGCAGTGGAAGTATTTGATCGCGCCCGTCGGGCTGATTGCCCTCGTCGCCTGGCTGCTGATTCCTGCTGGCTCCGCAAAGCCTGGCTTGGCGCAACCGCAGGTCAACAGCGCGGACGACAAACTTCAGCTTGTGAAGTCCCTCGGTGACAGCAAAGCCTACGCCGAATTGACCAAGATGGCTTTGCATCATCCGGATGCTGAGTTGCGCCGATTGGCTGCCATTGACGAAGATCGCGTTGTCCGATCCATCTCCTGAGTTGAGGGAGCGGGCGCTATACAGAATCAAGTGGCTGCGGGAAAAAATCGTCAGTAGAAGCTTCAAACTTGCCGGGGATATTCCAGAGCTGGAGGAACAACTAGACAAGTTACAGGATCAATCGCCTGCGCCACCGCCACCACCGCCACCGCCGCCCCCACCGGCAGAGATGACCGTCTACTTCGGCAAACCGCTCACGCCCTTACATTGGCATAGGGAAAAAGATTCGGTCTTCGCCCTGCTGCGCGAAGCCGCCGACGCTAATATCCGCCACGACACCTCATTCTTCGAGCGGGTTCTCGATGAGGATTACATCGGCATAGGGCCTGACGGTGAAACCAGAACGAGGGCGGAGGAGATCGCAGCCGTCAAAAGACTCGATTACGCCATCAAGAAATTCGAGTTTGACGATCTGCGTGTTTCCGGCCACGAGAGAATGGCTTTCGCCACGTTCCTCGGAACGGTCTATTACGAAGCCAACGGCCAGGACTCGACCATGCAGTTCCGCTACACAATGAATTTCATAGAGCGAAACGGACAATTGAAAATTGTGGCGATTCACGTCAGCCGCAAGCCATAGCGACTCATCCGGCGTTCAGGCGAAAAGGCAGGCAACCGGCAATCGGCAGCCTGCCTTATCCCCACGAGCTGAGGAACTCTACTCGATTCCTTATCTCCTCGGCAGACCTGGCTCCAATCAATCTCAACAACCGGCGCATTTGCTCGCCGATCGAGTAATGCTGTTGCTGCGCCAGGATAATGCCTGCGTGCTCTTTGCCCTGCGCGAGAAATTCGGTGTGCAGACGGTAGAAATGCTTGACGTTGAAGCTATACAGTGCGCGGTTATGGGTCGCCGCCCAATCCAACTGCTCCTCATCAGTGCGGCCGAGCATCCCGGCTTCTCGCGCCGTGATCACGTCCACGCCGCGCGCTTGCAATGCTTTCACCAGCCCCGTGCTGCGCGCATCTTCATCCAGATAAAGCGAGATTTTCATACGTGGATAGGCTGCTGCGGAGAATGTTCGCGAGAGAGCCGTTCATACTCGTCTTCATCCGCTGCAATGTCAGCTTCGATGGCTTCGCGATTTGCGTGATAGTAGGTGAGCGCCGCGTAAATCTGGGCGAGCGACAGATGATCTATCTCGCACGCAATCTCTTCAGGGCTGTAACCAAGCTTGTACCAGGTGACTATGCGCTGCACAGTGACGCTGGTTCCGGCAATGACTGGTCTTCCGCCCTGAACGCGGGGCGAGCTTGTAATCATCGTTCCGATGTTAACAACTGCTGTCATGACTTACCTCCTAATTTTAGATTGCGCCTCATCCACAGACTACCGCGATAACCACCTGCGGGTAAAGAGGCTTATGACCTCACTTCTCTGCCAACTTCCTTCCAGCATTCAACTGATCGAAATTCAAGATCGCATTGAACACCAGGAAATAACTCCCTTGCGTCTCGCCGCGCCAGAAGGGGTTGTTCGAGAAGAGCACCACGTGGCCCTTTTCGACCGGAACATCAATCACCGCCGCGCGCTGGGCGATTTCAGTTCCCGCTTCGAGCAAGCCCGAAACCAGCAGTTCGCGCGCATCGGCGTAACGCAGCACCACGCGCGGGCGCGCTGCGGGCGGGATCACGAAGATGCCGTTGCGCAGTTGTTCAGCCGTGAGCGGCGTAGCCTCCCAGGGTTCGGCCTTCGGCTCTTCGGGCAATTCGGCGACCGGACGATTCTGCGGCGTGTCTGGATCGTCCGGCGCGCCGCGGCCGGTGAAACGCTCTCCGCCTTCAGGCGTGATACGACGCCCGCCTCTGCCACCAGCCATATTGCTCAGATTGAAGATCGGCCCGCTGGAGCAGAAGATCGCCAAGTTATCGTTGTAGCCGTAGGAGATGGGGCTGGCCGCATCAATCGTCTTCGAGCGAAGCACGCTGCCCGTGACGCGCAACCGCTGCGGCGGCGTGATTGAAACTCCGGGCGTGAAGCCGAAGGTGACTGCAAAATTGGCTGTGTCGTTCGCGGTGATCAGCAATCCGCCGCTGCGCACGAACATCTGCAAATGCTGCAAGCCCAGCCAGCCCAGCCCCGGTCGCATATCGTCCGTCTCGTCAATCCCGCCCAGGTTCGGCGTCAGCTCGGTCTTCTTCCACGGCAGCGGGTTGCCGAACATCGGCAGGCCGCTGACGATTGCTTGCGGGTTAGCGCGGCCCACGGGCGCGAAGATGATCACGTCATATTTCGCATTGAGGTTGTACTCCTGCGCCACGTCCTGCGTGCTGATGTAAGCATAAGGGATTTTGTATTTGTCGAACTCCAACCTCCACCAGCCCTCGTCCTGCGTGCTCAGCCAGGTGTGCATAATCGCAATGCGCGGCGCCTTGATCGCGTGCGTCTTGACCGACGGCGCGGCGTCCGTCGCGTAAATCTTCAAGCCCAGTTCGCCCGCCGCGCGATGAAGCTCGTCGGCACTGACGTTGCGAATGATGAACGAGCCGCGATTGAATTTCGTACCGGCGGCTTCAAACGGCTCTTCGGCGGCCTCGAACGGCGCGTCTTTGAAACGATAGCGCAGCGTGACGAGCGCGTTGTCGGCGTTGTGATTGACCACGAAGATCGAGCCTTTGCCATTCACCCCGCCCGTCGCTTTCACTTCGCCATTCACTTTCTCCATCGCCGCGTCCAGCGCCTTGACATCGGTCACGCGCACGACCTGCACGTTGCCCAGCTCGCCGAACGTCCAGGCGGTGTCGTCGTAAATGTTGCGCTGCGGATCGTTCGGCGCCCAGTACTGGTGATCGAGCATCATGTCGGCGATGCGACTGTAAGGCTGATCCATCCGCACGAGGAAGCTTCCCGCTGGGAACGTGCGCGTGTTCGGTTCCTTTGTTTCCGGCTTGGCTGTTTCCTGTTTGCCATTCGCGCCGTTGCCGTCCGCTGAAGCCCTGGTCTCAGCGCCAGCCGGACGCGCAGGTTTCTTCTTCGCAGGCATAGTGACTGTGAATGGCGCGGTCGCGCGGTGAACTTCGCAGCCCTGCATCTGCAACAGCCGCAAAAGCTCCGCCTGTCCGCCCGGTCGCGGATCATCACCTGGGAAGACGTAAGCCGCAGGCCCGGCCGCTTTCGGCTTCAAAATCGAGTTCTTGCTCTTCACGTAGAAATTGCGCAGGAAGTATTTGTTGTTCGTCGCAAAATGAGCGAGCGAGACGAGCAGGCCCGTCTGCTGATAGTTGTTGTTGTTGCGCTGCGACCATTTGGCCTTCGGTAGCGGCGGATTCTGTTTGTACCACGTGCGCGAATATTCCGCCGGGGAGAGCGTGCGCTCAACGGTGTCCGCGCCGGCGTTGCCGAACGTCTCGTACAACCGGCTGATGCCGTTGTGCGACGCAGCGATGAACATCAGGTAGCTCGGCGACCACGTGTCGAACGTGCCGTGAGTGAAGACGCCGGGCATTCCGAACTTGGTCATCTCGGCGACATTGTACCAGCCTATCAAATGCCACTCGTCGGCCAGGATCGGATCAATCCAAGCGTTGTAGGGCTGATCGCCGACCGTGTTGTCGTAAAGGTATGGCACCGATTCGTGCAGGTCGTGCAAGACCTGCGCCTTCCAGCCGATGTACGTCTTAAGCACGTTCTGCGTGAGCTTGAGCGCCATCGCCATCGCATCGCGGTTGTTGTCGTGCGCGACGTATTTGCCCCAGTAGATCAATCCCGGCCAGTTCTTGCCAGGGTTGGCCAGGTGCCAGTTGTAGATGTCTACTTGGCGGTCGCGTCCGTCAACTTCGACCACCGGCGTGATCAACGTGATCAGGTTGTCGCGAATCTGTTTGACGTAAGGACTTTCGTCAACCGCCAGCCGGTAAGCCAACTCCATCAACGCCGTCGGCGAGCCGGTTTCGGGCGAATGGATCGTCCCGGTGATGTAGTAAATCGGGATTGAGTCAGCGATCAGCTTTTCGGCCTCGTCGTCATTGAGGTTGATCGTGCGCGGGTCGGCGAGTTTCGAGAGTCGCGCGCGGTTCTCTTCGATCTTGGCGATGTTGGTTTCCGAACTGACCGCGACGGCGATCATCTCGCGCCCTTCTTCGGTCTGGCCGATGGAGTAGACCTTCACGCGCGGGCTGGACGCTTCGAGCATCCGCAGGTAGCGATAGACTTCCGATGAGTAGGGCAATTTGCCCGGCGCGCCCGCCACGTCGCCCAGGACGGCCTTCGGCGTCGGCACTTTCGACGACGCCGGCAGGTAATCAGTGAGCGGTGAATTGAAGAAGCTCTCGGTCGTGTATTCGCGAATCTTCTTCGTGTACTCCTCGTCAATCGCCACTTTGGGATCGCGGCCCGGCTTGATCTGGACCGCGGTCTGAGCGAAGGCGGCGGAAACGATCAAAGCCAGCGCGCACAAGCTCAAGCTAAAAGAACGTACGAACGAATGTGTTTTCATACCTTTCCTCGTTTGGTTTGTGATTGTGACGGAAAAGAATTCTCGGCGAGGGTAGCGCAAACTGTCCAGTTTGCGCGTTTCATT
>Ga0247727_10011999_pt1 | contig 14969 bp, 12 predicted proteins | sample WisWelCaveWW1625_FD_202498 | JGI IMG/M metagenome (GOLD analysis project Ga0247727, IMG submission 202498) | Biofilm microbial communities from Wishing Well Cave, Virginia, United States - WW16-25 | ecosystem: Environmental > Aquatic > Deep subsurface > Groundwater > Cave microbial mat | place... | reverse complement strand
AATACCAAAGACGGTTTTTCTGATCTGGTGATGGTGATTGCTTGCGGATTGCATAATTTCCGAGTGGATCACAGAAAGAGACCCTTGAAATTATGACCCGAAAAATTATTTCCGATAAAGTCTAATGTACAGAATCGCATTGACGCAATATACTTCTCTTGAGCGAATCACGATGAGACGTGTCAGGTTTATAGATTAGCCACCATCACCTACGTCTATGATTCCCTCAACCGCCTCAAGGAAGCGAACTACTCGAATGGAAATTACTATCGCTACACGTACGATGCCGTAGGCAACCGCAAGACCCAAACTACTTTCATCGGCGGAGCGACCTCCACCACCACGTACAACTACGATCATGCCAATCGGCTCACGGATGTCAATGGTGTTCCCTATGTTTACGACAACAACGGCAACCTGCTCAATGATGGCGTGACCGCCTATACCGGAGTTTACCCTGAGCCTGCCGAAGGGATTCCGCCAATCGCTTGAAAACACTCAATGGACAGGGGAATAATGTAACATACGCCTACAATGGACTCGGTGATAGACTCCGACAAACCGTGAACGGACAAACTACTACTTTCACCATGGACACTTCGACTGGGCTCAGTGCAGGCTTGAATGCTGGACTAACTCAAGCCTTGAGCGATGGCACGAACGCTTATATTTACGGCAACGGTCGTATCGCGCAGGTGAATACCACTACTGAGTACTTCTTGGGCGATGCGTTGGGTTCAGTGCGCCAACTGACAAACCCAAGCGGTTCGATCGCCTATGCTAAAGTCTATGATCCGTATGGGGTAGTGACCGCCGCCGCTGGAGCATCGCAATCGGCGTATGGGTACACGAGTGAATACACCAGTCAAGGGTTGGTGTACTTGCGGGCAAGAATGTACGCCCCCGGCATGGGACGCTTCCTGACGCGGGATACGTGGATGGGTGATTACAACAGACCTTTGTCATTCAATAGGTGGATGTATGTTGATGGGAATCCAATCAATAAAATTGATCCAACCGGTTTGTTTAGTCGCACCCAAGTTGCTCAGAGTTTTGGATTCAATAACTTTTCAGATGTGATTGGTTATTACGATACACATGGCGAACATTGGGGTTTCTTGGCCGCATTACTCCGAGCACTTCCTGGTGATTACTTAATTTCCGAACAATTTCGTATTGAACCCTTTACCAAGCCCTACAAACGGGCAAAAGCTTATTATGTTGGTTATGACTCTAACCAAGGAATTACTCTTGATGGAATGCCGTTGCAAGCAATATTTATGTTAAACAATTCTACAAATCCGACCAGGGGTATCGCCGCTGTCCCCTGGCGACCGAGGTCATGGGACGCTAATTTCTACACAGTAACCGATGTGGGCATGGGGAAGGAAGAATACATAGATAGCCCATCAGAGATTGATATTCCAGATTTTTGGGCAGTTTCAGTTTCACTATCGGTTTTTCAAGGAATGTATATGGTTGACAGGTTTGGTCATCAATATTTGACCATAGGCCTGAGTATAAGCACTTCAGATGTAGGAGCAGCCTATGTCGAAGGTTATGTTGGACTACCGACAGGTATTCCTTTCACTCTAAGTACTTACTTGCCAGAGGATATTTTGTACAACCAACTTAAAGAGTGGGGAAATTGCCTTAGCTATGAAGTCGCCCTAATGATAGGTAATTCTGGAGGAGTATGCTTTAATCAAACCTTTATGATGATGTATTCTGCTGGCATTCAAATAACTGCTGGTGTTGGTTGGGCTCCCTACACTTGGGATCTCGGTCAAGATAGCTCGATGGAATGGGACTCGATAATCCAAGACATGAGAGGTGGGATTAATCGCGAACAGTTATCGAATATATGGCCAAACATTTATGATGGTTGCAACGACAACTTGCCACACCTTTTACCAATTAATCTCCAATGACAGGAGCAAACAATGAAAAAATTGCTTGTTGTAATATTGGTGATAAGTGCAGTTGCTGGAGGGATACTAAACGCGTATACCGATCGGCAAGTCAGGGAAGGAGTTCCTGTTACAACAACATACTTGCAATGCACTAGTTGCTTGCAAACTATACTCATGATTATATTTTCATTAATCGGCGGAAGTCTCCTATTATGGGATCCAAAACCCATAGCCAAATGGTTAGATAAAATCCGATTTAGAAGGTCAAATATGTTAGCCGTGCGGTTTTTGGGCTTCATTATGTTAGCGACTATACCATTGTCAATACATAGCATCCAGACCAATTGTAGAGCTATCTGCTTAGTAATTTTAAAGTAGTTTTGTAGCTTGGTGATCAAGCGACTGGGCGACGAGCGAGTTGAGCAGTTTGCGTGTGCGCATCACGAACGTCTCCTCCAGCACTTCGCGTGACTTTTCGCTGGATTGGATTCCCGTGCGCGTCTCCTACCTCGCTCCCATTGCCACGAATACTCCCACTGCCACGGCTACTCTGACGCCTTCACCCACTCCAACCTTTACACCGACGGCAACCGCCACTGCTACGCCTTCGCAAACACCCACCTTCACCCCAACGCCTACTCAAATTCCTTCGGGTCCGATTACGATCAACTACATCTACGACCCGCTCAACCGCGTGAAGAGCGCAACTTATAGTGATGGTCGTAGTTTCACATACAGTTATGACGCGGTCGGCAATGTGCTCCAATACACACAAACGCAGGGCGGTTCAACGGTCACGACCACTTACGATTACAATCGTGCCAATCAACTGACGACCGCACAAGCGGATAATTCACCTATCATCTGGCGTTATGTCTATGATGCCAATGGCAGGCTCACTGAAGTGTTGCCGGATAACAGTCCTGCCAACGGCGCAAAGCGTTACACCTATCATCCGGCGGGCTATCTCGTCAAAGCCGAAGCGCATGATGGCAGCGCTTATCAATTACAAGCCGAAATGTTTTACAATGGACTCGGACAACGATTGCGCATGACTGGCTATGCTCTTGGAACCAGCGTGACCACAACCTACGTCCTTGACCTGATGGAAAATGCGCGTCCCTTATCTGCCACCTCGGATGGGAATACCACTTATTATGTCTATGGCTTAGGTCCTGTTGCAGAATTTACAACAGGGTGGTCTTACTCCCTGTCCGATGGCACAAACACACCGCGTCAATTAACAAATGATGCTGGCGCGATCACCCTCTCAGGCAGGTACACGCCCTGGGGCGATACTCTCGAATACACAGGCGTAGGTAATTTCACCTTCGGTTACTTCGGCGGTGTCATGGATGCCGCAACAGGCTTGCTGTACGTGGGCAATGGACAGTATTATGATCCAGCCACAGGCAGATTCCTGACACGCGATGTCAATCCGAACAGTACCAATCCTTATGTACCGTGGAATCCGATTGGGGCAATACTTGGACCGCTGGCGTTGGTTGGTTTGGTCTATGGCAGAAAGAGAAAGAAGAGCAAGCTCGATTACTTCGTGATCGTGTTGCTCGTGGCAGTGGGTATGGGCATGGGAATATCCGCGTGCGCGCCTGCCAATCCTCCTTCGACTCTGCCTAGTTCATCGCAACCTCCCGCCGTACCACCCGCAGGCGCATCCACTCCGAGTATTCCTATACCGAGTCAAACTCCCGCGCCTTTTGTGCCGCCAGTCACATCTACATCCATTTTGGATCAGGTTTTAGCAACTCCATGCCTTACGCCAACATCATGGCCAATTGGCACACCAACACCAATTCCTCTTAATTTTGAGCTGGACTCTTACGGCGTTACACTTACTGGAGATTTGACAGGCTGGACAAGTTCAAGAGTAACGGCCGTTCGCGAGGCGGTCATAGCAGTAGCGGCAAGAATGGCACAGGTGGCTGGAGGTGGACGTTCGCCAGTGGAAGTTTTCAGACTTGTCTATGAAGGTGTAAATATTTCATGGGGATACACAGATGCAACTGGTGACTGTCTTACTATAACAGTTGGTGGTTGTACTTCTGGTTCCCATGATATCAACTTTGTTAAATTATCAGATGACTCTCTGAGAGCGCGAAATAATGTTGTCCATGAGTTAGGCCATGCTTTTTCTAAAAATTGGAGTGAAACAAACCCAGAAGGGGATGCGCTTCAATACTTCCGACAGCACCCAGATGAAACAAATCCAGCTATTGTCTTGGCATGGGCACAATCTTATCAAGGTCTTCCCGAACATTATGTTCCCGGCTTTCGTAAGAGAAATACACCGGCACTCGGCGATAATGCACTAGGTAATTATTATGGATTTGCTAGCCAACAGAACGATACATCTTGGCAGGTTGCGGTAACTGAAGCCGGAACCCCAGGCGAGGAGTTTGCAGATCAATTCTTGGGTTGGACCTTTAATATGTGGGAACGAGGCCGCGATGGTTCATTCAGCGATGAGGCTACGATACGACATGACTTTATGGAGAAATATATGCGTGGTTGGATTAATTACAGAATTAGCCATTAAAAGGAGAAACGATGAGATTTAGTTTGCTATTAATTTCCTCAGCTTTAGTGATTACTATGATGTCCTGTGCGACAGCCACAGCTACAACAGTAGTCAATTCTTCACCTACAAAATTGGCTAGTACCTCAACTTTAGTTAACGCTACACCGCCGTATTTCGAAATTTCCACTCCGACGGCGCTAGCAAACTATATTGAAGGACAAAAACTAGTCCAGGAATTATTGGAAAATAATGCGGGATGCAAATTGCCCTGCTGGTGGGGAATTACACCTGGGAAGACTACATGGATGGAAGCTCGCCAGATTTTGGAAAAGGTTTCATTTTTTATAGGTGGACCAACATCAGGCGATGTTTTTGATGCAAGCGTCCAAGTTTTGCCACCCTATCCATATAGTTTAGATTCATATATGGGACATCTTTATGGTGTGAAAAATGGAGTTGTAGATTACATTCGCGTCTACAATATTGACTTAGCGCCTAATTACTATCTTGTCAATCTTCTTGAAACCTATGGGGAGCCCAATGAGGTTTGGATTCGAACTTTTTCCAAAGAAGATATGGGAATACAACTTTTCATGGTTGATGTGTTTTATCAGAATTTAGGAATATTGATCGAATACAGTACGGGAAATCCATTGAGTGAAGTTGGAAACAATCTTCAAAACTGCATGATAAAGGAAATGGATTCACCTTTTATCCATCTTTGGTCTCCTGAAGATCAGAATCTGTCTTTCCAAGAAGCAAAGAAATTTATTAACACAACGACCTTACCAAATCCCAAGCCATTGCTAGAGGCCACAGGGATGGATGTAAAAACATTTTATGAAACGTTCAAGAATCCAGAAACAGATGTTTGTCTTGAGACACCCAAAAATCTGTGGCCCTAAATAAACGCCCAATCTTGACTGCTGAAGGGACCCTTGGCTAGAGTTGCTCCTTATCCGTTTGGTGTGACCACTCCGCGCCAACTCTTCAACATCAGTGATGCCACTACGCTTCAAGTGGACAACAGCCCAATTACCCACTTCCTGCTCAAATTCACAGTTTCAGGAGTCAATGGTCAATCCATCGCCAATGCCAAACTGCGCCTGTACAACACGAATAGTTCCACCAAAGGCGGAGACTTCTACCGCGTGGCGGATAACGCCTGGCAGGAGGAAACCGTGATCTGGAATAGCGCGCCTGTGGCAGACACCGCCTTGTTAGCCTCCCTGGGTTCGGTCAGCCCAGGAGCCTGGTACGAAGTGGACATTACCTCCCTCATCACCGGCGATGGAACATATAGTTTGCGTATCTCCTCCACCTCCACCAATGGCGCGGACTATTCATCGAAGGAAGGCGCCAACCCGCCGCAACTTGTGATTACATTGGGAGGCACCGCGACTCCTTCTGCTACACCTGTCGCCACCGCGACGCCAACTTTGACTTCAACGCCAACCATCACTGTTACGGCAACTGCTACCGATACACCGAATGCGACTGAGACCTTTACCCCGTCGCCGACCATCACACCAACTGCGACGCCCATTCCATCGGGTCCGATTATCATCAACTACATATATGATCCGCTCAACCGCGTGAAAGAAGCCAACTATTCCAACGGCGATTACTACCATTACACGTATGATGCAGTAGGCAACCGCAAGACCCAAACTACTTTCATCGGCGGATTGACCTCCACTACCACGTACAACTACGATCATGCCAATCGCCTCACGGACGTGGATGGTGTTCTATACGTCTATGATGGCGATGGCAACCTCATCAACGATGGCGTGAACACGTATACCTACGATTCCGCCAATCGCTTGAAAACACTCAACGGACAGGGGAATAATGTAACATACGCCTACAATGGACTCGGTGATAGACTCCGACAAACCGTGAACGGACAAACTACTACTTTCACCATGGACACTTCGACTGGGCTCAGTGCAGGCTTGAATGCTGGACTAACTCAAGCCCTTAGCGACGGCACGAGCACCTACATTTACGGCAATGGTCGCATCGCGCAGGTGAACAGCATAACTGAATACTTCCTAGGCGATGCGTTGGGTTCAGTGCGTCAACTGACAAACCCAAGCGGTTCGATCACCTATGCTAAAGTCTATGATCCGTATGGGGTAGTGACCGCCGCCGCTGGAACATCGCAATCGGCGTATGGATTTACGAGCGAATATACTTCAAACGATTTGGTGTATTTGCGGGCAAGGCACTACGCGCCTTCGATGGGACGATTCCTGACGCGGGATACGTGGAATGGGAACTCGAATATGCCTATGTCGTTCAATTTATGGAATTACGGGTATGGCAATCCTGTCAATCTTACTGATCCAACGGGACATTTCCCTGCCGAATGTTTGGAAGCAGACGATGTTGCTCAATGTCTTCGCGATTGGGCAACCGAAGGAAGAGATTGCAACGACAATTTATGTCCTGAACCGCCTAAGGTTACAAATCCTTATCCCATTCACAAATCATACAAGGCATTACTTGAAACACCATGTGAACGAAAGAATGGAAAGCTCTATCCTTGGTGGAAATCCAAAGGCGCTTTGCAGCAGACCTACGCGCCTATGGACGTAACCATGCTGGTTGCAGTACTGGTGTATACAGAGGCGTCTCCTTTGAAACTCAATGAAAAATTACCGAACGCGGAGGAGGCTCGCAATGTTTGGACAAAGATGGCTGCCAATCGCTTTGGTTATCAGTGCTCGCAGAACGTGTGCAATATTTCGCAAGATGGAACGGAACTTGGGTATGGGTTAGCTCAATTCCTGGGATGGAGTCCAAGATTTCGTTCTGGGCCTTCAAGCTACGCAAATTCAGCCACTTCGAGAGCGGCCATTTACGACAAAATTTACAAAGAGCCAAAATGGGCATACGATATCGCGAAGGAAGTAGTAAAGGGAACATGGAATCCGAATGATCCTTATGGAGGCATGAATACTCAGACGGCAGATGAGCAGAATCATTTTCTGGCTGCTTATAATGAATATGGCAAATTCAGCACAGAGAAGGAAGGCGTTTATTATATGTGGGGCAAATTGAAATGGGACAAATGGAGTGATATGGTTGTTCTCACTTGGGAACAACAGAAGTACCATTGTGGATCGGGAAAATATCGTTGTGGCAACTGACACTCCATGATGACGACAAGGAGTTGGAGGAACATCCGAATGAGGCCTAGGTATCATCTCACCAAGCTTGCGATGACAGGCAGTTTGTTGATGAGTCTCGTCATAACAGGCTGCACATCATCAGCCCAAGGGACAGAACAGAACCCGCCCATAACTGTTACCTATTTCCCGGAAGCACTTGCAAGCGCCACTTCTACCCCAACTCCTACTCCATTGCCTCTTACAGAAACACCCGCGCCGGTTACACTGCCTCTGCGTAGCTTCACGAAGCGCTGTCTGAACTTGGAGCATGCAACCACCAAGGGCCTCCTTTCAGAAGGAACAATTTTCTTGTATAACAATGATTCCGATGAGATTTTACTGCTTACAAGCAGGGATGAAGCACCTCGGTTGCTAACCGGAGTTCCAGAAGGTCGTCCGGACGGCGTGTCGCAAAATTGGGCTTGGATGACCTATGATATATATGATTCAGGAATTAGCGTCATCGCATCCAATGGTGAACTTGTAACAACACCCCATAGGAACAACCAATGGGGTAATCTCCAGAGCTGGCTGGATTCAGAGCGGATCATCTTTCAGGGACCAACCCGCAAATCTGATGTGTTGTACATCTATAATCCGTTCACCAAACAGGAAAAAGTATTCGCTCCAAATGTTACTGATCGCTATCAGTATGACAGAGAGCTGTCTGGCTGGCCCGTATGGAAGTTTGTCCCCGACCCAACATTGACCCGAATGGCTTATGTTCGCGCGGGGCAAGATTTACTACCTGAACTGGTATTGATTAATCTGGAGAATGGTGAAACGCTATGGAAACTGGATCGGGTTTCGCCCGGTGAGGCGCACATGCCAGGGTGGTCTCCTGACGGAAGTCAAATGGCAGTCATTTCTGACGATTATCAGGGTGTGTCAGACACATATCGCTGGGAAGTATATACGGTCAACCGAGATGGACAAGGAGTTCAGTGGCTTGACATCTATGTAAAATCAGGGTCACTGGGAGATTACACATGGGGAGATCAAGTGGCATGGTCGCCTGATGGACGCTACGTCGCTTTTTATGGTGAAAGCCTCTACATCCTGGATACAGCGACGCGTCAGGTTGTTGATTTCTGTATTCCTTACATAGCACAAACGGGAAACTTTATGAATGTTCGAAAGACAATTATATGGTCGCCTGACAGTCGGCAAGTGATCTTTCAGCCAGGCGATTATCAGGCCGTCGTGATTGACATCGAAAATGATCGCGCGATCCAATTGGTAGATGATGTTGCTTTAGAGCCGCTTGGATGGATTGTCTCTCCTTGAGGAATTTGACCTGTGCTCGGCGGTGATCTTCGCGAAGCATCTTCTTGGGGACAACCACATTACTGAAACCAATTACTCCAACAACGATTATTATCATTACACGTATGATGCAGTAGGCAACCGCAGGACCCAAACGACTTATATCGCCGGAGTAACCTCCGTCGCCACGTACAACTACGATCACGCCAATCGCCTCACGGACGTGGACGGCGTGACCTACGTCTATGACAACAACGGCAACACTTCGACAAGCTCAGTGCACCGCCTGCTCAACGATGGCGTGACCGCGTATACCTATGATTCCGCCAATCGCTTGAAAACACTCAACGGACAGGGGAATAATGTAACATACGCCTACAACAGGTTGGGTGATAGAATCCGTCAAACCGTGAACGGACAAACGACCAATTACACGCTTGATCTCAATGCTGGCTTGACTCAGGTATTGAACGATGGGACAAACACTTATCTCTATGGCAATGAAAGAATTGCTCAGGTGAACACAACGACAGAATATTTCCTGGGTGATGCTTTGGGGTCAGTGCGTCAACTCGTGGATACAAGTGGCGATATAACTCTCGCCAAGTCATATCAACCGTATGGTGAAACACTATCAAGTGCCGGGAGTGAGACAAGTCCGTTTGCGTATACAGGCGAGCAGGTGGATGCGAGCGGGTTAGTATATTTGCGGGCGCGGTATTACGCGCCTGGGATAGGAAGATTCTTCCAGAAAGATCCATCACGGCTTGAGCAGAATACTTACCAATATGCTGCCTCAAATCCCATTAATTTTAGCGACCCATCCAGTTTACTTTTTTGGTATTTCTCTGGGGGGAGAGCTAGTCTTATTGGCAACCCGGACACTTACAACAGACATAATAGATTTGCACACCCTTGGATTGAGTATTGGGTTGAGCAACAGAATGGATTCTGGAACACTCACGCAGAATTTGCTGGTGGGAATTCTTTCAAGATTGATTTAATCGTTTTTGATAGGGTTAACCCTCGCGGCTTTAACTCTTCACCTGTAGATTTTGGGGTGCCAGTTATGGGCAGCGTATTTGAAATCGAACCTGCCAACCCTCTAGATATAATCAAAGGTTGGACAGAAATTCAGGTCAAGGAGGCTATGATAAGTAGTGGCGCCAGGCCATTTGTGCATAGTGCGTTTTGCCAACACGGGATCATTGGCCAAATCCTGTTAGATCAATAGCGCCTTATGGGGGAGCACCATACAACTGGTCTACTGTGACGTGGCAATTTGGATCTAGCCTGAGTCCTTCATATGGGATTGGTCCAGTTAGAGTCGACCCAAATTCATTTGGCATCTCTGGTATTTCCGGCATTCCCAATGCTTATTGGGCCATGTTAGTTGTACCGGGTTTGATATTGTATGTAGATGAGCAAACGCTACATCGGGCTGGCGTAACAATTACAACAGTGTCAGTAGCTAAGTATATTTACGATCAATATAAGAGAGCTCAAGACAATCCTAAGGGCGGTTTGTTGCCAAATCCACAACCGGCTCCAGTCTACTCTCAATTTGAACTGCAACCGGTTGAGCCGCTGGACCTTGATAGCACTTGCTTCACTCCCAATTGGCTAGACCAACTGATTCCATGGCCAGTTCCATTCACAATACCGTTGCCAGTCTGGCCCTGAACTTAGAAGCAGGAGTTAATAATATGGAAGAAATCTATTCTGTAGATCAAGACCGCAGTCAAATAGAAGCCCGTATTCTTGAATTGGCTGAGAGTGTTCCAGTCGGAGATTCGGATTGGCCTCATAGCCAACAACTCTATCAATTCATTGACGCTTGGTATGATTTGGGGAGGTATTATGCTGCACACACAGATACAGTAATTGGCGTAGAAGTGGTAAGCGAATATGTTAATTTTGCGCGGCTTCTTAGAAGACTAATGAGCGATAGCACGCTTGAACCTAAACTCCGTCAACAAGCAGAGGATCAAATGCGTGATTTAGAAAGCGGAATAGACAAAGTTATTTTCGAGGCGGTATCTAATCTCAACAATTGAGATAACAGTAACCAGGTCTGCGGGCTATGTACTATGTTCTCTCCAATAGGAGTTGTCCGACAGCGGCGACCTGAACCAAGCATGTAAGGTGACTGTCATTACACGTATGATTCGGTCGGCAATCGTTTATCGCAGGAAACCTTCCTCAGTGGTCAGTCATCAGTGACCAGTTATCAGTATGACAATGCCAATCGCCTCACAGACGTGGACGGTGTAACGTATGTCTATGATAACAATGGTAATCTACTGAACGACGGCACGAACACCTATAGCTACGATTCCGCCAATCGCTTGAAGACATTCAATGGGACGAGTTCGTACAGTTATAACGGCTTGGGTGATAGAATCCGTCAAACCGTGAATGGACAAACAACGAATTACACGCTCGATTTGAACGCTGGACTTACCCAAGTATTGAATGATGGGACGAATGCGTATGTCTACGGACTTGGGAGGATTGCTCAGGTGAACACGACCACCGAATACTTCATGGGCGATGCATTGGGCTCAGTGCGCCAACTGACAAACCCAAGCGGTTCGATCACCTATGCTAAAGCCTATGATCCGTATGGAGTAGTGACCGCCGCCGCTGGAACATCGCAATCGGCGTATGGGTACACCAGTGAGTATACGAGTCAAGGGTTGGTGTACTTGCGTTCTCGTTATTATGATCCCTATGCAGGCAGGTTTATATCGAAGGACACTTGGGAAGGCGATATTAACAATCCTATAACGTTCAACCGCTGGCAGTATGCAAATGCCAATCCCATTATGTATACCGACCCAAGCGGGCACATTGCCTGTAAGGATGTTAGCCCTTCTTGGCGACCAATATTTGAAACTCTTGGGTGGTGCGACCCTGATGAGTCGCCAACTCTGGATTTGGAAGATGTGATTTATGGTAATGGCAATACCATCCGCTGTGGGGCAGGGTATGTAGCTTTTGGTTACATCTGCGTGCCTATTTCGGTCGAAGATGAGGGTCAATGTCTTGGAATTGGAGTTCCGCTGATTCAAGGTCTTCAAAGTCAAGAAAATCTTCTCAGTCAGCAATGTAAAAATTTTTTGGCGGAAATCAGATCTGCGCTAAATGGTCACAAACGCGTTAAGCAAAGATATCAAGAATGGGTGGAGGATGTATTTGATTGTCGCAAAAGGCTGAAAAAGAATCCGAGGGATGAGGAAGCCAAGAAATGTGTAAGGAATCATGAGAAGTCCTATCAAGATGCGCAAGCACAACTGGGGGAGGCTATAGACAAGTGGGACAGACATAAGTGTGGTGCTTTGCCGCCTGATGTTGCAGATGCACGTGAGTGGATCTGGAAGCCGCTCCCGCCCTAAAAATTGGCGCCAGACAATATTATCCAGGAAAGCGGCTGTAAGGAGTAGCTGATATGGATTACGAAATAGTGATGAAACTAATAAGTTACACTGCGCGTTGGGAGATGATCTTCGAGTTGCTCGCGATGGAGCGAACCAAGCCTTTTCTTGAGGAAATGGGGGTGAGCTTGCCAAACACTGTAGCGGTGCGAACGATCGCGCGTGAATTTCTGAAGCAATTAGAGCAGGGGGGGCGCGATGCAGAGGGCGACGTTACTCTGGTAAAAGAAACCTTCCGTAAGATTGCAGAAGTTACCAGTGAAGAGTCTGTAGAGGCTCTCTACAAGTGGGGGATGGAAACCTACCCATTTCAATCGGCGGATAATTTCCTCTGGCGCACCCTATTTTGGTGGCTTGTTGGGATTGGTAGCACACATTATCCTGTTAGCTTTCCGGCACTAGACAAAGAGAAAGTCGATGTGATCGGACATGCGATCCAACAGAACTTCGAGGACATTGACTGGCTCGAGCAGCGTATTCAAGAAGCAGAAAAGCAGCCGAAATCAGAATGGGAGCAGCGGATTTACGAAAGCGTCAATCCAGGTTACAGCCCCATGACTAGAATCGAACAAGCTATATATGAGCATAAGACGAATCGGATCTGGGCGGTGATAAAACAACTTCTGAACGAAGAAGAACTGCAAACGCTTTTGGCATGGGCTAAGGAGCATGCCCCAAATTTGCAAATCAAACCCGAATTGCTGAAACTTCCTGACTAGCAACTTTGCGCTACTGAACTCCCTTGACCCGTGTCGTAGTATTAGCCATCTCACAAATGGAGACGACTGCCCACCCCGCCCAGCGGTTTGAGCCAGACGGTCATTGACTATGTGTACGATCCGCTCAACCGCGTGAAGGAAGCGAACTACTCCAATGGCGATTACTACCATTACACGTATGACGCTGTTGGCAATCGTCTATCGCAGATTTCATTCATCGCCGGAGCGACCGCGACCACCACGTATGTTTGTGACGATGCCAATCGCCTGCTCAACGTCAACGGCGCGCTATTCATCAATTCCCCATCGAACAAATGTCATTGCGAGGCGGTAAAACCCACCCTCATATATGGCTCTGCCAAAATCTTATACAACCACGCTCCGCCCATACTTTGGGTATACTGATCCCATACTGTGTCTATACTCTGGGCGCTCCCCAATCTCGCTCAAAAGCCGAATCACGCAGATCCATATTTGGAGGTCTGCCTTGCAATTGCGTCAATTCGCCTCCTTCGGCTACAATTGCCGTCACAAAGGAGCGACCATGCCAAAATACATCGTCACTGCCAGCGCGTTGCGCGTGCGTTCCGGGCCCGGGACAACCTACTCCATTATCGGTATGCTGTACAAGAATAACGTCGTGCAAGGGGATGAGATCAACGGCGACTGGGTCAATGTCGTCACGCCCGATAACAAGACCGGCTGGAGTCATCGCGGCTATCTTGAACTGGTGGATGAAAGTCCGCCGCCTCCCTCAGGGACAGCCTATCGCGTCGACGCCTCGACCTTGAACCTGCGCCAGGGACCCGGTCTCAACTACACGGTGATCGGCTCTCTCAAATTTGGAGAAACGGTGGATGGGCTTTCGGTTTCAGGCGACAATCAATGGGCGCAAGTCCGCAAGTCAACTGGAGTCATCGGCTGGAGTTCGCTCAAATATCTGACGAAAGTAACGCCGCCTCCGCCGCCGAGTCCAACCGACGTGACGCTGACGGTCACAACGGATAACTTGAACGTTCGCTCCGGTCCGGGCGAGGGGTACCCGGTTACAGGTCAGGTACACAAGGGCGAGGTTGTCGTCTACCTCAACGCTTCGCCGGATTGGAAGTGGGTCAACATCAAGACCAATACCAACGCGACCGGCTGGGCTTCATCGAAATATCTGAATGAGTCGAACGACCTGCTTGCCTCGCCGGAGGATTATCCCGCCACCGGGCTTCACCGCGCGTTATCGGATGTCATCCCCATGCGGCAGGAACCGAATGAGACATCCGCAGAGGTCGCGCCGGTGAAATTCAACCGCGTCCTCAAGGTGGAATCGATCTCGCCGGACGGCAAATGGAAACGTTGTACGAACGCCTGGGGCGAGCAAGGCTGGTATCCTGTTGAACGACTGGCGAAACTCGGCGATGTAGTGATTCAAAAAAGCCAGGAGGAGTTTCCGTGGCTGCCCATCGCTTACGCGGAGTTCGGCACGCGCGAAACTCCCGGCGCTCAACACAACCCCAAAATCGTCGCGTATCTGATGAGCACCGACCTGGCGCAGAAATACACCTCCCTGCCCGATGAAACGGATTGGTGCGCGGGCTTCGTCAACTGGTGCATCGAGAAAGCGGGACTGCCCTCCACAAACTCGGCGGTGGTCAATCCATGGCGGAGTTGGGGTAAGGCCAGCGCTCCTCCCAAACGCGGCGCGGTGACCACGTTCCTGTGGGATGACGGCTGGGCGCACGTCTCGTTGTATCTGGGAGACGTTGGCAACTACGTGATCTGCCTCGGCGGCAATCAGAGCGACGCGGTGTGGATTTCGGTGTATCACAAGAAGTATGTGACGAGTTACAGAATCTATTAATTGCGTAGTCAGCGTTCTCTAACGCTGACATCCAATGGACGTTAGAGAACGTCCATTACGCATT
>Ga0247727_10011998_pt1 | contig 14970 bp, 12 predicted proteins | sample WisWelCaveWW1625_FD_202498 | JGI IMG/M metagenome (GOLD analysis project Ga0247727, IMG submission 202498) | Biofilm microbial communities from Wishing Well Cave, Virginia, United States - WW16-25 | ecosystem: Environmental > Aquatic > Deep subsurface > Groundwater > Cave microbial mat | place... | reverse complement strand
GGATCAGATTGAACAGGTAGTGCGCCGCGACCGGCGGCCAGAGGGACGAGCAGCGGTCGTACAGCCAGGCGAGCACCAGCCCGATGACGAAGGAGATGGCGACCCACGACAGCGCGGCCGCCGCCGGGTAGGGCGTCACGAGCGCCAGCTGGGTCGCGTGCCGGATCGCGAAGAAGACCGAGGAGACGACCGCGGCCCGAAGCGGCCCGATCCGGCGCCGCAGCACGCCGTGCATGTAGCCGCGATAGAACAGCTCCTCGCCCAGCCCCGCCCACAGGACCACGAACGCCAGATACAGCCACTGCACCCGGCCGGCGGGCCAGGCGAGGCGCGCCCCGGCCGCCTCGAACAGCGCCGGCAGCGCCGCGGACAGCGAGTACGACGGTCCGGCGGCGGTGGCGGAGTCGACGCCGAACAGCCCCCACAGGCGCGGGCACAGGACGGCCTCCCACAGCGACGCACCACCCTGAAGGACCACGGGGAAGAAGAAGACCAGCGCCCAGGACGAGCGGCGCACGGTGGACAGCCGGCCGAACGACCAGGTGCCCCACGCCAGCGGGAGGATCGTCGCCAGGGCCGCGTACACGATGTGGAACGGCGCCCAGGGCGCGATCGTGTTCTCGGCGAGGGCGACGAGCGTGACCAGCGCCGCCACGACGATGACGCCGTCGCGCGACAGTCGCCAGGGGATTGGTGCCGCACCGGCCGGGCTCGACACGCTGCCCGCATTGTAACCGAGGGGCTTCCCCGCGCGACCCAAGGGTGGCACAATCGGCGCATTCCGGCGCGCGCCAGGACGGACTCGAGGCATGACCACCTACGATCTCGCTGATTTCGGCCACGACGCCATGACCGAATGCGGCGCCCGTCTCCGCCTCCTCGGCAATGGCGCCGCCAGCATGGAGGAGGTCGCGCGCCGCATCGTCGGTCACTTCTACGAAGGGTTCCGGGACGGAGCAGGGGGCGAGCGGCAGTTGGTGCTGGCGCGGCTCTTCCGCACGCTGCCGTACCACGATCTCGATCAGCGCCTGAAGGCCGAAGCCAGGGAGGGCATGCGAGGCGAGCGCCCCGGGCGCGGCACCCGCTGCCTAACGCTCCTGGCGACCTCCGGCGAGCGCCCGGAGTGGAACGACCGCCGCCTGTCGGCGCGCCACGCCGTCATCCCGTTCATGAGCGCCGCGTTCCTGGCGCAGTTCCCGATGCTGTCGCAGCTGATACAGCAGTGCGGGTTCGACCTCGGGGCGCTGCTCGAGCCCGACCGCGAGCTGCTCCTCGATCTCGAGCAGAGAAGCTACAACGTCTTCCACGTCTCCGAGGCGAAGGGCAGCCCATGGCTGCCGGCGCAGGAGTCGTTCGTGATGCCGCACGCCGTGAAGTCGGTGATCGGTTTCGGCGGGCTCCTGCCGTCCGGCGATCTGTTCGCCGCGATCCTGTTCTCGCGCGCGCCGATCAGCCGGGAGACCGCCAACCGTTTCGCGCCCCTGGCGCTGTCCGCGAAGGTGGCGCTTCTGCCTTTCGTGGGGCGGGCGGTGTTCATGGCGGAGGGCGGCCGTGGGTGACCTTGCGAGACGCCGGGGCGCCGGACGGGCGGCGTCCGGTAGGCGCGGCGGCGTGCCGCGAGCGGTCCCCGGCCGCGGGCGGACCGCCGCAGGGGCGCCCGCGGCGGCCGATGTCGAGCGGCTATCGTCGCGGGTCGCCGCCCTCGAGCACCTGCTGCTGGTCTAGGAGCGGGCGGTCCTCGAGCAGTCGGAGCGCCTGCGCCGGGCCGCCGAGGAGAGTCGGCGCCGCGCCGAGGATCTGGCGCTCTCCGAGCGCGACCTGCACGAGAAGACCCGCATCCTCGAGTCGATCCTCGACAGCATGAGCGACGGCGTCGCGGTGGCGGATGCCGACGGCCGGCTGCGGCTGTTCAACCGCGCCGCCGCGCGCCTGCTCGGGCTCGGGCCCGTCGATGCTCCGCCGGGCGACTGGCCGGAGCGCTACGGCTTCCGCGAGGCCGACGGGGTGACGCCCTTCCCGGCCGAGCGCCTGCCGCTCGTCCGCGCCATCAGGGGCGAGGCCGTCGACGACCAGGAGCTGTGCGTCGCCCGCGAAGGGGGACCGGCGGGCCTCTGGCTCAGCATCAACTCGCGGCCGATGCGCGACGCCGGCGGACGCGTCACCGGCGGCGTCTCGGTGCTGCGCGACGTCAGCCGCCGGGTCGCGGCGGAGCGGGCGCTCGACCGCCGGACGCTCGAGCTGCAGCGCAGCAACGCCGAGCTCGAGGAGTTCGCCTACGTCGCCTCGCATGACCTTCAAGAGCCGCTCCGGGTGGTGCGCGGCCATGCCGACCTGCTGGCGCGCCGCTGCCGCGGCCGGCTGGATGCCGACGCCGACCGCTTCCTCGGGACGATCCTCGGCCACACCGACCGGATGATCGCGCTCGTAAGCGATCTACTGACCCTGTCCCGCGTCGGCACGTCGACCGCCGCGCCGGAGGCGTGCGACGCCGGCCTGCAGTGCGACCGCGCCGTGGCCTGCCTGCGCGATCTCATCGAGCGCGAGGGGGCGGCCGTCAGCCGCGATCCGCTGCCCTGGGTGCGCGCCGTTCCGGCCCATCTGGCGCAGTTGTTCCAGAACCTCATCGCCAACGGGGTGAAGTTCCACGGCGAGCGGCCGCCGCGCGTGCACGTCTCGGGGGAGATCGGGGACGGCGAGGCGACCCTGGCGGTGCGCGACGAGGGGATCGGCATCGACCCGGCCGCTCTCGAGGCGATCTTCGGGATGTTCACCCGGCTGCACCGGCGCGACGAGTACGCCGGCAGCGGCATCGGGCTGGCGATCTGCCGGCGGATCGTCGAGCGCCACGGCGGGCGTCTCTGGGCCGAGTCGGAGCCCGGCCGCGGCGCGGTGTTCAGATTCACGCTGCCGGCGGCGGACGGGCCGCGGGCATGAACGAGGATCGTCCCACCGTCCTGGTGGTCGACGACAACCCGGCCGACATCGTGCTGGTCAGCGAGACGCTGCGCGAGGCGGGGCTCGATGCCCATCTGGAGGCCGCGGGCGACGGGCAGGAGGCGCTCGCGCGGCTCGATGGCGGGTCGCGCCCGGATGTCGTCCTCACCGATCTGCACATGCCGCGCCTGGACGGCCTGCGCCTGGTCGAGGAGATCCGCCGCCTCCACCCGTCGGTGCCGGTCGTGCTGATGACCGCCTTCGGCAGCGAGAAGATCGCCTTCGAGGGCCTGCGCAAGGGGGCGGCGAGCTACGTGCCGAAGCGGGAAATCGCCGGCGGCCTGGCCGCGACGCTCCGGCAGGTCCTCGACGTGTCGCGGGCGGCGCGCCGCGAGGAGGCCGTGCGCGCCCGGGTGACCGAGACCTCGACCACCTACCTGCTCGAAAACGACGTCGGCCTGGTGGGGCCGCTGGTGCAGGATCTCGGCGCGGCCTGCCGGCGCATGCTCGGCGCCGACGAGACCGCGCGGTTCCGCCTGTCGATCGCCCTGCACGAGGCGCTCACCAACGCCATGTTCCACGGCAACCTGGAGCTGTCGTCGGCGCTGCGGCGCCGGGACGAGGGTGGCGCCGAATTCATGAGAATGGCCGGGGAGCGCCGGCGATCCGAGCCGTGGGCGGGCCGCCGGTCCGCGTCGTGGCCCGCCTGACCCCGGACGAGGCCCGCTACAGCGTGCGCGACGACGGCCCGGGCTTCGACACCGCCCTTCTGCCCGACCCGTGCGACCCCGCGAACGTCGAAACCGTCGGCGGGCGCGGCCTCTTCCTGATCCGCCTGTTCATGGACGACGTGCGGCACAGCGGGCGGGGGAACGAGGTGACCATGATCAAGAAGCGGCCGGGAGGCGATCCTGACGCCGCCGCCCCGACCCGGGGACCGGCGGGCGCGACCTGATCTATACTCTGCCGCTTCCAGGGGGCCTCGTCGCCGGGAAGGATGCCGGTCTCCGGGGTGAGACCGACAGCGCGTCTGTCGTCCGGCACGCCGGAGACGGGGGATCGCAGGAGATTCGGAGGGGATCGCGCCATGAGCAACCGCACCATCCATGCCGTCGCCGCCGCCGTCATCGGCGTCGCGGCCTTCGTCGCGGTCACGGCCGCGGCCCACGCGGCGGGTTCAGGGGAACCGGCCTTCGTGTACAGCAGCAAGGAGTCCGTCGGCCAGGCGCAGGGAATCCTCCAGGCCCTCAATCATCTGCCGGCGGGCTCGTACCAGCAGGGCACCCTCGACCCCGCCACCGGTGAGGCGTTGCGCAGGTTTCAGCGATCGCACAACCTGCGCCAGAGCGGGACGCTCGACTGGGAGACCATGACCCAGCTCCTGCCGCACCGACCGAGCAAGGACAGCGACGGCGACGGCGTTCCGGACGCGCTCGACAAGTGCCCGAGCACGCCGAAGGGCGCCAGGGTCGACGCCAGGGGTTGTCCGATCGACAGCGACGGCGACGGCGTCGCCGACGGCCTCGACAAGTGCCCCGACACGCCCAGGGGCGTGAAGGTCGATCGCGAGGGCTGCCCGATCGATTCCGATCGTGACGGCGTTTTCGACGGCCCGGACAAGTGCCCCGACACGCCGCGCGGCGCCAAGGTCGACGCTGGCGGCTGCCCGATCGACAGCGACGGCGACGGCGTTCCGGACGGTCTCGACAAGTGCCCGGGGACGCCCAGGGGCGTCAAGGTCAGCGCCGACGGCTGCCCGATCGACAGCGACGGCGATGGCGTGACCGACGACCGTGACAAGTGCCCCGACACGCCGCGCGGCACCAAGGTCGACGCCAACGGCTGCCCGATCGAGACGCCGAAGCCGGCGGTCTTCGAGCCGGGCAAGAAGACCCTGGTCCTCCAGGGCGTCAACTTCGCCACCAACAGCGCCAGGCTCACCAGGGACTCGGATGACGACCTCACCCGCGTGGCCGAGGCCCTCGCGGCGAACCCGGAGGTGCGCGTGGAGGTCGGCGGTCACACCGACAGCACCGGGACGGTGGCGATCAACACGAAACTCTCGAAGGATCGGGCGAAGTCGGTCGTCGACTTCCTGATCGGCAAGGGGATCGTCCCCTCGCGCCTCGAGTGGAAAGGGTACGGCTCGAGCCAGCCGATCGCCGACAACGACACGGCGGCCGGCCGCGCCAGGAACCGCCGCGTCGAGCTGAAGCAGATCGACTGACACGGCGCCGCGGCCGGTTCCGCCGGGCCGCGGGCGGCAGGCGGGAGACCGTCGGCGGCACGAGGCCCGGGGTTGGCACCCCGGGCCTTTTTTCTTGTGCGGCGCCGCTGGTTATGGCCCGGAACCGGATCGCGGCGTACATTCGGGCCGCCCTCCCCACGGCTGCCCGTCGACCGGCAGGAAGGTCAACAGCGATGACAAGGTCCATCCCATCAGGCCCATCGAGGTCGGCAACGCGGCCGGCGCATCGCCGGGTGGCGAGCGCCCTGGTCGCGTTCGTCGTCGCGGGAGCCTGGGCTGCCCCGATGGTCGACGGCGGCGAGGAGGCGACGACCGGCGTCGTCGGTACGGAGGTCATCGAGGCGCTGGCGCAGGGCGCGTCCGTCCGGGTCATCGTCTCTCTCGACCTCCCCCCCGCCGGCGCCGCCGGCGTGCCGACCCTCGAGGGCCCGCCGCGGCAGGGACAGGCACGCCGCCCGTCGCGCGAGGCCGTGACACGGGCGCAGGACGAGGCGCTCGCGGCGCTGCGTCCCGGCGATTTCACCGTCAGCCGCCGCTTCCGCACCATCCCGGCCTTCGCCGGCACGCTGACGGCGGCCGGTCTCGAGCGGCTGCGCGCGGCGCCCGGCATCCGGAGGATCGACGTCGACCCGCCCGGGCGGGCGCACCTCGCCCAGTCGGTGCCGCTCGTCAACGGCGACGACCTGCGCGCCCTCGGATACACCGGCGAGGGTGTGACCTTCGCCATCATCGACAGCGGCGTCGACACCGACCACCCCGATCTCGCCGACGACCTGGTGGCGCAGGCCTGCTTCTGCTCGACCGGCGGCGCCTGCTGCCCGAACGGGACGAGCGTGCAGTTCGGCCCGGGCGCCGCCGAGGACGAGATCGGCCACGGCTCGCACGTCGCCGGCATCGTCACGTCCAGGGGGCAGCAGGCATCGTTCGGCGTCGCCCCGGACGCCGCGCTCGTGGTCGTCAAGGTCATGGGCGACTCCGGCACTTTCTGCTGCGCGAGCGACGTCGTCGCCGGTCTCGACTGGATCCTCGACACCCGCCCCGAGGTCCAGGTGATCAACATGAGCCTCGGGTCGTTCGCCCTGTACGCCGGGACGTGCGACAACGCCACCGCCGAGACCCAGGCCTACAGCGCGGTGATCAACGCGCTCCGGGACCGGGGCACAATCACCTTCGTGTCGTCGGGCAACGACGCCTCGCCCAACGCCATGGGAGCGCCGGCCTGCGTCGGCGCCTCGATGTCGGTCGGGTCGGTGTACGACGCCGACATCGGCGGCGTCGGCTTCGGCGCGTGCAGCGACCCGGCCACCGCCGCCGACATGGTGTCGTGCTTCTCGAACAGCAACGCCACGACCGACCTGTTCGCGCCGGGCGCCGCTATCCGCTCGGATTACCTGTTCGGCGGCACGGCGACGTTCTACGGGACCAGCATGGCCGCGCCGCACGCCGCCGGCTGCGCCGCGGCGCTGATCGAGGCGGTGCCGACCCTGACGCCGGCGACCATCGAGGCGAATCTCGAGGCCACCGGACAGCCGGTCGTCGACCCGAAGAACGGCCTGATCTTTCCGCGCATCGACTGTCTGGCGGCGCTGCAGCGCATGCAGGGGTGCGTCGACGCCGACGGCGACGGCGCCGGCTCGCCCGGCGTCCCGGCCTGCCCGCGCGGGCCGGCCGAGGACTGCGACGATCAGAGCGCCGCGGTGTTCCCGGGCAACGTCGAGTTCTGCGACGGTCTCGACAACGACTGCAACGGCGTCGTGGACGACGCCGCGCTGCCGGACGCCGACGGGGACGGCCGCGGCGACTGCGCCGACAACTGTCCGGCGGTCGCCAACCCCGGGCAGGAGAACGCCGACGGCGATATCCTCGGTGACGCCTGCGACCCGTGCCCGCTCGACGCCGCCAATGACGTCGACGCCGACGGCCACTGCGCCGACGCGGACAACTGCCCGGTGACGGCGAATCCGGATCAATCCGACATCGACACGGACGGACAGGGGGACGTGTGTGACCCCGACGACGGGGTGGTGCACCTGCGCTACACCTCGCCGACGGATCTCGGCTGGGACTACTACACGGGAGAGATGGTGTTCAACGTGTACCGTGGGCTGCTGGGCGCGCTCGCCGACACCGACGCCGACGGCGCCGCCCAGTCGTACGGCTCTTGCCGGGCGCAGGACCTGCCGCAGCCGCCGTTCACCGATCCCGACGTCCCGCCATTGGGCGACGGGTACATTTACATCGTCACCCAGCTGGACGGGGCGTCGGAGAGCGGCCCCGGCAACGCCTGGAACGGGGCGCCGCGCCCGATGCCGACCCCGTGCCCGTCGTCGTGGGGCCACCTCCCCGTCATCGAGACGGCCGGGGTTGTCGGCTCGCACGCCGCCATCTCCTGCGACTTCACCGCGGCGTGGAACTACGCCCTGGTGAACGACTTCGGGTTCGACGTCCGGGTGACGCCGGGGCCGCTGCTCGTCGGCGGCGGTTTCACCGAGGTCACGGCCGGGGCCGTGGTCACCGACGGCGATTCCACGCCGGGCGGGAGCGACGTAGCGGGAGTGTTCGCGTGGTACAACGTGTCGCCCGGCCCGCCGGCGTCACTGGCGCTCCTCGACGACGGCTCCGCCGCCACCGGATCCTTCGCGCAGCAGGGAAACGTCCGCGAGGCCTGCACCGGCGCGCCGCTGCCGTCGGAGTGCCTGATCGCGACCTATCCGACCGGGTCGGGTGACGCCGCGGCGGCCGACGACTCGTACACGCGGCGCACCGCCTTCGTGAACCTCGCCACCGCGGGGCCGGGCGCCCCGTTCCTGTCCGACTGCATCGCGCGCAACCGCGGCATCGACCTGCTCGCTGCGGCGCCGGGGACGCTCCTGACCTTCACGATCGAGGCGATCGATGGCGCCGGCAGCATCGCCACCTGGCCGGCCCAGCCGGTCGTGCCCGTCGAGACCTCGACGTTCTCCTGCAGCGGCGATCCCTGCTTGTGCTGCTACCTCGTGAACGGCGTGCTCGACGGACCGTGCGCCGGCCTGGCGGGACTCGCCGGTCCCGCCGCCCCGGCGGGCGCCTGCCAACCCTGAACCGGCCTGCGGGCCGCGCCCGGCCGTCCCGCCGCCGGTACCACCGCATCAGCGCAGGAGCGGCGCCACCCGCTCGAACGCCTCCAGGTTCGCCCGGATGTCCTCGCGCGTGTGGACGATCGAGATCGTCCAGACGTCGCCGCCGAAGTGGTGCGCCGGCAGGACCCCCTGGTTCATCATCCCGAACCACCACAGGCGAAAGCGGTCCTCGTCGGCGGTCATGAACTCGCGATACGAGCGCAGCGGCCTGTCGGTAAAGGTGATCATGCCGCAGGGACCGACGGCGTTGACCTGCGCCGGGAGCCGGTGCTCGCGGACGATGTCGCGGTAGCCGTCGGCGAGCATGCGGTTGAGGGCGAAGGTGTGGCGGTAGGCCTCGGCCGTCAGCAGATCGCGCAGGACGACGTTGGCGACGTGCAGCACGAGCGGGTTGGCGCCAAAGGTCCCGACCTGGATGACGCTGGCGCTGGTCACCACCTGCATGATCTCCTCGTCGGCGCCGACGACGCCGAGCGGCAGTCCGCCGGCCAGGGCCTTGGCGATGCAGACGATGTCCGGCCTGACGCCGTAGAGCTCGGTGGCGCCGCCGGGGGCGACCTTGCACCCGGTCTTGACCTCGTCGTAGATGAGCAGCGCGCCGTTCTCGTGGCACAGGTCGCGCACCGCCGCGAAGAAGCCCGGCTCGGGCTCGATGCAGCCGCAGTCCATCATGATCGGCTCGGCGATGACCGCGGCGATGTCGCCGCCATGTTCCGCGAACAGGGCGCGCACCGAGTCGAGGTTGTTGAACACCGCCACGAGCGTGAGGGCGTAGGTCTCCGCGGGGATCCCCTGCGACGCCGGCACCCGCACGCCGCGGTCGGCGCGGCCGAGCTGGCGCAGCAGCGCGTTGGTGGTCACCAGCGTCTGGTCGTTGTGGCCGTGGTAGTGGCCCTCGAACTTGACGATGTACTTCTTGCCGGTGTGGCCGCGGGCGATGCGGATGGCGCTCATGGTCGCCTCGGTGCCCGAGTTGACGAAGCGCCACTGTTGGTGCCCGAAGCGCGCCGCCAACTGGCGCGCCACCTCCTGCTCCCACAGGTGCGGCATGCAGTAGAGCGTGCCGCGCTCGGCCTGCTCGGCGATGGCGCGCACGACCAGAGGGTGGGCGTGGCCGACGAACTGGCTGCCCATGTTGAGCATGAAGTCGATGTACTCGTTGCCATCGAGGTCGTAGAGGCGGCTCCCCTTCGCGCGCGCGGCGAACATCGGGTAGGGGTCCATGTAGCGGAAGTTGCCCGAGACCCCGCCCGGGACGTTCTCGCGGGCGCGCTCCCAGGCCGTGAGCGAGGCGGGCGTTCGCGCCGCCCACGTCTCGACCTGGCGCGCCGCTTCGTCACGCACCTCGGCCGTCGTTCGCGTCTTCGTTCCATCCTGCACGGTGATCATCGCTTCGACCTCGTCGCCTCGCGGGAGGCGGTTCGTGCGCTGGGGAGAACCATGGGGCCCCCGTCTCCGGGCACACGTCGGCCGGAGACCCGTCGGGCGTCGCCCCGTGGTCCGGGGAACCGGCGCTCCGACGGGCGCTAGGTGTCGTCGTGCAGGTGCTTGATTTTGCGCGGGTAGGTCGTCAGGTTGGGGCACTCGTTGGCGTGCGGGACGCCAAACGTCGCCCCCCGGGCCAGCATGCTGATCGTCGGCTTGCGCATGGCGGGAGTCCTTCCTGGCGAAGTCATGGTAGGGGAGCGCCCCGGGAGGGTGTCAAGCCGCACGCCGCACCCGTGCCACCGGCTGAAACCCCGGGTGGCGCCCTCAGGCGGCGGCGACGGCGTCGAGGGCGGCGGCCGCGTGGCGCATGTCGTCCATCGTGGTCGTGACCCCGACGCTGATGCGGGCCGCGCCGCCCGGGAAGGTTCCGAGATGGCGGTGGGCGTACGGGGCGCAGTGCAGGCCGGCGCGCACCGCGAGGCCGTGATCGCGCTCGAGCACCGCCGCGAGGTCGGCGGGCGAGCGGCCGCGCAGGTTGAAGGCTACCAGGCCGACCCGCCCGTCGCCGCCGGCGTCGAGCAGGACCCGGTCGGCGCCGAACCACTCGTAGCGGTCGCGCCGGGTCATCACCGCGAGGAGCGTCTTGAGAAGCGAGCGCTCGTGCCGCAGCAGCGCCTCGGGCCCGCGCGCCGCCACCCAGCGCACCCCCTCGCGCAGGCCGGCGATGCCGAAGACGTTCGGCGTGCCGCCCTCGAGGTGGTGCGGCAGCTCCTCCGGCTGGAACGGGTTCGCGGCATCGCCGCCGGTCCCGCCCTCGCGCCACGGGTCGACCGTGGCCCGCTCGCCGATCACGAGACCGCCGGTGCCGGTCGGTCCCAGAAGCCCCTTGTGACCGGTGAAGGCGAGCAGGTCGATGGCGTCGCGCTCGACGTCGATCGGCACGGCGCCGGCGCTCTGCGCCGCGTCGACGAGAAACAGCGCGCCACGCGCCCGCACCAGCGGGCCGATGGCGCCGACCGGCTGGATCGTGCCGGTGACGTTGGCGGCGTGCGTGATCGCAACGAGGCGCGTGCTCGGCGTCAGCGCCGCCGCCACCGCGCCGGGATCAATAAGATGGTCGGCAGTCGCAGAGAGCCGCGTCACGGTAATCGTCCCGTCGCGCTCCATGCGGTTGAGGGGCCGCGAGATCGAGTTGTGCTCGAGCACCGAGGTGACGACATGGTCGCCGCGCCGCACGACCCCCTTGATCGCCATGTTCAGCGCGTCGGAGGCGTTGAGCGCGAAGACGACGCGCTCCGGCCGCGGGCAGCCGAAGAGGCGCGCGACCAGGGCGCGCGTCTCCTGGATCATCGCCTCGGCCTCGACCGCGAGGCGGTGGCCGCCGCGGCCGGGGTTGGCGCCCGACGCGCGCACGAACGCCTCCATGCCGCGATAGACCTCCTCGGGCTTGGGGAACGACGTGGCGGCGTGGTCGAGGTAAATCACGCAGGGCGGCTCCGCGCGGAATCGTACCACCGACGACGTCGGCGCGGGGCGCCCGACCGGGGCCGTGGCCGGCGCGCCGCCCCGGTGGCTTCCGGGCGGCGCGATCTGTTGTAGGCTCGCCGAGCCGGACGCGGCACGCGGGGCCCGGCGGAGCGCCACCGCGCGCCGGCGACGAACAGGGGGAGGGCGGGATGGCCAAACGAACGGAGATTCCGGGCTGGTACGAGACGCAGCGCCGCCGCCACGTCGGGGTGATCGCCGCCTACGAGGCGCTCGGTCGGGCCTGCCGGACCGCCGGTCCGCTCGACGGCCGCACCGCCGCGCTGGTGAAGCTCGGGATCGCGGTCGGCTCGCGCCTTGAGGGGGCGGTGCACTCGCACGTGCGCCGCTCGCTCGAGGCCGGGGCGTCCCTCGACGACTGCCGCCACGTCGTCCTGCTGGCGACGACGACGATCGGCTTCCCGGCTATGATGGCCGCGCTCTCGTGGGTCGAGGACGTCGCCGCGGAGCGCGGCGGACGGACGCCCCGACGAAGCAGGGCGGCGGCCCGCAAGTCAACGCCGTCGCGCCGTCGCCGCTGAACCCGCCGCAGCGCGGTGTCCCGGCGCCTGGCCGAGCGCCTGCTGGAAGGCCCGTCGCCGACGGGCGCGATGCACGGCAAAGCCGCGCCGGCGGAGCATAGACTGGCACGGAGCCCCGACCATCGTGCGGGCTACGACGCAACGGGGGTCTCGCGAGACCGGGTGTGCAGGATGTCCTCAGGCTCCGAGGATTTCGACCGGTTGGCCCGGCTGCACGCGCGGGTGATGGGTGCAGCGATCCGCCGGGTCTGCGGGCGTCGGTACCGCGCGCTCGTCCCCGACGTGGAGCAGGAGGTGCACTTCTCCCTGTGGAAGCTCGTCCGGGCCGGGAAAGAGATCGCCAATCCCACCTCTTACCTATACAAGATGGCCTTGACGACGGCGCTGGCGGTGGTGCGCGGTATCGAGTCCAAGGGAGGCCTCGGCGAGGAACAGGTCGAGGAGACCCCGGCGGCGTCGAACCCGACCCGAGGGGGTCTCGGCGAGGTCGAGCGAAGGGTCTTCGTGAAGGAGGTTCTCGACCGCCTCGACCCGGACGAGAGCAGGGCGCTCCGGGCGTACCTCGCCGGCTTCAACCACCGCGAGGTCGCGGCGATGTTCGGCTGGAGCGTAGCGATAGCGCGCCACAGGATCTATCGAAGCATCCAGCGTCTCAAGAGGGAACTGCCGGAGAGGGAGCCGCGGGATGAACCGTGACCCGAGTAACAAGCCGGAAGCCTCCGAGTGGCGAAACGCCTATCGGGAGCTGATGGCGTCAGGATCGCCCGAGTGTCCAGGCGACGAGGTCCTTGCCGCGATGGCGTCGGGAGAGGCATCGAGCGAGGAACGGCATCGGACGGCCGATCACATCATCGGGTGCCGGAAGTGCGCCGCGGACTATCGCCTCCTTCTCGACCTCCACGCGGAAGCGTCCGGGGGACGCCGGCGGCGCTTTTCACGCTGGCTCCTGCCGGCGGTGGCCGCCGCGGGGATCGGAGCGGTGGGGGTCGGCCTGGCGTGGTTCCGGCACCTTCCGGTCCCACCGCCGGCGGAGATGCTCCGGGGTGCGACACAGTCCTCTCCCGTGCAGCCCGAGGATGGCGCGGAGCTGGGTGAAGCCCCTCGGCTGCTCGCCTGGCCTGAGCAGACGGGCGCCACCGGTTACCGGGTGAGGCTGTTCGACGAGAGCGCGACCGTCGTCTGGGAGAGCGTGCCTCTGGCGAACGCAACCCTCCTGCTTGCCGAGGAAGTCACGGCGCAGGTCAGGCCTGGGCGGTGGCACTTCTGGACCGTCGAGGTCGGCGGGCCCGTCGCCCGAAAGCGGCTCGGCCCCTATTGGTTCCGCGTCCGCGGGTAATCCGTGTCCGAGGCCACGCTCCGGGCCCGGCATGGTTTCCGGGGGCGTGTCTTCACAAGTTGCCTGCGTCTCGTCGCGCCGTTCTGTCTCCTGCCGGGCTGCGGCGGCGGCCAGGCCCCGCCCACCTCCGGCGTGGTCGTCGAAGAGGTCGTGCCGGGTCACGCCGGCGCCAGGGCCGGTCTCCGACCGGGCGACGTTCTCCAGGCATGGGAGGCGGCTCCGCGGGGCTCCGGAGGTGGCGGGAGCGCGGAAGGCCACCTCGATTCTCCCCGTGCCCTCGATCGAGTCGAGGTCGAGCATGCATCCTTCGGTCCGGTGACGCTCCGGATCAAGAGCGGCACCGGTGCAAGGCTCGTGACGCTCCCGCCCGGCTCCTGGCGAATCCTCGTGCGCCCGGACTTCGGCGAGCCGGCGCTCGGAGACTACGTTCGGGGCGGTGATCTGGTCGAGGCCGGCCGGCCTGAAGAGGCGGGCCGGCTCTGGAAACGACTGGCAGACGGATCTCAGGACGCGGAGCGCGCCGTCTGGCTGCTCCTCAAGCGCGCCGCGTCCCTGCAGCGTGCGGGCCTGCGTGAGGAATCCTCCGCTTCCTTCGAGCGCGCCCTCGAGGCTGCCCGCGCCAGCGGCATCGAAGGCCTGGAGGGGTGGGCCCTGGAGAAGCGCGCCGCAGCGAGGGAGCAAGCGAGGGACTTCCCGGGTGCCTCCGACGACTACGACGCGGCCCTTCGATCGCATTCGGAAGCGACGGCCGCCCGGGCGGACCTGCAGCTCAGGCGCGCGGGCGTCGCCTTCCGCTCCGCCGACCAGGCGACGGCGGAGGCCCTCTCTCGTCAGTCCCTCGCGGGCTGGCGCCGACTCGAACCGCGGAGCCTCGGGGCCTCGGGAGCGCTCATCCTGCTGGGGAAGATGGCGCGGAATCGGGGTGATCTGGAAGGAGCGAGCCGCGACCTCGAGGAGGCGTTGAGGCTCGCCACGGATCTGGATCCCGCGAACAGGGTCGTCGGAACCGCGGAGAACGAGCTCGGCATCGTCGCCGAGCTCCGCGGAGATCTCGCGGAGGCCGAGCGGCGTCATCGGAGGGCGGCGGACATCTTCGAGGCCCTCGGGGCGCTTGACGCGGAGGCGGGCTCGGTTCGAATGGGGCTCGGGATCGTCGCATGGACACGCGGAGATCTTGCGACGGCCGAGACCCAGTTCCGCGCGGCACGGAACGTATACGAGGTGGACGTTCCCGGAAGCGCTTTTGTCGCCTGGAGCCTGCAGGGGCTGGGCGTCGTCTCGGACTCTCGGGGCGAGACGGACCAGGCCGAGTCCTACCTGAAGGAGGCCCTGCGGATCCTCGAGGCGCTCCTGCCGGGCGGCCCGGACAGCGCCGAGGCGCTCCACAACCTGGCCACCGTGGCCGAGTCCAGCGGCGACATGGACTCGGCGCGGCGCTATCTGGAGGAAGCACTGCGCATCCTGGAGCTGCGGCTGCCCGAGGCAAAGGCGACGCACAGAATCCGATCCAACCTCGGCCGCCTGGCGATCCGCGCCGGTGACTACGAGGACGCGGAGCAGCGGCTCTCCAGGGCCGTGGCGGCGTGGGAGCGGCTGGCACCCGGGAGCATGGACCACGCCGCGACACTCTACGATCTGGGGGAGCTTGCCCGGGGCCGCGACCAGCTCAGTACCGCCGAAATGCACCACCTCGAAGCCCTGGCGATCCGGGAGCGCCTGGCTCCCGGGACCATCCAGGAAGCGCAGTCGCTGCACGCCCTGGGGACCCTCCAACGTGACATGGGGAAGATCGACGACGCGCTGTCCTACCTGTCCAGGGCTGTCGAGGCGCTCGAGGCC
>Ga0247727_10011997_pt1 | contig 14970 bp, 16 predicted proteins | sample WisWelCaveWW1625_FD_202498 | JGI IMG/M metagenome (GOLD analysis project Ga0247727, IMG submission 202498) | Biofilm microbial communities from Wishing Well Cave, Virginia, United States - WW16-25 | ecosystem: Environmental > Aquatic > Deep subsurface > Groundwater > Cave microbial mat | place... | reverse complement strand
TGATAATAGAGATGAATAATGTCATTGCGAGGAGCGAAGCGACGAAGCAATCTCCGCGCAAAACTGGAGATTGCCACATGGCGCTGAAGCGCCACTCGCAATGACAAACATGACCTTAACCTGGGAAGCCACGTACGCCATCGCGATGGAATTACGTCGTCAACACAAAGACGTAATCATCGAAGACGTGACGATACAACAGATTTACGACTGGACGGTACAACTTTCAGAATTTGAGGATGACCCGTCGCTCGCAAACGACGACATCCTTCACGCAATTTATCGAGACTGGTTCGAGGAGAACATACATGGACAATGAACAATTGAATTTGCCGCAATACGACATTCCGGAAGACATGCAACATGCCATCGCCGTTACAACGCTTGACCGGCTTTACAACTGGGGTCGGCGTTCGTCAGTGTGGCCCCTCATGTTTGGTCTCGCGTGTTGCGCCATCGAAATGATCGCCGCACAGACCGCGCGCTACGATATGGCGCGCTTTGGCATGGAGGTCATGCGCCCCACTCCCCGACAGGCAGATTTGCTACTCGTCTCTGGCACGGTGACAAAGAAGATGGTGCCAGCCATTGTGCGCCTCTACAATCAAATGCCCGAGCCGAAATATGTGGTGGCAATGGGCGCGTGTGCGTCGGGTGGTGGTCCGTTCAAAGAGGGATACAACGTTGTTGCGGGGATTGATAAATTTCTGCCTGTGGATGTGTACATCCCCGGCTGTCCTCCGACTCCACAAGCCCTTATCGCCGGCATGATCAAACTGCAAGAGAAAATTGACAAACAAACGATGAAGACAAACCGCTGGTATGACAAGAATAAAAAGGTGGACTCCAACTATGTTCCTGTCCCCATTCTTGGGCCAGATTTGATTGACCCACGCCGCAACGCAGAGATCAAAGCCGCGGCTGTTGCAAAAGAGGGTTAGGATGGCGACACCCGCTTCAACTCTAACTGTTGACCTTGCCGCGCGTTTTCCCGGTATCGTCACCCCTGACGCGCGCCCGGGCTTCTCTAGTTTCATCGTCGAAAAAGATTCGCTCATCGAAGTTGCCACCGCCATCCGTGATGAATTTGGCTTCGACCTGCTCACCGCCGTCACGGGCGTGGACTATTTCCCCGAAAATAAAATGGAGGTCGTCTATCATGCTTATCGTACCACTGGCGGACCTGGCCTAGTGTTCAAAGTGCAAGTCCCGCGCGTCGACCCTGTTGAAGTTCCTTCGTTGATTGACTTATGGCCCGGCGTAGATTTGCAGGAACGCGAAGCCTGGGATTTGATGGGAATCAAGTTCACAGGGCATCCCGACCTGCGGCGCATCCTCATGTGGGAAGGCTTTGAAGGTCATCCCCTTCGCAAGGATTGGAAGGAAGGCTTTTACGAGGAGGATACAAAGCCCTTCAAGAGCCGCTGGCCCGACGGGCAGTTCTACATGGCGGAGGACAAGAATCCGTTCAAAGATAATTTGACCTTCCCGCAAAACTTCGACCCGGAAAAATGGATCCCCGAAGGCGACGCCCTGCTCTACGGCGCGCTGGCGCGTTATACAGTCAAACAGGAAGACGGCATGAGCACCGACCGTATCGTCATCAACATGGGACCGCACCACCCCTCCACGCATGGAGTGTTCCGCGCCGTAATGACTCTCGACGGCGAGACCATCGTTGGTCTCAAGCCGGTGCTTGGGTATCTGCACCGCAACCACGACAAAATCGGCGAGCGCAACACCTATTTGCTAAACATGCCATTCACTGACCGTCTCGATTACTTCAACTCGATGACCAACAACTTTGGGTATGCCATCACTGTCGAAAAACTGATGAACATTCCTGTAGCGGAGCGCGCCGAGTACATCCGCATCATCGTCTCGGAAATGACCCGTGTGCAGAACCATCTCATCTTTATCGGCACATTATTGAACGACCTTGGCGCAATGTACACCCCCTCACTGTATGCCTTTGAAGAACGCGAACTCATCCTGGATATCTTCGAAGCCATCTCCGGCGCGCGCATGATGTGCAATTACTTCCGTTTTGGCGGCGTCGTGCGCGATATTCCCGACGACGTGATGCAAAAGATCAAAGGCTTGGTCCATGAACGCCTGCCTGCAAAAACCGATGAGATGGAACGTTTTCTCTCGGAGAACGAAATCCTGGTCTCACGCATGAAAGGTATGAGGATGATCAACGCGGAGGACGCGATTCGATATTCGGTTACAGGTCCCGTGCTTCGCGCCGCGGGTGTGCCGTATGACATTCGCCGCGCCGACCCCTACGGCATTTATGACCGCTTCGACTTTGATGTGGCGGTTCGTCACAACGGCGACCTGATGGATAACTACCTCATCCGCATTGACGAGATTCGACAATCCCTGCGGATCCTGGAGCAAGCCATCAAGCAAATCCCTCAGGGACCGATCAATTCCCAGAAACCCGTCTACCAGGTTCGGGTCCCGGCAGGTGAGGCGTATGGTCGCATCGAGTCACCCAAAGGCGAGTTGGCATTTTACGTCGTCTCGAATGGCAAACCGAATCCGTGGCGCTATCACGTGCGCCCCGCGTCGTTTGTCAATCTGACTGCATTGGAGAAAATTTCCATCGGCGCCAAGATCGCGGATTTTGTTGCGATTCTCGCCATGTTCGATATCGTGATGGGCGAGTGTGATAGATAACATTGTACGTCATTGCGAGGAGAGCCGAAGGCTCGACGAAGCAATCCCCCTCACCGTGTTGGAGATTGCTTCGCCACTCGTGGCTCGCAATGACATAGAGGAGAGTTTATGTACGGAAAAGGAATTCTCAAAGGACTAAGCGTTACCTGGAAAAGATTCTGGGATACGTATCTCGAAGATATCTCATGGATATTGCGCGGCAAGAAGCGTTACTACACCGAAGAAGGCGTGAAGGCTCGCGCCAGTAAGGATCAGCGCGGCATCTTCACGGTTCAATATCCGGAAGAGAAATTGATCCTGCCCGAGGAAGCACGCTACATCCCGTTCCTTGTTTTCAATGAGCATGAAAATGGAGAAAGGGAAATACTTTGCACCTCATGCGGGATTTGCGCGAAGGTCTGCCCGCCACAATGTATCTGGATCGTTCGCTCCAACGACCCGCAAACTGGCCGCCCGATCCCCGAACCGACCGAGTTCTTCATTGATGCGGATATCTGCATGAACTGCGGGTTCTGCGCGGAGTATTGCCCCTTCGACGCGATCAAGATGGATCACGACTTCGAGATCGCTTCATATGAACGTAACGTGTTCAACATGGAAAAATTGCTCAAGCCGTCATCGTATTATCAAAGCATCCGCCCACAAAACTTCGCGCGCGAAGAAGAAGCGCGCAAGGCAAAGGAAGCCGCGAAAGCGGCGAAAGCGGCTGCGGCGTAAAGGTATACAGGTACACAAGTAGACAGGTACATACGTGTTTACTTGTCTACGTGTTTCCTTGTATACCTGTTTTCATATCTACCACCAATAAACCTATGACAACAATCACAAAAGAAGCGGTACTCAACGCACTCAGCAAAGTACAGGAACCGGACCTGCATCAAGACCTTGTGACCCTCAATATGGTGCACAACCTTGAAATCGAAGGGGACAAGGTCTCATTCACAATCATGCTGACAACGCCCGCCTGTCCTTTTCGTGCCAAGTTGGAGAGAGACTCGAAAGAGGCGGTGATGACAATCGAGGGAGTGAAAGCCGTCATCGTCAAAATGGACTCGGACGTGCCGAACGACGGTCGTATGCGCGGATTGGTCAAGATGCCCATCCGAAACGCGATTGCAGTCGGCTCGGGCAAAGGCGGGGTCGGAAAGTCCACTGTGGCTGTGAACATTGCAGTGTCTCTCGCACAAAGCGGTGCGCGAGTGGGACTCCTCGACGCGGATATTTACGGACCCAACACACCCACCATGCTTGGCGTTGAAAAACTCCCGCCACCGCAGGGACAACGTCTCATCCCCGCGCAGGCTTACGGATTGAAAATGATCTCGATGGGTCTGCTCGTCAAGCCGGGGCAGCCCCTGATCTGGCGCGGACCGATGCTCAATTCCGCCATCCGTCAATTTTTAGGCGATGTCGAGTGGGGCGAACTCGATTACCTGATCGTTGACCTGCCGCCAGGCACCGGCGACGCGTCACTATCCCTTGCACAGGCATTACCGTTGAGCGGCGCGATCATTGTGACGCTTCCGCAGTTGGTTTCCCTCGAAGACGCGGGTCGTGGACTCAACATGTTCAAAACGCTGGAGGTTCCCATTCTCGGAATCATCGAGAACATGTCCTATCTTGATCTGCCTGACGGCACGCGCATGGACATCTTCGGTTCAGGCGGCGGCGAACATCTCGCGAAGATCACTGAAACAACGTTCCTTGGTAACGTGCCCATGGATCAAAACGTGCGCATCGGCGGCGACACCGGAAAGCCAATTGTTGTATCCCATCCTGATTCACCCGTAGCAAAAGCATTGACTGAAATTGCTCAACAGTTGGCCGCAAAGGTCAGCGTGGCGGCGTTGAGCGGGAAGAATGAGTTGCAGATCAATATCGTAGAGTGAAAAGAGACTGGACAATTAGTGCTTGTAGGGCTTGCGAAATACCTGATTGGCGAAGAGCCTTTCGGGTATTTTTTTATCCCCTGACATCCTTCCACAACTCCTCACGCCTTTTCCGGCCTTCTTCATCAATCGGCATCCCTGATTCGAGTTTGGCGAGCAATTCTTCAGGCGGATAAGTTGACTGATCCTTCCGCATATCATCATCGAGCAATACAAGCGCTGTGCGATTGCCAGTTGCATAACGTGTATAGCGCGCTTCCTGCGCGGCAACTTCAGGGCGCAGGACAAAATTCAGGAATGTGTGGGCAAGTTCTGGGTTCGCCGCGTCAGTGGCAATCGCCCAGTCATCCTCCCAGATTTGCGAGCCTTCACTGGGGACGACATATTTGATGGGCACGCCCTGCGCGGTCAACGCGGCGGCGTCACCGTTCCAACCTAAAGCTATGCATGCCTCGCCGGAAATGAGCAAAGGTTTGTAATTGGTTTCAAACGCAAGGATATGCGGCTTGAGATCAAGCAAATCGCCGCGCGCGGGCGATAATTCTTCCTCACCCGAGGCGTTGTACGAACGCCCGCGCATTTTCAACGCCGCGCCAATCACTTCGCCGGGCGAATCCAACACTGTTGCGCGTCCCGAAAACTTCTCGGTAAGCCTCCAAAAATCTGCCCATGATTTTGGTTCTTCGTAGATCATATCGGTGCGATACATGAAACCCGTCGTACCCCAATCCTTGATGATGCTGATGCGACTCTCCGCATCATGCGCCCGACCAGCCTGAAACCGTTTCTCAAGATGCTCAAAATTTGACAGCTTCGCGTGATCCAGCGCGGCGAGGAGGTTATCCGCCCCCAACTCGCGCACCGCGTAATCAGGCGGCACCAGCACATCGGGTGTGGATTCGCCGCTTTTCATCCGCACGATGAGTTCGACGGCGCTCGGCACGATATCCAAAACAACTCGTACACCAAATTCAGATTCAAACTGTTCGATTGTCTTCGGGCTGATGTAATCGGGCCAGGTGAGCAGGGTCAATTGTTGATCCGTCACTCTGTTCTCCTCACTTTTTCTGCGATCAATATCAACGCAAGCGTGCCGATCATCATCAACACTGCCAGCGCGATCATAATGGGCAAACGGTTTGCAAAACGCAATTGACCATAAAGATACACAGGGAAGGTTGGTTGAGTGCCCGCGAGAAACAACGCCAGCGCGAATTCATCAAACGAAACGGTAAACGCCGTCAGCCAGGCGGAGACCATCGCAGGCGCGATCATCGGGATGACAATGCGGCGAAGCGTGGTGGGATAGTCCGCGCCCAGATCCATGGCGGCTTCTTCGACATTCGCATCAAAGCCCGCGAGACGCGCGCCAACGATCAGCAAAACGTATGGCAACGCGACCACTGTATGTGCGATGCCAACGGTGAATAACGAACGATCAACATCCAAAACAGAGAAAAGCAAAAACAAAGCGACTGCCAGCACAATGTACGGGACGATCAACGGCAGGACAGCCATCGCGACGAGCAAGACTTTACTGCGGAATTGATACCGCACCATCAACAAGCTGACCATTGTTCCCAACAAGGTGGCGGTGATACTACTCCCCAGCGCAACAATCAGACTGTTGCGCGCCGAACGCAAAAGGGCGTCTGAGGCGAATAGTTTTTCATACCAATCGAGGGTGAGTCCACGAAGCGGAAAGGAAAGGGAGGTGCTCGCGTTGATGGAAAATAAAAACAATACTGCGATTGGCAGATAGAGCAGGGCGATCAGTCCAAAGTAATATGCCTTGAGAGGAAAAGAGTTGCGGAAAGTCGTCATTCGAGCAAGTCCCTCAAGTTGATCAAGCGCGTCGCAACCGCAACGAGAATCAACGTGCCAGCCAGCATCACCATTGACATTGCCGAGCCGAAGGGCCAGTTCGCGGCTTTGGTAAAGAAATCCTGAATGATATTGCCATACAACGAGCCGCGGCTCCCGCCAACCAGAAGCGGCGTAACATACTCGCCGACAGTCGGGATGAACACCATGAAGAACGCAGCGAACACACCAGGCAAACTGAGAGGCAACGTGATTCGCAAAAATTGATGAAACGGACGCGCGCCCAAATCGGCCGCGGCTTCAAAGAGGGATGTGTCAATTCGTTGTAACGCGGCGAGGATGGGAAGAGTCGCAAATGGAATCCAAACATAGATCAATGTGAGAACAACCGCGCTTCGGTTATACAGCAACGCGGTGAGCGGTTCCTGGATGATATTTATATAGATAAAGAAGGAGTTAATCACTCCCTCGGTTCCGAGCATGATCTTCCATGCCATCACGCGCAAAAGATAACTTGTCCAGAATGGGACGAGAAGTAAAACCAGATAGAACGCGGCGCGTTGCCTTCCATGAAAGGCAAGGAAATACGCGATGGGATATGAAAGGATTACCGCGATCACTGAAATCACGAAGGCTACCACTGCAGAAATTCCCAGCAAGCGCCAGTAACTTCCAGTTGATATTAATTTTTCATATTGATTGAACGAGGGTTCCCAGAGTTGAAAAAAATCCCCGCGCATATCCGGGCGAAAACTATACGCGAACATCAATAATAGCGGAGTCAAAAAGAACGCGCCCAGCCAGAGCAAAGGCGGCAGGTACAACATCCAAAACGTGGCGCGGCGATCCCACCCCCGACCCCTACCCCTGCCCTCCCCCAATTTCGCTGAGCGAAATTGGGGGAGGGTGTCCGAAGGACGGGAGGGGGTCACGGCGCGGCTTTCACTTCAGCCCACATGGCTGTCCATGCGTCGCGCTGTTCGGGGGTGAGGTTCGGCGTAAAGTTGGTGTTCTCAAGGATATCAGGGTCGTTCAGCCCGAACGCCTTCAGAAGCAAGGGATCAGTCACCGCATTCATCACATCCTGGTTTGGATGCCCGTAATAGTACAGGTTCACTACATTGTTGCCAGTGGCTTCGGCAAGTTTCGCATCCAGGAACTTCAATGCAAGGTCAAGATTCTCGGTGCCCTTGCGAATGCCGTAGAAACCCATCCAGGAATTGCGCCCTTCTTTCGGGTTGGCATACTCGACTGGCACGCCCTCCCCAAGCAACAAGGCATAGGAACCCTGCCAGGCATACGCGGCCCATACATCGCCGCTCCGAAAGCCCTCCTGCAATTCAGGCTCGCCTGCCCAGTAGAAGAGATTTGAATCGCGCTGGGCAATCCACTCTTCCTTGATCGCGGCGAGCTGATCGTCGGTGATGGCAGTTTCATCGTAGCCATGGATGTACGAAGAGACCGTCACTGCGCCGGGACCATCGTCCCACATGGAGATATGACCCGCGTACTTTGGATCAAGGAGCGCCGCCCACGAATCGACTCCTTCGGGAATCTTGTCCGTACGATAAAGAACGGACGTGAATCCGATGTCCCAGGGGATAAAGTATTGCTTGCCATTGAACTGGCCCAATTTTTTGTGAGCGTCAGAGACCTTATCCCAGTTGGCGATTTTGCTGGTGTCTATTTCTTCCACCAGCCCCTCATCCACATAGAACTGCAACCAGCCCGAATATGGATGGAAAACGTCGGCTTGATTGCCTGCCGCCATCTTGGCGTAAATATCGGCATCCGAAGTGCCGAACTCGAAACCAACCGTTACGTTGGGATAGGTATTCTTGAAATCAACCCAGAAGTCCTCGGTATCATAGCCAGCCCATTCGAGGACGGAGAGCGAGCCAGTCAGCTCTCCTGGGGGAACATCCGTTGGCGTTCCGCCGCACGCAGACAAGATCAATGCCAGCGTTACGAACATTCCTGTCAACAGGTTATGCAAAGGTTTTTTACGATTCATTCTTCTCTCCTCTTTCATCAAGTAAGAACAGCACGAATCTTTCTCCAATCGAACGGACGAGCACAAACATAAGCGAGTGCGCCTCCTTCCTGGCTTTGCCAAAACCAATCATATGTAAATGAACTATTTTGCAGATTATAGCACCAATGGTATCATTGTTTCTCAACGCGCTTACTCTTGACGATTACGGTATAATCCCACCCATGAACCCAAACATTATCGGTGTACGTTTTACCAAAGTTGGAAAAATCTACCACTTCGACTCAGCCTCCGTCCCGGATGTGAAAACAGGCGAGCATGTCATTGTGGATACCTCACGCGGCAAGCACCTCGGCGAAGTCATCCAGGTCGTGAAGGAAACGCCTCCGAAGCCCGAAGGCGGCTGGAGGTCCGTAGAGAGGCGGGCTACCCCCCGCGACTTGCTTCTGCTTCAATCGTGGCAATCCAAACAGACAGAAGCGATGATCAATTGCCGCGCCCGCGCCTCCGAATTAGAACTCGAAGGCGTCAAAATTGTCACCGCGGAGTACAACTACGACGGCTCGCGTCTCGCGTTCCTCTTCAGCACGGAAAGCGAAGATAAAGTTGATCTCAAGTCACTCAAAAGGGACATGCAAAACATCTACCCCAGCACCCATATCGAAATGCGGCAGATCGGTCCGCGCGATGTGGCGAAGATCATCGGCGGCATGGGCGCCTGTGGAATCGAAACCCGTTGCTGTTCCCAATTCCTCACAGATTTCTCCCCCATCTCGATCAAGATGGCAAAAGACCAGGGCATCTCGCTCACACCCAACGAGATCACGGGCATGTGCGGGCGCCTGCGTTGTTGTCTCATTTACGAATATGAGCAATACGTCGCGGCACGCAAGGAACTCCCCAAACGCAATAAGCGCGTCGTCACACCGAAAGGTGAGGGAAAAGTTATCGACGTTTTACCGATGAGCAATAAAGTGATGGTGCTCATGGAAAACGAAGAAGGCAAACGCTTTACCGAAACCTTCGCGCGTGAAGACCTGCAACCCTGGGACGAACTCGAAGCCCTGCGTCGCAAATCCGAAGCGCCGTGCGACCGTCACGAAGGCGGTGGATGCACCTGCGGTAAAGCACGAAATAAAAATAATTAATCCTATACTTTAAAATGATTTTGAATAATCCGCGTTGACCCGTGTAATCCGTGGCTGATATCTTTTCGTCCTCCCAAACATCACCCTCCACCCGCGCACGCCTCTCCATCAGCCGAAGTCTGATACCTGAACTCTGAAATATGACATCCGCTGACACGTGGGACTCCCCTCAAAACATCCTCGTCATCCTCGCCCACCCCGATGACCCTGAATTCTTCTGCGGCGCGACTCTTGCTCGCTGGGCACGTGCGGGACATCGCATCACCTACCTCCTGCTCACTTGTGGCGACAAAGGCTTCAATCCTACCACGCACCGTGAAATGACCCCCGAAAAGTTATGCGCGATTCGGCATGAAGAACAACACGCCGCGGCAAAAGTCATCGGCGCAAAAGAAGTTCACTTCCTGGAATTTCCCGATGGCTATCTCGTCCCTGACTTGAATACGCGTCGTGATATTGTCCGTGAAATCCGCAGACACAAGCCCGATATCCTCATCACGTGTGACCCGCAAACTGTATTTGCCATGTACGGAATCAATCATCCCGATCACCGCGCCGCAGGGCAAGTCGTTCTCGACGCAGTCTTCCCTGCCGCAGGTAGCCCTGTCTTTTTCCCTGAACTGCTCAAAGAAGGTTTTGAGCCTCACATGCCAAAGGAAATCTGGTGCTCGCTCACCAACCAGCCCAACACAACTCTCGATGTCACCGACACATGGGATATCAAACTCGAAGCCATCCTCGAACACAAGACTCAAGTGCAGGATGTTGATAAACTTGTTGAGCGCATGAAATCCCGCCGCGCGGAAGACAGCACGGAAGAAAACCCGCGCTACGAAGAAAAATTCCGCGTGGTGAAATATTCATGAAACTAATCAGTGGTTGAGTAGCCCGTGCTCTTCGGGCGTATCGAAACCACGAGTTAACGAAGCACTCTATCGCCTTCCCGTGCTTCGCAGCCTTAAGAAAAGGAGACATTGATGAGCGGCGAAAGTCTGCGCTTCATCAACACCCTCATTCTCAGCCTGTTACTTGTCCTGACTCTCACAGGCGTCTATGGCTTGTTTTTTCCATTCCCATCCTTCTTATTTGAACTCCACCGCATAGCCGCCTGGGCGCTCATCCTCCTCATTCCGTGGAAAGTCATCATCTCAATCCGTTCCCTGGGTCGCGGGGTGGACCGCCGCCTCGACCGCAATGTGATGATTGTCGTCTCAGTTATAGCGGCAATAGCGACACTCATCATCATTATTTTCGGTTTGATTTGGAAGTGGAACCTCGGCGAATTTTACCTCTGGATCGCGGGATACGGATTTACAGCCATCGGATGGCATTGGGGTATTGCGCTTTATTTATTATTGCCGCTCTTTGCGCTCCATGCCTGGCGTCGCTGGCCCCATCCCAAAAAGACCGATTTCATGGGGCGGCGGCAGGCGCTCAAACTTCTAGGCATAGGCACGGCGGCGATTGCAGGCTGGGGCATCTCAGAGGCTCTGGCAAGAACTCTTCAAAGTAAAGACGTGCCGCGTCGATTCACGGGTTCACGTGAAGAAGGCTCCTTTGCCGGGAATGTTCATCCTGTAACCAGCGGACCCAATCAGGGCAGGATCAAACTTGATCCCTCCACCTGGAAACTGAGTATCAATGGCGCAGTAAAGACTCCATTCACCTTGAGCTACACGGATGTGCTTACCTTGTCTGTATCCGAGGTCACTGCCACCCTCGACTGTACCGGCGGCTGGTACACAACGCAGATTTGGCGAGGGATTCGTCTCACAGATTTTTTGGAGCAGGCTGAAATGCACAAAGATGCAATCGGTGTTGTTTTGAAAGGTGTTTTTGAATACACTGCTCCCTTCACAATCGCGCAAGCACACGAGATTTTGTTGGCCACGCATGTCAGCGATCAGGTTTTGAATCATTCGCATGGCTATCCCATGCGCGCCGTCGTCCCTTCGCGCAGAGGCTGGCATTGGGTAAAATGGCTGACGGAGATCGAAGTTGTGAAAATGTTCTAATCTGTGATTCTCCAGTCTCCAATTACCATTTCCCAACTCCCTCATTACCAAGAAAGGTTCACCATGCCCAACTTCCTCCAACATGCAGAAGAACTCTTCCCCTACACCCAAACCCTCCGCCGCGATTTCCACATGCACCCCGAACTCGGCTTCAGGGAAATCCGCACGGGCGGTATTGTCGCGAAGGAACTCGAAGACCTGGGCATCGAAGTGACCAAAGGAGTCGGCAAGACCGGGGTCGTTGGCTGGCTCGAAGGATCAAGACCGGGTCCAACAGTCCTCCTCCGCTTTGACATGGACGCGCTCCCCATCACCGAAGATACCGGCGCGGAGTACACATCCACTAATCCCGGCGTCATGCACGCGTGCGGACACGATGGTCACACCGCGATTGGACTCACCGTCGCGAAGATGCTTCATGCGCATCGCGATAATCTCGCGGGCAACGTCAAATTCTGCTTTCAACCTTCCGAGGAGGGGACGAACGGCGAAGAGATCGGCGGCGCGCTGATGATGATGCGCGACGGCGTTTTGGAATCCCCAAAGGTGGATAAAACACTATCTCTCCATATTTGGAACGATAAACCTCTCGGCTGGATCAACGTTGCCAAAGGTCCTGTGATGGCAGGGGCGGAAATGTTTTCGATCAAACTCACAGGCAAAGGTGGTCACGGTGCCGCGCCCGATACAACCGTTGACCCAGTCGTTGCTGCGGCACACATCGTCACCGCGTTGCAGACCATCACATCGCGCAACGTGCCTCCGCTGAAATCTTCTGTCGTCAGCATTACGTCACTTCATGCAGGCACGGCATTCAATATCATTCCACAAACTGCCGAACTCGGCGGGACGATTCGCAACTTCGATGCGGCTGTCCGCTCGCTCGTGTTGGAACGATTTGAAAAGTTGGTGCGCGGGATTGCAGAGTCGATGGGTTGCCAGGTTGAGATCACACTCAAACAAGTTACGGCGCCGGTTATCAACAACGATGAAGTCAGCGCGAGTGTGTTGAAATCAGCGCGGGCCCTGTTCCCACAACACAATATCGAAACGGATCCCTACGTCACGATGGGCGCGGAAGATATGGGCTACATGCAGGAAAAAGTGGATGGCTGTTACTTCATGGTCGGCTCAGCCAACGACGAAAAGAATCTCAACTACAATCATCATCACCCCAAATTTGACTTCGACGAAAAAGTCTTGATCACCGCATCCGCACTGATGGCAACTGCCGCGGCTGACTTACTGAAATAAAGGTATACCGTCCCGCAGGTTTGGAGTAAAGGAATTACCCTATTGAGAAACCCTGCGGGACGTTTTGATAACGGACATGAAACGCCTCATTCTCAGCTTGTGCTTGATCCTGCTCAACGCGTGTTCTCTGCCCCTCACGCGGACTCCACCCGCCCAGCTTGTAACGATAACACCTACCTATACACCGACCCCAGCTTCAAGCTATGGAAACTGTGCATATCAATGGGCATATCAAGACCTGCCTGAATTATCGAGCGAATTTCAAAGAGCTATTCGAGGTCTTCAACCCGAAGCCAGTGCCAACGTATTTGCGTTCGGTGAAGATTGCGTTTATGCGGATGGAACCAAAACCTTCACCGCAATGGAAACGGATTTCAATATCACATTGCAGGTCAAGGATCTGACCAATGAAGCCAATCTTGGTGAATGGATCGTAAAAGTCATGCAAGTCATTGAAAATATCCCACAAGAAAAAATTGTAGGTTCGCGGCCTGGTCGGGTAAGTGTGGCCTTTCAGAAAGCCAGCGAACAAAAGTTTGCCAATTTTTACATTGACCAATACCAAGCACTGCCTTCCGGATTAAGCAACGCAGAAATTTATCAAGCCTTACAAGCCCCACAATAAACTTTAGTCGGTCATACTAACTACAGCCGCTGTTCCTGATCGAAATAGTGGCTTTTTGTTTTTAAAATCTTGACAATTTAGGTAAACTAGCATAAAATTATATTGTGAATTTTATCACAATAAGGAGAAAACATGAACGCCATCGCTACTTTTCTGGTCGAGGTTGTTGCAACTCTGGTCGCCGCCCTACTCATTACAGGCTACCTGCGGCCTCACCTAAAACGTATGCTGGTTATTTTATGCGGCACCGAAGAAGGCGCTCAGTTCTGGACGATCTTTTCCAACATTCTACTGATTGGTCTGCCTATAATCTTCTCACTCACGTACCGCCCGAATGCAGTTGGTGCGGAAAAAATCTTTTTCGAGATTATTGGCCGGGTTAGTGGAAACTTGGGAGGTTACCTTGCGGCGTTAATTGTAGTTGGAGTGGTCATTTCGTTTTTCGCCCTTGTAGCGCCAAGACCACCACACGCAGACAAGAAATGAAAATCGCAATCACAGGAGCCTTTAGTTATTCGGGGAAATACATTGCAAAACGACTCTTAGCCCGCGGTGAAGAGGTTATCACATTGACGGGGCATCCGAATCGCCCCGACCCATTCAACGGAAAAGTAAAAACCTATCCTTTGGATTTTGACGAAGCCAGTATGACCAAATCCCTGCGAGGCGTGGATGTGTTGGTCAACACCTATTGGGTTCGTTTCGATAAAGGCGAGAATACGCAACCCCGCGCCGTGGAGAACACGCGCGTACTCGTCAATGCCGCCAAAGCCTCGGGTGTGAAACGGATCGTCCACGTCAGCATCGCCAACCCGTCCGCAGACTCGCACCTGCCGTATTACTGGGGCAAAGCGGCAAACGAGAAGACGGTCATAGAGTCGGGAAGATCTTACGCGATCCTGCGCCCCACTGTGCTTGTCGGTCACGAGGACATTCTCGTTAACAACATCGCGTTTCTCCTGCGGCGATTTCCGTTCTTTTTCATCCCTGGCGATGGTTCGTATGGTATCCAGCCTGTGCACATCGAAGATGTGGCTGAACTTGCCATCGAAGGCGTTTATAGCGAGGACAATTACGTGATTGATGCAGCCGGTCCCGACATCTTCACCTTCAAAGAAATGGTTCAATTGATCGGGGAAAAAGTTGGCGCAAGGCGACCTTTGATCTCCCTCCCACCGCGTTTGGCGTTGTTAGCTTCTCAATTTCTGAGTCTCTTTGTCAATGACGTACTACTCACCCCCGAAGAAGTGGACGGACTCATGGCAGGCTTGCTCGTTTCCAAGGAGTCTCCGCGTTGCAAGACACGTTTTACAGACTGGCTGGATGATAATAAGGATAAAGTTGGGGTAAAGTACGCTTCTGAGTTGAAGAAGCATTATCAATAATACATCATTGCGAGGGCGCTCTTGTTTTAAGTGGATAAGGAAATTTAGACACGAAAACGGGCATAATCAAGGTGCACTTTCTGGAGAGAAATATGCCCAAAGGAAAACGAATACCCGCCAGGCTGAAGGCACAAATCGTGCTCGAAGCGCTG
>Ga0247727_10011996_pt1 | contig 14972 bp, 8 predicted proteins | sample WisWelCaveWW1625_FD_202498 | JGI IMG/M metagenome (GOLD analysis project Ga0247727, IMG submission 202498) | Biofilm microbial communities from Wishing Well Cave, Virginia, United States - WW16-25 | ecosystem: Environmental > Aquatic > Deep subsurface > Groundwater > Cave microbial mat | place... | reverse complement strand
TTGGTGTAGCAGGCGGCGCAGAACGAGCCGCCCTCCCCCACGGCGCGGTACAGGCCCTCAAGCGACAGGTAGCCAAGCGAGTCGGCCCCGATGAAGCGCCGGATCTCCTCGACGGTGTGGGAGGAGGCGATCAGCTCCGAGCGTCGCGGCGTGTCGACACCGTAGTGGCAGGGTCCGACGGTCGGGGGACAGGAGATGCGCAAGTGGACCTCGCGCGCGCCGACGGCTCGCACCATCGACACGATCTTGCGGCTGGTCGTGCCGCGCACGATCGAATCGTCGATCAGGACGACGCGTTTGTCCTTGAGGAGGCTCCTCACGGGGTTGAGCTTCAGCTTGACCCCGAAGTGGCGGATCGACTGGCGCGGCTCGATGAACGTCCGGCCGATGTAGTGGGTCCGCACCAGCCCGAACTCGAACGGCAGGCCGGACACCTGGCAGAAGCCGAGGGCGTGGTAGACGCCCGAGTCGGGGATCGGCACGACGATGTCGGCGTCGACCGGCTGCTCGCGGGCCAGCTCCTGCCCGAGCCGCTTGCGCACCTCGTGCACGGGTCGCCCGTACATCAACGAGTCGGGGCGGGCGAAGTAGACGTATTCGAAGATGCACTGCGCCGGCGTCACCTTCGGGAAGGGGCGGTAGGAGCGCACGCCGGCCGCCCCGACGACCACCATCTCGCCCGGCTCAACCTCGCGCAACAGCGTCCCATCGATGAGATCGAGGGCGCATGACTCGCTGGTGAGGATGTGGCTGTCGGCCAGCCGCCCGAGGGCGAGCGGCCGGAAGCCATGCGGATCGCGCACGCCGATGATCCGGTCGGGGGTGATGAACACCAGGGAGTAGGCCCCCTGCACCTGCTTGAGAGCGTGCACGATCGCCGCCTCCAGGTCCTTCTGCGGCGCCCTGGCGATCAGGTGCAGGATCACCTCCGTGTCGGATGAGGAACGGAAGATTGAGCCCGAGGCCTCCAGCTCGCTCCGGAGCTGCGCGGCGTTGACGAGGTTGCCGTTGTGGGCGATGGCAATCTCGCCCTTGCAGGAATCGATGCGGAACGGCTGGGCGTTGACCAGGTTGCTCTTGCCCGCCGTGGAGTAGCGCACGTGGCCGACGGCGTGGCTTCCCTTCAGCCGCTGCAGCTGCCGGCGCTTGAAGATGCGGCCGACCTGCCCCATCCCCTTCTCCTCAATGAGCCGCCCGCCGTGCGAGGAGACGATGCCGGCAGATTCCTGCCCGCGGTGCTGCAGGGCGTGCAGCCCGAGATAGGTGAGGTTGGCAGCCTCCGGGTGGGCGTAGATCCCGAACACGCCGCACTCGTCGTGGAAGCGGTCGTCGTCAGGTCGGGTCATCGAATGGCCTCCCTGCGCGGGACGGCTGAAGGAAGCGGCATTATACCCTGCCCCGGCCGACGGCCCGCCCCGGCGGCACCCGCTATTTCCAGTCGTTGAGCAGCCACCGGGCGCCCCGCTTGACCAACTCGATGGTCTTCGGCGTCCCTTCCAGGCCGGAGGGGCGCCCGGGGGCGGTCTCGACCAGACGCACCCTGGCGACTGCGGTCGTGCTCCCGCGGGGGGCCAGCTCCAGGATGCGGAAGGCGGCCCGCTTCAGGGACGGGTCACCGGAGAAGACCGCCGCGATCCCCTCCTCGCGGCCGGCGTAGCGCTTCAGGAAGGCATCGCTCATGAACGACCTCGCGCCCTCGAGGTCGCGCCGCTGCCAGACACGGAGGATCATGCGCAGCGCCGTCACTCCGGGCACGGGCTCCTTGTAGCGCAGCGACTCGGAGGCTCCCTTCTCCAGCCTCCCCACCCGCCACAGTCCGCTCTCCTGGCGCTCCAGGCTCGCGGATTCGGTTCGCAGCTCGACCGCCTCCCCCTGGTCCTCCCAGAGACTCTTGACCGGCACGATGAGGCCCCTCGCCCCCGGGTTCACGCGCGGCTCGCGGAAATCGAAGGCCGCCAGGCGGATACCCTGCTTGCCGTTGAAGGGGGTCGAGTCGTGGTCGTAGGCCGCCTTCAAGGCCGGCGTCATCACCGATTTCAGATCGCGGAGGGTTCGGTAATCGCGCGAGGCCATGAAGAAGGCCAGCGCTCCACCGGGGGTGCGCGACGGATCCTCCACGGCGGGCACCGGGGCCTGCGCGGGGGCCGCCTCCGGAGGGACCGCATCCGGCGCGGGCGCCGGAACTTCCTCCGGCGGCGCCGGGGGCGGCTCCTGGGCCTGCGAAGGCCTGGCCCCTGCCATCAGGAGGCAGGCCACGACCGAGGCGTAAAGACTGGCCTTAAATGCGCTCATGGGAGATGAAGGGCCGCAGCCGGCGCTCGACCATGCGCCGCATTTCGGCCGGGAAACAGAGCCGGTGAATCTTCCTCGGCTCGTTGCGGATTGAATCGATCAAGGGCGAAACCGTCCTTTCCGACATGTATCCGGCGATGATGCCGTCGCGCGCCAGCCCGATGTCCTCCGGTGCCTGCCCCATCCGGTCGGCGTAGGCGACGTCACGGTACGGCAGATCGGTGGCGTCGTCCTCCAGCAGGTAGTACTGCGGGTCGAGGCCGCGCTCCCTGAACCGCGCCTGCAGCGCCTGCAGGCCCTGGGTGTAGGCGCGGTGTCGCGTGTCGGCCGTGATCCGGACCGTCTTGAACAGGCGCCTCCTCGTGATCCGCCCGCACAGGTCGCGCAGGACGGCATCGATGCGGCCGGGCGGAGCGGCCGCCCACTCCTGGAACGCCGACAGGAACAGCCAGTCGTCGAGAGGGTGGTAGTCCTCCACGGTCAGGTGGCCGCGTGTCTCGATGAGGCGGCGGATCGGGCGCGGGCAGGGATCGGGAAACGCGCCGGTCTCGCGGTGCGCGTCCACGAGCCGCTGCAGCGCCATGCGGATCATCTGCTCGGCGGCCCGCGCCGTCTTGTGGTAGTAGACCTGCTGGTACATGAGATAACGCGCGATGATGAACTGCTCGGCCGCGTGGTATCCCTTGGTGGAGTTCAGGCACAGTCTCAGGTCCCCGTCGCGCCCGCGCCGGGCCAGGCGCAGGTTGATCAGGATCCACTCCAGGTCGTACTGGCCGTAGGCCACCCCGGTCATGAGCGAGTCCCGCAGCAGATAGTCGAGCCGGTCGGCGTCGAGCTGCGACGAGACGATGTCGCTGACGAAGGCCGGCCGGAACGAGCGATCGTACACGGACAGGACCTCGTCCTCGATCCCGGCGCGGCGCAGAAGCCGCCCCGCCTCGCCGCGGCGATTCGTGACGATGAGCCGCGTCCACTCCTCGTGCCGCCGCTCGATGAACACCTTCTCGAACAGGTGCGAGAAGGGACCGTGGCCGACGTCGTGCAGGAGCGCGGCCGCGATCCCGACCAGGCGGGCCCGCTCCCGCGCCTTCGGCCGCAGCGGAATTTGCCCGGCCGCGTCGAGGGCGTCGAACACGCGCTTGGCCATCCAGGCGACGCCGACCGAATGCGTGAAGCGCGTGTGCTCGGCCCCATGGAATGTCAGGAACAGCGCCCCGAGCTGCCGGATCCGCCGCAGCCGCTGGAACTCGCGCGTGTTGATCAGATCGATGATCAGCTTCTCGCGCGTCTTGTCGAAGCCGATCGATCCGTGCACCGGATCCCGCAGGTATTTTTCGGACATCGGCCGCCAAGTATAGAGGAAGCCAGGCTTATCGGGGCCCGGGGATGATCGGCAGGATGAGGCGCGAGGGGCGCCCGGCGTCGTGGAAGATCGTCTGGCGCGCCGTTTCCATGCGGGCGCTCGTGCCGAACGGCTCGCCGGTGTTCGGGTTCCGGTCGAACGTGGGGAAGCGGCTCGAGGTCACGTGCAGCCGGATGCGGTGCCCCTTGCGGAACAGGTTGCTGGTGACCATGTCGCTGATGGTGAATTCGACCACCTCGCCCGGCGTCATCAGCCGCGGCGCCCGCTCCGATTCGCGATATCGGGCCCGAATCGCGCCCGCCTCGAGCGGCATGACGTTGTACGCCCGGCCGTCCGGGTGCACGTCGAGGAGCATCACCATGAAGTCGGTGTCGGGCGCGCTGGTGGACGCGAAGAGGTGGACCGTGACCGGACCGGTGACCTCCATGTCCTCCTGGAGGGGCGTCGTCGTGAACGCCAGGAGATCCCGGCGCGACTCCAACTCCGAGCGGTCGTAGGGGCCCTGCATCTCGAAGTTCTCGATCACCACCGGGTCGCGGGGGTCGTAGGCATACTGGTCGGCCGGCTCCGCCTCGCCGGGCGGCTCGGGTGACAGCCGTCCGTCGCCTGCGCCTGCCGCCGCGCCGTGGCCGCGAAGGTAGTACGGCTCGTAGCGCGTCCGGGCCAGAGGCCACTCCCATTCGTCGCGCCAGACGTTCTCGCCCATGACGAACAGGCGCACGGGCGGCCCCTCGTCGACGCCGTTCGCGATCCCCTTCAGATGGCGGTCGTGCCAGCGGAGGATGAGCCCGTAGTAGTCGAGGGTCATGTTGGGGCCGAACGACAGCTCCCCCACCCGTGTCTCGCGCTCCGTCGGATCTCCGTGGTCCCACGGCCCGAGGATCAGCCGCTGCCCGCGCCGCGCCGCCTCAGTCGCCCCCCTGGCGCGCACGCCGTTGAAGTTGGCGATGGCGCCGGTCGGGCCGTAGTTGCTGTCGTACCACGAGGAGAAGCTCATCGCCGGTACCGTGATTCGCGGATGCGCGGCCGTCACGTCCGCGAATGCCCAGTAGTCCGAGTCGTCCGCGTGGCGCAGCCAGTCGTAGTACCAGGGGGCGACGTCTTTGAGGTCGGGGAACTCGGCGAGCGGCACGAAGCGCTCCCAGTCCCACTTGCGCCGCGCCCAGATCGCCTCCGCCTCGGCCTCGGTGAGAACGCCCGGCAGCCCGCGCCGCCGTCTTTCCTCCGGGGCGATGTACAGCGCGATCCAGCGCATCCAGTCGTGGTTGAACGCGCCGCCGAAGTAGAAGAACTGCCGGCCGGTGGCGAAGGTCATCGCCGGGAAGATGGAGACCAGATGCGGCGGCGCCTCCATCGCCAGGAGCCACTGCGAGGCACCCGGGTACGAGAGCCCGAACGTGCCGACCTTGCCATTGCTCCATGGCTGGACCGCCGCCCACTCGACGGTGTCGTAGCCGTCGGCGCCCTCCTGGTGGTACGGGCGGAAGTTCCCGTCCGAGTTGAAACGGCCCCGCACGTCCTGAACCACGACGGCATACCCCGCCCGCGGCGCGCGCACGATCGTTGGCTCCGACCCTTCCTCGACCGCGGCGTCCTTGCCGTACGGTGTGCGCATCAGCAGCACCGGATAGCGGCCGGAATCGGCGGGCCGGTAGACGTCGGCCCGCAGAACGACGCCATCGCGCATCGGCACGGCGACATTGCGCTCGACGAGGAGGTTCGGATGATCGGGGGCGGTCGGGGCGCCCGCCCGACCACCGGACGAGATCGACCCCGCGGGCGCGCCCGGCCGCTCCGCGCGGCACCCGAGGCCCGGCAGCAGCACCGCCAGGCCGAGGAGGGCACGAACGATCGGCGCGCGCACGACGGTCATGCCCTCCGCCGTCCCAGAACGAGCAGCGTGACATCATCGTGGGGATCGCCCTGCTGCCAGGAGTCGAGAGCCTGCGTGACTCGCCGGCAAAGTCCCTGCAGGTCATCGCCGGAGCATTGCCCCAGGAGGGCGCGCGCCCGCTCGTCGCCGTAGAACGTCCCGTCCGGTGCCGCGGCTTCCGGGACTCCGTCGGTATACAGCACCAGCCGGTGCCCGGGATCGAGACACCCTGTCGCCTCGACGAAGCGCGCTCCCGGCAGCATTCCGAGCATCGTCCCGCGCGGGCCGGTGAGCTCTTCGACCTGTCCCTCGGGGCGCAGTAGGAGTGGGAACAGGTGGCCGGCGTTGACGTACGACATGTCCCCGGTTCGCGGATCGAAGTGGCCGGCGAACACGGTGACGTACATCGAGCCGGGGTTGTCCTGCTCGAGGGCGTCGTTCACGTGTTGCAGAGCCTCCGAGAGCGGCGCCGTCCCCGCGAGAGCCTGGCGAAGCAGGGTGCGCGCTACCGCCATGTAGAGAGCCGCCGCCGCCCCCTTCCCCGACACGTCGGCAATCAGGAAGGCTAGCCGTCCGTCCGGACGCACGAAGGCATCGTAGAAGTCCCCCGCCACCTGCCGCGCCGGGATGTTGACCCCGTGCAATTCGAACTCCACTCCCTGAGGGAAGGAGCGAGGGAGGAGGGCTTCCTGCATCTGTCGCGCCACGCGCAGCTCGCTCTCCACCGCCTCCCGGGCGGCCGTCTCGTGGGTCAACGCGTCGACGTGCCGTCTCAGGTCCGCCGTCGTCCGGTTGAACGCCCCCGCGAGCTCCTCGATCTCGTCCCCGGTCTCCACGCCCGTGACTCGCGCTTCGAGATTGCCCGTGCCCAACGTCACGACCGCCGCCGCCAGCCGCGCCAGCGGCCGCGTGATCCGCGACGCCATGATCCATACGATCGCGATGATGACGACAAGTCCGCCGAGGAGCACTCCCAACCCGACCTGGAGCTGAGTGCGCGCGAAGGCCAGAACCATGGACTCGGGCAACGTGGCGATGAGCGACCAGCCGGTTGTGGGGATCGGCGCGAAGTAGAACCAACGCGCCCCCGGCAGCATCAGCCCCTCGGCACGGGCGACACCGGTCTCGCCGGCGAGCGCCCGGCGCGCGATGGAGGCGATGTCGGCCCGGCCGCCGAGATCCGAGAGACGGGGCGGCATACGGCCGGCGGCCCCCGGAGGAGCGCCCCATCCGATCGGGTCGCCTTGGCCGTCGATGACGAGCCACGCCCCCTGGGTCTCGTCCCGGGGAGCGACGGCGCGCAGCACCTCGCGCGGATCGACGTCGATGGAGAGCGTCCCGGTGGTGGTCACGAGTCGCACCGGAAGCGACAGGGTGCAGCCGGTGGGGCCTGAGCCGCGCTCCGTGGGCAGGGGTCCCCTCCATTCTTTTCCCGGCGGCGACCCGGCGAGAAGGCGCGCGTTGATGACCGCCGGCTCGACCGATTTCAACGCCTCGAGCGCGGCGACGACCTGCTCCGGCGAGACCGCGGCCTTGCTCCCCAGGACGGCTGCCGCGACGCGCCCCGCTCCCGCGACCCTCTCGAACGCGGCGCCCAAAAGCGCCGCCCGCTCGGTGATGGCGCGGGCTCCGGTCTCCTCCAAGCGGCTTCTGGTCCGGGAGCCGAGCACGTCCGTGACGGTCCAGAGCATTACGGCGTACACGATGGCGAGCGGGAAACCGATGGCCACGATCAGCTTCGAGCGCAGGGACATATGGGCCTTGAAGATACCACTGTCCCGCGCCCGCTGCCCCGGTCAGTGGTCCGGGCGTCAGCGGTCGGGGAGGTCGAGGGACGGATTCCGATCGAAGAAGTCGAAGGGTCGAAGCTCGAAGTCGTTCCACATCACCGGCATCACCGGCCAGTCTTCGTTACGCACCATGTGATGCATGCCGATCGTGTACCACAGGACGATATCGGTGTCCTTGATTGGACGATCCTGCTTCGTCCACTCGGGCAGACCCCGGCCGGGCTCGCTCAACGTCGGGTAGTCGCCGGCGGCGTAGCGCTCTTCGGGACGATACGGGGTCACCCACAGGTGATGGTCGATGAAGCCGGCCCGGCGCCTCGGATAGTCGTCCTCGGACAGCAGCGTCGCGCTGTTTCTCGACGGCATCAGCTCGAAGCTCGTCGGATACCGGACGTGGTTCGTCCTCGTCGTGCTCGTCACGCGCCACATCGACGGCCGTTTCATGTCGATGTTGAGCTTCCCCTCGCTCTCCTTTTGCGCCATCACATGCTCGCCGACCCAGATGCTCCTGCGCGGATGGTCCTTGGGAAGAGTCTTCGCCACCAACCGTTCGGCCATGAAGTTGTTCAGCGGTCCGTCGATGTCGAGGTCGATCCGGAAATTGAAGTAATGATCGTGATTGACCGCGACAATGTGCTTGTCGACGAACCGGCCGTAGGCGTCGGCGGCCCCGGCGGAGGCGCTGTCGGACTGCGCGACGGTCTTCGTTTCCGCGATGCCGGTGGAGCCCACCGTCACCCGGATCGATCCGTCCTGCTGGAAGATCCAGTCGAACACGTAGTCGTAGTTTCCCAGGACTGCGGCGAACCGCACGACAAGATCGCGTTTGCGGCGGCTCTCCGGTTCGCTCGAGGAATGCCGCCAGGCCATGTCCCCCGACTCCCGTTCGAGCAGGCAGATGACGTTTTTCACGAGCTTGGGCCGGCCATTGACTCCGTTGAGCCAGCCGTCGGAATAGACGGCCTGCTCGGGGCAATCGCGCCCCGGCATCAGCGGCTGTGCGAGCCCGCCGGCGCTGAACTCGCCGGCGTCGAGGAAATTCCGCTGATACCAGCCGAAAGAGGGATCCATGTAGGGAACGAAGATCTCGGAGAGGTGGCCCTCGTACAGCACCGGGCGATCGCGATCCCCGTCGCGGTAGGTCACCGTCGAGATGACCATACCGGTCCGCTGATCGGGGCGGTAATGGAACCGCCAGTTCTGCCACTCGACGACGTGCCCCTGAATCCGGAAGCCGGGGCCGAGAGGTTGCTCCACCCGCATTGGACCCGGCACATCGCGGGCCCGGACCGCGGAAGGGGCCAGGTACTCGCGCAGGGTGCCCGCGATCGGAACGACCCCTTCGTCCACGACGCGAACCACCTGCTTTTCGTTCGCGTCGTACACGACCGTGAGGCCGGAGATGTCGTTCCTCCAGAGGTCGTGCACACGGCGGGCATCGGTGCAATACACATTCAGGATCCGCTTGCCTCGCTGCTCCTCCGTCGCGAAATAGCCCGGTGGTATGCCGAAACAGTCGATGAAGGCGAGGTCGTCGATGCCACGACGCTTCATCGCAGCGATCAGGTCGGGGTGCTTTTTTGTCTCCTTCCCGGCCTCCACGCCTTCCTCGAACAGCCAGGTCGCGTGGCCGTCCTTGAGCGCTTTCCAGGAAATCAGCTTGTGTTTCACGAGGTCGACGACCGCCTCATGCGCTTCGCGCCCCTGTCGCACCAGTGCGGAGGCCTCCCGCGGGAAGTCCCCGCCTTTCGACCAGGCCCATACCACCTTCTTCTCCGGCGCCCGCAGGCTCACCATCGGGAAGAGCGTGTCATCGTTCACGTGACCCTCGTCTCTCAGCACCTCGAGGACAGTCCAGTATTCCTGGTAGGTCAGTGGATCGAGCGGGTGCCCGGCTTCCTGGGCCAGCAGCGGCTGCAGACTGACCCAGAGGCACAACCCCAAACCGACGATCCAACTCTTGTTGACGTGCTCACAGACGGGACGTGTCGGGCTGGACATGCCTATTCTCCTTGCAGGGTTGCCGACGGTCTGGTTCGGTCGGGTGGAAGCGTCTCAATCCTCGACTGGATCCGGGCCAGCGATTCCTCGCGTCCGCCTTCGTCCCAGGCTTCCCGGATTTCCTCCTCCGACATCCCGGCCACGCGGCCAAGAAGGGTGAAGGCGGGCAGGGCGTGACCCGGGCTTTTCCAGCGGGCCATCTCCTCAAGCGCGGGGACGCGTTGACGGCGCAGCGCTTCGATGACCCCTGGGTCGTGGTCGGCCGTGATCGCTTGCAGGACGAACAACGACTTGTTCCGGTCGGAGAAGAAGAGGGAATCGAGCATTTCGACGAGCGCCGGGTAAGGGATGCGGATCCCGAGGTCGGGATGCAGTCGCGCAAAGTGGGCGATCACGCCGAGGCCGCGGACCGCGTTGTTCCGGACGTCCTTGTCGGGATCGCGCACCGCCGCCTGCAGGTCGGCAGCCACGGCGCCCTTGTCGGGGGCGTAGCCGATGACCCAGGCGGCCACGGCCCGCTGCTGGACATCCTCCGCCTCCCGCAGGACCCGTCGGAGAACATCGAGATTGGCCCCGGCAAGCGTCACGAACTGTTCCTGGATGCGCCTGCAGTCCGGATCGATCATGAGCGAGTGTCCCTGGGAGCGGTCGTCCCGGTTCTCGCCGCGCAGCACGGCGATCATCAACGCCTCCATGAAGCGGTTGTAAGCCGAGGAGATCTCCTCGGGCAGCCGGATGTCGGATGTGGGCCTCGGGAGGAACGTGAGGCGGGGCGCGCCTCTCTCCTCGATCCCGACGAACAGCATGGATCGTCCCTCGTGGCAACAGACAACGTCGATGGCCGCGCGGGAGACGTGGCGGACGAGTTGAAGCCGCTTGACGATTCCCTCGACGGCGCCGGCCGCTTGCGGCGCCGGATCGCCCTCGCGGATGACCAGCGCCTCCCGCAATCGCTCGACCGAGGCCTTTCGGACACCGTAGAAATCAATGACGCCGAGTGGCGGTCGTTCCTCCGCGGCCAGGACGGCAGGGGCCGCGAGCAGGCCTGCCAGGAGGAGGGCGGCGCGACAGTCGACACCCATGCCGACCCCGGGGCCCTCGCCGGCTCGAGTTGCAATGTCGCAAGGCACAGAACTCCTCGAAGTACCTCAGTCCGCCGGCGGCGCGGCGCGCCCCCTCGGGAGTTCCGGCCAGTTGAGGACGACGTTGACCCGGATGCCGCGATCGCGACATTGCGCCGCAGGCGGGAGCCGTGAGCGAGATAGTATCCCAGGCGGAGGCTCCGAGTCCGACCGTCTCCTTGCCCAGGCTCAACAACTGCCGAACCCGATTTGGCGACATTCTTCCCGCGGCCGGCGAGGCCCGGCGCGTTCTCCTACAGCACACTTCCGTCAGCCGGAGGACGGCCGGGTGACGGTCGGGCCGCGACGGTCGGGTCCAGGCGCACCGCGGCCCAGCCCACGCACGCGGCGCAGGCGTAGCGCCTCTGCGCGTGCCTGCGGGCCGCCGAACGCCGTGAAGACTACGATGACGGTCGCCGCCGTCTCCGCCCGCACGCGCGCGATCACGTCGAAGCCCTGGCGCCCCTCGCTTCCCTGCATGCGAAGGTCGGTCATCACGAGATCGAACTCCCGCTCGCGCAAGACACTCTCCGCCTCCGCCAGCGTGACCGCTGCTGTCAATTGCAGCCCGGCCGTCTCCAGGACCGGGCCGAGCCCAGCCGGACGGACGGATCGTCATCGACGATCAGCACCGTGCGCACGATCGCTTTGTCACGATTCATGGACAGTCGCCTGCCGATGGAATCCGGTTGAGCCCGGCGCTGCTCTGGCCGTAATACGAATCGCCGGTCACCCGCGCCAGGTAGAAGTCCGCCGCGCCCAATGGTGGCGTCTGCGGGTCGAACAGGTACTGCTCCGCGACGTGGCTGCAACTGACCGTGTCGACGGTCCCCAGGTCGACCTGCCCATCCAGGACCTGCAGCGCCGCTACATCGCCGCGAATCAAGTCGAAGAAGATCGGGCCCATCGTGAGCGGATCGCACTGCGCCGGATCCTGCAGCGTCAAGACGATCTCGCCGGTGCCGACTTCGGCCTCCACAACCACGCAGGTGACCGACTGGCACTGGACCTCCTGGCCGTCGGCCGTGCCATTGCAGTCATCGTCGATGCTGTTGCGGCAGACCTCGACCTGTGCCGGGTTGACCGCGGGGTCGGATTCGTCGCAGTCTCCCTCGCAGGCCGTGAAGTCATCGAGGTCAGTGTCCACCTCGTCGGCCGGGAGACTATCATTGCAGTCGTCGTCGATCCGGTTGCAGATCTCCGGGGCCGCCGGATTGCGGGTCGGGTCGCTGTCGGCGCAGTCGCCGAGGCAGACCGCCCAGCCGTCGGCGTCGGCGTCGGCCTCGGCGAGGAGGAACACGCCGTTGCAGTCGCTGTCGAAACCGTCGCACGCCTCCGGCGCGCCCGGATGCGCGCCGGCGTACAGGGGCTGGCAGTCGCAGGCGTCCCCCCAGCCGTCGCCGTCGCTGTCGGAGTAACCCTGGAGGACGTCGAACCGGCCGTCGCACGGTTGCGCAGGGGGGAGACCCGGATAGAGATCGCAGACGTTGCCGATGCCGTCGCCGTCGGTATCGATCTGACCGTCGTTGGGGAAGAGCGGACAGTTGTCGCAGGCGTCGCCGACCCCGTCCCCGTCCAGGTCGGTCTCGCCGACGTACGCCGGATCGCCCGCCAGCGGAGCGAGCGGGCACAGGTCGGCGTTGTTCGGCAGGCCGTCGTGGTCCAGGTCGGCGGCGATCATCGCGAAGGCGTGCACCTCGCCGGCGCCGCTGCGTCCAGCCGGATCGGCGTCCGGCGCGGCGGCGACCAGGTCGGCCAGGAGATCGCCGTCGAGATCGCCGGCGGCGATCGCCGCACCGAGATGGTCGCCGTCGGCCGCACCGAGAACGAGGGCGACCGCACCGGCCTCCGCGGCCGCCAGGTCCACGATGCTCGACGGCTGCGCGACGCGCAGCGCCACGACCTTGCCCCTGGCGTTGAGCGCGGACGGCGCGCCGCCGAGAAGCTCCAGCCGGCCGTCGCCGTCGAGGTCGGCGGCGCACAGATCGGCCCCCAGCGAGCCACCCGCGTCGGCCCCGACGACGGTCAGCGCCAGAACGCCGTCCAACAGGTCGGCGCCGGATCCGGCGACGCGGGTCGCGGCGGCGAGATCCAGGTAGAGCTTGCCGCGATCCAGGGGGCCCGGCCCCGCCGTCGCGTCGGCGCCCGGCGCGGAGATCGCCAGGTCCGCCTGTCCATCGGCGTCGAGGTCGGCCAGCAGCACGCGGCGACCCGCTCCGTCTCCCGCGACGGCGCCACGCAGCACCGCGACCGGTCCGAACGAGACCCGCAGATTGATGATGCCGCCGGCCGCGGTCCCGCTGTCCGGTAAGAGGTAAGCAGAGCCGGCGCCCGCGCGTCCCGGCGAGGCTTGCGGCGCGCCGGCTGCCAGCTCGTCGGATCCGTCGCCGTCCGTATCTCCCATGGAGACGCTCGTCCCGAGGCGGGACCCGGGCACGCCGCGCAGGTCGACCAGCGGCGTCACGGTCGCCAGGTCGACGACCACATCGGCCGCGCCGGGTTCCACCAGGACCGCGCGGCCGCCGTCGACGGAAGCGCCGAAATCGGTGTCGGGCGCCCCCGCCAGGAGCTCCCGGTTGCCGTCGCCGTCCCAGTCTCCGGTGGCCAGGGCGCCCCCCAGGCCGCCGGACGACAGGTCGCCATACAACGTCAGGTGGGCGGTCGTCGGGCCGATGACAGCGTTCCCGATCGGGCCCCGGTAGAGAAACACGGCGCCGGCATCCGTCCTGTTCGGCGGATCCCAGCCGGGACAGCCGACCAGAAGGTCGAGAGGCCCGTCGCCGTCCCAGTCCACCGGCAGGAGCGCCGCGCCGCAGCCGGCGCCGTTCTGGTCCTCCAGCGTCACCTCCGCCGGAGAGCTCGCCAGGTCGCGCGGGCTCGGCCCGGTCAGGCCGGCGGCGGAAACGATGCGCACGCCGGGGACCGGCGCTCCGGGCCCCGCGGCCATCGCCACATCGGCCGCGCCGGCGTCGTCGAACTCCCCGACGGCCAGCGCGCTGCCGAGTCCCTGCGCCGCGGCGTCGCCGATCACCGTCCAGTCGGCCGGGTCGACCGCGAGATCGACGGCCACTTGAAATTGGCAATCGGCGGTGCAGCCGTCGCCGTCCACGAGATTGCCGTCGTCACACACCTCGCCGAGCTCGATCGCGGCGTTGCCGCAGAGGGCGAGGTCGCAGGCGTCCCCGACGCCGTCGCCGTCGCCGTCGGTCTGGGCGGGATTCGGGGCGTACAGGCAGTTGTCGGCGATGTCGGACACCCCGTCGGCGTCGCGATCGAGCCGGTAGACGGCCGACCGAATCGGCTCCACGTTGCCGTGGCCGTCGACCGCGAAGAAGCGCACGTCGGCGTCTCCGGCGAGCCCCAGCACGGCGACGCCGGACGGATAGGCCGTGGTACCCGGCTCGTTGATGGCCGGGTCGATCCCGTCCGCGCGGACATAGATCGTCGCCGGCTCGTCGGCGGCCAGCGTCACCATGAGGATCGGGCCGGGGAAGAGGCCCGGCCCCGGCGACGCGGTCGTCGTGGGAGGAGTCGTGTCGGCGATCAGGTAATCGCCGACCGCGGCCGTGATCGCCGCCAGCAATGCCGGATCGCAGGCGGCCTGGATGATGTCGTCGACGAGCGCCGGCATGTTCTCGATCAGTCGCGCGACCTGCGCCGGATCCTGCGCGGCCGCCACGAGCGCGGCCAGAAGGGCGCCGGATCCGCAGTCGATGCCCGCCGCGGTCGCGTTCGGGAGGACCATCGCCGGACCGGCGCTCGCTGCCTGCGCGGCATCCACCGGCTGCGCATCGGCCAATGCCTGCGCCGACCCCCCTTCCTGCTGCGCCGCCTGCAGACAGGCGGCCGCCAGCGCGCCTCCCGCCGCCTCGATGGCGGCGAGCTGGAGGATGTCGCCGTTTGCCTGGTCCACGACCGCGGCCACCAGATCCGCGTGCGCGCGCACCGCGGCCAGGTGCTGTCCGCTGATCCCGGCGGCGGCGCTGGCGGGGTCCTGGATGAGGTCCAGTGCCACCGCTCCCATCACGACGCCGGAAAGAGCTCCGGACTCGGCCCTGGCGCGTTCGCCGACGGCGAGGAGCGCCGCCGGGGTATAGCCGAGCGCCGTCATCGCCGGCTCGAGATCGGGCGGGATCGTGCCATCTACGAGGTGCTGCGAGAGGGCCGCCTCGCTGGGGGTTTGCGCCGCGACGCCGACTGACTCGATGCTCGCGAACAGGTCGGCGGCGAACTGGGCGTACCCGTCCAGCAGCGCCAGGGCAGCCTGCTCCGAGCTGTAGTGGAGCAGAAACGCGTGCGTGCCGAACTCCGTCACCGCCGACAGCGCCAGAAGATCGGACTCCGACATCCCCTTGCCGATGCGCCCGAGCTGCGTGTTCTCCGCCGGCGGCGGGACACCGAGCGCCGTCAGGATTTCCGCCGCCTCGTTCCCGGCGAGGGCCACCATGGCGCTGCTGCGCGGCGAGAGCGCCAGGTTCGAGAGGATCTGATCCGAGCCGTAGGCGGCGCGGGCGGCGGCGAGCCATGTGGCT
>Ga0247727_10011995_pt1 | contig 14972 bp, 26 predicted proteins | sample WisWelCaveWW1625_FD_202498 | JGI IMG/M metagenome (GOLD analysis project Ga0247727, IMG submission 202498) | Biofilm microbial communities from Wishing Well Cave, Virginia, United States - WW16-25 | ecosystem: Environmental > Aquatic > Deep subsurface > Groundwater > Cave microbial mat | place... | reverse complement strand
CGGGCCTCAACAAGATCAGGAACGTCTTCAACTCGATCAGCAACGTCTCCATTGATAACGTCGCTCAGGAACAGCACGGCAAGTATGTCGCGCTCGCGGTCGCCATCGCGGTCGTCATTGCCGTCGGTCTTGTCGCCATTGGCGGTCTCGTCACGGTGGTCTGGTATGCCGCCAAGAAGGCCGAAGATCTGATCGCCAAGGCCAAGGCCGCTGCGGCCGCGACGATCAAGGAAGGCGAGGCTGCGGCCGGGCGGGCGACGGCGCAGGCAACGCAGCAGGCTCAGGCGGCGGGCCAGCAGCTGACCGAGCAGGTCAGGAAAGGACTGGTGCCGATTCTTATCGGCGGCGGAATCCTTGCCGCCGTTGTCGTATACTTCGTCACTCGGAAGAAATGACCATGAGCGACGACAAAGATCAGATGACGGCGTGGTGGGAGCATCATGTCAACAACACCCGCCAGTACGTCAACGGCACGTTCAACAAGAACCCACAGCAGGCCCTCAAGGCCGTCAACGAGCTCTGGGATGGCGTCCTGAAGTGGTGTGAGCTGGTGGACGATCCGCTGGCGTCGGCGCTCATGGGAGAGCATACGATTCTGGCCAAGACGCTTGTCGATGCCGCCGAACGTGGTCTTCGGCCGGGCGAGGCCGAGCTTGTCACCGAGCGGTTCATGAAGAACGCCGACGATCAGGCGGGGTTTTACGCTTCGAAGATCGCTGGCTTCCCCAAGGATGAATTCGCGCAGCTCTTCAAGGGGCATATCGCCGCGACGGGGGCCTACATCCTCGATGCGGGCCGGGGTGACATTCCGTCGCTCAACCAGAACTACGCCAAGGTGTTGGCCAACCGGGACCAGCTGGCCCAGTTCTCGAAGAAATACTTCGCGCCACCCGGCAGTGAGCCCGTGGGCGATCTCTTCGGGACCGGCGTCTTCTAAGGAGACTGTATGAGCGACAACATGGCCGATGATCTCAAGGAACAGATCGCCGCGTCGGTTCGCGGCGAACTCGATCAGTACGACATTGGCGGAGATGATTATGTGGGCATCGGAGATTATGTGGAGGAAGACATGAACAGGTACACGGTGTCGGTGGAGCTTGTCGAGAATGGCGGCATGCTCGTCCGGTATGGCGAGCCGATCAAGAGGGCGATGCCGCAGATGGTACGTCGGGCCGATACGTCGCAGGCGATCGAGGCGTTTGTCAAGGTGATGACGATGGCGATCACCGCGACGGTTGAGGACACCAAGGACGAGGCGGTCAAGAAGCGTCTGGCGAGGTTCTCGGAGGGGATGAAAGAAGGACTCAAGGCCTTCGCTCCCAAGACCGAGGATCAGTGGGTCCTCGAGACGCGCACTGCGGTCTGCAAGACGTCCGAGGATCTCATGGCCGCGATCGAGAAGGCCAACCAGTTCAAGGCCAAGGTTGAGGAGCTGGAGCGCAGCGGCCACCGTGTCTATGGCGGTGGCTGCTTCGGAGGGCTGGATTACCAGACGGCGCCCGTCGCCACGCTGCGCGGATCGCCGGCCATGATGGCTTAGTCTTGCAGTCGGTCGGCATGGTGGGCATAACTTAGGCCCAAGAAGAAGGGCTCACATTGAGGAGCCAAGGAGGAATGATGCAGGGTCTCGCGCTCGGAGAGACCGCGGGGAAGAAGGCGTTCCATCTGCCGCTGGAAGCGGTGGCCCAGACCTTCGCGTTTCTGGGCATTCGCGGTTCCGGCAAAACATCCTCGGCGATCGTCATGGCCGAGGAGATGTGCAGGCGCGCGTTGCCGTGGATCTGTCTTGATCCGGTCGGCGTCTGGTGGGGGATGCGGGCCAAGCCCGATGGCAAGCCCTCTGACTTTCCGGTTGTCGTCTTCGGTGGAGTGAAGGGCGATCTCCCCATCGACAAGAACGCCGGCAAGAAGATCGCCGAGGCCGTCATCGCCGAACAGGTCTTCGCCGTCGTCGATCTCTCTCAGGAGTCCAAGGCGACGTGGCGGAAATTCGTGACCGAGTTTTCGCTCTCGCTCATGGACATGAACCCGTCGGCCCCCCGGCACATCTTCATCGAGGAGGCGCCTGAATTTTGCCCCCAGCGGACCAAGGTCGCGATCACCGCCCAGTGCAAGGAAGCCGTCGAGCGTCTGGTTCGCCTTGGGCGCAACCGCGGCTATGGGGCGAGCCTCATCAGCCAGCGGCCCGCCACCGTCGACAAGGATGTTCTCTCCCAGTGCGAGAACCTCTTCGTGCTCCGGACCGTCGGGGCCCATGACCGCAAGGCGCTCAAGGAGTGGCTTGGCGAGAAGCAGGTGGGCGACGAGAGCTTCCTCGGGAAGCTCGATAGCCTCGGGAACGGCGAGGGTTTTTTCTGGAGCCCTGCGTGGCAGAAGCGGTTTGAGCACATCCAGATTCGTGCTCGGGAGACGTTCCACCCCGGTGCCACCCGCAAGGTGGGGTCCGAGATCAAGGCCGTCACCATGGCCGACGTCAAGAGCTTCGTCGAGAAGGTGAAGCGTCAGTTCTCGAAGAAGGTCGTGCCGGTGGAGAAGCCCAAGTACGGGAGCATGGAGGACATCGCCGTTGAGCAGATGACGGGAGGCTCTTCGCCGAAGACGCCTGAACCCGTTGTCAACCTCGATGACTACATCCCCAAGAGGAAGCACGAGGAGATTGTCCGCGGCCATCTCTTGGCCAAGGCCAATATCGAGTCCAAGCTCTCCGCCGCCAACGATGCCATCTACAGGCTGACGAGGAAGTTCGACGCGATCAAGCAGGCGCTCGGACCCCAGTACGAGATGATGAAGACCGTCTTCGCCAACATCGAGGAAGTCGTCCCGAGCGAGCATCCCGTCAACGGCGAGGTCTATAAGCCGTGGCTTGAGAAGGCGGGCGGCGGTACCCGCCGGAGAATGCTCGAGGTGGTGCTCGATCGGAAGGAGCTCACCCGGGCCCAGCTCTCGACCCTCTCGGGCTGCTCCATCCGTTCCAGTGGCTTCAAGAACAACCTCTCATGGATGCGAGTCAACAGGCTCGTGGACACCGAGGGGGAAGTCGTGAAGCTGATGTCGGTCTAGCCAACAGCCGAATGCATCCCAACTCGATGGTCGAGATGAGTCGGTTCGTGCGGAGCCGTCTCTCGGGAATGCAGAAGCTCAAGGTCCTCGACGTGGGTTCCTATGACGTCAACGGCTCCTATCGCAAACTCTTCCAGAATCCCGGCTGGGACTACGTAGGCGTCGACGTCTCCGAGGGTCCCAACGTCGACCGGGCGGCCGACGCCGAGAAGCTGCCGTTTGCCGACGGCGAATTCGACTGCGTGATATCGGGCCAGATGCTGGAGCACGTCTTCCGGCCATGGGTCATCGTGCCGGAGATGGCCAGAGTTCTTGCCAAAAATGGCACCATGTGCATCATCGTCCCATTCAGGATTTTTGAGCATCGCTATCCGGTAGACTGCTGGAGATTCCTGCCGGACGGGCTGCGCTACCTGATGCAGGACATGGCCGGACTCAAGATCGTCGAGTGTCGGATTTCTCACGATGACACCGTGGGGATCGCCAGAAAGGAATAGAGACCTCATGATCCCCGCAGTGCCGATCCGAAGGGTGCCGCTTTTCGAGGCCGTCGAGAAGTTGCATCCAAGGCGGATACTGGACATCGGCGTCTGCCCGGGGGTCATCACCCTCGGGTTGATCCGATTCGCGCAGACGTTTGTGACGGATCCGTGGCAGATCGGCTACTACGGATTCGACCTTTTCATGAACCTTCCGCCAGCCTATGAGCTCGATGGGACACGGGGCGCCTCCAAGGAGACGATCATGAGCATCCTTGCTCCCACGAGGGCGAACATCACGCTGATCGAGGGCGACACCCGCAGGACCCTGCCCCAGTTCATCGCCAAGAAACCGGTCGCCATGGACTTGATCCAGATCGACGGCGGCCATTCCGCCGAGACGATCCGGAGCGACTGGGAATCCTGTCGGAAGCTCATGCATGAGAAGACGGTCTTGATCTTCGACGACTACTGGGACCGGACGGACGGCGGTGCCAGATCCACCGTCGACGCCATCGACCGGAATGCGTATTCGGTGGAATTTCGCGATGGCGGGCGTTTCCCCCGCGACGGGAGGCTGGCCCCAAGTTACACCATGAAGGTTGCTGTCGTCAGGCGCCTGAAATAGCCAGCTGTTGCGTCCAAAGACGGGGAAGGTCTTCGGAACCGTCTGTCGCCCGGATCGCGCGTGCTAGTGGCCTTTCCGGCCCTTCTTGCCCCATGCAAGCCGGACATGACATCCCTTCACCCTATGAATGGGCGTTCTTTGTTGCGGGGGGTGACTATCTTGGGTAGCATCTGCTGTCAACGGGGAGGAGTATGACGCCCAGCCAGATCGCCGTCCATTCGATCTACGGGGAGACGACGCTTGCCGATAGCGAGTGGACGCAGCTGACTCTCACCTATGACGGGCAGTCCGTCGAAGAGATCCCCATCCCAGATGGCAGGTTCGTCATCAGCGACGCCATATTCGGCCGGGGGTTTGTCTATTTCGCGTTCGAGGTGAATCGCGGGAGCGGCTACACCCCGATCGCCACGTTCGGTTTCGTTCTGACCTCTCCGATCCATTCGGAGGTCAAACGCTTCAAGACCGGCATCGTGGTCAATGGCGGGCCGGGTGTCACGTTCCGCGTCAGGGTCAAGGCGGTCAGTGCGCCTCCTGTGAGTGTCAACGTCACCCTCCGAGCCTACATGGCGGGCTAGGGAGAAATCATGCCGCAGAAAGTAACGCCCTGCGTTATCAGCCTTGGGCAGCTCGCGACCGTGGGGTCGACGGAAGAGGTGCTTTCCATCTGCGAGAACGGCGGGGCCATCGTCAGTTCCCTGCCGGTGCCGCCGGGGACGACCTTGGTCATCAGCGATTTCGACTGTGCCGCCGGCGGGGCCCCCGGAGGCTCCTTCAAGCTCCAGCAGTCCAACGACGGCGTCAGCTTCTTCACGATCGGCGCCCTTGAGGTCTCGGGCCTTGGACTTGGGACATGGGTCATGGCCAGCCCGGACACGGCATGGATCATCAACGGGAATGACGGGCCCGCGGTCACTTTCCGAATTGTTGGCCTGACGCCCGGCGGACCGCTTCCGGTCACCTGTGTGTGCACCGGTTATCGTCAGAGCTGAACTTTCCTCAATCCTCGGACCACTCGGCGACAGCTCGGTTCGCCGCATCGGCATTCCATCTGCCATGTCTCTTCGTAGATCAGCGCGTAGTCGAATGTGATCTCCTCTCCGGCGGCGATGTCGCGCAATGCGACGAGATGGATGTCCGGCCGCTCGATCCTCACTTCGCAGTTCGGATGGCAGGAGTGATTGATGTAGGCATCGGGATTCTTCTCAACTCCAAGGGGACCGCTATAGACGCCCGGTGCGGTCTGGACCCATTGATCCTCATCGCGCACCCTTGGCGGATCCTCGAAGAGCGGATGATTGGACCAGTCTGCGACGATCTCGCCCTTCACGAGAGAGCTTGTGATGAAAGCTCCGAGGCCGATCCGGCTCTGCCTTACTTCAAGGCGTGGGCTGTTTGCGGGATTCATTCACCGTGTTGGCGATGACGAAGGCCTCGATGGCGGCCGCACTGACAAGACCGCCCAAGAAAGCCTTCGTCGTAGGCACTCTGACAAGCAGGAGACAGAGGGAGATGATGAGCCCTCTGGAGAGCGTCGTCCCCACGACTGCCTGCACGCCGCCCGGTTCCCCGGCGAGCATCCTGCGGACCGCGTCTTCGCTGGGGAGCGAGTCGAGTGTCATAACCGTAGTCTACCGAACCAGACAGTACTGTCCTCACCGTGGGATAGGAAACCTATCCATAGCTTACCGCTTCAGTCCACGTCGGAAAACAAAAACCCCGGGCCTTGCGAGCCCGGGGATGATTTCTGGTAGCGGGCCACCGAGTCGCACGGTCACTCCAAGGTTATGAGCCTCGGTGAGGCACTCGCCTCAGACCCGCAGTGTGAGTAGAAGACTACCTCAGGCCTTCTTTGCTGTCAAGCGCGCCCGCTTCTTGTTCTCCTTCTCCCAGTTGCTCTTCATGTCCACGAAGAGCTTGTGCAGGTTCTTGGCGCACTGGATCCGGATCTTCGCCCACTCCTCGAATGTGATCTTGGTGACGAACTCCTCGAAGACGTCGTTCGTCATCCCGATGTACTCGTTGAAGAGTCGTTGCTTGGCATGTTCTCGATGGGTCATGAAGAAGACCTCACCTTACGTGACCAAAGGGCACCGCACGATGGCAGACGCCACCCCACGCTACACCAAAAAGATTAAAGACGGGGCGTCAGGCTCCCGCCCAACCGTAGGCACGGCCTCAGGCACCCCGTGAAAGGAGGAAGTTACAGAGAGGGAGCGGCCTTGCGACCGCCCCCTCCGTTCCCCTGTGTATGCGTTAGTAGCCTTCGCGCGCCCAGTACTTCGACTCGACGCGCTCATCCGTCCAGCGGTAGATCTCGAAGTGGATGGGCTCCGTTCCGACTTTGATGACCCCGACGATGATCGGATCCGGCTTGGGGATCGGCTGGACGAGGATGTCGCTGGGGATCCACCATACCTCCATGTGGTCGAATTTCGACCCGTGCGTGTTGAGTGCATCGAGAGCATCCTTCGGCGGCTCAGGCACGCGCGCGACCGCCATGAACTGCGTCCCGATGCCACGTTTCGAGACCCGACGTGGAGCGGGCAGCTTGGCCGTGAAGACCAGAGGGACGGTGATCTTGATGGGGTGTCCTTCGCCGAATGTGTTCGCCCTACGAGTGTGGACTTCACGCGTCACTGAGGTGTCGAGCTTGATCCTGCGGAACTCTTTCGAGAGCTCGATCGCCCGCTCGCACTCTTCGAGCTGCCCCTTGAGCCTGATCTTGTTGTCGCCGATGCTCAGGTAGGAACGCTCTTCGTCCGTGAAAGCCTCGAGCTTGGTCATGACGCTGCGGATGAGTTCGGCGTTCTTCACAAGCTCGGAATCGGTGCCAGTGATCTGAAGTGTGCCTTCCATGATTCCATCCTTTCTTTTTTCTAGAGCATCTTCTTGAGTTTGTTGATGACGGTCCTACGTCCCTTGCAGGTGAAACAGACGTCTTCATCGCCCTCATCGGCGCAGAAGCATTCCACGATCTTCTGTTCGATCTTGGTGATGGCGGTGGTGATTTTGAGCTTCCGTGTCTCGGTGTCTTCGGGGGAAATGTATTCCAGTTCGGACCTGAGGTCCGCTTCGATCTCCTTCGCGCTCTTTCGGAAGTCCACCATGAATTATCCCGGCTTGCGAATCTTGGCTTCTTGTGCCAATCGATCGGCGATCTCCTTGCGAGCCAAGCAGGGCGGACATTTATCGCAGTCCATGGTCTCCATCCCAAGAGGGACTTCTTCGCCGTCCATGGACATTGTAGAGACCGGATTCTGGCACTTCATTTGGGAGATCTGCATGTTCATCCAGAGATGGCCTTCACGCCACCCGCTTTCGAAGAAGACCTTGGCGATCCCTTCTGGGCCGATGTGCTTGATCGAGATGATGCCCGCCACGTATGTCTTGAAGGCCTTTCGGACGGCGGCCTCCTCTTTCGTGATGAGGTAGCCATCGCCATCGTCGACCATGCCCATCGCGTCGGCGGACTGCTTGGGAAAGATGTTGTGCCACTTCCCGATCCCCGGATCGCATTCGGAACAGAGCGGTGGTTCTTTGTCGACCTTCCGAACCCAGTAATGCGATACGGCCGTATTCTCGATGCAGCCACATTTCGAGCACTTGAAGAGACTCATCAGCAACTCTCCCTCTCCAGCATGCACACCCAGACCGGCTCCTCGAGGACGACCTGTACGGGCTGCTTTTCATTCGGGAAGATTCCGGGCACCACTTGGAACTTGCTCATGAGAAACTGGGTCTTGAGGACTCTCCAACCCTCCGAGCCCAGTTTGTTGAGCTCGGCATCGGCCACGGATTGTTTGAGCTCCATAGTCTTGTACTCGTAGGTCTTGGTTCGTGTGACCTCGGCCATTGGCTCTCTCCTTCATGAACCTGTGATGGGAACGTCTTTCCAGTCTCCAACATAGGTGATCTCACCGGCGATGTTCATCGTCACGACCATGCCCACGGTAAGGACGAAGACATCGAACCCGTTGGGGGCCTTGTTGCGGTGGATGTTGAGCATGCCCGCAGGCGTGGGTCCCGGAACCACGGCCATGCTCGTGCACTGGTCGGCAGTCCGGGCTTGAATGTGCCAGCCGAGATTGGCCGCCACACTCCTAGAGATTGTCCACTTCTGAGGGACGAGTTTTGACTTCTTCATTTCCCCTTATCCTCATTCTCGATGCACTTGTCACACGTGTCCGGATGGGCCAGTTGCTTGGCGAGCTTTTCAGTCTCTGCGGCGACGTCTTCGGCGGTCCAGATCTGGCCGGGATGCTCGTAGCCGTAAGGCTTCTTGCTGTCTCCCTCCTTGTCGCTGTAGTAGCCGGTCCAGTCGCCGGCATGGGCGCAGTCGAACCCGAACCACATGCCGCCCTCCTTGGCCTTCCAGCGGAAGGTCAGGCCGCCGTGCACTTCGACGCGGAGGTCGTCATATTCGAGCCCGTCATAGGGATGCCCTTCAGGCACTCGCACATAGCCGCAGAGTGATCCGGGCCCGCGCATGATGGCGCAGTCAAGACCATGGGCGGTCCAGCGCTTGACCAAGTATTCTGGAAGCGGCCACTCGCGCGGCTTCATCTCCTTGGCCCTGCGCTTCACCCGCTCCTTGGCAAAATAGGCGTTGGCCTTATCGATCCATTTGGGGAATTCAGGCGAATCCGAATCGGGAGCCGGAAACGTTGGGCGATCATCATCATTGTCGTTCATGTCTCACGCCTTCTCGATCTGCCAGTCGCCGTCCTTCCTCACGAACATGGCTTTGACGCAAGGCCATGTCATTCTGCCGTCGGGCCAGCGCACACCGAGTTTCGGACCGCTGCACCCATCGAAGCAGCCCCGTTGACCGCCTGTCAATCGGCCCTTGGCGGTGCCATTCGCGTTCCAGACATGCCGGGCATGTTTGGCTACGGCCGGAGGCCTGTGTTCCAGATCATCAAGGATCGTCTCGAGTGCCGCTCTTTGAGACCCATAGACCTTCTTGAGGAGCCCTTTCACCACACGGATCGCTTCGGCCTGTTTGTCCTTGCCTTTCATGTCCTGCATGTTTCATCCTTTCCTCTGAAACCACCTTCGCGGTATATTCTCCTGTGATGCTCCCGACCATCTCGGAAGCCGTACCCAGTCTTGACGGGCTGGATCAGGGGACAGTGCCCTATGGTCCCGGCAACCGATCATTCGAAGAAAGGATCATTGCCGACTTCGCAATCTCATCCGTCGTCGGCATGATCGCCATGAGCGCCGCTTCCATTCTGCTTGCCCGTAGGAAACGGACTGGCTTGCTGCGCGAACATCACGCGGTCATCGTCACGGCCTTGGGCTGGACGGCTTCGAGCATCTACTTCGCGTGGAGACGTCTTTCGGAGGTCCGGGCATGAGAGTCTCCGCGATGACGACGTTTGCCGATCTTGACGATTTTGACGATCTGGGAAGCCTGCGTAAATCGGTCAGGAAGCACATCAAGAAAGTCGGCAAGGTGGCCAAGAAGGCCTTCATGAAGGCGGCCCCGTTTCTTCAGATCGCCTCGCTCGCGCTCAACTTTATCGTGCCCGGACTGGGTGTTGCCGTCGGCCTTGCCCTCAGTGTCGCCTCCAGCGCCCTTGCCGCGAAGGAGGCGCAGAAGGCCGCCAAGGAAGCCGAAAAGGGAGCCGAGGCTGAAGCGGCGGGTCAAGAAGCGGCCCAGCATGAAATGCAGGCCCGGGTTCAGATGGCGGCGGCCTATGACAAGGCGCCCGAGTTCTTCCAGAAGAAGTACGGCATGAGCCGGGCGAACTTCACGGGTCTCCCGCTCGAAGACCAGATGAGGTTCATGAATCTGGCCCTTTACGACCAGCATGCGCCGAAGTTCGCCGCGGCCGGCATCACTCGTGAGCAGTTCGCGGCCAAGCCGTTGGAAGAACAGGCTGAGTTGATGGCCCAGTATGGCGGTGGCGCCAGCGCCGCGACTTTCCAAGTGACACCGGCCGAAACAGTGAGACCAGAAGGCGGGCCGTCGATCGGGCTTCTGGTGGGAGTCGGGGCCGGTGTTCTGGGTCTTGGCCTTGGACTCGTTTTCCTCATGCGAAAGAAGAAGTGATGCTTGTCGGTGAGGATACGACACTGGATGGCGTGGAACAGGACGCCTGCATCAAGGCGCTTTGGCGCCAAGCCAAGCGCTACCACGAGGCAAGCCTTCAAGACCGCAATCCTCTGATCGCGGCCCGTCATAATGGATATGCGGCCGCTTTGATGGACGTCCTTTTCGACATCGCCACCGAGGAGGAAGCGAAGCGCCTGACAGGCGAGTCCCTCCGTGCCTTTCGACAGGAGGTCCTCGCCCATCAGGACCGCTTCGAGGGTACACTCTTCGAACTCGTGAAGAAGGCGGGGCTTAAGACGACTTAGCTCTCATCTCCTTCACCTTGGCGATGTTCTCCCTGATCTTGGGCTCGAGCTTCTTCACGACACAGGCAAAGCCCCGCTTCCATCCGGGCCCCGGCCTCTGGGCATGGAATTTCCGGCGGAGCTTCCTCGACATGAGCTTGTGCTTCGCGAGGAGATTCAAGAGAGGAGTCTTGGCTTTCTTTTCTCCGCTTGCGGCCGCAAGGACCATTTCGAGGCCCGCTTCCTCGGCCAACACTTCGGTGTCGGACGAATCGTTGTGGAACATTGCCTTGACCCACTTCTTGAGGCGCGGGTCAATCCTCCCGAGTTGATCCAAGAGTTGAGAGGTCTTGGAGGTGCGATCCTCCACCTCTTCCGGCAGGTCGCCAAGGCCCTTTTTGTTCATATCATTGATGATCTCCATGGCGACCCGCATCCGCGGATTCTCGTGCGTGAATTCGAGCCATGCGTAGACTTGTTCCGGGATAATCCTGTTATTCTGGTCCGACTTCTGTTTATCATTGATCGACGGGATGACCTCTACGGCCATCGGGTTGAGGCCGTAATGCTTCTCGACCTGTGTGAGTTCGTCTTGGCCGAGTGTGCCATCGAGGCCATCGATCCAGTCCTTGACGGTCTCGTCTCTGGGCTTCATGCCCAGCCAGAGCGCCCCTTGGGCGCACATGTCGGTGTTGCAGGCCTTGAAGTCCCCATCGTCATCTGTAGAGAAGAGCCCGCCGGTCATGTATCGGCCAGCGGCCCGGACCAACGCAGCTTCAACCTTCTTCGCTTTCATGAGTGGCTCCTCCTCCTCTTTTCATTGGCAATGGTCTTCTCGAGATCCGGTTTGAGTTCCTTCAGGACGCATCTACGGCCTTTGTCCCACCCGGGACCCGATGGCGCTGCAAGAAAGCATGTGAGCATCCGCTTTGGGACGCCCCCTTCCTTCACAAGCATCTTGAAGATCGGCAGCTTTGGCTTCTTCTCTCCGGTGACCGCCGCCTCGATCAATTCCCATGCGGCACACGGCGTGACCGCGGTATCCTCCGCGAGATCTGGGTTGGCCTGAGTAAGGGCGGAGACAAGGACCTCATTGATGGCTGCCACGCGTTCCCGGACTTCGCCAAAAAATCGGTTCGCGGCAGCACCCAGATGATGCTTGTGGGCTTGCATCCATCGGATGATCTTGCGTGCTTCGATCATCCGCGGATTTTTGTGGTAGAACTCGAGCCATGCGTAGACATCCGCTGGGATGTTGATGTCACGCGTATCGTCATTCTCGTGGGAATCGTTGAACGTCGGAATGACGTTCACGCTCTCCGGCTTGAGATCATAGAAGTCACACACCTTCTGGAGGGCCCTATCTTCCAGTGCGGATTGATCATCATCGAGCATTCCCCACTTGCCTTTGGTCATGAACGCCCAGAGCGCTCCTTGGGCACAGACCGCAAGGTTGGCACAAGAGGTGCCTGAACCATTGAACAGTTGACCAACCGTATATCGGCCCGCCGCCTTTGTGAGCGCCTGTTTCACTCGGTCAGAATTCACGAGTTTTCTCCTTTGGCGATGTTCCTCTTGAGATCTGGTGTGAGTTCCCTCAGGACGCATTTACGGCCTTTGTCCCAGCCGGGGCCGTGCGGCAATGCGAGAAACTCCTTGAGTATCCGTCGTGGGATGAGCTTCTTTTCCACGGCTTTCCTGAGGGTCGGCAGCTGAGGTTTTTCCTCTCCTGTGACCGCTGCGGTCAGTAGCTCCCATGCGATTTCGACTGCTGATGGGGACAGCCCCACATTCACATTGCCAAAAATGGCAGCGTTGTTGAGGGCAGAGAAGAGGGCGTTGTTGATCTGTGCCACGCGTTTTCCGGCCACGGCTTGGAAGCACTCGATCTTGTTCAATCCATGTCTGTGGCCTTTCACCCACTGGATGATCTTGCGTGCTCCGATCATCCGCGGATTCTCGTGGTGGAACTCGAGCCACGCGTAGACGTCCGTGGGGATGTCGATCTGCTTCCCTGTGTCTCCTCTGTTTTTGTCGTTGATGCAGGGGATCATGTCGACACTCTTCGGGTCAAGATCGTAGAAGTCGCACACCATCTCGCGAGGGTGTCCCTGCAGTGAGCCAGTGTCTCCGCGGAGTCCATCGAGCCTCCCATTGGTCATGAAGGCCCATAGAGCTCCTTGGGCACAGACATTGGCATTGGCACAGGAGTCACCTACTGCGCCCTTGAACAAGGCGCCGGTCGTGTACCGGCCTGCCGCCCTTGTGAGCGCCTGCTTCACGCGATCGGACTTCAATCTGTTCCTCCTTTCCATGAGAATGCGAACTCGTTAAACTCTTCTAGACATGGCCAACGGACAGCTGCCGCCCGGCTCGGTCATCGACATCGCCTCCACCAAGGACCTCAAGATCGGCGACTACATCGTGATCGAGGGGTTGGGATTCATTGCTCGCCAGTACCTTGGCGTGGGAGATCCAGCGGTCCTGATGGTCTTCCACTTCGACCGCCGTCCCGGCGTCTCCAAGGTCGGCGTGAAGGCACCCAGTGGCGCCGAGCACTGGTTCGATGACGGCACCAAAGCCGAGCTCTTGGCGTCGTTCCAGAGTCAGGCGAGCTTCAACCGCCTGTACATCTGGCGCCCTATGCCAGTGGCGCCCCCAGAGCCGCCGTCCGCGCCCGGCGTCGTCACTCGTGAAATGTTGCTGGCTACTGCCAAGGCCCTAGGAGTGCCACAAACCCATGGCCCGGCGGTGGTGAGGGCATACGGGGATCTTGTCGTCGGCGACTACTTCCTGACGTCCCGGGACAACAAGACCCGTCTCTGGAAGATCGTCGAGGTTCAGCCGTCGAATGTCATCTTCGAGCTCTTGAAGACGACCGTCTCGGGCGACAAGATCGGCGAAAAGATCAACCCGGTGAAGACGCTCATCGTTGAGCCTCAAATGATGGTTTTCCGTCAAGGTGTTCCTTGGCCAAAACCGGCACCCGTTCGCTCACAGGCACCGGTCAGGGAGGAGCAGGGCGTTACGCGTACGGGCGTCTTCGCCGGGGCCTTGGCAGCAAGCGCCTTGGGGTATATTCTCTGGGACGTCTACAGGAGCAGACACTAGCCATGCTCGCTGGTCCTTATGTCGATCGACTCCGTAGTCTGATCGAGACCGTCGGTTTCGAACTCGATCAGGCCCAAGAGGATTTCCATTCGGCGGCTAGATTGGCTGTGACGAACCGCCCAAAGGCTCTGAGATTTCAGACGGCCGCAAAAGCCCGTTATGACGCTGCATACCATGTGGTGCAAGCCATCACCAACTCTTTGTATGCGGTCGAGGAACTTGCTAAAGAATCCGGTTCATCCTTTCCCGCTATGGCGCTTATCGACGCCTTGTCCAATAACATTAATGGTGCCATTGCGAAACTCTATCAGGTGGACGAGATTTCAAAAGTCACCGGCAAGACGATGAAAGCCACCAAGGCGTCTTGGAAGGCCCAAAGAAAGAAACTGGCGAAGGCCACCACCAAGGTTCTGGGCATGGGGGCGGATCCCCTGACATGGCGACTGCTTCAGAGCGCCCGGAATGGCGTATGGGAGATGTCGTCTGAAGAGACCGATCGCATGATCCAAGAGGCGCATGATGCGCTTTCCAAGGATGTCCATGCGCTTCCGGCCGATTGGGAGGCGCTCGATCTGATCCGGAAAGCCAATCGCTCCCGTGGCGCGCATGAGATCAAGGAGGCCTTCTCGACTGCGGCGTGGCAGAAGTTGAAACTCTCGCGTGAGATTTGGGAGCGCTCGCACCCGAAAGCGAAAGAGGCGACGCCGAAACCATATTGGATGACGTTTGCGCCCGCGTCCGAGAACATCACGAAGATCTTTGGTCACATCAAGACCGCCATGAAGACCGCGTATGAAGGGGACGCCAAGGGAGCTAACAAGGAACTCTTCGAGGCCTACAGCTTGGCCACCAAGTCGAAAATGAGCCCCGCGAGTCCTGAAGAAGCGGCTCAGGCATCTCACATCATCGATGAGACGATCCCTGATATTCGAGACAGTATCGTCAGCGCGTCCATCATTGGTGGCGCGCTCAAGAAAATGAGAGGTGAGGGCTCGGCTCAGGGGATGGGCATCGAGACCAAGCGCACTCAGATGATCGCCGCAAAGATCGACGAGGCGATGGCCTTGGCCAGCCAACGCAAGTTTCAGGATGCCCGAATGTCCATCGCCAAGGGTATGCGGATGGCACTCGTGTATCACGATAGTCCGCTCAATGCCGAGGAGAAAGAGGAGTTCCACTCCTTGGTGCGCGACAAGCTTCAGCCAGCGCTCCTGACGATCCAGAAGATGCAGTACGGCCGCTGATCGGGTGTGGGTGGGAGGCATGGAGCCCCCAGCAGGTCGCACCTGCCGGGGGCTCGCTTTTTAAGCCGCCAGTGGCATGATTCGCTGGCCGATCTCGATCTTGTT
>Ga0247727_10011994_pt1 | contig 14972 bp, 12 predicted proteins | sample WisWelCaveWW1625_FD_202498 | JGI IMG/M metagenome (GOLD analysis project Ga0247727, IMG submission 202498) | Biofilm microbial communities from Wishing Well Cave, Virginia, United States - WW16-25 | ecosystem: Environmental > Aquatic > Deep subsurface > Groundwater > Cave microbial mat | place... | reverse complement strand
AGGGATGATTCCGATGATCTCCGAAATTTACCAGTTGCGCGCTGGTTTTCGTTACGATAATGCCTTCGAATTTTCAAAAAGTGGCGTCTTATGGTACCGTGACGTTCTTATCCGTTAATTTGGGTTAAGTACGTCGTTTAACTTCGGCAATGAATCGCACCAACTTCCGTTCATCCAAACGTCCTTCGGTGCGCACGCCGCTGCAAACATCCAGACCAAAGGGGCCGACTTGAGCAATGGCCTCAGCGACATTTTCCGGCGTTAACCCACCTGCCAGAAAAATCGGCACGCTGACTTCTTCTCGGATTCTCCGGCTAATCGTCCAATTATGCGCTCGTCCGGTGCCGCCAAGCTCTTTGACAGCTAACGATTGATTGCCGGAATCTAAGAGAATCGCATCTACCAAGTTAGATACGGAGATTGCTTCGTCAATGGATTCTTCGCCACGCACATGAATTACCTGAACGATGGAAATCCCCGGCATCGCCCGACGCAAATCCTCGTGAGTCCCTTGTTCGAGTCGGTCGCAAAGCTGCACCGTGTTCGTCCGGCATCGACGCTGTTGAGCGATGATTGCTTGTGCGTCTTGGTTGCATGTCAACAAAAAAGTGGCGATGGGCGGAGGGATACTGGAAGCGATTTCGGCAATCTGTTCTTCTGCAATGACCCCCGGACCGCTCGGCATCGCAGAGACCAGACCGATGGCAGAGGCGCCGGCTTGAACGGCCATCCACGCCTCTTCCAAACTTGCAATGCAACAGATTTTTACGCGCGGGATTTTTGTTGATTGCATAGGAGAGATGTTCGAATCTTAGTCTTCCAGGTCCAATGTGCGAGAGGTTTTCGCCGTGCGGCCGTTGCGCTCGTCGGTGACACTGATTGAAATCTCTGCCACACTTTTCGGCATATTCGCCAAATCCAGGGCGATGTACTCATACGCCGTGTTTCCGGCGCCTTGCTGCCGATGCGAGGAGCTGACGCCGCGTTTTTTGCCGCCGCCAAAGATCGAAGCGATGCTCTTGAAAAAACCGCGGTCTTGCCGCAGCACGCTCGCCTCATACTCGACGCGATAATTATTGAGGTTGCCGGCATCGGTGGAGAGATTGTAGACTTCATAATAAAGATAAATCGGCCGTGACCGCTTGATGGCGGCCATCGGATAGGGCCGAACCTCGAGATGATGCTTCACGAAGTCGCTGCCGTCGCCGCCGGCCGGGGCCACGGAAAAGGCTAATTGGATATCGCTCAATATCAGCTCTTCGCCGGCAAATGATCGAACCCGGAGAAGCGTTTTGTAAATTCCCAGGCTTTGGCCGTCCGGGTTGGCGACTTGCAAGGTCAGATTGTAGTTTCCCGGCGTCAGGAGAACGTTGCGCTGCAAGAGCGGATAGGCGCCGCGAATGGTCGTTGTATCCTCGGCAACAATCTGTTGCGACCAGGTGCTCTTTAAAACCTCGTCGTAAACACTGTCCTCGACGACGACGGCGCACTGAAGAGTGCTTCGAAGGCTGTTGTTCTCTTGCACACGGAACCCCAACTGGGAGGCGGCCAGGCCGAAGTAAATTTCTTGCCGGGTATTTTCCCCGTCGTGGCGAAACCCGGCCCAATTAAAAGAAAAATGCAACGGCTGGGCCTTGTAGTTGTGCATGTACCTTTCCCGCGTCGCCGTCGCCTCGGCGGCATGCCTTGCCGCGCTCACCTCGCTGATGCGCGAGATCAAGTCGCTTTCATTGCCGGCGCCGGCCGACATGGAAATGCGAGAATAGAGCAGGCTCATATCCGCGCGCTCGGCGTAGAGATTTGCCGCAACGGCGTAGCGTCCGCCAATAGAAGTTCCGGTTCCGGCGGCTTCCGAAAGATCATCGGCTTCGCGGAAGATGCCGCCGTTGTCGACAAAATCAAAAACCAGATTCTCCTGCAAATGCTCGTAACTCCAGCTCTCGTTGTTTTTGATATTGGTATTATAGCTTGGGGACACGTACCGGCTCTCCGGCTTGCCGTAGCGCAAATAAATTTTGCCGCGGTCATCATAGTAAGGCTTCATGGGCATGTGAAAAACCTGCTGGATGAACTTCAGCCGGCGGTAATGCTCGTGTAGCCGCTCGTTTGCCAGCGTACCGGGCGTCGGGTTGCGTTTGCGCCAGAAACGTTTTATGAACGCCCCTCTTTCCGTTACCGGCAAATTTTCAAATTCGCTTATTTCGCGCTTCGTGCACAGCGGGCGCATCGGCGTAAAAACATCTTTCAGAAATTCTTCGTTGCGAACCAGGGCGATGTTTTCAAGAAAGGATTCGCTGGCTTGCGCCGGGTCGCCAAGCTCGAAAAGCGCGTCAGCGGCCTTCACGTTCGGACGCCGATCGTTGGGCAAAAGCCGCATCGCGGTTCGAAAGTCGCGCAGCGCCTCTTGCCATTTTTCCATACCCAGATAGGCAATCCCGCGTTGGTATAGTCCGTCGAGAAAAAGACTGTCGCGATTCACCACGGTCGTGAGCTCGACCGCCGCCTCTGTATATTCGTCCGATTTGCGCTTATTGATCAATCCACGGCCAAGGTAATATCTCGCTTCGAGAAAATCCGGTTGCAGCTCCAGGGCCTTGCGAAATTTGCCGATGGCTCGCGAGGTATTATCTTGCTTGGCAATCTTGAGCAAGACTTCGAAAGCCTGTGTCGTGGTTTCCCCGCGGCGCAAGAGAACCACCCCCTGCCCGATGATCGCCCACACCTCCTTCTTGTCGCGATCGTGAATTTTGTTGAAAATTTTTTCGGCGCCGTCAAGATCGCCGCGCTCGACAAGCTCGAAGCCGGCGCGAATCTCTGGCGTCATGTGCGCTTGCGCGTGGACGGCATTTGAGAGAGGGAAGAGCAGACAAAAGCTCGGTAGGGTAAGAAAATAAAAGCGCGTTCTGGAAATCATCGCAAGGTTCATCCCATTCCTCACAGGTTTAATTTCGGTGGAGGCGGGCGGCGGATGCCGGTGCGTTTGCACTACCTGCATCCACGCCTAAACTAACACAACTGCTTTCGAGAAGCAAGCATGATTTTCTGGTCCATCGAATTTTTGCTTGCCTATCGGCATGGCCTTGCGTATTTTGCGCCATGCTTATCAAAAAACAAATTCCATTTCTCCTGCGCGCCGCTGCTGCGCTGTGTATCCTGTTTTTTATGTTGAGCTGCGGCAAACGCGATGACCGCAGCGATGTTCGCGCCCAACGCGGCGAGCCTGACGAGATTCAAACAGGCGGCAGCGACCCCTTCTGGCGCGAGTTGTGGTTTTATGATCAAGCAGGTGTGGGTTATGAATTTCGCCGTACTGCTGCATGCGGCAGCGCTCAGGATGTTTATCTCAACCTGATTTTTCCCTACACGCCACCCGGCGACTCGACAAGAACAGCTCGACGTGAGCTTGCCGAACCGTCTCTTCCTCGTCCGCAATCAACGCCGCAGGAATACGAATCGCGCCAATCGCCGCTGTCGCCGTTCTGAGCATGAAAGCCCAAAGCCTCGTCGCCCATCTCAATGACTATCTGCGCCTCAGCGATTTCGTCGATGGCTCGCGCAATGGACTGCAGGTGCAGGGAAACGACGACATCCAAAAAGTCGGCGCGGCAGTGGATGCCTGCCTCGAAAGCATCGTCATCGCTGCGCAACGCGGCATAGATTTTCTTATCGTCCATCACGGCTTGTTATGGGAAAAAAACGAGCCGATCGTCGGCGCGCATTACGCGCGGGTAAAGCAACTTCTCGACGCAGGCATTAATCTGTACGCCGCACATCTTCCACTCGATGCGCATCTGGAAGTCGGCAACAACGCAGTGATCATCAGAAAGCTCGGCTTCGAAGTCGATGGCGGATTTGGGAAATATCACGGCGTGATGATCGGCGCGCGCGGGCGGGCTGCTTCTCCACTCTCTCCAAACAAATTGTTAAGCGACGCAACTCAGCTTTTTGGAAAAGAAACCCGCGGCGACATGTTCGGCGTTGACAAGATTTCCACGCTTGCCGTGTGCAGTGGCGCCGGCGCTTCGCTTCTTCCGGAATCTCAAGCTGCCGGCTTCGATTGCTTCATCACCGGCGAGCCGCGCCATTCGTTCTTCCATTATTGTAAAGAACATCGTTTGAATGTCATCTATGGCGGCCATTACGCCACCGAAACGTTTGGCGTCATCGCCCTCGCCGAATATATTCAAGAAAAATTCGCTTTGCCGTTTGAGTTCATCGATGTGCCGTCAGGGATGTGAGACTGGATGCTTGATGCTAAAAACATAATGCGTAAAACGTAAAGACAATCCGAACACACACTGCTCTTACTTATACTCGTACTCCTACTCTTACTCGCTTCAAAATTCAACAAGCAAGTAAGAGTACAAAAGCAACACGCATCCACTGTTATCCAATGGCGGTTACGTCTTATCGAAGAGAACTCCGGAGAGAGAAAATGCTGAAAAGAAAATTCATTCTCTTTTATCTGATTTCTGTAACACCGGTTTTTGCGCAAGTCACGCCTGAAGCGCGGATCGGCTTTGAATCCATTCGAGCTGGGGACATGCGCGCCGTGCTGAATTTTCTCGCCAGCGATGCCCTCGAAGGTCGCGAAACCGGCGAGCGCGGCCTCGATCTCGCCGCGCGTTTTCTTGAAACGCAGTTTTCTCTTAACGGACTCACACCTGCCCCCGGCGCGCAATCAATGTTGCAAAAATTTGATCTCGTGATGACGCAAGTAAACGAGAACACTGCCATCACGATGCAGACGGAAAAGAACCCCGAACAACACTATCATTGGCTGAAAGATTTTTACGGGTTGAATCTCGGCGTCTCATCGTCGTCGCTTGAGGGCGAGGTCGTTTTTGCCGGATATGGAATTTCCGCGCCCGAAGAAAAATGGGATGATTACAAGGGCCTCGACGTTCGCGATAAACTTGTTTTGCTATTAAGCTCTCGCGGCCTTACCTCGGTGCAGGAAGGCAAGCTCGCCGAGCTGCGCACAAAACTTAAATTCGATAACAACCGGCAAACACGCACCGCGCAGGAAAAAGGCGCACGCGCTGCGCTGATCATCGGCCCGGCCTCCGTACCGGAAGCCATCAAAGAATTTCGCAGATTTCTCGGCGCGCCGCGAATGAGTTTGGCTCAGGCGTCGCCGCGAGAAAGCGGTCTCGTCAACTTCGTGATCAGTGAGGCAATGGCTGATGCCCTGCTTTCTAGCGCCGGTGCTACGGCACAATCGATCAAGGAAAAAATCGTCAAGGGCGGCAAGCCGATGTCGCGAAAGCTCGGCAAGGCGTCAATGAAAATAAATATTGAAATCAAACAGTGGCCGGCGAACTCGCAAAACGTCGTGGCTTGTCTGGAGGGCAGCGATCCAATACTCAAAAACCAATTTGTCATTTTTAGCGCGCACTACGATCACTTGGGCAAACGGCCCGATGGCACCATCTTCAACGGCGCGGATGATGACGGCTCTGGCACGACGGCAATTGTTGAACTCGCGCAAGCTTTCGCCAGCAACCCGATTCGCCCTAAACGCAGCTTGCTTTTCATTGGCCACGCCGGAGAGGAGAAGGGCTTGCTCGGCTCGGAATATTTCACCTCCAATCCGCTCGTGCCGCTGGAAAGCATCACGACGAATTTAAACATCGATATGATCGGCCGCAACGACTCGAACAGCGTTTACATCATCGGCTCGGATCACTTGAGCAGCGAGCTGCATCGAATTAACGAAGACGCCAACAAAACGATCGGCTTGAATTTTGACTACACATACAACGATGTCAACGATCCAAATCGCTTCTATTACCGCAGCGATCATTACAACTTTGCGAAGCACGGCATCCCGATCATTTTTTATTTCACCGGAACGCACGAAGATTATCACCGGCCGGGTGACGATGTTGAAAAAATCAACTTCGACAAAATGCAAAAAATCACGCGGTTGATTTATTTGACCGGCTGGCAGGCAGCCAATCTCGATCACAAGTTGATCGTTGATCGCACGCCGCCGGAAGGCGCGGTTACCGGCTCGCGGCCATAAAGAATTTGTTTGCCCTTCGCATACTTTTCGTATTTGGAACCAAATAAAATAGCAACGGATTTCACCGATTACGCGGATTATCAAAAACAATCAGGGTAATCCGCGAAATCTGTTGCCTTTGCGTTTTTGTAAAGTCCCTTTTGCAATGGTTTAGTTGGTTTCTTCATATCGTTTTCTGTTTAAGGTTTCATCACGATGCAACCGCTGAAAATTTTCGGCAGGCAGCCGGTGCACGAAGCGCTGCTCGGCAAGTTGCCAGTACAAAAAATCTTCTTGGCCCAAGGATCGAAGGGCGGCGTATTCGCCGAGATTATCGGACTTGCAGAAGAACGCCGCACCCCGATGCAAAGCGTCGGCCGCGACGAGCTGGATCGCCTGGTTGGCACCGATAAACACCAGGGGATAGTTGCGCAGTTGCCCCCGCTACAATTTGTTGAGTGGGAAAAAATGTTAGGGCGAGCCGCAGAACGAAATGAGAAAGCGGCGCTGGTGCTCTTGGATGGCGTCGAGGACCCGCGCAACCTCGGCGCGATTCTACGCGTTGCCGAAGGCGCGGGAATGCACGGCATGATTCTCACCAAACGCCGCTCCGCAGAAATCACTCCCGCGACGATCAAAACCTCCGCAGGTGCAGCATTTCACATTCCGATTGGCCAGATAAACAATCTCGCTACAACGATGGAAGAAATGAAACGCGCCGGATTGTGGCTGGTTGGTTGTGACGCAAGCGGCGATAAAAATTTTGATGAGCTTGATGCTTCGTTGCCGCTCGGCATCGTTCTCGGCGGCGAAGGAAAAGGCTTACATCGTCTGGTACGAGAGAAATGCGACTTTCTCGTGCGCATTCCGATGCGGGGGAAAGTTGCATCGTTGAATGTTGCTACAGCGGCGGCGGTGATTTTTTATGAGGTGGTGAGGCAGAGGGGAGTAAAGATAAAACGTAAAGAGTAAAACGCTAAGCGAGCGCCGGGCCGCGGCGTCAATTCGCGCTCCCACTCCTTCTTTTGATCGAATTCGGGATTCATTCGGTCGTCTTTGAAGTTTTCGCGAGCCAACTGAAAATATCTTGCACGTTGATACTAAAGCCGGGCAGAATCTCCGGACACGTCAATGTGTCCCTTACCCAGCGCCGGTCATTGGGTGTGACCACCACGACCGCCTTTTGATACGGATCAACAATCCACACCACACGGCTGCCCTTCTCCAAATACAGATCGGCTTTTTCGAAAAGTGCGCTCCAGCCGTCATCGCGCGAAACGATTTCGATGGCGATGTCCGGCGCGCGGGTGGCGTAGCGCTCGCCTTCTTTAAGATTTTCGTTCAAGATGACCGATAGGGCTGGCACGCGGCCTTCGTAGGGGCTATCGGGCCACAGGCGATGTGTAAATTCCGGGCGTACTAGGCCGATTGGATTAGCTTTGAAATATATACCCAACTCGATGCACAACAGCCCCTGAGCGTCTGAATGTTGATCATCCGGCATTTTGAAAACCATCCTCCCATTAATGAGTTCGAAGGATTTTCCGTTAGCCAGCTTCTCTGCCTGTTCCAGCGTCAGTTTAGCCGGAGGCGGCGCGGTTGGCTTGGGCGAAACCTGAGTCACCGGCCCCGCCGATTCATCTTCAAGAGTGGCGTATTGTTCAACAACTGTTGCCATGGCTTTCCTTTCTCTTTGGCCAGCATGAGGAGGGAAGGATTTTTCAACGAGATGAAAATACGAAAGCGGCGGGTTTATTTCAAGCAGCAAAAAGTGAAAACCCCGACTCGATCCGTGAAACTTTGGAAAAGCTGAAAAGCCTATCGCCCACGCCGGACTGCTTCTTCCACTCTTTTGTTAAGACTTGAAGAATATTTTTGCAAATGAACCGCAAATAAGCTAAATTTTGCTCAACCTACAAAAAGGATCGCCATGCAAAGAAAAATCACACTGCAAGTCGCTGCCGATGAATTTTCGCAAGCCAATCAGGCGGTTCTGCAAGCGGGGTTCAGAATAGAAGAATATCTAAACATCGTCTTGCAGGCCATTACTTCTTCTCAGCCGTTGAACGAAGAAGATGCTGTTGCGCGCATTTTTTACCTTCTGCCAGATGCCACGGTGATGAAATTAGCCACAGCTCAAATGCCTGAGAAAGACAACAAGCGATTCAGCCGCTTGCTTGAGAAGCAGGGCGAAGGCAAGCTCATCGAAAAGCAACGCGATCAGCTTGCGGAATTGGCCGAAGAATATGAGCGCGGAACGCTGCGAAAAGCTTATGCTCTGGCAGAAGCGGTTCGGCGCGGTCTCATGCCGTCTCTTCAGTCATGAGCCGCGCAAAAGAAAAACTGCGGTTGGGTGTTTTTGAAAGAGCGCTTTTTGAGTGCGAATATTGCCGAAGTCCTCAGGATTTGCTCTGGGCTGATTTGGAGATTGAACATATCCAGCCAAAGGCGAAAGGCGGCAAGACAGTTGACGACAATCTCTGTGCGGCCTGCCGAAAATGTAATGAACTAAAACGAGTTCAAACCGAAGCCGCTGATCCTGACAGCGGCGCGATGGCTCCACTTTACCATCCGAGAACGCAAATGTGGGGCGATCATTTCGAGTTTTCCGCTGACGGTGGTCTTATTTTGGGAAAGACTGCTACCGGTCGTGCTACTGTCGAATCCTTACAACTCAATCGCACCCGCGCGGTTTTGCTCCGGCGTCTGTGGACGAAGACCGGATGGCGTCCGCCGAGAGAACGATAATCTTAACCGAGCAAAAAATCAAGGCGCTCGCAAAAGCAACAGAAAAAAATCAAATACTTAAATGTTCTCTGCGAACGACTCGGACGAAGGCGTTGTAGTTCAGGTCGTGGTAGCTGCAATTTCCATGGGGAAAGACTACCACCCACGCCGAGTCGGCACTGCCCTTATCCACAGTCCAGATCCATCGTTGAATTTTGTCAAATACTGGCGCTATGTACAAATCGTCCTGCTTCTTTTTTTCCCGCTCCATCAACGACATCGCTTCTTCAAGTGTCGGCGAGCGCCAGTCGTTGTGACCGGCGAAATTTTTACCGTTCAATTCGCCAATGTACTCTTCTGCCTCCATATAGGTCATGTAGCTCTTCGAACCGGATTGTGGCCAAGTCAGTCCAGTAGCATCATCGAACACGACTTCTTTTCTTCGTTCAAATTGGTGAACAATACCCTTGCCATCCGGATTACTCCATTCATCAGTCCAGTCATAATCTGCGCAGAAGAAATCATACTTCTTCAGCATTGCTTTTACGGCTTCTCCCGTAAGACCATCCAAGGGCCGCGAGCGCAGCGAAATCCGAACTGGAGGCTTTTCCGCTTGCTGTGCAAACTGGGCGCGAAGTTGTTCAACTTCGTTTTGCAACGCAATCACTTCATTTTGCTTCGCGGCGAATTTCAACTGCAAAACATCCCAATCAGCCTTCGGCAAAGAAGTGGCTAATAGTTCGTCTTTTTTCTGTAGAGCAATATTCAGCTCATCGAAGGCTTTTTTCGGGACAAAAACCTTATGCGGTTTGAACTCTTGCACCGGGTTCGTTGGATGCTGTCGCCAAGAATCCGCGGTTTGCAGGTAATCGAAAATCTTCTGCGTCAATATTTTCAAGCCTTGCTCGGATGGATCATAATAAATGCACCGATAATTGCTAATGTCAAAAGGCAGCTTTTCCCCTTCTTGAATGATCATCATCGTTTTATTATCGAGAGTATGCGCCACGCCCATTTCGTAAAAGACGTTGGGATTCCAGCCGGTCAAATCGACGATGATCACGTCGCTTGAAAAAATGTACTTGATGATGTCGCGATGGATGTTGTAATGGCCGATCAATTCATCGGCGCGGAGGGGTTTGAAGTTTGCTTTCTCACAGGCGGGTTTGATGGCGTCGGTGTAAACCTGCTTCATGCCGGGGTGAAAAGGCATGAGCACGAAACAGAGCTTTTCATTACTCATCGACATTTCTTTTTACCCCACCTTTCGTTCCCAATGACCCAAAGCATTGAACACGTGGCAAAAACCATTATCCGTTAAATCAGCTCAATCCGCTTACCGCTTTTTTTGTAAACGGATTTAGCGGATCGAGCTGATCGTTCAAGCAACAGCAAAATTCAATTTACCTGCACACCATCTTTATTTAACACAATCGGCTCGCCCAATCCCAAATTCTTGAGCAGTTGTAACTGCGTTTCTGCATCGCCCACCACAAGATAAATCATCTTATCCGGATTGAGATATTTCTCGGCAAGTGTTTTGTGCTGCTCTTTGGTCATGGCTTTGACAACCTTCTCCTGATTTTTTACATAATCAGCAGGAAGATTGTATGTGGCAATGTCGTCGAGCATGCCGCGCAACGCGCCGAGGGTTTCAAAACGCAAAGCATTCGCCTGCGTCAACGCGCTCTTCGTAAATGCAAAATCTTCGTCGGAAAGGCCGCCGCGATATTTAGTGATCTCGTCTTTGAAAATCTGCATGGATTCAAATGTCGCGTTGGAACGCACCGCAGAGGACGCAACAAACGGCCCCGGATATTCCGTTCCCGCAAAGCTGGAGCGCGCGCCGTAGGTGTAGCCTTTCTCTTCGCGGAGAATGAGATTCAAGATGCCGTTGAAGCTGCCGCCCAATTTGTAGTTCATCACCGTCGTGGCGTAATAATCCTGGTGCGTGTATGGCAATGCGAGATAGCCGATGCGAATTTCCGACTGCTTCGCCTTGGGCATATCAACGAAGTAAAGCTGCGACTTCTCCGATGCCGGCGGCGTTGCGTACTCAGGAAATTTAACTTCCTTGGCTGCCCATTTTTCTTCCAACGATGAGAAGAGCTTGATGGCCTGCTCTTTGGAAACATTCCCGACAATAGTCAGATGAGCAACCGACGGCGAGTAGTTCGCAGCGTAGAAATTTTTCAAATCATCGACGGCGATCTTTTCAGCCGTTGCCGTAGTTCCCGCGATGTTATTCGAAAAAATATGCTGTTGCCCGTAGAGCAGCTTTCGATAAACGTCGAATGCCACTGTCGACGGATTGACGCTGCGCCGGTTGATGTTTTCAACCGTCTCCTGCTTGATGCGGGCGAATTCTTTTTCGTCCCAGCGTGGCTCGAGCAAGATTTCCTCAACCAGAGCATATGTCTTGTCGAGTTTCGAAGAAAGCGTGTTGGCCTGAATCACGATATTCTCATCTGTCGTGAACATCGAGATGTTCGCGCCCAGTTCATCGATGGCTTCTTCAAGCTCCAGTGGCGTTTTGTTCTTGGTGCCTTCCATCATGATGTCGGTCATCAAGTTTGCCACGCCGACTTTGCTTGGATCATCCAGCATCAATCCGCCCTTTATCGTCAGCGAGAATTCCACCAACGGTAGCTCGCGCTGCTCGATGCCATAAACTTTCAAACCGTTTTTGAGAGTATGCGTCCAGACTTGTGGAACGATGATCGTCGGCGTCGTGCCTTTGGCAGGCTCGACAGAGCGATCAAAATTCGAAGCGATTTTTTCAGCTGGAGTCGCCGGGGTTGCGGGCTTCGCGGCTTGTGCTTCCTTGTTTTCGGCAATCACTTCCTCGACAACTGGAAAGCGCTCGGAATTTTCCGTTACCAAATCTGTTTTGCCTTTGGGCACAAAACTGGTGAGAACATAATTCTTCCCTTTGATGTACTGATTGTAAACCCGCCAGACGTCTTCTTTGGTGACGTCCAGAGAGTTTTGAATATCGCGGCCGATGAAATCGGGCGAGCCGGCAAACTCGTTGTAACGGGCAAGCTGAAACGCCTTGTTCAAGACGCTGGCGATGCCGTTGTAAAAACTCGTTTCGGTTCGCGCTTTGATACGCGACAGGTCTTTGTCCGTGAAACCGTCTTTTTCAAATCGCGCAAAGGCTTCGAAGATTGCTTTTTCAACATCGGTGAGATTCGCGGTTGGAAACGTTCTCACTCGAAACTGAAGATAGCCCGCGACTTCCATGCTGCGCTGGAACGCCGAAACCGAGGGCGCGAGTTTTTTCTCTTCGACGATGACTTTGTACAGCGGTGCTTTCTTGCCGTCGGAGAGCAGTTCTGCCAACATGCGCAGCGCGTAAGAATCTTTTTGGAAATTTTCCACCGTCGGGAAAACCATGCTCAACTCCGGTGCGTTGGCAAAGTTGTCTTCGTGAAAAGCGCGCTTGGTCGTTGTCAGTCCCACATTCTTCGGTTGCGGATTAGCAACTGCTGCCGGCGACTTCAGTTCGCCAAAATATTTTTCGATCCACGCTTTGGTTTGCGCTTTTTCGATATCTCCGGCCACCACCAGGGTCGCGTTGTTGGGACCATACCATTTCGTAAAAAACTTGCGCACATCCTCCACTGAAGCGTTCTTGAGATCTTCGAACGAGCCGATGACCTGCCAATTGTAAGGATGAACGTCTGGAAAAAGCAGCTTGTGAATAACATAACTGGTGTGGCCGTAGGGCACGTTGTCCACGCGCTGGCGTTTTTCGTTTTGCACAACTTCCTGCTGATTTTCAAATGCCTCTTGCGTGACGGTGGGTAACACAAAACCCATTCGATCCGACTCCAGCCAGAGTGTCATTTCGAGGGCGTTCTTGGGAACGGTTTCATAATAGTTTGTTTGATCAAAGTTCGTGCTGCCGTTCAGCGTTCCACCGGCGCCTTGAATCTTTCTGAAGAATTGATCCTGCCCGACATTCTGGGATTCTTGAAACAGCATGTGCTCGAACAGATGCGCGAAACCGGTGCGGCCAACTTCTTCGCGGCCGGAACCGACGTGATAAAAGATAGCCACGGCGGCAATCGGGTCGGATTTATCCTCGTGCAGGATGACCTCCAACCCGTTCTTCAATTTGTACTTCTCGTAATCGATCTTCAGCCTCGTCTTGTCGCCGGCGAGCAAAATACTCAACGGCAGCAAAACTGTGCTGAAGACAGTCTGGACTTTTAACGGTCGCATAGCTGACCTCCTCATTTTGGTGTGAATATGAACATAACAAACGATTTTCTTTGCGACATCTCTGCGACTCTGCGTCTTTGCGTGATTCTTTTTCCGTTAGAATTCACTATCGAAAAGCATCTATCTCCTTCCGACTTCCCTTGCTGACTTCTCCCTTCCTCTCAAACTGCCGCTCATAAAGTTGTCGCAGCCGTTCGATGGTGTCGATCTGGTCGATCGATTTGTCGGTGCGGATGCGCTTGATGCGCGCGAAGCGCAGCGCAAATTTTGATTTATAATGCGGGCTGCGTTGGATTTCGTTGTATGCGACTTCAACCACTATCTGTGGCCGCACGCGAACGGTGTAGTCGGTTTCAGAAATCTTCAACTCTTGCAGCTTCGAAGTCATCCATTTGAACTCTTCATCGGTGAGGCCCTTGAAAGTTTTGCCGATGACCAGAAACTCTCCGGTCTCGTGATCGCGAACCGCGAGATGATAATTCGACAGCCAACCGGTGCGACGACCGTAGCCCCAATCTGCCGAGACAATCGTCAGATCGAGAGTTTCGGATGGTTTAATCTTGAACCACTTCTTGCCGCGCGAGCCGGGCTGATAGGTGCTGGTCAAATCTTTCGCCATCAAACCTTCATGTCCGGCCTGCATCGCTTGTTGAAGAAACTCTTCGGCGGTCTTACCTTCTTTGGCAATGATGCGGTCGGCGAGCAGATTCGCAGCACAAATTTTTGTGAGCTTTTGCCAGCGTTTCTCGTAAGGCAGGTCAATAAAAGATTGGCCATCACAATAAAGAAGATCGAAAAGGTACAATCGAATCGGCACTTCTTTCATCGTCTCTTCGATTTGATGGACACGCCGGAAGCGTCGCATCAGTTCTTGAAACGGCAGCGGCTTGCCCTCGGCATTCACCGCAACGACTTCGCCTTCGACGATGAAATCATCGGCTTTGATTTTCGATTGCGCCCATTCCACGACTTCCGGCAAGCTTTGTGTCACTTCACTGAGTTGGCGGCTGAAGATTTTCACTTCCGCTTTTTTGTTTTTATGTGAACAATGAATTTGCACCCGTGCGCCGTCATATTTGTATTCGAGCGCAGCTTGTTCGCCGTGTTCTTTGAAGACTTCATCAAAATCTTCCGACAATTCCGCCAGCATCGGTTGAATTGGCCGCATCAGTTGAAGTGAAATCTTTTCGAGAGACTTTTTGCCTTTGGTCAATCCCAATCGCGCGACTTCCGCAATATCGCCCAGCAAGAGAGCGGCGCGGCGCACCTGCGGCAACTCAGCACCAATGGCTTCGGCGATTCCCTGCTGCATCACACCCTCGGCGACGCCATGCTGCATTTCGCCGAAGATCATTTTCACCAGATATTTCTTCTCCGTTGGCGAAACGCGGGAGAGCAAATCGGAGAGTAATTCTTCTTTACGTTGTCGCGAGCCTTTACCGGAGGCTGCGGCGATCTCGGCAAAGTGTTGATGCACGTCAACAATCGACAGCGGCGCCTTTTTCTTTTTAGACTTGGATAATTTCGTTTCGAGATTTTGCAGCGTGCGCCAGCTTATTCCCAACGTGCGGGAATCCGTGGCCGAAAAAATTTTGCCCAAGAGCAACAGCACCGAGGGCGCGATTTCTTCCGGTTGCAATTCACGGAGAAAGGCGTTGAGCAATTTGCTTTTTTCTAATTTCTTGGTTGTCTTTTCGAGTTGCTGGCAAAGAGTAGCGAGAGTGGAGAAGGTAGTTGGTTTCATGCGAAGCAAAGAGATGGTCGTTTGGGAAAAATTCTAAAAGTGCTTCAGCCCACAGAAAATTACTGATTTGTCTACACACAAAGATTACTTTATCGCCACCGCCATCAGCGTCGTGTCGTCATCCAGCGGTTGGTAGCCGGTAAAATGCTGCACGCGGGCAAAGACGGCATCGACGAGATCGGTCAAGGGAAGTTTTTCGCGGCTTGATGCCATGAGCCAACTGCTCAAAACCTTCTTCAATCGCTTTTTGCCGAATTGCTTTTT
>Ga0247727_10011993_pt1 | contig 14973 bp, 19 predicted proteins | sample WisWelCaveWW1625_FD_202498 | JGI IMG/M metagenome (GOLD analysis project Ga0247727, IMG submission 202498) | Biofilm microbial communities from Wishing Well Cave, Virginia, United States - WW16-25 | ecosystem: Environmental > Aquatic > Deep subsurface > Groundwater > Cave microbial mat | place... | reverse complement strand
TGCTCGTGGAGGTCGGCCCGCGCGAAGACGCGCGAGAGCCCGAACCCGGGGGTGAGAAGGGGTCCGCCGAACGCCGAGTCGCCGAAGAGGGCCTCCGGGTTCAGCGGGGACTCGAGCGCGAAGTGAAGGTGCGGGCCGCCCGGCGTGTCAGGCGCCACGGCGGCGATGACCTGGCCTGCCGCGACGGCCTGCCCGACCGCCACCGAAACGGAGTCGAGATGCGTGTAGAAGACCTCCGTCCCGTCGAAGCTCACGAGCGACACCGAGCCGCCCGAGACCACCGCGCCGGACTCGCTGACGTGCGGGGGCTCGTACTCGGTCACGTCGGAGACGATGCCCGCGAACACGGCGAGGACAGGCGTTCCCGGCTCGGCCATGACGTCTACGGCGTTCAGGCTCTGCCAGTTGTCGCCGCGCCCGTCGGAGCGATGCGCCTCCGGCCCGCCGCCGCGCGTCCAGCTCGCTCCGGTTGGAAGCGGAAACGTCATCCCGGCGACGGCCGCGCTCGAGGCGACCTCGAGAACGCTGTTCACGTACCAGTCGTCCTGGTTGTAGGCATAGACGGCGCGGTAGAGATCCTCCTGCGCGCCCGCGGCCGCCAGGTAGCGGGCGGCCGAGTAGACCGCGTCCTCGGGGCTCCACGGGTCGGCGAGGCCGTCGCCGTTCGCATCCGTCCCCCACATTTCCCAGGTGGACGGCAGGAACTGCATCCACCCGATGGCACCGGCCGAGCTCGGCCCCATGTTCTGCCCGAAGTCCGACTCGATCCTGTTGATAGCGGCGAGGACCTGCCAGGGCACGCCGTACGTCGCGCCGGCGCGCTGCCAGAGATCGAGCAGCTGCGCGTACGAGCGCACCTCGGGCACCGCCGGAGTGCTGCCGAGGAGGGGCGGCAACGCGGCTGCCCCGGGGAGGTTGGGCACTTCGTAGCTCGGGAGGACGGCGTAGCCATCCGGCTGGAGCGGTGGAGAAGACTCGACCGTGAACACGGCGGCCGGCGCCGCGCATGCGAATGCGGCCGCGGCTGCGAGACCTGCGACGAGAGCGCGGCGCACGACTAGTGCCCCTTCAGGTGGTGTTGCCGAGCTTCTGGCGCGCGAAACGCAAGCCAGGCCAGGACGCAAGGAGCGCCCATACCAAGCCGGTATGGGCGCGACCGAGGACGACGCATGGCGCCGCTTTGCAGCCGCCAGAAGCCGGAGGACATTGCGTGAAGAGGCACTACCCCGAGGACGCGAGCCGCAGTCCGCCGAGCCCGTCCGGAGGGTGAAGCGCGCTGACGATGTCGTCGGCCTCGGAGCTCTCGTCGGCACCGTCGCGCGCTTTGGCCTTGAGCGCATGCTCGACCGCGATCTGGAAGTTGTGGGCGTTGGTCGCGGCGCTGATCGCCGTGTCCATGTCCACGAGGCCCTCGAGAACGAGCTCCACGAGACGCTGTTGGAAGCTTTGCATGAGGTGGTAGTGGCCCTCCTCGATCGCGCCCCTGATCTCATCAGTCTTCGCGGGGTCGCGGATCAGGTCGGCTATGCGCCCGGTCAGGACCATCACCTCGACGGCCACGATGCGCCCGCCGCCGACCCTCGGCAGGAGGCGCTGGCTGACTGCGCCGCGCAGAACGCCGCTGACGATCTGCCGCACCATCGCGTGCTTCGGCACCGGGAAGAACTCGACAAGCCGCCCGACGGTCTCGGCCGCGTCCATGGTGTGCATCGTCGAGAGGACAAGGTGGCCGGACTCGGCCGCCTGGAGGGCGGCACGGGCCGACTCCTCGTCGCGGAGCTCGCCGATAAGGATGACGTCCGGGTCCTGCCGCAGGACCCGGCGCAGCGCCTGCTCGTACGACTCGGTGTCGAGGCCGATCTCGCGCTGGTTGACGATGCAGCCCCAGTCGTCGTGGACGATCTCGATGGGGTCCTCGATCGTGACGATGTGTTGCTGGCGCGTCCGGTTGATGTGGTCGACCATCGCCGCAAGCGTCGTCGACTTGCCTGAGCCAGTCGCGCCTGTAACGAGGATGAGTCCACGCTGGAGGTTCGCGAGCCTCTCGACCCCCGGCGGGAGGCCTAGTTTCTTGAAACTCGGTACGACGCGCGGGACGTAGCGGAAGGCGAACGAGATCGAGCCGCGTTGACGATAGCCGTTGACGCGGAAGCGGCCGATCGTGTCGGCGATGTAGGCGGTATCGAGCTCACCACTCGTGAAGAAGTGCTCCCGCTTCGCCGGCGTCCGCTCGGTGATGATGCCGAGCACCGCCTCGAGGTCGGCGTCGGAGACGACGCAGTCGTCGACCTCTACGAGGGCGCCGTCCACGCGCCCCATCGGGGGCGACGACACCTTCAGGTGGAGGTCCGAGCCTCCGACCTCGATCAGACGTGCGAGGAGGGCGTTGAGATCCATGCGGCCGCTCCCCGTATCGGCGGATTGTCACGAGGTCTTTAGCGGATGCCGATTGGAGGCCCGCTAGACTTGGCGCTCCGGGGGAGTTCCCGAGTGGCCAAAGGGGACCGGCTGTAAACCGGTTGGCTCCGCCTTCGGAGGTTCGAATCCTCCCTCCCCCATTCTCCCGCGCGAGTCCGGCCGGCTACGCCGGCCATGACGACTCACGCGGGAATCGCCGTCGATCCCAGCGCACCAGAGCCGCCCCGGGCGAAGCCCGGAGCGGCGGCGCTAGGATGGGAGTCCGAGCGCCCTCTTAGCTCAGTTGGCAGAGCACCTCCATGGTAAGGAGGGGGTCGACGGTTCGAGTCCGTCAGAGGGCTTCAGGAAACCCCGCTAACCATGCGGGGTTTCGCGTCTAAGGGGTTGCCCGCGCAGGCGCCGAGAGCGGCCGGGGTAACGGTTCGGGGTAACACGGCGGCTTGTGCCGGTCCGCTCACGGGTGATGCGTCCCGTCCGGGCTACGCAACCAGGAGGCGACCAAAGGAGGTTGCCGAGCCCGTCATGCTTCGATCCACCCGGAGCAGTGTCTCCTCGACGAGATGAAGGCGAGAGTGAGGCGGAGCGAGCCGGGGTGGCCGCCCAAGTACGCCGGCTCCCCTTTATGAAGATCGAGCTTCCCTTCGAGGAGGCGCTCCGCGCTGCGATGGAGATCAAGCCGAAGCAGGCGAAGGCCCAAGAGGCCAAGAACGAGACAAGCCGCCGTTCGGTCGTACGCGCTGATTGTCGCCGGTCGGAGCGTCGCAGCCTACGCGCGTAGGTGGGCGGTCGCGAACGCTTGGGACTCCGAGTTCGGGCCTGGATGCCGTCCGACGGCTGTCTGATACTTTCCATCCGGAACATACGTTCGATGGTCATGATCCCAGTCCCGACACAGCCCGCGGTCCCGCCCGTCCGTTTACGACGAGGTCTTTGCCTGGCCCACGGTCGCCGGCGGACATACAGTTGCCGCGTGCCCAAGGAGTTCAATGAGATCCGTGACCCGGTCCACGTCTTCGTCAACGCGGACCCGGACGAGCTCGCTGTTGTCAATTCGCGGCCGTTCCAGCGGTTGCGCCACATCCATCAGCTGGCGCTGACCTATCTGATCTACCCCGGCGCCACCCATCGCCGCTTCGAGCACTGCCTCGGAGTGATGGAGATCGCCGGGCGAATCTACGACGTGGTCATGCGCGCCGAGAACCTCTCCGACACGGTGCGCGAGGTGGTGCCGGGAAGCCGGCGCAAGCGGGAGTACTGGCGCTCTGTGCTGCGGATGGCCGCCCTCTGTCACGACATCGGTCACCTGCCCTTCTCGCACACCGCTGAGAAGGAACTTCTGCCGGAGGGAGTGGTTCACGAGCAGATCACACGCGCCCTTATCACGAGCGACGAGATGAAGCCCGTCTGGGACGCCATGCGTCCCAGACCGGAGCCGGAGGACGTCGCTAAGCTCGCCCTTGGCCCGCGGGAGGCACGGGATCTGATCTTCGACACGTGGGAGGCGATCCTCGCCGAGATGATTGTCGGGGACGTCTTCGGCGCCGACCGCATTGACTACCTACTGCGCGACTCGCTGCACGCCGGAGTTGCTTACGGCCGATTCGACCACCAGCGGCTGATCCAGACGATGCGCATCTTGCCGCCGGCGCCCGAGCGGGCCGGCGGAGAGGAGGCGGCCGCCGGCGAGGAAGCGCTGAGGTCGACGATGGGCGTGCTCCGCGGCGGCCTCGAGTCGGCAGAGGGGCTGCTGATCGCCCGCTACTTCATGTTCTCGCAGGTCTACTTTCATTGGACACGGCTGATCTACGACATTCACCTCAAGGAATTCCTGAAGCTCTGGCTTGCTGAGCGCGGCGGCCAGTTCCCGACCGATCCCGCTGGACATCTCCTGTTTACGGACAACGAGGTCATGCAAGCGGTCGCCGCGGCGGCGCGTAACGGCGACGACCCAGCGCACGAGCCGGCTTGGCGTATCGCCAACCGCGAGCACTTCCGAGTCTTCTACGAGCGCGCCCCGCAGGACGTGGCGCTCTACCCGGAGGCAGCCTCGGCGATCTTCGAGGCGGCCAAGCGGGAGTTCGGCGAGGGCAACGTTCGCTACGCCGATTCGCGCAAGCCCGCCGGCACCGCCGAGTTCCCTGTCCACGACCGCGACGGCCGGAGCGTCTCCTCGCTCGCGCTGTCAGAGGCGCTCCAGCAACTGCCCGAGCCGAAGAACGAATTCGTCTATGTCGTCCGAGAGCGTCGCGAGGATGCACGCAAGTGGGTGCGCGAGAACGGACGCGCGATAATCGAGGCGGCTGCGCGGGCCGAGAAGGAGGAAGAGGAATGAAGCGTCTTCAGCGGGCTGCACTCCTAACCGAGCTTATGGAGCAGATGCGGGAGCACGACAGCTGGTGCGGTGAGACCCATGTGCAGAAGGCGACTTACTTTCTCCAGGAGCTCCTCGGGGTCGAATTCGGCTACGACTTCACGCTCTACAGGCACGGGCCGTTCTCGTTCGACCTGCGTGACGAGCTCGGCGAGCTCCTGTCGGACGGGTTGATCCGCTTCCAGCCGCAAGTTCCCCCGTACGGTCCGCGGATCACGGCCACGGACGAGGGCGAGAGTGTGCAGGAGATCTATCCGAAGACGCTCGCGCGCCATGCCGAAAAGATCGCTTTCGTTGCCGGCAAGCTCGACGCGCGCGGAGTAATCGACCTTGAGCGGCTGGCGACCGCGCTTTACGTCACCTTCGAGGCGCCAGGTGCGAGCGTCGAGGAGCGGGCGCGGATGCTCAGGGATCTCAAGTCGCACATCCCGGAGCAGGCGGCGGTCAACGCCGTTCGCGAGATCGACGAGATCCGCGGCGATGCCGAAGCGGTCACCGCCTGACGCCCTCAGCGGCGCCATTGGCGTCCACTGGCCAGGACATGGACTCGCGCGGCCCGCCGCCACCAGTCCATCCGGTCGCCTTCGTATCGTACCAATGATGGCGAACGGCCAAATCTATCTGCGCCCAGAACACGACCAGTGGGATCTGATCCGCGCCTGTGCTGCGCGCCGCCCTTTCGACGCGGCGATCGTCTACGCCCGCTACATCGCGCCGTACCCGGCCGGCCATCCGCGCGCTGGCCACTCGCCGACCGAGCTGACCGACGCGTTGCGCGACGTCGAGTTCCCCTACGTCGTCGACCCCGGCACGCCGGCGCTCGCGAAACGCGACGTCGCCACGGCCAAGGAGGCGTCCCGCCTCCGCGAGAGTCCGATGGTCGCTGCGCTCGACCTGCCTTTGCGCTTCGCCGATCTGGCGGGCCGCGGTCGGCGCGATCAGTTCGTGGACGACACCATGGTCGCCCAAGTCGGTGCCGACGCCGTCGCGCCGCCCTACCTTGAGTACAAGCACCGCGGCCCAGATGTCCTCGAGCTCAACATCATGATGCTGCGCCGCTGCATCGCCTCGGCCGCCGAGCAGCTGCCGGTGGCCTTCATTCAGCTGACGCGGGCCGCCTTTCTCGACGGCCTGCTCCCGCGCATCGCGCCCGCATACGCCCAGACCGGTGTCACGCGCGTCTTCATCCGCGTCCGCGGCCTTGAGGCCGAGTCGGCGTCGGCGCGCGAGTTCGGCGACTACGTCGACGCGATCGCCGCCTTCGCAGGACGAGGCGTCGAGGTCGTCCCCGACTGTGTTGGCCGCCTCGGCCCGCCGCTCATCGCTGGCGGCGCCGCCAGCTTCTCGACCGGTGCCGTCTACTTCCGCAAAGTCGCTGTGCCGCTTCTCAACAAGGGCGGCGGTGGCGGCGTCGAGGTCTTCTACGAGGTGCCGCAAGGCTGGCATGAGGTTCCGCGCGGAGCGCGCCATCGTGCCCCGCGCTGCTTCGTCCCCGGCTGCGTCGCGGCGACGACCACGGCTTCGCTCGACGACGTGCGCGAGCACAACCTGCATCTGCTGCGCGAGGAGTCGCGCCTGGCTGCGGCCAACCCGGCTGCCTGGTATGCAGCGCGGCTAGTCGCCAGCGGTCAGCCCGACGCGGTCGCTTGGGGCGAGGTGCTGCGCGAGTTCGCCCAGCGCGCCGCCTGAAGCAAGACCCACTCGGCCAGCGTCCGCCCTTCGCGCGCCGCGGCCGCTTCCCACAGCTGACGTCCCTCACCAGCGAGCACCAGCGATGTGACCCAGCGGTCGAACGGTACGCCGGCCTCGACGGCGGCGTGGGCCCAGCGTGCGGCAACGCGGTGTGCCACACGAATCGTCAGCGGCTCCGCCCGCGCAGGCGCTGACCACTCCGAGCCGGCGAGCGCATCCGCGTACTGATCGAGACGACGCACGAGAAGGTGGCGGGGCCCGCGAGCCGGCACGGGTGTGGCCGCCGTGTCGAGGATGTCGGTGAGCTTCGCGCGCTCAAGGTTCATCGCTGCGACGGCCTCGGCGAGGGCCCGCTCCCCCTCGACGGCGATGCAGAGCCAGAGCTCGACGGGCAGACCGACGACGGCCGCGGCCGCAGTGAGCCGCGCCGCCTCTGAGGCCGGTACGCCCACCTCGATGAGTTCGGCTAGTTCGCCGGGTCGTTGTGGCTGGGCGAGCAACGAGAACGGCGGCGGGTCGAAGCGCTCCGGCTCCTCTTGGGTCGCGACGACCATGAGATGGCGGAAAGTTTCTATGGTTCAACCATAGAAACTCGCCCGGACGTTCACTCCTAAAGCCATGCCCAACTACGGCGAACAGGGCCGCGGGACGGAGGAGCTTCGCGACTGGCTGCTTGGCGGCAACCGCAAGCGGCAGATCCTCGAGTGCCTGACCGACGCCCCCGACGACGGATGGAGCGCCGAGGCGCTCGCCGGCCACCTGGAGATCGGTTCAGCGACGGTTTACGAGACGTTCCGCGCCCTCCGCGCCGCATCACTGCTCGAGACGGTTAGGCCACGCCGCTACAGGCTCGCCTCCGGGACTGACCTTGCCGACGCACTGCGCGCGCTCGTCGTCGTACTGAGGGTCGCGGGCACCAGCGCGGTCGAGCGCCCGCCCCGCACCCGGCGGCAGTGAGGGCGCGAGCGGCAGCCCTACTGATGCCCGCGGAGCAGAGGCCGGCACTCTGCCAGCTCGAGCCCGACAAGCCGGGTGAACCTGACCACGGCCGTCCGGACAGGCGGTGTCCATGCGTTCGTTCCCCCGAGCGCGAGGCCGGGCTTCCTGAACGTTGAAACGCGTGGCCGTCGCGGGCCTGACGGTCCGTAGAACCAGAACGCCGATGTCGTCACCGGAGCCGGAACGCTCTCGCGCACCGGTGGTGGTACTCGCAGCCGCAGCCGACGAGCTGTCCCTCGCAGGCGGGGCACATCTCGAGCTCGCAGCCGATGTGGTGGAAGTTGCCGCGTGAGATCCCGCAGCCGGGGCAGCGGTTCTCGAACTCGGCCCACCCCCTCTCGCCCCGCGGGACGTAGGGGACGCGCTCGTACTCGCAGCCGTGGATCTCGACTCGGGTGACCTCACAGCTCAGCGAGTCGAGGCCGCAGCCTTAGCCCTGGCAGAACTCGTCTGCTCTCACAGCCGCCGAGTGTACGCCCGTTTCCAGCCGCGCTTCAGGGCCGCTTCAGAGACTCTCGGAGGCACGACGAGGAGCGAGACGATGAGCCCAAGGCAGCGAAGGCCCGTCGAGGAGCGATGACGACGCCGACGATCTGGGCTGCGGAGCCGAGCGCGATCAGCGGGAACCCGATCCACGTCTCCCGCCGAGGGAACCCGTGGAGCACGTCGTTGTAGCTCCGTTCGCGCTGGCGGCGAAGGTCGCGGAACGCGAGGACGAGCGCGCCGAGGATCGTCAGGCTGAGGCCGACGACGGAGATGGTCTTCGCCGCGCTCACCGTCCCGCGCGGCTACTTACTGCCCTGCCGCGCCGCCCGCTCGGCGCGCGCGATCAGGTTCCGCGCGAGCCCGCGTGCCTCCGTCACGTCGGTCGGCATGAACACGATCCCGGTGTCCCCGAGTCGTGACGACGCCTCCCGGAGCTTTGCGATCCCCTCCTCAGTGCCCGGCTGCCCGAGCCCGAGATCGAGAAGGTCCTCGGCCTCGTGGAGCAGCCGAACGGCCTCCTCCATGTCGTCCACGAAGTTGCCCGGAAGCTCGTTCCGCCTCGCCGGTAGCAACTCGTTGCCAGGGTTGAGCGTCTTGTGCAGCAGGTCAGCGGCTTTTTCGGTAAGGCGGCCTGCCTCGTTCGCCATTGCTGGAGCGTAGCGAGTCCGGGGGGGCGTGGCGTAAGACCGCCCCGAAACTATGTTGTCAAGGCGAGCGTCGGCGTCAGCGGGTGGGGAAAGGCCCGTCACAGCCGCCAGTCGCGCGCCTCGTCCGCCAGGACCCTCCTTGCGGCGGAGAGCTTCGCGGACCACGGGGTCGCCACGTCCTTGAGGTTCAGGGGCGGCTGGAGCGTTGCGAGCAGGCGCCGCTCGATCGTCAGGAGCGCGACTTTGCACTCCTCCGGCTTCGGCCACACCGCGAGACGGAGATGCTCGCGCATCCAGCGGGTGAGAAGCTCGTCGTGCTCGGGTGAGAGGCCGTAGTTCGTGAAGTAGCCGGGCCTCGCCGGATTGCGCGGCATCCCGCGCAGGCCGAGCGTGTCGTGAAGAAGGGCGGCGAAGGAGCGGCGGACGGTGGACTGGCCAGTGCGACCGTTGCCGAAGTGCGTGTCGATGTCGCGTCCAGCGAGGCTTTCCTCGGCCTTGCCCACGTAGAGCGGACGCTCGTCGCGCGGTTTCCCGAGCCCGAGCTCCCTCCACGCGGTTGCGCTCCCGTGGATCGTGTAGAGGCCGGGCTTTCGAGGGACGCGCGCCGCCGCCCTTGCAATCGGCTCGGCCTGGCGGGCGTCGAGCGTTCGCAGCGCTTCGGGGACGTAACGCTCGATCTCTGCCGACTCCGTCGACTCTTCGTGCGAACTCCGGCGAAGTCTCGGCCTCTGGCCCACGTTCGCTGCGGGCCGGGCCGAAGTACTCGTCGAGCGCCTGGTCGCCTGGGCACGGGTGCCATCATGGCCGGGGTCGCCCGCGACGATCTCGAGCACACCGCGGGCGATAAGGTCATCGAGGTCGGAGACGACGAAGCCGGAGTAGTCGCTCGCGACGTCGGTGATGTAGAAGCCCATTCGGCGCATCCGGGCGCGCAGCGATTTCTGCCGGTCACGGTCTGCGGTCTGCTTCTCCCGGATCAGCCGGCGAAGCTCGGCGATCTCCGAGCACGTGAACGTTGAGCGGCCTTGCACGAAGCAAGGGTCGTCGAGTCCACCCAGAAGGTCAAGAGTGGGGGGTCTGGGTCCCTATCGGCTCGGTACTCGACGAAGGGCTCGTCGAATGGCCAGAAAGCCAAGACCGCATGGCTTGATGGCTCCCGCGTTCCGCCAATCTCTCCTAGTTCATCGACAGCGCGAGCTCTATCTCCACGATGGCGAGCTCAGTCACCCACTCGGGCTCGTCGGCGAGGCAGTCGGCCAGGAACCGCTCGGCGTCCTCACGGCGCACGAACAACTTGACGACGTCGCCGAACGGGTCGCCTTCGAGGAGCGTGGAGCGGACGCCGTAGAGGAGCACCCGGGCGAGTAAAACGGAAGCCGGCGGCCTGCGCCAGATGGCTTCCACGGACACGGTGACTCTGCGAACATCCGTTCGTGACCGCCCAGGGGTCGCCCTACACCCGCTCCGTCGCGCCCTCGACCACCGGAACGCGGCCGAGGCGCTCGCGGCGGCGGCCGAGCCCGAGCACGTCGGGCTCGGCGAGGCGCTCGAGCTCGTCCTCTTCCTGCGCAACAAGGAGCCGGCGAGGTTCGGGCGCGCGGCGCTTCGCTGGCATGGCCGCTACTGCCGGGAGCTCCGGGAGGTGGACCTGGACGAGGGGGTGGCGGTCCTCGCCGCGCTCGGCCGGTGGGCCGCGGCCTAGGACGAGCGGCGCGCGCGCAAGGCTGGGCGCCTCAGCCAGATAGCAGAACCTCACCGGAATCCCGCTATCCATGCGCTTTGCGCGGAACCGGGCGGCACCGGCGTGAACGCCTGAACGGCTTCCCAAGCCAAGGGTCGCGGGTTCGATCCCCGTCGTCCGCTCAAAGAAACCCCCGCAAACGCGAGGGTTTCTGTTCTCAGGACGGAAACACTGCCAGCGGCTTTGCCAGCGGGCGCCCCCAAATCTCCGCGCCGAAGGTACCGTCGCCACGTTCTCGCCGTTAGGCTCTGTGCCACGTCCGCCGAAATGGAGAGGAGGCCCGGTATCGGGATCTGCCCGTACTGCAAAGCCGCTATCTCCGCCACGAGCCGGCCCAGTTCGACCTGCTGCAAGGCGACACTCGCCAAAGCGAACGGCTGGATGCCGCCCCGGAAGCCGTGACTCGGCGCGCTCTGGCATACCCCAGCGGGCCGCGATTCGCCTGAGGAGGCTCGGAAGGACGATGGCGGCGCCCGGGGGCGATGAGCGGCAGGAGGTCGAGCTCTCGGCTTTACTCAGGCCGGCGCCCTTCTACGGCTCCGCTCCGCCCTCCTCGGAGGCGACCCGCTCGGCGACGTGGTCGAGCTCTTCGTCCGCCGGGAGGACGCCGAGACGTTCCTCGCCGACTGCGTCGCCGACGAGCCGGGCTGGGCGGACGTGCTCGAGGTTGTCGAGGTGGAGCTCGAGTCGTCGATGAACTAGCTCGACGGGTCCCCTACTTCCTGACAGAGGGCGTCGCGCTCGGTGCGACCAAGGAGCGCTGGGTCGAGGCGCTCGACGCGACCTCGCCGCGGCGAGCTCGTCAGCTACGCGGCCCTGCTCGTCCACCGCATGCTCGAGCGCGAGCTCATGGGAACCTAAACCGTCGGTTCCGCTTCCCACTCGAGCGCATGGTCGCAGTTTGCGCTCGAGGGCCAAGCGTGCTCGGAAGGCGAGCGGCGCCGAGGATGGAGGCCGGGCACGGTGCGCGCCGCGCGGAACGGCTCAACCAAGCGGTCGGGGCGTCCGCCAAGCGCGCTACAGTGGGGCGGATGAGCGCTTCCGGTCGACGACTTCGCGCGCCGTGCCGCGGTGCTCGGGGAGCGGCTGAACGGCGACGCCCCGACGAGCTGGCGGCCGGATAAGCCGGAGCTCGAGCACCCGCGCGTCCTCGTCGGCGTCCTCCTGCGTCAGGAGTCGAGCGGCTCGGTTGGCTACGACGGCCGCTCGACGACGATCGCGGTCATCCGGACGCCGGAGCAAGGGGACTGGGCCGTCTGGCTTTGACAAGCGTTTTGCGGGAGGAGTTCGAGAGGCTGAACCCACAGGCCGGCGAGCTCGTCGCGATCCGCTACGAGGGTCGGGTCGCGGTGAGGGCCAGCCACCCAGCCTACGAGAAGCACCGCGTGATCGTCGACCGCGACGGCGCCGGCCCGCTCGACTGGGGAGCGCCCGCTGGCGAGCCCACGCCGGCGGCGGAGCAGCCCCGCCCCGCGCTGCGCTGCGAGGAGTGTGGTTACGCCGAGCCGGAACACGCAGCAGGCTGTCCGCAGGAGCTTCCCTTCTAGTGCTGGACGACGAGCTGCGGGCGCGGCTCGACTCGCTCGACGTGCGGCCTACCATCGAGTACGTGGCGAGCCGCCTTAGCCTGACCGGCGACCACAGCAGCGTCACCTTCGAGCTCGAGCTCGGCAACCTGCGCCGCAGCGCGATTGACCTCGCCCGCATCGGGAACACGGAGCTCGAGCGGCTCGCGGCCGTCCCGGTACCCGCGCCACGGCGCCTGCTCGCCGAATACGACCCGCGCGAGGAGACGCGGTAGGCCGCCGCCGGCGGGTGACGCGGTAGGTCCTCGAGGCCAGCCCTATCATCGCGGCGCGGCGCCCCGCCCGACCCATACCCCCTTTGATCCGGCGGGCGCGCATCGGCCGTTCCGCACGGGCCCGTCCGGGGTTGCGGCGCCCCACGTCTCGACGCCGTAAGATCACGGCATCATCAGCGAAGCGGCCCTGCCCGCTCCTGGCTGGTAAGACGAAGTGGCCGCGACAGTAGCGTTCTTCAACAACAAGGGTGGCGTCGGTAAGACGACGCTGGCCTGCAACTTCGCCGCGTTTGCGGCCCACGCGCGTCCTCTCGATCAGCGGCCAGATCACGCAGAGCCCGGACGGACGGCTCGTCGGCGCCGACGACGCGGAGCAGCAGGCGTCGACGTTGCGCAGGCACTGCCGCGCGATGGTCAGCGTGTGCTGATCATCGATCTTGACCCGCAGTGCAACAGCACACAGCTAGTGCTGACCGAGGACCAGTGGGCGGGCATCTACGAGGATGTCGAGAAGTCAGACGCCCAAACGATCTTGGCTGCGCTCCAGCCGATCCGGAGTGGCGATTCCGGTGTGGACACCAAGAATCTCCCGATCGTCCGCAGCTTTCGATTCCACATCGACGTTCTCCCAGGCCACCCGACGTTGTCGATCTTCGAAGACATCCTTGGGGCATCGTGGTCGGAGTTCGGTGGTGGCCAGGCCGGCGGTGCCCGTCGGACGGGATGGCTCCGCGCACTTCGGCAGCACCTTGACCGAGAGTACGAGTTCATCATCGTCGATGCAAGCCCGAGCCTCGGAGCTATCAACCGGAGTGCTCTTATCGGTTCCGACCACTTCGTCACGCCGATGGCGGCAGACCTTTTCAGCCTTTATGCATTGGACAACATTTCGGCCTGGGCGCATCGCTGGCTAGAGGGATATGCCCGTAGTCGCGCGGCTTCGGAGCGCGAGCTTGGGGCGACCGGGCATGCGGATCTACTGCCTGAGCAACTACCCATCCAAACTGGTTTCGTCGGCTATACCGTCCAGCAATACGTCAGTCGTTCGAGCCGCGGTGAACTGCGAAAGGTTCTCGCCTACGATCAACACCGCGACCAGATCCCAGCTCATGCTGCGCCTCTCGTTGAGCTCTCGTCGTACGACGCGGACGAACTTGAGCTTGGAACCGTGCCCAACATGTTCTCGATGATTCCACTCGCACAGTCAGTGCACGCACCAATCATGTCGCTAACGCCCGACGATGGCCTTCGCGGCGCCCAGGTGAATCAGCAGCGGCGGTACGCCGAGCAGCTTGTGGACATCTTCGAGCGGATTGAGGCACGCCTCCGGAACGGTCCGAAATAGGCCGGCAGCATGCCGCCGGTCGACTGGCCAGAACACCTTGTAGGGCGCATCGCGGCCGACCAGTGGGTTCTATTCATCGGTAGCGGCGTATCGGCGTCGTGCCGGAATGCTGCCGGGGCCTCGCCGCCTACTTGGCCCGGCCTCCTCACTAGGCTCTGCGACCTCATCGCCGATCCGAACTCGGAGGCGATTGGCGAAGGCTTGATTCAAAAGCGTGACCTACTGTCCGCCGCTGACCATATTCGCTTCTCGCTAGACGAGGAGGGCAACCTCAACTCGTACCTCACTACACTTAGACAGGCCGTCGAAGGTCCTGCTGGAGATCCGTACCAGCCTTCAGAGTTGTATGACCAGCTCCTTGCCCTTGAGCCACGCGTGGTGTTCACCACGAACTACGACAAGCTGTTTGAGACAGCCTCGCGCAACGGCTATTCGACGCACCGCTTCGATTCGGCGACCCTCGGCGGGGACCTACGGCGCGGCGACCCGGTTCTCGTCAAGCTGCATGGATCTACGGATTCCATCGCCGAGGTCATATTGACCCGGCCCGATTTCGCCCGCGTGATGCTTCAGGGGCGGCACGTCTTTGACATCCTGCACGCTCTGAGTCTCACGTCGACCGTCCTCTTCGTCGGTTACTCGCTCGACGATCCGGACATTCAGTTGGTCTTGCAGGCGGTAGGAAGAGGGGGCCTCGATCCCGAGGCTCATTTCATGCTCTCTGACGACCCAGCCACACCGTCACGCATACCTGTGTTCCGGACGAGCTTCGGCATAACAGTGCTGGCCTATGAGGCTGGCCGTCATGACCTGGTTCTAGCCAGCCTGTCCGATCTCAACGCTCGAGTCCTTGGCGCTCGAGAAGCCGCAGCTCCGACTGCCTGAACCAAGTACGAACCCTTCGCCCCAGCGCACCGAGCTGAGCGGTCGCGACATCGTGTGGGCCTGGTGTCCTACAAGATCAAGATCAAGCCTCGGCCTTCGGCCGGCCCGGTGCGTTGGGTCCCGAGGCGTCCCAGGCCGTCTCCCTGGACTTGGTTGATAGCACTGACTGGGCGATGCACGCCCTGGCCTAGCTCGGAAGCTTGACGACTGGACGGCCGTTCGAGTGCATGTCGACGGGAGGCGCCGGCGCCCCGGCCGCATGACGCGGCGCCGGGCCCCGCCGGCGCTAGCCGCTTGCGGCGACGAGCTCGCGGAACTGGTCGAGGATCTTCAGTCGGTTGGCGACCTCGAGCTGGAGCGCGATGACATCCGCACCCTCACGTAGGTCGCTCCGGAATAGTACGAGCCCAGCACCAACTCGCGGCCCTTGCTTCGGCGCGACGACACGACGCGTCGAGCGCGGTGGCGACACTCGTGCTGATCTTCGTCGAGTAGATTCCGGCGAGGACGCTGTAGGCTCGCTCTTTCTAGATCAGGGTGAGGAGAGGGAGACGGCAGAGACGCGCAAGCGACAAGTGGAAGCCGTTG
>Ga0247727_10011992_pt1 | contig 14973 bp, 19 predicted proteins | sample WisWelCaveWW1625_FD_202498 | JGI IMG/M metagenome (GOLD analysis project Ga0247727, IMG submission 202498) | Biofilm microbial communities from Wishing Well Cave, Virginia, United States - WW16-25 | ecosystem: Environmental > Aquatic > Deep subsurface > Groundwater > Cave microbial mat | place... | reverse complement strand
TGTTGGGTGGCGACGAATTGGGGAGAAGTCAGGGTGGCAACAACAACGCCTACAGCCAGGACAACGAGACGTCTTGGTACCAGTGGGAAGAGGCCGACCTTGAGTTCGTCGAGTTGGTAGGTGAGCTAGCCGCCCTCCGACGCAATCACAGGGTTCTGACCCGCTCTTCGTTCCTCTCGGGACAACCGCCACCCGGATCGGGTGTGGAGGATGCGTTCTGGTTCGCACCCACCGGCAAGGACATGCATCCCCTCGACTGGAGGGCCGACTTCGCCCGAACCCTCGGTCTTTATCTCAACGGCGCGGTGTGTGAACCAATCGCCCAGTCACTGCTGATCCTTTTCAACGGTTTCGATCAACCTGTCGAATTCGTGATTCCCGACACCCCCAGAACAGCATGGAGCGTTGAACTCGACACTGCGGGTTTGCTCGATTCGCCAACAATGGTGGCCGGCAAAGGCTCGGTCACAGTTGCTGCCTTTTCGGTGGTTGTTTTGGCACCGGTAGCAAGCTGACCCGAATGTCGCATGGGACGCCGGCAAACCCAACTGGGACCTACTAGCCACCATCACACCCCGGTGAAATCCGATGTGCCCGATATCGATATGTCGTGCTGCGTCATCGCTCGTTGCTCGCGTACTCGGGGCGAGATGCTTCGGCAAAATCACAAACAGTTCTCCGGCGGACTTTCGCAAGCCAACGATCCAAGCGGACTCCTCGCCGACCGACAACGTCATGGTGTAAGATGCAATCCGCCACAGGAAGGAGAATCAGATGTCTCGCCGCCTCCCCACCAGGTCGAAGCGAGTCTTTCTCGGAGGCATTGCGTGCTTCCTCGCGATCGCATTGCTTCCTAACGTCGCCACAGCCGACGGTGAGCCCGCGGCCGGCGAGCCGCAACCCGGAGCATACCCTGTATCGGGCTTCTTACTGACTCCAGCGGGGGGTGCTAATCCCTACCTTTGCAAAGGCCGCACCGACAAGCCTCATATGTCTTCACATTCCCCAGGCTACGTAAATGTAGAAGGCGCTACATATAACTGTGACTCGACGCAGCCTCTCCTCGGTGTCCGGGTCTACCTTTATCGACGACGCGGGGTTTTTCCTATTTATTGGTGGGAGCTCGTTGCTACCAGTACCTCGCCTACATGCATTAATTGTCGGAGTCGGACTAGAAATGCGGCTTGGCAATGCCCACCCGGTACGAGTCAGGTGTTTTATGCGAAAACTGATTCGTGGATGACGGGCCGAGACAGCGTATCTTACTCTAGGTGGACTGAGTACCCTGCGGTGACCATCGCTTGTTGAACCCTAATCCCGATGGCAAACGAGTTGAGCACCGGGTGATTCAATGCCATCGCGCGACGGTCGCGAGATTTACGATTAGGTTGCCCCAAGTTTTACATGTCTGACGAATTCGGCGTGTGTCCAGATCGAACGGAAGGCCCCGGATCATGGATAGCTGAGGTTTTGCACCCCTTCGCTACAGACGTCGGCTCACTGATACCACCGATCTATAGTCATTACGCTCGCCTATTTCACCCCGCGAGTCGTTTCGTGGACGATCGGCAGATCGCTGTAACGTGGAAGGAGGTCGCCGCTATTACTGGATCCTCGGTTCACCCTGAGATGCAGTGGAGCAATATCTCGGGTCAGGGCTTCCCTCCACGACACTCGGCTCCAGGGTTGTGGGACGATGAGCCCGAACGGGGAAGACTTCCAAAGCAGTGGGCACCAAGGCTGGCCGAGTTGTTGAAGGTCCACACATCCTCCCTGACCCGTGTCTGGTTCGGGATCTGGGATGGTTGGGGCGACGGGCAGCTGCTCACTTCGGCAATCAGAATGAAACTCAGTCAACAAGGGAGTATGCGAGAAGGGCATCGTCAAGAGCGCGCGCCAATTGATGAACTTGATCTCCCTTATCGGCGCTACCTTCTCATTCAGAGCGCCATTGAGGACATCACAATGTCACTAAGTGACGACGCCTACTGGCTTACCGCGAGCATGTGGTGGCCCGAGGATCGCTCCTGGTTTGTACATACCGAGGTCGACTTGGCGTCCACATACGTGGGCGGCACCAAGGCTTGTCTGCTCGATGTACTCGGCGAAACATCGATCGAGTCCCTACCAACCACGGAATACCACCGAATCAGTTGGGACAGCGACCAAGCAAATTCCCGGCCGTAGCTTAAGCGTGGATGGGCCGCTCGACCGATGGCAGCCCTCATCGTCAGGGGACTCCCAAAGTTGCCGCGGTTACAGCAGCGCCGGTGGCATGGTCCTTGACCTCAACCTGTCATTTCTCAGCTGTCCTTCACCCTCACTTCCCCATCCAACCGCGTAAGAGCCGCATCTACGAGCGGCGCCGGCAATGGCTGCAGAAAGTCGCCCTGCCAAGACGAGTCTCGACCTTGCCTCTCAGTTGAGGCCAAAGCCACGAGCGGATCATTGTCGTTTGGCCGCCAGGATTCACCGCTCGTTTCGATCCGGACCTTCGAATGGATGATCAGCGGTTGACGGCGAGCACCAGTTCGGCGAGGCGTTCCGGCTGTTCGCGGAAGGGCCCGTGATCGGTGTCGATCTCAACGACGTCAGCGCCGACCGACGCGGCCATCGCCCGCTGGGCGGGTGGCGGCACCAGCGTGTCGCCGGTGGTCAGCACGTAGGTGAGGCGGCCGCCGGTCCGTAGCTGGCCGCGCCATCGCTCGCGGAGTACGGCGATCCCTTGCGAGCGTTGCGTCCGTTGGAGGTATGAACGGGCCGCTTCCTGCTCGGACGGATCCACCCCGGCGACGTAGGCGTCGATGTTCAGGGCACACAGACCTGGGCCGGCGCTGACGATCAGCCCGCCGAAGGCGGCGAGCCCGGCCTCCTCGTCTCCGTCGTCGAAGGGGTCCCTGCCGATGAAGAGATCGAGCACCGACACGCCTGGGCGCGGGATCCAGGCCGCGACGTACACCACCGGCAGGTCGGGGTGCTCCACGGCGATCGTCGAGGCGGTGAAACCTCCGAACGAGTAGCCGACCAGCACGACGTCGGAGGGGTCGTCGGAGAGCACTGCACGCACCGCGTCCGCGTACCGCTCCAGGGTCGCGTCCGCCTCCTCACACGGCAGATCGACGGCGATCGCACCGTGGCCGGCTGACCTCAGCCGCTCGACCAGTGGATCCATCGTGGCGGGGGTGTCCCAGGCTCCGGGAACTATCACGAAAGCCGCCATGATGGGATCCTCCCCGCGGCTGAGGCGCTCACGTTACTCGGGTGCGCGACGCGAGTTGACCCCCCAAATCCAGGGTCTTCGTTCGTGGCGCGGGCGGGATTTGAACCAGCGACCTTCGCGCATCAGCCCGATCAATGGAATGTTGGCGGCTATGGCCCGAGCATGAACCGCGCCCTTTCAATGCGCAGCATCTCGTACGGCGACATGCACTTGATCCCCAGGTCGATACAAGCGTTGGGAATTTTGATCTTCCTTGTCGAGTGGGTGACGACTTCGTGGGTCACTACCACATGCTGATAGGCATGGGCGTGGGCGACGAGGTAATAGTCGGCGACCTGCAGGAACGTTGCAATCGCTGCGGGCTCGTAGCCTGCTCCGTTAGCCCAGCTACTCACGACCTGAAGGCTTGGAACCATGGCGGAGTCAGGTTTCAGAAAGAGCCTGTCTGAGCGTTGCCTGGCCCATTCAGCCAACTCGTCCGCTCCACTGAGCAGCTCATCGCCGACCCGCTCGATGCTGAAAACGCGATCGACTCCGTTGGTTCGATCGATCCATTCCTAAAATGCCGGGCAGAAATCAAAGCCGTAATGAAGGTTCTTCGCCTGGATGAAGACGTTCGCGTCAAGGAGATACGCCATCAGATGACGCCGAGGTGATGGCCAAGCTCGTGGAATGTCGAAAGCTTCTTGAAACCGAGCATCTGAAAGGCGTCGCTATACAGCGTCTGCCCCTCAAGTGTGCTGGCGATGACGCGCTGGGCGAAACGCTTGCTAACCCGTACTGGCTGGGTGTGGTAGAAGTTGCCGCCCTCACCGGTGCGCTCCTCGACCATGGCGAGCACCCGAGCGAGCTCAGCCTCGTATGCAGTTCGATACTCCTTCCAGGCGAAGTAGTCGGCTTCATACACCCGCCGCAGCACGACAAGGGTGCTAACTCTGAAGACGCTCGCCAGGCGATCCAGCTCGTCCGTAAGGTCGCCCTCCTCACTGAACCGTCTGTGGAGATCCTCGAGCGGAACGAGAAGCTCGGCGGTCACATGGTTGCACCATTGCTCCGTGGCGTTTGTGGCTGCCAGGCTGAGATCGACATCGTCCAACCCGGATTCGCCGAGCCAAATGTGTGCCAACTCGTGGGCCAGCGTGAATATCTGCGCGGCTTTGGTATCGGTCCCGTTTACGAAGATGACAGGTGCCAGCGAGTCGACCAGAGCGAACCCCCTGAACTCCTTCGAGTCGAGCTTCCGGTGTGTATTGCTGCCGACAACGCCACTCACCATCACGAAAACCCCGGCCTCCTCGGCTTCCTCCGCCAGTCGCCGAAACGCCTCGGCCCAGCTCGAACCTCGCTGCTCGAGACCGAAGTGCAGGATCTCGCGTATCGCCGCGGCTGCTGCCTTGGTGGGTGTCTCCAGAGTGAACGAGCCAACAAATGGCACCGGGTCGAGGCGATTGACCTGGGCGTAGTCGCGGAGCCACTCCTGGCGCTGCTGGCACTGGTACAAGGTGTCGAGCAAGTCGGGACTCGGTCGGTTGATGGCGGCTCCACCCATGGTGCGAAAGTCCGGGATCGGGACGGTCTCCACAGGCGGTTCTGGGAGGAAGAAGAATCCGACAGGGGTATGGGTCGAGCGAGCGAACCTCTCCAACTGCTTCAGAGTGGGAGAGGCCTCACCAATTTCCCAAGCCTCGAGCTTCGGGAAGCGCCGAACGAGCTCGTCGTGATCGATGCCGGAGCGTTCGCGCGCCCACACGATCATCTCGGTCGGGATATCCACACCTACAGCCACGAGTCCCATTCTTATCGGCCGACTGCGCCAACGGAGCCTTCTGTTTGGGAGCCTCGAGGTGTCGGCTGACGACTATCGCTGCCTTCTCCCGGCCGATCGGCCTCCCCGATGTTTGACACCGGTTTGACACGACTCCCAAGAAGGCCCACAAGCCCAGCCCATCTAAAACCGAAAACCCCCGTCGCAACGGAGGTTTTCGTTCGTAGCGGGGGCGGGATTTGAACCCGCGACCTTCGGGTTATGAGCCCGATTTGCCTGGAGCCGCTGACCTGGGGATACGCGCGAAACGCCTGGTCAGATATGGTTTTTGTCTCCCATCATTTCGCGTTCCTTCCCCTCCCATCGCACCCTCTCGCGCGATGGACGCGCGATGGAAGCCGGGTGATCCGCTCGAGACAGGGTGCCTCGGCCCCTCTTCCCAAACCTCACCCCCCTGACACCGACGGCGGTGTTCCCATTGAGAGTGGAGTTGGAGCTACCCGTCAAGCGTTCACCAGACGGATCCACTCTTAGGTTTGGAGCGTTTACACGTATGGCACACCCGGCGGGCCACCTCATCTACGCCTCAAAACAGAGTCGTTCGCCGTTGCCCCGTGACGTCCCTGAAGGGTTCCACCCTGCAGGGGGTTGAAATCGGGGCCGTTGTCGCCGATAATGAGGGTGCCGAGGGCTGTAGCCCGAGGAAGTAAACCCGGCTCCTCTCCGGACGGTGAGCGGCCGGGTTTTGCGCGTCTAGGAAACGTTCACCATCTCCACGGCGCTTACCAGATCGAGGTCTTCAACCCGTGTTCGCCATGAGCCGCCCCTCCCCCACGCCCAGGCGACAGCGTCCGGGACCCACAGCAGCGGCTCGCTGGCCGAGCGGTGGTGCGTGTATGACAATGGAGGTTCCGGGTCGGGGCCGAGAGCCCGGTAGATGACGGCGCGGTCTTGTTCGTCCTGGCCTTGGCGCGCCTCCAGTACGAGTCGGCTCACACCGGCCTGGCGCAGCTTGACGACCGCCGTGGCCACTATGGCGGCGCGAGCCGCGACCTGGTCCCGGTGGTTGGCGACGTATACGACGGACGTGGTCTCGAGGGTGGACATTTCCTTGAGGAGGGACCGTCGACGTTGGTCGCTCTCGGTAGCGAAGTGAATGCGACGCTGGCCCGGCGCCCGCATTGTCGTGAGAGCTCGACGAGCGGCATCCAAGTCTGCCGGTGAGATGGTCGCCGCACAAATGAGGTAATTGCGGCCTCGGGTCGACTCGTCGATGAAGGCGTGGCGACTCATCGGACCGGACTCACCGCTGCGCTGATCTGGCCACGTGGCCCGAATGGCGGCTGGAGCGTGTAGCGGTTCTCGTATGTGACGCCTTTGGGCGCCAACGGGGCCGTGATTCGCTTCTGCCCGACGATGAGGAGCTTTCTGCGCGTGAGGCCTTGGGCGCCACGCTGGAGGGTGTCGGCCGAGATGCCGTAGTAGTCGGGTCCACGCTCGACGGGCAGTGGGAAGTAGTCGAGATTGCTGAGTCCGATGATCAAGAAGGTGATTTCGGGGAGTTTGAGCGCCTCGAACCAGCGTGTCGATGGCTTGGGACCGTCGGTCCACAGCTCATGGGGCACGTTGACGAAGGAGGCCTTCGGTCGTGTGTACGGATCGCCGGATCCGTCCTCGCACAGCAGCGTGAACTCGGCCATCCGGTTCCGCCGGCTGCGGACCACCAGGTTGCGGTCAACGAGCCGGGTCCAGGCCTTGGACACGCGGCTTCGCGTCGCCGCCGAGTTTGGGTTGGGTAGGCCGAGCGCCCGAGCCCACACCGCCGAATGCAGGGATACGTCCCACGGGTGGTCGCTGGCCTTGGTCAGTGCGAGGAAGTAGAGCAGCAGTGCCGTCCGGTCGCCGGCGGTCACGAAGCTGGCTAGTGGCCCTGGGGCGGAGGCTCTGCCGTACTTCTGTTGAATGAAGGTCCGCCGCAGCGGAAATGCCTTGCGTGTGGCGCTGGCCGCGATAGCGTCCACGGTGTCGTGAGTGGTCGCTGGCTCGCTGTTCAGCTTTTTCGAGATCATCCTCACAACCTAACCGATCGTATCCGCCCCGGCGTTCGTGGGTAGACGGCTACTGGGGTAGTGAGTGCACGTGACAGCGGTAACACTAAGAGTACTGATAAGACCCGGGAGCAGCACCAGGACTAGCACCGAGTAGCACCATGGGTGTGGCCTGGTTCCCGCAGCGAACGAAGAGCCGGAGCACAGTGTCCGATCGTGCACGTTGGTGCAGAAATCCCTAGGAAGTTAGGTGGATCCCGAGGCCATGGCTCTCGACCCCAATCGCATCTTCAGTGCCATCTTTGCTTTTTCGCACCCCTTCAATTTCAGTGTCATCCACCCTGTCAGCCCGGGGGAGGGGAGCGCAGAGTGCAGGTTATGCCGGTTGTGGGTGCATGAGCCCTGTCGACACAACCGTCGTTATTGATGGTCGCCGAGGAGGGCCTACGCCAGCGTCGGGATCCGCGGGTCCTGATCGACCGTCACCTGCCGACGCTCGAGGATGAGAATCTGATGACGCGGATTCAACTGTCATCTGCAATGGCCCCGGCCCAGCGCTTGAGTCTCAGGGAAAGCGGCGGCACCTGTCGGCCATCGGCTGATCCAATTTCAGTTTGAATGGGAGCATGCGGGATTCAATCGATCAGTTTATGTGGGGGTATCAAGGCCACTTTCGCTCAGGCGCCGAGTTCTCGGTCGAGTTGTCAGTTGCAACCATGGTTACATGGATTACCTCCATTGGTGACCATGACGGATGAAACCTCGGTGACAGAAGTACAGGGTGTGTCCGGGGACGACGTCCGTGTCTGGGCGACGGTGGCGGCCAACAGCTTCGGAGGTCCGGCTGGTCAGATCGCGGTGATCCACGAAGAGATCGTGGAACGACGAGGCTGGGTCTCGGAATCGTCGTTTCTCCATGCTCTCAACTACTGCATGCTGTTGCCCGGTCCTGAGGCCCAACAGCTCGCCACCTACCTTGGATGGCTGAGACGGGGGATACCGGGGGGGCTCCTCGCCGGAGGCCTTTTCGTCCTTCCCGGGTTCGTATCGATCCTGTTGCTGAGCGTGCTCTATGTGGTGTGGGGAGACCTGTCGTGGGTTCAAGGCATGTTTCGGGGGATCGGGCCGGCGGTGGTGGCCATCGTCGCCCAAGCGGTGGTGAAGATCGGCCGCCGGACCATGAAGAACCGGGTGATGGTGGCGGTGGCGGTGGCGGCATTCGTGGCGATCTTCTTCTACCGGGTGCCGTTCCCGCTGATCGTGGGGGCCGCCGGGCTGATCGGTCTGGCCGGTACCCGATTACGCCCCGACGTGTTCTCGGTGATCGCCGCCGATGATCTCGACGGGTCGGCGATTGTAGGGCGGCCGCCATGGCGGAGAACGGTGGCGGTCGTCTTGGTGGGAGCGGCGTTGTGGCTGGGTCCGGTGGTGGCGCTGGTCGGGTTCACCGGTCGGGGGTCGGTGTGGTCGAACATTGCCGTGTTCTTCTCCCAGGCGGCGGTGGTCACCTTCGGTGGGGCCTATTCGGTGCTGGCGTTCATCGCCCAGCAGGCCGTGGATGTCTACGGGTGGCTCCAGCCGGGAGAGATGATCCACGGACTGGGACTGGCAGAGACCACCCCGGGTCCGTTGATCATGGTGGTCGAATTCGTCGGGTTCCTAGGCGCCTACCGCAACCCAGGCGGGTTGTCGCCGATGACGGCAGGCATCTTGGGGGCGGTCCTCACCACCTGGGTCACCTTCGTGCCGTCGTTTCTGTGGATCCTGGCCGGGGCGCCATATGTGGAGCGTCTCAAGAATCAAACGGTGCTAACCGGCGCCCTCTCCACGATCACCTCGGCGGTGGTCGGGGTGGTCCTCAACCTGGGAGTCTGGTTCGCTCTGTTCACCCTCTTCTCTAGCGTCGACACCACACGCATCGCCGGTGCGACCGTCTACCTACCCGACCCGGCCACCCTCGACTGGGCGGCGGTGGCGATCGCCGTTGCCGGCGCCGTAGCTCTCTTCCGCTATCACCGGCCCATCCTCCAAGTGGTGATCGGAGCAGCCCTCGTCGGACTGGTACTAACGGTGATCTAAACATGACCGTCCTATTCGTCAGTGTCCACGCGGCCGATGTGGACACGCCGATCGATTTGGTCAGCAAGGAGACCACCCGATGAAATGAGTTACCTTGCCCGCCACCGGATCTCCTGCTCCTGACTGATCCGCCGCTATATCGACCCCGACGCCGAGATCAGCCACATCGCCGCCGACCAGATCCGTTACCACCTCAACCGCACTCGAAGGCAAATCCTTCGACACCCACGAGGCCGACAACACCCACCGCGGCCCAAAATCCACCCTCGAAGTTCTCATCGACGAACACAGGGCAGGGGTGCAGCTGCTGCGATTCTGCTTCCCGCTGGTCGATGGTCGGGTCGCAATGCCGAAAGACATGACGTCGCTAACGGCCCACGCCTTTCGCTACCTTGCGGACAGCCAAGCCCGGTGGATGAAGTGGATGAGTTGACGGGATTCCGACCGCGGGCGCAAAGCTTGCTGGGACACTTCACAACGACGGCCTCGTGATCGTTCGGGGAGTGTTCGGTGGCGCCCAAAGTGGGACCGGCGAGTTCCGGCTCGAGGATCAAGGTCATATAAAGCAGCCTCGAGTGCGAGATGGAAACCACTACTACGAATGGTAGAGGGTGTTCGACGATCGGCTCACAAGCTCAACTGCACGAGCGCCAGCTGGATGTCGTACCATGCGGTGGGCCGAGCGTTTCGGACTGGAGGGGTCATGCCGATTACTCGCGTCGCTTCGTTCAACGTCGAGAACATGTTCGACCGGGCCAAGGCGATGAACCACTCCACCTGGGCGGAGGGAGCACCCGTTCTGGAGGCGCATGCACGGCTGAACTTGCTGATCCAACGCGATCATTACGACGACCAGACCAAGGAGGAGATGATTGAACTCCTTGGAAAGCTCAAGCTCCTCCGCTCCGACGAAAGTACATATGTCAGGCTGCGAAAGATCCGCGGCAGGTTCCTGACGCGCAAAAAGACCGGGGAGACGATCATCGCCGCCCAGGGTCGGGAGAGTTGGATCGGCTGGATTGAGCTGACCACCGAACATGTCACCGGGCTCGCCATGCAGCACACAGCCATGACCATCCGCGATGTCGACGCCGATGTGCTCGGGGTGGTCGAAGCCGAATCACGACCCTTATTAGAGATGTTCTCTGCGGCCATGCTGAAAGAGGTCGGGTGGACCCCGTATGAGCAGGTGTTGTTAGTCGACGGGAACGACGACCGCGGAATCGACGTGGGGCTCATGACACGCGGCGGACATACTGTCACCGACGTCCGCACCCACATCTATGACACCGACCGGTCCGGGGTCGTATTCTCCCGCGACTGCGCCGAGTACCACGTGCGGACTCCCGATGGTGAGCGGCTGATCGTGCTGGTCAACCATCTCAAGTCCAAAGGCTACGGCACTAAGGACGATCCGATCGGGGCCCAGCGTCGGTTCCGGCAGGCTGCTCGAATCGCACGGATCTACAACGGCCTCCTCGACGACGGTGCCAACCACATCGCAGTGGTCGGTGACCTCAACGACGACCCGGCCAGCGAGGCCCTTGCTCCCTTGCTCAAACAAACATCGCTGCGAGATGTCAGCGAACACCCAGACTTCGAGTGGGGTCCACGCAAAGGCACCTACAAGAGTGGCGGCGAGAAGGACAAGATCGACTACGTGCTCCTCTCCCCCGCCCTGTTCGCCAAATCAACCGGCGGTGGGGCCTTCCGCAAGGGCGTCTGGCGGGGCAACCGCACCAAGAACCCGTGGGAGATCTACGCGACGTTGACCGCCGAACAGCACGCCGCGTCCGACCACGCAGCCGTCTACGCCGACATTGACTGGACACGCTGACCAGCCAGGGTCGACCAGGTGAGATCCCGGAACCTGGACCTCGGCCTATCACCCGATCTGCCCGGAGTCGCTGAAATGGGGAACCGCGCGAAACGGCTGGTCAGAGCCGGTTCTCAGTATTCATCGTTTCGTCATTGTTCCCCTTCCATCGCACCCTATCGCGCGATGGACGTGTATCCCCCCGGCGACCTCGGGATCTATCCGGCTGGTGCATGCACGCGCTCAGAAAACTCACCCGCCAGCCGGCGAGGGTATCGCGCGACAGCCTCGGCCCCCTCCCCAAACCGCCTGAGACGAGTAGACGCGGCCAGGGCCACCTTTGCTTTTTCGCACCCCTCCAATTTCAGTGTCAGACACCCTGTCAGCCAATGACCGACGCCCTGTCAGGGGCTAAAGCGCAGATTGCAACTCGGTCGACCTCTTCCGTGTAAGGGAAGATCAATTGATTCTGTCCCCCTTGCGGTTGGGTCGGTTTCCCTAATGATCATTGACGATTCTGCCCCTCTGGCATTTCCTCGGACTACGACGAACGTCGGAGGATCGCACACCAAACGCGCACCACACGCGCCGCCGGTCGCCTTCACTTCTCGGCCCATTTGCCGATAACAACCGATGGCATAGAGGGGAACCGAACAGGCGGGGTGTCCGTCACACATTGCGCACCGCCGCAGCCAGCTACGGATCTCCGCAACGGTCGACGAATCCCTGCTTCTTCCCCTCCCGATCGAAGTCCGATAAAACGACCTTCAGTACAAGGAGATCGATTGGAAAGGTTCACCCCAGACGAGTTCGAAGCTGCCGAGGCCAGGGTCGACGCTCGGAATGCGGCCCTTGAGGAGGCGATCACGCTCGGCCTGTTGGAAGCGGGCCGGGTATTGACCCCGGAGGAGGAAGCGGGCATCCGACACTTTGTGGGTTTGGTCAGTTGCAGCGACGGCGGTGTTGCGCCGCTCGAACTCACCCGATATCTGGCGGCGGATCCGTTGCTGTCGAAGATGCTCGCCGTTCGGGAGCTCGAGGTGGTGGTCCGTGATTGGATTCCGATCGGCGACGGTCCGGCTGGGCGGGCGGGCTATGTCAGCCACCCTGTCAGCCCATTGACTGAGCACCTGGCTCGTCTAGCCAGCAGTTGCGAGCAACCATCGAACTAGGGCGAGATCAGTCGTCCGGCTAGGAAGGCTTGACCAGGGACAAGTGAGGCCTTGGTTTCCTCCACCTCGCCACGGTCAACGCCACGAAGACCAACGTGACCAATAGTTGGGCGGCACTGGCCCAAGCGGCAAAAGATTCTCCCCGCTGCCAAGAGAGGACACCATTGACCACCGCCGAGAAGCTGAGGAGGACTGCCCAGACCACGGTCCCGATCAGGTTTGCCCTGGTTGGAGGGGCGTCGCTTGGCTTCACGGCGTCGCTTTGGCAGGTAGCCAGCCTTCGCTCATTGATCATTCTCGGCCTAGCCCACTGCCTCTGATGGCCTTACTCCGCTTCACCTGCGAGCGATTCTTCGTGTTCATCAGCTAGAGCGTCCAAGCTTGTCACGTCAGCACCGAGGAACCCCAAGGCCCGTTTTGCAATGCTCAGCATGTTGATGTTGGCGAGCTGGAGGACCATGAGCCGCCTCCAATCGGGTGCACGTGCACCCAAATCTGGATCTTCACCCGTTCCGCGCTGTAGCAACCTGCCCACGGTGCCTGCGTGCACCACATCAGATTCGTGTCGGTAAGCCAGAACGGCGCTCTTGTTGATCTTGGAGAGAAGAGTAACCAAGTCATACCTGGCAGTCGTTGGAGCTCCGATGCTCGTAAGGCGTTTGACCGTCAAGACATCCTGAGCAACGATTGTTTTCATCTGTTCGGCTCGGGCGACAACGTCCGTCCCGGAACTGACGTCGAGAATGGCATTGCCCAACTTTCGCCGACTCTCAAGGTCTTCCCTGTCGGAGCGCAATGCCTGGATGTCGATCCAATCCACCGCGGAACACAAATACGCGCAGAATGCTCGCCTGTCGCCTGCCGACCATGGTGCATCAAGCGCGCTCCTCGCGAGGTCATCCGGATCGCCCAACTCGACAGGAAACTTGAGCCCTTCCGGTGCCTCGTAGTCGATTAGCCAGACGACCTGGCCGAGAATCTCGATCAGTCGCCGTCCGAGTGTCGCCGCCGATTCAGTGAGATCACCCGCCGGGGTCGTGCTTGTACTTGTGTGGATCATTAGGAGTCCGAGAGCCGCATGGGTTCGGCGAGCCAACCAAAGGTCCTCCAGCAAACGAACCCGACCTGGAGCAACGATCCTTGTCCCATCAAGATTCACCGCGGGCATAGTCAAGACTTCTGGAATGACCAACGCACCGATTGCCTCATCGATGTGGATGGCCAGGTCTAAAGCATGCGATAAAGACATCCGGATCCTCCGCTCGCAAGATTCAACCGCACCTGAGGACGACGTCGCAAAGCAGACTCGGTCTCTTCTACGAACCGCCTAGGCCGTATAGAGGCTGCCAGGACCACTGTTGCTTTTTCGCACCCCTCCAATCCAATGTCAGAAACCCTTTCAGCCCGATGACAAACACCCTGTCACCAGCTGATCTCCCGCATCCTGAGCCGAAGCCTTCACCCAGATGACCGGAACCGTGGCGCTGATTGTCGGCGGGAGGTGACAAGTCACCGCACGTGGCCATCCCCGTAACTGGCAGGTAGCGCAGAGTGTCCCACGAGGCTGCAGCCGGAGAGACTCGAGATGCAATTCGCGTCTTATTCGCGTCTGCTTCTAGGGCTGAGCGACGTAAGTTTGGTGAGGGTTCCTGGGCCGATGTGCTGATCTCGTCCGAGTTCCCGGCAGATGAGTCGGATGACGCCTCCGTGGGTGACGATGATGTGGCGGCCCCCATCCAGGTCGGAGAGGAAGGCGTGGACGCGGGCTTTCAGCTCTGTGACGGATTCGCCTCCGGGGGCGACGAACTGGTCGAAGTCGGTCAGCGTCTGGCGGTGGGTCGGTGTGAGCTGGTTCCAGGCCGCGCCTTCGAGTTCGCCGAAGTCGAGTTCACGCAGTCGGGTATCGGCTGTTGCTTGGAGGCCTGCGAGTTGTGCGGTCTCCTGGCACCGACGGAGGTCGGAGGTCCAGGCCTGGGCGGGTTGCACCTGGGCGAGTTCTTTGTGCAGTGCCGCTGCTTGGAGACGACCTCGGTCGGAGAGGACGGTGTCGGTCCATCCGGTGAGGCGGCTACTGGCGGTCCAGGCGGTTTCACCGTGGCGGACCAGCCAGATTTCGAGTCCGGGTCGGGCCCACCGCGGTTGGGGTGACGAGGCGGGATGTTGTGGATTCGGCACAGTTGACAGGATGGCAGGAACCCTGCTGTGCGGTTACAGTGACCCGGTCGGTTCAGAGACGAAGTCCGGTGAGATTCCGGCACTGTCCCGCAACGGTTATACCAGCCAGGTGGTCGGCCTGTTGGTGAGTCCGGTCGAGTTCTGACCCGCACGAACCATAGAAACCCTCGAGGCTTGGGGTTGGTTCGGCCGACGGGACTCCTGTCGATCGATCGACCGTCCTCGAACGACAGGAGGTACCAGTTGGGATCCCCACGCAACTTATCGATCATGCTGCTGGTGGTCGCCTCGGCGGTCGTCGGGTGTGGCGGAGCCGGTTCGACAACCACCGCCGACGACACTGCGACCACGACTACGGCTGCTGCTCCGAACATCACGACCTCTACCGCAGCCGCGACCACCACCACCGAGCCGGATAGTGGTTTCCCGGTCACGATCGAGACCGGTGGAGCCGTGGTCACGATCGGGTCCCGCCCGGAGCGGATCGTGTCGCTGTCTGCGACGGCGACCGAGATGTTGTTCGCCATCGGTGCTGGGGAACAGGTCGCGGCGGTGGACTCGTTCTCCTACTACCCGGCGGAGGCCCCGGTGACCGATCTGAGCGGGTTCGAGCCGAACGTCGAGGCGGTCGTCGGCTTTGGACCGGACCTGGTCGTCTTGTCGTTCGATCCCGGCGATGTCGTCGCCGGTTTGGAGGC
>Ga0247727_10011991_pt1 | contig 14973 bp, 17 predicted proteins | sample WisWelCaveWW1625_FD_202498 | JGI IMG/M metagenome (GOLD analysis project Ga0247727, IMG submission 202498) | Biofilm microbial communities from Wishing Well Cave, Virginia, United States - WW16-25 | ecosystem: Environmental > Aquatic > Deep subsurface > Groundwater > Cave microbial mat | place... | reverse complement strand
CCGGCGGATCGCCTCCGCGTCTTGGTGGAGGCAGATCTTGTAGGAGGCCTGCGCGAGGATCGCCGCGCCGGTCGCGCCGGCGAGGTCGGTGATCTGCTGCGAGAGGATGACGAGCGAGAGGCGCGTCTTGCGGGCGGTCCGTGAGACGTTCTCGATGAACCTCGCGGTCGCGGGACTCTTGAGGAGCGTCCACGCCTCGTCGACGATCAGGTACTTGTCGTCGGAGAGCCAGCGGCGCGCGGCGTCGGCGATGCGGTGCATGAGCGCCATGACAAGGACGCTCGTCACGGCGTCCTCGAGGGCGGCATCGGCGAGGTCGACGGCGACGAAGGGATTCGAGAAGTCGATCTCGTTGGGGCCGTCGAAGAACCGCGCGTAGGGACCGTCCTTCACGTAGTCGGAGAGGCAGACCGCCAGGTCCTTCGCAGCGGGGTGCTCCGCGGCCAGGATGGCGAGCGCCGCGTGGATGTCGGAGACGAAGACTTCCTTGGAAGGCTTCGCCCCGAACGCCTTGCGCACCGCCATCGAAAGCAGCCCCTGGTCCCGCACGGAGAGATCGCCCTTCCCGTGCGTGGCCATCTCGGTGAGCCAGTCGCGGAGAAAGGAGTTCGTCTCTTCGGGGCACGAACCGTCGGCGCCCGAGGCGCCGCACGGGTTGAGGCGCGGGGGGCGCTTCGCGTCGTAACTGACGTAGGCACCGCCCACCATCCCGGCGAGCTTCCTGTATGAGCCTCCGCGATCCAGCACCGTGACGCGGCCTCCGGTCCGGAGCGCCGAGAGGATTAGGTCGTTCGCGAAGACCGACTTCCCCGCGCCCGACTTGCCCGTGACGATGGCGTGCGGGACCTCCTTCGCATTGAAGAACGACAGAGTCACGGGCTCGCCCCGGCGGTTGAGAAGGATCTGCGTCGGCGTCGGCGTCCCGGCGAAGGCTCCGTAGAGAGGCACGAGATGGGCGAGGTTCATGGTGAGCGCCTTCCGGCCCCTGCGCATGGGCCGGTCGAGGTGCGGCCGGTAGCCGAGAGGCAGGCACTGAAGGAAGATCGTCCCCGCGAGGGCGTCCTCGATGATCGAGCGGAACCCGGCGGTCTGGAACGCCGCCTGGAGCGACCGGGCATGATTGGCGGCCTCCTCCTTCGACCAGGCGCGGGCGATGGCGTGGACGCGGACGGAGACGACGCGGGCGCCGGAGGCGAGTTCGCGTTCGATCGCTACGAGCTCGCCGAGTTGCGGCTGCATCGTGGGGCTCTGGTGCGCGTCCTTCGACTGGTCGGTGGCCATGCGGCGGTTTGCGCCGAAGGCACTCCGGATCTCCTCCTGGTCGCCCACATGGACGTTGAAGACGAGATCGAGCTCCGGCACGGTGTCGAGGAACGTCGCGCCGAGCGAGCGCATGAGCATGCCGGCGCGCGTGGCGCCCGGCAGATGCGTGACGCTCACGATCTTGTGGAACAGTTCGTCGAGGCCCACGACGCCCGAATCGAGATCAACGTCGAGAGGCGAGAGCGCCGCCTGCTCCGCGAGGCGTTCCCCGTCACGCGGCGACGGCATCGGCATCATGCGGGACCGCAGGGGGTTGAGCGCCTGGTGGAGTTCGGCGGCCATCCCCTCGCCGTCGAGGCGCTGGACGGAGATCCCGGCCTGCGCAAAGAGGCTCTCCAGCGTCTTCGCGAGGTCCACGATCTCGCGCCGCTCCTTGATGTAAGCGTCGGACAGCCGGCGCGTCGCAACGTCGTCCTGGCCGGCCGCGCTGCGGAGGGCTTCGAGTGGGCCGATCGACTCGCCCTGCCACCTGCCGGGCCGCACGATCGTGAAGAGCACTTGGAAGCGGCGCACCACGAAGTGCGAGACGGCGTTGGCGAGCGAGAGCCGATCCAAAGCCGAGACACGGCAGCAGCCGAGCTCCTTGAGCACAGGGTCGGTCGTCTTCTCGGCGGATTCCCACGCCTTCACCGCCCCGCGCAGGTCGCGGGAGCTTCGCAGGATGAACTGCGCGATCGTTCCGTCCGGGAGATTCGAAAGCACGGCGTCGATCCGCGCGGCCATCGCGCCGACATCCGCGTCGGTCCGCGCCTCCGTCTCGACCAATCCGAGGCGCCAGGCGATCCCGAGCGTGCCGGGCTGTCCATCGGCGTTGTCAGCGAGGAGGACGACGTCTCCCTCCGGATCAACCGAGTGGTGCGGGAGGTACCCCACGTACGACGGATGGTCGGCTTCGACGAAGTCGTTCGGGTGGGTCATGGGAGTCTCCTATCGATCGCGTTGTGGTGGTGCGGGGGCCGGAGCCTCCGCGGGAACGAGAATTGCACTCCAGGATTTGCCGCCGAACGCCGACGTCAGTTTCTCCCTCTCGGAAGTCGCGATCTCGTCGCCGCCGGGCGGTTCCCTGTCGATGGCTTCCTCGGTCCAGGAGGAGTCCCTGAGCTTGATGTAGACCCAGTGGGCGCCGATCTTGAAGTCGCGCTCGCGGTCGAGGTGCTCGGGAACGTAGACGGCGAAGACCTTCGGCGGGTAGATCACCGGCCGGATTTTCTCTGGAGAGCCGGGAGCGCCGGAGACTTCAACGCGAACCACGCTGCCGTCACCGCCGGCGATCTCCTCGTAGACTGCGCGGACGGGTCTGCCAGCCGGAACCGGCGAACCGAACGGCGCACAGCCGCCCGCGAGGACAAACAGGCTAGCGGTCCAGATCCAGGCCCGCATAGGGGCTCGCGCTCGACGCATTCTTCACCTCGCTCGTCAGGAGTCCTTCCAACGTCACGCCGTCGATCAGGCAAATCGTGAGCTTCTTCCCGTTGGCGACGTAGATCGCCGGGACGATGTTCTCGAGCCGCTTGGCGACGATCTTCTCGATCTCGCCGGCGGCCCGCGAAGCGCCGCGGGCGGCCGCGAACTTGCCGACATCGCCCGTGACGGCCTCGGTCACCCCGCCGAGCGGATTGAACTGCGTCGACGTCTCGCGCTGTGCGGCCGCATCCGCAGCGGCGGAGATGCCGCCCGCGACGGCGGCGACACCGGCCGCCTCCTGGAGGCGCCAGACATAACGGCCCGTCAGGCCCTGCACGCCGTCGTCGTCGGCGACGTAGCCGTTGACGTTCACCTCGACGGATCGGCCGTCCGCCTTCACGTAGGAGAGCTTGTCGAGCTGGATGACGACCCGCTGCGAGTTGGGGTCGCCCGTCGCCTTTCCGATGAGGAACGCCCCCTGGATCGGGATGCGCGAGCGGTTCGGACCGACGATCGCAAGATCGAGCCGGATCTGGACGGGCAGCACTCCCCCTTCCGTCGGGGCGTAGACGCCCGTGAGGAGCGTGCCTTCGGCGAAGCTGCCGGCCGGAATCCGCACGGTCGGCGCGCGTTCGGGCTTGGGATTCTCCGCGGAGAGCGTGAACTTCTGGAGGCGCGCAGGCAGCGGATCGGCTCCGGCAGCGGTCCCGCCTTCTGCGCCGCCCGGTGTGCCCGACGACGCGCCACCTGACGCGCGCTTCGTGAGCTCATCGACGATGGCGGCGAGGACCGAGTCGTACTTCTGGAGCTTCGCCCGCAGCCGCTCCACCTCGGCGTCCTTGTCCGCAAGGCGCTTCTCCGCCTGGTCGATCCTCGGACCGAAGCTCTCGACGAAGCCCGCGACCTTCCGCGAATCCTCGAGGCCCATGTCGAAGTCCCGCGACTCCGGCGAGGCGTGACCGGTCGCGCGACCCTTCCCGACGAGCCCGAAGCCGAAGTAGAGGACGGCGAGCACGACGCCGGACACGACGAGTGCCGCGAGGCGCGCGCGCTTCGAGCGGAAGAAGATCTTCACGGGTTCACCTCTTTGCACAAACGAGATAGAGCCGGGTCGCCTTCCCGGGCGAGACCTGGGTTTCCCGGGTGCCAATCAGCACGAGATCCTCGGCGTGGAAGCGGGAGAGGTCGATGCACGCAGCGTCCTTGTCCGATCGGTTGGCGACTTGCGCGACGAAGCCGCGGAAGAGGCCGGAGTCGTAGACCCAAAGGAGCGTCGCCCGAACGCGGTCGTCTTCGAAGAGCAGTTCGCCGGCCCCGCGACGCACAGTCGCGTCGGCCGGCACCGCCCCCAATCGCATCGACTTGATGAGTTCCAGAGCGCCGGAAGCGGCAGGCGCAGACGCCTTCGGTTCCGGCCGGTCGGGCGCGCGCTTCAGGACCAGATGCGAGTCGAACTCCGCCGCCGCGGGGAGGAGGTAGAGCCGCGCGTGGAGCCCATCGACGGTGAGGACGTCGAGATGCCCTTCGGCCTTCGAGAGGAGTTTGAGGAAGAGCTTCGAGGCGTCGTGCTCAACCGAGAGGTCCTTCGGGTCCCACGCGGATATCACGCTCTTGATCGCGCCGGGGAACGTGACGGCGGTCAGGACGTTCTTCGCGTTCGCGGCGACCGCCAGGCGGATCGTGACGGTCTCGCCGTCCTTGACGGTCACTTCGCGGCTGCCGCCGCTTTTGGCGTTCTCCTGCCCGCCACGCGCCATTTCGTGCGGCGCGGGACGGGTCCGCCCGTCCGACGTGGCGGAGGCACGGGCGAAGCCCGCGAGGAGGGCGACCAGCGCGATCTTGTTCATCATGGGGAGGTTCTCCATCACCGTCCGCGTCGTGCCCGGGCTTCCGAGACCGCGCGGGAAAGCACGGCGAGTTCGACCGGCAGGCCCTCATACACCGGGCCGTTCTCGACCACGATGGTCGGCGTGCGTCGGACCCAGGCGACGCTCTCCGCGTTGAAGTACCGGATCTCGACGTCGCCACCGAACTCGCGGTTGAGCGCGGGCTCGTATTGCTCCCTGAACTCGCGGCAGTACGGGCAGTGGTCGTTTTCGTAGACGAGGATCGCAAGACGGCCGGACGGCGCCGCAACGGTCGCCTCGCGCACCGCATGCCGGGCTTTCGCTTCGGAGTGCCCCGCGACGCGTTCCTCGGCGATGATCGCCGCGAAGACGAGCCCGGAGGCGGCGAGCACCGCCGGCACATAGACGCGGTCGACGAGCGCAAGCGGCGCTCCGTGGCGAAGCGCGAATCCTGCGTTGGCCAGTGCGGCCACGGCGGCGCCAATGCAGACGGGGCAGGCCTCGTGCTTGACGATCATCCAGACGACGAGGACCGTGTGGACGGCCGCCGCGACGAAGACTCCGATGTGAAAGAGCGCTTCGCGGTTCAGCATGGCGACGGTGAGGAGCACGGTGTAGGCGAGCGTGCCTGCGCCCGCGACGACCAGCGTTTCGCTCGTGCCCCGGCGGCACCCGCCGCAGCCGCCGATCGCCTCGACCCACAGCGCGAGGAGCGCCAGGACGAGCCCCGCGGCGGCGAGGGATCTCTGGGAGAACGGGATGGTGTTCATGGCGCGTCCCGGCTACTTGATGTTGAGCTTGCGGGTGATGGTGCCCGGGTCCTGCCCGCTCATCGAGACGAGGCCCCACAAGGCGAAGCCCGCGATGAGGACCATGAAGATCCCGACGACGAAGTGCCCCCAGCCCCCCTGCTTCTTGGCGTCGACGAGCGCCTGGATGATGACGTACCCGCCGACGATGAGGAAGCCGAGGAAGACCATGGCCAGGAGCAGGCCGCCGATCTTCTCGAGCTCGCCGAGCGCGCTCGACGTGTCGAAGCCCTTCCCGGATTGCGCGAACGCCACGCTCCCGAGGAGGAAGATCCCCGCGAGCGCCATGGCCACGACCAGCGTCAGTTTCATTGTCGTCTCCTGTATCCACCTCCTTATCAGGGTCTCGAAGCGAGAATCGGAACTCGGAAGGGCGTGAAAATGAAAAATGAGTGAGATTCTCGTCTCGGCCATACGCTGATCTAGTTTGAGCGGTCGACGCCGCGCGTGGCGTTAGCATCACCACGGTTAGGGCCCTGGGCATATGCCGAACTACTTCCTGAATACGTTCTGGCCGCGGAGCTGGAACAACTGGCCGTCTCCATACCCCGACCCTCCCTACTGCGACTCCAGCATCCGCCGCGAGCCTGACTTTGAACATCGCTACCCTTCGATCTCGTGCCTATGCCGGAAGGGCAAGTTCGCCCCGAGGCTGGCGAAGGAAGACGAGATCCTCTACATGACGGTTCTATGGACATTTCCGGGCGACGACCAGCCGGGGTGGCACGTAGTCGCATCGCTTCGCGTGATCGAGACGTTCATCTCTCACAAGGCGGCTGCGGTCTGGTATCGAGAGCGTCATTTGCAGCTCCCAAGCAACTGCATGGTCGTTGGAAACGGCCCGCTCCCCATTGCACGAAGTGGTGGAGGGCGACCGCTGGCGGAGTGGGAGGCGGAGTATGCCGAACGAGCAAGAGTCCACGGAACATTCGCTGTCTGCGAACCAACCCGGATGGATTTGGTGCGTCCGCCACAGATCTTGAGACAGGAACTGGTCGGGATCTTCGGCGGCATTCCCGGCACTCAAGCCGGGAAAAAGATCAGCAAACGTGAGTTTGACTCACTGTGCGCTCTCCTACCCGATCGAATCGTCTTGAAAGGGCCAGGATCCTCGTCGGCACCGACGCGCACTACGCGTCCGCGACGCGCGTGTCCGCCACGTCGTCGTGGGTGCTGACATTGGTCTAGCGCTTCGAGGATTCTCAACGCATCGTGATCCGCGCTTGCGGAACCTGCCATCCGCAGCGTTGTTCCCAGCCGTAGCCGCCGTCGCGCTTCTCGCACACACTTGATCGATTTTTCAGTTTCTTGCCATCCGCCGTTCCGATTTTGCCCTCGGCACCCTGATAAGGAGGTGGATGCAGGAGAAAGCGTGCTACCAGAAGCTCGACGAGCCAGTGCTCGTCTGGCTGGGCCTTGAGTTCCGCGAGGTCGCGGCGAGCATCGGCACCGGCGCCGCCGTCGCGATCCTCTCGGGCATCCTCGCCGGCCTCGGCTTCGCAGGCATCGTCGCCGGCGTGGGCGTCGGGCTCGGCCTGATCGCGCTCTTCCGGTCGCTCCGGTCGGGCGGCCCGGGATACGTCTTCGCGAGCCTCTACCGGCTCGGGGCGCTGGAGTGGCTTCCCTCCGCAATCCGGCCGATCCAACTTCTTCCACTCCAGCGGCGGACAACAGGACGTCTCCGCTGGAGCCCCGTGGTAGGAGACCCATCCAAGGAGGAGATCCGTGACCGCCGACGCTACTTCGGTCGTTGAGACGCCCGCCGTGAAGGAGATGCTCGTCGCTCAGGCGCGACGGAAAGTTCTCGCGCGGCTCGGTGGCTTGCTCCTAGGAGCGCTCGCCTTCGTGACGGTCCTCCAGGGCGCTCTGGTGGTCCTGGTGGTGCGCCGGCCCGTCGAGCACCTTCGCGTCGGCGAGTCTCGTCTCGTTCTTCCGCTCCAGATCGGAGGGGTCGATGCGCGTCGATAGCCCGTCGTTCCTGAATCGTCCGCGCCTCCTCCTCATCGGAGCGGCGGCGCTCCTCGCGTCGCAGCTCGTCGTCTCGGCCGCTCTCGCGTTCGTGGCACTTCGGCCCAGGCCGACGCTCGTCGTTCCCGGCGTGCGCGAATCCCAGGTCGTCCTTCCAGAAGAAGTCCCCGACAGCGCGGTGCGGACCTTCGGACTCCTCTACCTCCGGTACTTCGACGACTACACGCCCCCGACGATCGAGGAGCGCTCCAACTACGCGCTTCGATTCGTCTCCCCAGAACGCCTCGAAGCTGTGACTCATTCTCTCTCCGAACGGGCGAGCTACGTCGCCCGCGCGAAGGAGTCTTCCCATCTCGTCCTGCCGGTGCTGTCCGCCTGCGCAGTCGAGCGACTCGGCGCGGGGCTCTTTCGATTCACCATCGTTGCGGAGCGGCGCATCTTCATCGCCAGCGAGCTCAAGGACGCCTCCCGGGTCCGCTACACGATCGAGCTGCGGACGGGACTTCCCACCGAGGAAAACCCATACGGGCTCCTCGTCGTGGCCCAGTCGATCCGGCTTGAATCGCCCAAGGAGGCCGCCGATGAACGCCGCTAGGCTCGCGACGTCGTACGGCGTTCCCGGCGTGGCCGGAGCGTTCCTCGTGCTCGCGTGGAGCGGCGTCGCCGCCCAGGAGCGCACGAGTCCAGTCCGCGTCACGCGCGTAACCGACTGCGACGGCAAGCGTAGCGAGCGCGTCGATCTGGCCGCCCTGGAGCGGCAGAACTCCGTCGTCGCCGACCGCCTCAAGCGCGACTTCAAGGATCTCGGCAAGCAGAAGCAGGCAGCGGAGCACGGTGCGCGCGAGCGCGGTCATCACGCCGGACTCGTCGCGTGTTTCTCGCGCGGCCGACGCACCATCGAGCTTTCGAATCGCGCGCCCGAACCCCTGCGGGGGCGGACGCTCTACTTCGTGACCGTGCCGAAGGGCGGCGGCAAGCCCGTCATCCTCGACCAAGAGCTCCCCGAAACGGCGGAAATCCTCGTCCTCGAGGCGGACGCAATCGCCGACGTCGCGGCGCTCGCGAAGTCGACTGGCCGGCCGGCCACGCTGGTGACAGCCGAGGTCGCCCGGGCGCTCGGCGTGGAATGCCGCGACGCGAAGCTCACTGTGAGCGACGACGGGAAGTCGCTTTCGATCGAGGAGGGACGTCCATGAGTGCATTCGACCTCTTTGACGACCCGATGGATGTGTTCCTCCACGCCTGCCCCCACTGCGGGAGGGTGCGAAAGCCCGGCCGCGAGGACTGCCGCCGCTGCGGCGCTTCTGCGAAGTTCTGCCGCGGTCTCGAGGAGGCGGAGCCGCTCGTCTGGAACCTCGACGATCTTGAACGAGCGGCCACGATCTTGGATCGGCTGCTGGTCGAAATGCCGTGGAGCAGCTACGCGCTGGAGCTGCGCATTACCGTAGCGGTCGAACTGGGCGATGTGCGTTCCGCCCTGCGGCGCCTCCGCATGCTCTTTGATTGCGCCACCGTTGTGGAAGACGCCCTGTGGTCGCGCGCTCGCGTTCTCGCCTATCTGGGCGACCATGAGGCCGCCCTGTCGGATCTGGGGATAGTCCGTCGTCGCTACCCGAAGGACGACTTCGTCCTCATGCAACTCGCCCGAGTGCGCAAGCTCCTCGACGACGAAGGGGAGTGCGCGGCATGAAGACCTCCGCATTCCTGCTCGCGGCGCTGCTCTCCGCGATGGCCGCGCAGGCCCAGGATCGTCCCGTCGACTACGCGTCGACCGAGTCGATTGCGGCGTTGACGCTCAAGGTCGATGTCTCCTGCATCCTCCGCACCTGGCGGATCGTCGGGGTCATGACCTGTCCGTCGCCGGCAGGGGGAGTCACGACATGTCTCATCGTCGAGAACGCCTACCCCGTGGGGGTTCTTGAAGTCGTCCGCAAGCCGCTCACGAGCCATCTCGTCGAGGCGGCAGCCATTACCAAGGGACTTGGATCAGTTCCCCTCTACGGCACGACCTCCAGCCACACGCCCAACTCCGCGGACGGCACCGGACTCCAGTTCGCTGAGGGCCACGTCTTCGAATTCGTGCCGCAACTCGTCTTCGACTCCGGGCTTCCGCTGGCGAAGCCGCGTGGGCGGCAGTTCGCCGTCTCGTATCTCTCCGAACTCGACGGGTACTTCTGGCGGACGGGGATCGCCGAGATGCTCCTCGACCCTGTCGCCGCCGCGAAGAAGGCGCTGCTCCCGTCCTGCAGTTCCGTGCCCAGGCTTGGCGACTGCGCATGGACGTGGGGCAGCTACTTCCCCCGCATCGGATTCACGGTCGATCCGAGCGAGGTGATGGCGGCGCATCTTCAGGCGCTTCGCGCGGGACGCGTCGCCTCCGGACCGCCGGGGCGGGTGGTCGTCGGCGTGTATCCGTTTGAGCCGCGGACGGGGCACTACCTGCAGATGGTGCGTCCGTCGCCGCGCGCGTGCGTGCCCATCGGGTGGCCGGTGCGGCGCCTGGTGGAGGCGGGCGCGCTCTCCCGCGAAGGCGCCTACCTGTGGATTCACTTCGGAGTCTTCCGCGAGTGCAAGGGATGCATGCCGGTCACCCTGACGGAACCGAGGGTGCCTGCGGGCCCCTGATGGAGGAGGAACGATGGCCACGTTCGGATACGTCGTCGATCAGGGCAGGGTCCACCTCTTCACGATCGCGCGCGGTGGTGTGGAACTCGGGCGCGTCCGTCGTGCGTTCCTCGCGCGGGCCGGCGAGGTGATCGAGTGCAGGTCTCTTGCCGACGGCAGGGAACGGCCGATGGCCGAACTCCTCGTCGGAGAGATCGAGGGCGCGATCGTGGAAGGAAACGGACTCGACGACTGGCGCTCGGGAGAGGTGGATCTCGTGGCGGGGGACTGCGCGCGATGCGGCGAGGTTACCTTCGCCGTCTGCCTGGAGAACTCGGACGACAGCGTCCGCTTCAATGAACTCCGCCGCCAGGACGAGCTGCTCTACGACCTCTTCGACGGCGTCATCTCCGAAGTCGGTTCCGGCCTTTGGATGGTTCACTGCCTTTTCTGCAAGCACCGCAGACGGTCGGGCCGGAGGTCGGCATGACTCCCTGGCACAATCTCTGGCGCTGGCTCGGCGGCGATGCGGCTGCCGCATCCTCGATCGCGGAACCGACGATCCACGACGTCGGCCTCGTCGCGGTCCTCGCCGAGAAGCGGCACGCGACGCGCCTTGCCCGCTCAGCCGCCTTCCTCCCCGAGGTCGACGAGGGGATCGTCCGCGCCGTGGCGCGCGCGTTCCTTGGGTACGTCGTGGACCTGCCCGCGAGCCAGAATCACCACCACGCCGAGCCGTTCGGACTCTTCGCCCATTCCCTCGACGTGGCGGAGATCGCGCTTCGCGCGGCCCAGAGCGAACAGTTCGTGGCGACGACCGACGCCTACCCCGAGGAGCAGGAGTACCGCCTCTGGCGCCTGCGCTTCGCCGTGTGGTTCTTCGCGCTCCACCATGACGCGGGAAAAGTCGCGAGCGTCCTCATTCACGGTCCAGCGCACTCACTCTGGAACCCCTACGAGGAGCCGCTCGAAGCGTTCTACGCCCGGCACGACCGGGAGAAGTGCGCGATGACGTGGCGCGTCGAGCGACGCATGAACGACCACGCCTGCCACACCGCCCATGTCACAGGCAGGCTCCTGACGCCGGACGTCGCCCGCCTTCTTGGGAGCCGGATTTCCACCGAAGTCCTGGAGGACGGCACGCTCGCGGCGAAGGCCGTGCACGCGCTCATCACCGAGGCGGACCACCGCTCGACGCGCGAAGCGCTGGCGAGAAAAGCGAAGGCTCTCGAAGAAGCGCGCGTGGAGGCGCTGCCAGCGGTCCTCCCGACGGCGAAGGCCGACTTCGTCGGCGAACTGGCCAGAATCCTCGTCCGCGGAATCGCGGAGGGAGTCTTCCGGATGAACGCCCTCGACGCCGATCTCTGGGTGGGCGAGAAGCACCTGGCGCTCCGCTACCCGCAGGGTCTACAGAAGCTAGTCTTCCTGGTGCGCGACCTTCTCGGACGCGAGTGCTCGGAAGCGAGGGCGCTGCCGGCGATGGAGGATGGCGCGCGCGCCCTGGCGAACGCGCTCCACGGCCGCCGGCGTCTCGCCTACGACGTCGAGACCGACGGCTGGAAGATGATCGCGAAGATCACTTTCGGCGACCGTTTCGAAGTTGCCGAAGCGGTCCTGCTCCAGCGCTCGTTCATCGAGCCCGCACTGGCGATGCTCGGCGGACTGCAACTCTTCGACGGCGCCATCGCGTTCGCACGCGCTGCCGACGGGAAGGCGCTCCCCATCCTGGACTTCCGCCGCGACGCCAGTCTCCCCGCGCCAGTCGCTTCGGTCCCGGCTGTCGCTGTTCCAGCCGTGGCCGCGCGGACTCTGCCGCCCCTTCCGCCGCCGCAAACCGCGCCATCGCCCGCGCCGCCGGCGGTTTCAGCGCCGGTGCCGCTGGCGCAGGTCGGCTCGCCCGTCCCGGCGGTGCGGAAGTTCATCGCCGCCGAGCAGCTGCTCGACGACCTTCGGGACGCGATCCTGTCGGGCGCGATTCCGGCCAATCAGTTCGGCGGACAGGCGTACGTCCTCGAGGACGTCACCTACCTCGTCTCGCCGCGGTGCTTCCTGCGCCTGGTCGAGAAGGGCCTCTACCAGCGCGATCCGCAGCGGGAGGTGAACGCCTACCTCGACGCCCTCGCGAAGCTGCCGTGCGTCCGCAAGGGAGCGGTGGGAAGGCTTCTCTCGTCGATCCAGCTTCGCCATGGCGCCCGGCCGATGTGGGTCGTCGTCTTCGACACGAACGGACTCTTCCGGGACGCGAAGCTCCTCGCCAGGGTCGGCTACTGGACGGGCTCCGCCATCAAGGAGATCACCGAGGACGAGCATCACCGCTTGGTCGCGGCGATCAAGGTGGAGGCGCAGCGGAAGTCGGCGCCGCCGGCCGCTTTGCCGGCGAACTCGAAGCCGGAGGGAACCGATGCCGTACAGGGCTGAGCAGATCTACGGCGCGCTTCTCTTCGCGGGGATTCTCTCAACAGGACTCCTCTTCGCGGCGCTCTCGCCGGGACTGCCGTACGGCGGCGCCGCGCGAGAGGTGCTCATCGCCTGCGTCCTCCTCTCGCTCGCACCGGCAGCGTACGCGGTGCGGGCGCACTTCCTGGGACGCCACCTCGTCGAGGGCGAACTCCTCCGGATGGCGCCGTCGGAACTTCCATCGAAAGTCGCGCACACCTTCCTTGGCCTGGCCTTCCCGTGGTCGCCGACGCACGCCGAGCGCCTCATGCGGATGATGTCCGAGGGATGGGAGCCTCCGGAGCGGACGCAGGCGCTCTTCGGCGGCAACACGCTGATCCACGGTCTCGGAGTAGCCGATGAAACGCCGCTCTTCATTCCGGACAAGAAGCGGACCCATCACACGCTGGTCCTCGGATCGCCCGGCGAGGGCAAAACTAGATTCCTGGAACTCATGATCCGGCAGCTCGTCGCCAAGGGTGACGTCCTCGTCATCGTCGATCCCAAGGGGGACGCGCGCCTCATCAACGCCGTCCGGCAGGCGTGCGAGGAGACGGGGCGGTCGGGCGACTTCCGCCTCGTGGCGCTCCCGTGGCCGAAGACGTCGGTCGCCTACAATCCCCTGGCGAACTTCGGCACCCCCTCCGAAATCGCGGACCGGCTAATCGGAATGCTCCCTCCTGCGGGCGGGGACAGCGAGGCGTTCCGCGGCTTCCAGTGGGGCGCAACCTGCGCGGTGGTGCAGGCGCTCTTCCTGGCGGGCAAGCCCATCACCATCCATCGGGTCCTGCACGGGCTCCGCAGCCTCTCCGACGTCGCCATCGACCTCGTGCGGAAGCGCTTCCCAGAGCTATTTGGGAAACGGGCGACGCAAGACATCGCCGAGATCGCCAACGCCTACGAGGCCGCCGTCGTGGCCGGCACCATGAAACGGTCCGAAGAACTCGACGATCTCCTCCACTACCTCCAGCTCGACACGAACTACTACCGGAAGATGGTCGCGAGCTTCCTTCCGCAGCTGGAGCGGCTCTCCGCCGGACCCAAGCGCGAGGTTCTGTCTCCGGAGCCTGAGGAGACAGCGCGGGAAATCCTCACCTGGACCAGCGTCGATCGGCAGCGGCTCGTCGTCTACTTCTACCTCGGCTCGCTTCACGGTGAGGAATCGGCGAACGCCGTGGGCCGGATGCTGCTTCTCGATCTCCAGGCCTACCTGGCGGCGCGGTACAGCTACGATTCCGAGGGCCGGAACCGCCGCCTCTCGCTCTTCGTCGACGAGGCGCATCACCTCGTGTCGAAGCCCTTCCTGAACATCCTGGCCGAGGCGCGCGGCGCCGACGTCGCCGTGGTGCTCTCGAGCCAGACCACCGCGCAGTTCGAACAGTCGCTGGGTTCGAAGGCCGCCGTTGACGAGATCCTCACGCACAGCCTCCTCCACGTGCAGTTCCAGTCGCGGAATCCCCGGGAGGCGGAGGACTTCTCGAAGCTCGCCGGCGAGCGCCAGCTGCGTGTCGCGGGCGAAAGCTACCGCTACGAGCCCGCGTTCTTCTCGTCGGGCCTCTCGAATGTCGACGACTTCCGGGCGATGCACAACGTCTCGATCCAGTTGAAGGACGCTCCGCTGGTGCCGCCGTGGGCGATCTGCCAGCTGCCGACCTTCCACTACTTCGCGCGGTTAGGCGGCCGGCTCTACAAGGGGAGGATCCCGCTTCTCACCGATCCGACGAGCACGTTCGTCCAGGACCTGCAGAAGGAGAGCGCCGCATGAGACTGCTCGTGTGGACGCTGCTTCTCGTGCTCGCGGGGCTTGGCTTGCAGGCGGCGTACATCGCTGTACTCGCTAGTCCCCGGGACTTCGAGCGACGCCTTCGCGAGGACATCGCCCTCGCGCTCAATGGTGTTCCATCGGGGCCTTGTCGCGAGGCACTGCGAGTCCGCGCCTTGCGCGCATCAGCCGTTGTGCGCCCGGGCCGCGATCCCAGCGGCACGGCCGCATTGCTCGTCCCGACGCTGACGTCGGCTGTCGCCGTGCGCGTCGTGCTCGCGGTAGGCGTGCTTCCGCTCTTCGGTGCGGCTCTTCTTGTGGGCATCGTGGCCGGGCTGCTTCGCCGTCACCGCCTTCGCGAGGAGCACGGCTACTCGTCCGTCACGTTCTCCTACGTCGGCAAGTTCCTCGTCGCAGGGGCGCTCGCCGGGTACGTCCTCACGGCGTTCTCGCCCGCGATCGTACCGCTGTGGGGCTTCTATCTCGCCACTCTCGGCGTCTCTGCCGGAGCGGCCGTGTACGTGGGGTGTCTGCCGCCAAGACTGTGACCGATGGAGGCGATCAATGAACGCAGACGACTGGACTGCTGACGACTCTGCGAATGAACCTGCCCTGGAGAAGGCGGTGCTCGCTGACATCGCGCTTCACGGACCGACGCGGTTCCCGACGGTCGACCTCTTGTACGAGGAAGGCAGCTAAGGCATATCCACTTGCCTCCAGTAACTACCATGCGTAGTATCCGGAGGTGGCCGAGGGGGACTATCCGCGAACGATGGCGGAATTCGACCGCCGGTTTGCGACGGCGCAAGCATGCCGCGAC
>Ga0247727_10011990_pt1 | contig 14974 bp, 21 predicted proteins | sample WisWelCaveWW1625_FD_202498 | JGI IMG/M metagenome (GOLD analysis project Ga0247727, IMG submission 202498) | Biofilm microbial communities from Wishing Well Cave, Virginia, United States - WW16-25 | ecosystem: Environmental > Aquatic > Deep subsurface > Groundwater > Cave microbial mat | place... | reverse complement strand
GCGATCCGGATGGATCGAAGGCGTGACCGCTAGCATCTAGAATCGGCGCGCCGTTGCGGGGTCGTCTAACGGCAGGACGCCTGGCTCTGGACCAGGAAGTTGGGGTTCGAATCCCTGCCCCGCAGCCTCTACGAAGCCGCCGCAAATGGCGGCTTTTCTGTTCTCTCAGACGGCGACACTCTCCGGGCTCTCAATCGCGTTTGTGCCCACTTGTGCCCAATCAGCGCCCCGGACGAGCGCGTCCATCCGCTCCCCGGTGTCGCGCTGGCGCTCCATCTTGCGGGCGTACACCTCGAGCGCGAGCGCCGAGGACGTGTGCCCCATCTGCGACATGACGTAGGCGGGCGACGCACCGGCCTCATAGAGGAGCGAGGCGAATGTCCTCCTCAGCGTGTGGTTCGTGATGCCGGTCGCGATCGGCGCCAGCCCCGCCTTCGCTCGAGCCGTGTTCGCGACGTCGATCGCCGGCCGGAGTATCTGGCGCGTGATGTTCGAGCGCTCGCGCGCCGTCCCGTTCCGGGTCGCGAAGGCGTAGTCGTCCGAGCCGTCGTAGCGGGCCTTGGCTCGGTGCAGCTTGAGCTCTTCGAGAAGCCACGGCGAGACGTCGACCACCCTCCTCCCCGCGTCCGTCTTCGATGCCTCGATCGCCAGCTTTCCGCCGGCGAGGTCGACGGAGCGCCAGCGGAGCGCGGCGAGCTCCCCCACTCTCAGCCCGGCGAGAACCATCGTCGCGATAAGCGCGCGGTGATCGCCGGCACCCTCGATCAGCGCGGCCGCCTCGTCGGCTTCGAGCCACGTCCGCCGGGGGCGGTCGGCCTTGAGCAGCCGCCCGCGGACGGGATTCGGCCCGGCGTGCAGGCCGTAGGTGATCGCGTCGTCGATCACCATCGCGAGCACTTTCAGCGTCTTGTTGATCGAGCCGTTCGAGAGCGGGCGCGGTAGGAGCTCCCGCTCCTTGTCGCTCGCCACCTCGTACCGCTCCCGCTCGCGCAGCTTGGTCGTCTTGAATCCGTCGACCTGCTCCGGGCCGATCGTGCCGACGTCGAGGCTTCCGAGCGGGGCGAGCAGGTGATTCGAGAGAGCCCAGAGCCAGTGCTCGGCCGTGCGCTCGCCGACCTCGAAGCGTCGCCGCTCGTACCACTCGGTCGCGAAGAGGTGCAGAGTCCTCGGCTCGGCCGGGACCTCCGAGACGGGCTCGGGCTTCGACGGCGTCCAGGCGCCGATCCGCACGGCTGCGAGGCGGTCCGCGAGCTCCTCCTCGGCTCGTCGGCGATTCCATTCCGGCGCCTCGCCGAGCGTCTCGTACACGCGGCCATGACCCGGCACGCGGTAGCGGATCGCGAACGTAGCTCCTCTCACCCCCTTCCGCGTGAGCACTTGCCCTGTCGACTGTCTAGCCATCACTGCCTCCTTTCGCGTCGCGCTCGGAGAGGAGCCGAGGTCCTGGCTCCGCGCCGGCGCGACCTTGAGTTCCGGTTGTGAGGAAGCCGAGCTCGCGAGCTCGGCGCACCCAGTCTCTGATCGTCTCGCGAGGCCTGCCGTACCTCGCAGCGAGTTCGTCGAGGATCCCGCGGCTGACTCCAGACTCGTACACCTCGAGGTAGGCGATCGCGATGTCGCGGTAGTGCGCATCGGTACGCCCTCGCCGGCCGCGAGGACGCCGCGCCGTTGCCTCAGCGACGAACGGTCGTAGCGGCGCGGCAGGTCGCAAGAGTTCCCGTAGGCCCGGGAGGGCCTCCTCGATCCGGACTCGGTCGCGCATGTGTGCAAGGGCCCGATCGCGGAGGTCCGCGACTCCGATCCTACGCAGCACAACACCGGTCACCTCGAGGTCGTGCTCCCACGGCTCGACCGTGAGCTGCCGCACACGCCCGAGCCCTCCCTGCACCTCGATCCTTCCTCGAACGAGCCACGGCCGCTCGTCGACGAAGTCGAGCGCTGCGAAATATGCAGACGGCGGATCCGTCTGGGGGTCGGGTGCCCAGACCCATGAGGCCGGCCACAAGCGACCCTGCCTGACCTCAAGCGGGAGCTCCTCGAGCCTGACCGCGAAATAGTCGCACGCCTCTCTCGGAAGGTCCGGGACACCGCGACTTGACGACTTGCTCTGCACACCATCTCCATTCTTGCGCCGGATCAACACTATGTCAATCATGGTGACGATATGACGGTGCAGGCGCTCGACCAGCTGACCGCACGACTGCAGGCGAAGCTGATGCTTCCTCCGCCCCTTGAACGACGCGCGCTTCGCACAGCGGCGGGAGCGTCTCTCAGAGACGTCGCAAGCGTCGTCGGCGTAAGCGCGCAGGCCGTGTATCTCTGGGAGACGGGCGCTCGTATGCCCAGCGCCGCACACCTCGAGCGCTACGCCGAGGTCCTGCGGGCCTTCGCAGAGCTTCCCTCAATGTGCGAGCCCGACCTTAGCCGGGCTCAGGACTCGCACATCGGATCTTCCGATGGCGAACGGTAGCGATCCGAAGACACGTAGAGCAAGGCCGCGGCCGGCTCTCGCCATCCGCATCCCGTACGAGGGCGTGGTGCAGATCACGCTCGAGGCAGATAGCCACGAGGACGAGCTCCGTTTGCGCCGGTGGCTACGTCGATCGCGATCGCTGGCCGCGCTGCCGCAGGTCCTCGAACGGTTGCTCGCTGACTTGGATGAGTTCGACCGGCGGAAGGCCGCATGAGCTTCGCCCAGATCACGGCCCGCCGTGAAAACGGTCATCGGCGTCCGAAGGGCTATGCGGACTGGCGTCCGCAGGCGAAGACATGCGCGCTGTTGGAGCAGGTGAACGCGGTGCTCGACGAGTACTACGACTTCCTGCCCCTAACCGTGCGGCAGATCTTCTACCGGCTGGTCGGCGCGTACGAGTACGACAAGACCGAGAGCGCGTACGCACGTCTTGGAGATCATCTCGTGCGCGCACGTCGCGCGCGGCTGATCCCGTTCGAAGCGATTCGCGACGACGGTGTCGTGATCTACACGCCCGAGTGGTACTCCGATCTCGAGTCCTTCCACAACGAGACCGCGGAGCGCGCGCGCGGGTATCGACGCTCTCGGCAGGCCGGGCAAGACCACCGCATCGAACTATGGACCGAGGCGGCAGGAATGGCTCCACAGCTCACACGCGTGGCGTACGAGTACTCGGTCCCCGTCTACTCGAGTGGAGGCTTCTCGAGCCTAACCGCGGTTCGCCAGATCGTCGACCGCTCGCGCAGCCACGCCGGCGCGACGGTACTCCTCCACGTAGGTGACTACGACCCCTCCGGTGAGGCGATTTTCACGGCAATCGCCACCGACGCAGCAGCCTTCCTCGAAGAGGACCGCATCATCAATACGCAGCAGATCGTCTCCGAGCGCGTTGCGCTCACGGCCGAGCAGGTAGCCGGGTACGACCTGCCGACAACGCCGGCGAAGAGCTCGGACACCCGCTCACGCAACTGGCAAGGAACGGAGACCTGTCAGCTCGAGGCCCTTGCCCCCGATGAGCTCGCCGCCATCGTGCGCTCCGCGATCGATTCGTACTTCGACGTCGAGATCTTGCAGCTCCAGCTCGACCGCGAGCATGAGGAGCGAGCCGAGCTACTCGGTCTCCCCCGGGGGACTGTGTGACCGACATTCACGACCACTTCCGCATGGAGATCGTGGAGGCTCTCAAGCGCTTTATCGACGAGCGTATCGCGTTGGCTCTCGACCCAGAGCCCGTAGTCGACGACGACCCAGAACCTCAGCCTGTCGAGCCCGCCGACGACGATCCTGAGTCGGTGCTCGAATGAGCGCCGCACTCGAGAACGTGCTCTCGCTCGTCGAGCGGGCGAAGCGGAATGGGAGCGGCTGGATGGCGCGCTGTCCCGCGCACGAAGACCGGAATCCCTCGCTGTCGATCTCTGAGGGCGAGGATGGCCGCGTCGTCTTGCACTGCCACGCCGGTTGCGAGCCGGCCGCGATCGTCGGCGCTCTCGGGCTCACCATGTCGGACCTCTTCGAGGCCCGCAACGGAGCGGGCCCTGCGGAGATCGTCGCGACCTACGACTACGAAGGCGAGGCAGGCGAGCTCCTCTTTCAGGTGTGCAGGCGCTCGGACAAGCAGTTCCCACAGCGTCGCCCAGACGGAGCCGGCGGCTGGATCTGGGGCATATCGGGCGTGCGCCGCGTCCTCTACCGGCTGCCGGCTGTGATCCAGGCCGTGCACTCGAGCGAGCGCGTCTGGATCGTCGAAGGGGAGAAGGACGTGGAGGCGCTCGAGCGCGCCGGTGTGGTCGCGACATGCAACCCCGGCGGAGCCGGGAAGTGGCGCACGGAGTACGCCGAGGTTCTCCTCGGAGCCGACGTCGTGCTCGTCCCCGACCTCGACGACGCGGGCTACGCGCACGCACGCACGATCGTCGACGCGCTCGAGGGCATCGCCGCGTCGATCGAGATCCGACTGCCCATCGCCGGTAAGGACGCAGCCGACCACCTGGCGGCCGGGCACAACCTCGGCGACTTCGTGCTGGCGACGACCGAGGGGATCGAGCCAGAGGCGACAGCTGACATCGCGACCTCGGCCCCGTTCACGATCACCGTGTACGCGGCAGCCGACCTCGCCGCGCTCGAACTGCCGCATCCGGCCGAGCCGCTCACCGACTACGTGCGCCGCGCGATGGCGACGCTCATCGGCGGGCTCACAGGGCACGGCAAGTCGACCTGGATCGCATGGCAGGCGAAGGAAGCCGCCGAGGCGGGAGCGCGCGTGCTCGTGGTCGACCTCGAGCAGCACCTGCAGTCGATCCAGCGCCTGATACGGGAAACGGGGCTCGAGGCGTGCGCCGCCGTCGACTTCGCCCCCATCCCGGAAGGGCTGGCGCTCGAGAAGCACGAAGATCAGCTCGAGGCGCTCGAGGAGATCTACGCCGCCGGCTCGTACGACCTCGTCGTCATCGACCCTTTCTTCAAGCTGCACGAGTCGGACTCCTCGGACGAGCTGCAGGCGCGTCTGCTCGTCGCGCTGCTGCGACGCTGGCTCTCCGAGTACAGCTTCGCGCTCCTCACCGCGACCCACTGCCGAAAGCTCCCAGCCGGGCGGACGACCATCACGCTCGACGACCTCTTCGGCTCGTCGCTGTTCACCCGCGACCCGGAGATCGTGCTCGGGATCCAGCGCCACGGCACCTTGACGAAGCTGCACGTCTTCAAGGCGCGCGAGCCCGGGCTCGATCTTGGACACGTCGAGCTCCTCTTCTCGCGCGAGCGCGGCTACACCCTCAAGCCGACGGTCGATCCCGAGGAGCGAGCAGCCGAGCTTGAGGAGCTCGGAGCGCAGGCCGTCGCCTACGTCGAAGAACACCCCGGAAGCTCAACTCGCGCGGTCGCGAAGGCGCTGAAAATCGGTCAGGACAAGGCCAAAATCGTGCTCGAGGCCCAGGTGCACTCGGGAGTGCTCCCGGAGCCGCAGCAGGGCAGTCGGCGTGCACACGCCTGGTTCTCGCACAACCATGCGCGATCGAGTGCACCTGAGACGCTCCTAGGTGCACTCAGTGCAGAGACTGATTCGGCCATACAGGAGCCGAGTGCACCTGACTGCCCCGACCGCTACGTAGTAGAGGGCGGGGCTCAGGGCAGTGCACTCGGTGAGGCCCCGTCATGAGCCCACAAGCCTCTGTCGCCGCTCTCGGCAACGGCCTCGTGGAGGACGATGCGCGCACGACCTCTCGCAGCGCTCTCGTCGACGTGAAGGCCGTCGCTGCGTACCTCGACGTCGAGTCCGGCTGGGTGTACGAGCACCAGGACGAGCTCGGCGTCCGCCGGCTCGGTAGCGGTCCTCGACCGCGCCTCAGGTTCAGCCTCGAGGAGGTGGACGAGCGTCTGACAGCCTGCTCTGTAGGCAGGGAGTCAAGCTCGGGCACAGACGCCGAGATCTCCGCTCCACAAGCGGGATCGGGAGCCGGGACGCGCCATCGACGCCGACAGCGATCGGGCACAAGCGTCGATCTGCTGCCCATTCGAGGTCAGATCACGGCTCGAAGAGGGGCCCGAGTCGATGGCTGAGAACCAGACCACGATCACCTCGAGCGAGCTCGCCAGCCGCTTGAGCGCGCGCGGCGTCTCGACGACCGTCGAGCAGGCGCGAGGTCTCCTCCAGCGGTTCGCGGTGGAGCGGGTCGTCGAACCCGTGGCACCCGACCGGTGGGCGCTAACAGCGCATGGCACCGACGTCACCGCCGGGCTGCGCTGGGCAGCGGAGGACCTGCGATGAGCGAGAACGTGCCGGAGCGCAAGCCGGCGAGTGGCATCCCCGCTCGCGGCTACCAGTGGGCTGACTTCGAGAAGGGGAACCAGGTCGCGCGCAAGCACGGCGCGTATGCACTCGTCACGTTGCAGCCCCGTGCTACCGAGATCGCCGCGGTCCTGCGCGAGCTCGTGCCGGGCTGGCAGCCGGAGTTCGAGCCTGCCGTCGCGCGCCTTGCCGTCTGCGAGGCACGGATCGAGCAGGCCGAGGCGGCGATCGCGGAGGAGCCGAACGACCCGGACCGTCAGTACCTGCGCGAGGAGCTCCGTCGCTGGATCGCCCTCGCGCTTCGTTTCTACTGCGAGCTCGCGATGACGCCGGCCGCTCGTGCCCGCATCCGCAAGGACGCCGGCGTGGCTGCTGCGGCGAGCGTGCACGCGCAGCGCGAGCTCGAGGAGCACCTCGCTCGCGAGTACGGCGAAGTCGTCGAGGCCGAGGTGCGCGACGTCGAGGAGCGGACATCGTGAGTCGCAACTACGAATCGTTGACGAGAATCAACGATTCGAGCTTTTCGGCTCACCGCCTGGCTTTGTATAACGGCACGTTCGCAGAGATCGCCGTCTACGAGCCGAAGTCCGACCGAGGGCGGACGTCGTGACCCTGCCGCCGGTTGGTCTCGTGCAGGCGTGCGAGGACCCGCGGCTGCTCGGCGGTGCGTTCACGCTTTGGCCGGGTCAGAGGCGCGTCCTCGAGGCGATCGAGAACCCACCACGGATGCACGTGCTGGCGCTGGGTCGCCGTTCGGGAAAGACGATGATGATGGCCCTCGCAGGGTTGTGGTGCTGCCTGCTCCGGCCCGAGCTGCTCGAGCGGCTGCGTCCCGGTGAGCGCGGCTACGCGGTCTGCATCGCGACGAACCAGCGCCAGGCGCGGCTCGTGCTCGACGCCGCACGCACGATCGTCGAGCACTCCCCGCTCCTCGCCGGTCTCGTCGAGTCCGACGAGGTCGACCAGCTCACCTTCGCGAACGGGACGGGATTCGCTGCTTTCCCCTGCACGGCGCGGGGCGTGCGCGGTTGGCCGGTGTTCGCGTTGCTCTTCGACGAGCTCGCACACTTCGTGTCCGAGACGGAGGGTCCGGCGGTGGCGGATCGCGTGCTCGAGGCGCTCCTGCCGGCGACCGCGCAATTCGGAAACCAGGCGCGCGTGATCGCCTCGTCGACGCCGTGGGGGAGTGACGGCTGCTTCGCCGAGCACTTCACCCGCGCCCGGTCGGGCGAGCTCGCCGATGCGCGTGCGCATCACGCGACGACCGCCGAGATGAACCCGACGATCGACCCGGCGTTCCTCGCGCAGGAGGAGGCACGCGATCCGGAGAGCTTCAAGAGCGAGTACCTGGCTCAGTTCGTCGGCTCGGGCGGCGCGTTCTTCGACTACGAGAACGTCGCGGCCGCGGTGACGCTACCCGGCGAGCTCCGACCAGAGGACGGTGTCGGCTGGGTAGCTGGTCTGGACCCGGCGTTCTCGCAGGACAAATTCGCCATCTGCCTCGTCGGTCGCGACCCTGTTGATCTCGGGCGCCTACTCGTCGGCCTCGTTCGCGGCCTGCGGCCCGCTCGACGGAAGGCGGCCTCTCTCGAGGAGAGTCGCGAGATCGAGGACAGCGTGCTCGCTGAGGTGGCGCAGGTCATCCGGCTCTTCAACGCCCGTGCGGTGACCGATCAGTACAAGTCCGCCGGCGTCGTCGAGCGTCTTCGCCGCTACGGGATCGCCGTGCACGCCGAGGCCATGACCGCGCCGGTGAAGGACAGCGCCTTCGGGTTCCTGCGCGGCCGGATCAACGACGGCTCGATCGAGCTCTACGAGCACCCGGATCTCCTGCGCGAGCTCCGAGCGATCAGGACCCAGTACGCGGGGAAGCGTTCGAGCGTCGTCCTTCCCCGCATCGCCGGCGGCCACTGCGACCATGCGCAGGCGCTCGCGATCGCGTGTCTCGAGCACGACCGTCACGGCCTCGGACGCTCGGGTGAGCTGCCGCCGCTTCGCGAGCCTTCCTCGAGGACACGCGCGATCGCCACCGAGGAGGCCCTCGCCGCCGCGTTCGGCGAGCGCCACGACCCGACCCGCAAGCCGCGCTGGGAAGATCAGTTTGAGAGCACCGACATCATTCGAAAGGTCTTCTGAGCGTGGTCGTCGACGTCCGCATCGAGACCCTCGCCGACGGCCGCTACCGGGCCTCAGGCGACGGCTTCGAGCCGGTCGTGAGCGCGAGCGCTGAGGATGCCCTCAAGTTCCTCGAGCTGCGCATCCGCGCTCGCTGGCCGGAGGCGGAGACGAGGGTGAGCTACGTCGTCGGCGGGCTGGCCCGGTCCCTGAACGCGGCCGACGGCATCGACCGCGGAGCGCGAGCGTCGCGATGAGCCGCCTCGTGACGAGGAGAGGCGAGGCATTGAAGATCGGCGCAGGTCGGTGCTCCCCCGCGCCGATACATCCCCGCGGCGTCAGTCCTCGCGGACCGGCGGGAGGCCGGCCGTGAGCTGCGTCTTCCGCGACCACTGCGAGGCCAGCGTCGCCACAAGGCAGGAGCCGCACACGCTACTGACCGCGACCAGGTGCGTCAGCTGCCCTGTGAGGAGCGAGGCAGACGTGCACGTCACCGGACACGCGCTCGACCGCGTCTCTGAGCGCGTTCCCCGCCGCGGCGTGAGCACGATCAAGGCGGATGTCTGCGAGGCACTCCGGCAAGGCCGGGTGGCGGATGTTCCCCCGCTTCCGATCCTCGATCGCCCACGTCCCCTACCGCCTCGGCATGTGTACGCGTGGCCGGCCAACCGCGAGCTCCTCTACGTGCTCGTCCAGGGTCGGAGAGGCGGCGTTGTCGTCAAGACGGTGCTTTCGCCGCACGCTGACCAGGAGCAGGCCGCATGACCACGTCATGTGCCGTAGGTAGTCTTCTTGAACACCCACATCCAGGAGCCCACCGAAACGCGGTCGACGACGGCGGAGGCTCCGGATGACGCAAACCACGCAAGCCGAGCACCTGACGCGCCTCAGCATGGCCGTCCCGGCCGATCTCAAGCGCGACCTCGAGCAGCTTGCTCACACGCGCGAGCGCAGCCTGAGCGCCGAGATTCGGCTGGCGCTGCGACGCCACGTGCTCGCAAGCCAGACCCTCGCCGCCGCCGGCGGCGACCATCCAGACGGAGGAGTAAGACGATCATGACGCCAGTCACGGGAACGCAGGAACATCTCGACGCGATCGCGCACCTCAAGGCGAACGATCAGCCACTCGACGACGCCAACGCGTACGTCGCCGCAGTCGAGGCGACGAGCTTTCGGCGGATGCTGCGCGACGCCGGCGGCTACGCAGACGCCGAAGACGGGACCGTGACCGAGCAGGTGCTCGCAACTCGTCAGCTCGAGATCCTCGCCGAGGACGGGTACCTCGCGGGCGATTCGCGCATCCCCGAAGGTGCGCAGCGCCAGGCGCTCGCGCAGGCGGTCCGGGAGATCGGCCCGGTCGGCGCCGTCCGTCGCGACGCCGAAGCGGTCGCGCTCGCACGGCGCGAGCGGGTCGTCGACGAGGGGATCACAGCACGCAAGATCCCGAACGCTCAGCGCGAGTACTGGGTCGAGGCCATCAAGGGCGCCCCCGGGCTCGAGAACGCGCTGCGGGAGATGCCCGCCAACCCGACGCTCGTCGAGTTCAGCCAGGTCAGTCCCGACGGCGCGGTCGTCCTCGCGGACGATGTCTCGCTCGCGCTGCACGTGCGTGCTGAGGCGTGGCTTGAGGAGACCGGCCGGGCGACGCGGACTCCGATCACCGGGGAGCTCGAGTACGACGAGAAGGCGTACATGGCCGGCGTCCAGCACGCTCGCACGCGGATGGTCGTCGAGGCGACCAAGGCCGACCTGAAGGCTCGCGGCGTCAAAGAGGCCGATTGGAAGGACGCGGACGGGCGGGAGTCGACCGTCTACGCCGACGCGCGCGAGCTCGCCGAGTTGCGCATCGACGGGCGGCTTCGATGACGCGGCGGATCGACCTCGACGCGCTCGTCGAGAAGGCCGAAGTCGATGAGCGTGTGGGTGTCCGACCAGCCCGGCCGATCGTCCGCTTCCTGCCGCGGTTTGAGCGCAAGCCGCAGCCGCGCCTCCGCGTAGAGGTGCCCACGCCCGCGTTCCTGATCCCACTCGCCGAGGAGGCGTGATGCCCAAGATCGTCAAGCTCGCCGAACTTCTGCCCGAGGACATCGTCTTCGAGCTCCCCGGCGGAGGCCGGTACACGTTCCCCGGCGACCCGCCGCTACAGCTCGTCCTCAAGATCGCGTCAATCTTCGAGCGGGCGCAGGTCCAGGGCGACGGCGACGCTGAAGCCGCTGAGGACGGGACCGCGCTCGAAATGCTGCAGGAGCTCGACGACGAGCTGGTGACGCTTCTGCGCATGCGCGACGACTCGATCTCCGAGTCGCCGTTCGGGGTCATGGGCGCCCAGCACGTTGTCGCGGAGCTCCTTGCCGCGTACAACTTCGGGGCGGAGGACGCCGACGCCGAGGACCCTCCGAAGGCCCCGAATCGAGCGTCGAGGCGATCGAGTGGATCGGGGCGCTCGTCGTCGAGTTCGGCTTCCCGCCGAGCTACTGGCACGAAATGAGCTGGCCCGAGTTCCAGGCGTGGCACCGCTTCGCGTTCAAGCGGGGGATCCAGCGCCAGAACGCGCAGGCGCGTGCCGAGTGGAACGCGCGCATCGAGGCGATGAAGCGACGCGAGGGGCGAGGGATGTAGATGACGACCTCGACCGTTCGCATCGTCTTCAGGGGGGACACGGGCTCGGCGACGAGCGCGGTCGGCAAGCTCGACGACTCCTTCTCGCGGCTCGGCCGAACGGCCAAGATCGCCGCGGCTGCGGTGACCACCGGATTCGCCGTCGCCCTCGGCGCAGCCGTCAAGCAGGCGATCTCATTCGACAAAGAGATGCGGAACGTCAATTCCCTCATCAAGCTCAGTGAGACCCGCTTTCAGGCCCTCTCGAAGCAGGTGCTCGGCCTCTCCAAGTCAACGGGCCAGGGTCCGGCGACGCTTGCAAAGGGCCTCTACGACATCGTCTCTTCGGGCTTCAAGGCGGGTGCCGCTCTCAAGATCCTGCGCGCGTCGGCGATAGCCGCCACCGCAGGCATGACGGATACGGCGACCGCATCCAAGGCGGTCGTCTCGATCTTGAATGCGTACAAGCTCGGCGCCGATCAGGCTAGGAACGTCTCCTCGCTCCTGTTCAAGGAAGTCCAGCTCGGCGTCAACACGTTCGAGGAGCTGGCGACCAACATCGGGGACACCGTTCCCCTGGCCGCCGCTCTCAAGATCCCCTTCTCGGACGTCGCCGCCGGGCTCGCGCTCATCACGACCAACGGCACCTCGATGGCCGAGGCATCGACGCAGATGAGCCGCGTGATGGCGGACATCCTCAAGCCCTCGAAGGAGCTGCAGGCGACCCTCAAGGGCATGGGCTACGAGAGCGGGCAGGCCGCGATCCAGGCGCATGGCTTCGTCCCGCTCATCAAGCAGCTGTCGGACGCCGCGGGCGACAGCGCCTCCAAGACCTCGGACTGGTTCGGGAACATCCGTTCTCTGCGAGGCATGCTCAACCTGACCGGCCCGAACCTGCAGAAGTTCAACCAGTTCGCGCGTGAGATGGCCGCCTCGTTCAAGGAAGGCGGGGATGACCTCGCGGCTTTCAACGAACAGTCGAAGTCGATCGCTGTCCAGTGGCAGAAGGCCAAGGCTGCGCTGGCGGCCGCCGCGATTCCCATCGGGCACCTGCTCTTCCCCGCGCTCTCCAAGGCCGCGGGAGCGCTCGCCGGCTTCGCCGGCTGGATCACGAAACTCAACGCCGCTCCCGACCTCGGGTCGAAGCTGGGCGTGTTCGCCAGCGGGTTTCGGGACCTCGCTGACGACGTCCAGGAGGCGTTCGACCGCATCCTGCACGGCTACGAAGTCGTCGGCGTCCGCGGCGCCAGCTTCCGCATGCCCGGCCTCGGCGACCAGATCGCGGAGGCATTCGAGGGCGCCGACTGGAACCGGGTCGGCCAGGCGATCGCCGAGGGCGTCTCTCTCGCCGTCCGCCGTTCGGCCGAGCTTGCCCAGGCGCTCGCCGGTGCGATCCGCGAGGCGATCAATCGTGTCGACTGGGTCGCGACTGGACGCGTGCTCGGACCGGGGCTCGCCGCCGCTGTCGTGGTGGGATTCGCCACGCTCACCGATCTCGGCTTCTGGGTCAAGAACTGGGATCTCGCCCTCGCAGTCGGCCTTACGGCATTCGGTGGGGTCTTCGGCCGGCTCGGCGTGCGACTAGGTGCCTTCCTCGTGCGGCCCTTCGCGCGCATCGGAGCGCAGGCCGGACAAGCGCTCGTCGACGGGCTCGAGACGATCGTCCTGAAGATCGCCGACAGGCTCCCGGCGGCTCTCTCCGGGATCTTCCTGCGCGGCGTAGCGCTCGCCGGTAGGGCTCTCTCCTCGCTCGGCAGGCTCGCGGGCAGCGTCGCCGACAACGTGCTCGAGAAGTTCTCGGCCCTCTGGGACAAGATCGGACCCTTCCTGCGCTTCACGCTCAAGGTGATCGGCATCACCTCGGCGATCAACGCCGTATCGGACTTCGGCACCCGTGCGGTGCACGCAATCGGCGGGCTCGCCGGAGGCGCCGTCGAGAAGCTCGGCGCGCTGCTCGCCAGGGTGCCCGGCTGGGTGCGCACGGCGTTCGACATCGGCCCCGTCGGGCGCCTGGTCGGCGCCGTGCAGAAGGTCGTCGACCTCGTGCAGTGGCTCCTCAAGCAGGCGGGGAAGATTATCCGCCTCGGCATCTCGATCAACTGGCCATCGCCGCCGAGCTGGTTCGGCAAGCTCAACCCTTTCCGTCGCGCCGGCGGCGGCTTCATCCCCCACGTCCCCGGCTCGGTCTCCGGCACGGACTCGGTCCCGGCGATGCTCACGCCGGGCGAGATCGTCTTGAACCGCGGCCAGCAGGACACGCTCGGCGGCCCGCGCTTCCTCGCCCAGCTGTTCGGCTTCTCTGGGGATCGCGGGACGCACTTCGCCGCCGGCGGGATTGTGCCGTCAGGGGCAGGGCGAAGAGCGGGGCCGCGCGGGCCTAGCCCCACACGGCCTCGTCGACCGCGGCGGGCGCGTCCGTATCAGGGCCTCTCGCGTGCTGCGCAGGGCGCCCTGCGCGCGGTCACTCGCGTCTACGACCGCCAGACGGAGCTCGATCGTACCTTCAGCCAGCTCGATCGCTTCTACAACATCTCGAGCGAGGAGTTCGTCATCGTCGACGCCGAGGGGAACGAGACTCTCGACCCGGCGGCGATCACACGCCGGCTCGCCGAGATCGACTCGCTCGTCGGGAACCGGGCGCGGATGCTTGACCTCCTCAACGAGGAGACGGCGGCCTTGCAGGACGCGATCGCGGCCCTCGAGCGCGCGATCGAGGAGGTGCTGGCCGAGATGCGCCGCGAGCAGGCGCAGGCCCGCGAGGACGAGCGCCGCGTCCGCCAGCTCCGGCAAGAGCTCAGAGCGTCGGAGGACGAAGAGAGGAAGGTCCGGGCGCAGAAGCCCAAGACGAAGCCCCAGCGCGAGGAGCAGAAGCGCGCCATCGCCCGGCTCGACCGCGAGCAGGCGCAGCTCGATCGTCAGATCACCACGACCGGGGCCTCCCGAACGCAGCACCTCAAGCGAGCCGGCGACCTGAAGACGAGCGCCGGAGACTTTCGCAAGGACATCACTCGGGTCCGGTCTGGGTTGCGTGAGCAGCGCTTCGACTGGCGCGACGTCGAGCTGACGATTCTCGAGTACCACGCAGAGGCGGACGCGATCCGCCGCCTGCGCCCGTCCGCACCCTTCGGCGGCGGGGATGGCGGTGGCTTCGACGGAGGCGGCGGTGACGGCGGCGGTGGAGGCGCAGGTGGCATTGACGAGGAGGCGCTTCGTAAGCTTGGCCTCGGCAAGCTCGCGGGAGCCATCGAGATCGCCCAGCTCAAGGTCATCGGCTCGTTCCAGAAGGGCACGATCCACGTGCCGCAGACCGGCCCCTACCAGCTCCACGCCGGCGAGCAGGTTGTCCCAGCGGGGGTGAAGTCCTTCGACGGGCAAGCGCCAGCGCCGCAGGTGGTCGTGATAATGGAACCCGACGAGGCCGGCCTCTCGCGCTACTGGAACGCGCGGCTGGTCGAGGCGAGCGACGCCATAAACGCGCGCTTCGGCTTGGACGCTGAGCGACGACGCAGGGAGGGGCGGTACTGATGGACGAGAGCTACGAGCTCATCGACAAAGGGCCGGATGGACCTGTGCAAGCGGTCCTATCGTGGATCGAGGGGTTGCGTGAGATCGGCGGCCTAGAAGGCTGGCCGGACTTCATCCGCGAGGGGAGGTTCGGCACGCTCGAGCACAGGCGCGTCCTCGACGATGGTGACGAGATCGTTGTGCTCGTGCCTCTCGAGCCGACGGCGATCATCGCGAGTGAGGCCACCGACTGGCGCCCTGCGCACAGCGGCTCTGTCAACCTGCTCGTCCGGAAGACGGACGACGGATGGCAGGTTCTCGGCGATCTCCCCCTCGCCTCATGAGCCCCTAGGGGCGTTTGCGCCGCCATGAGAGCCCGGAGCCCCGTCCGCCCCTCGCAGCCGATCCTGCGGAGTTCTAACCGTCGCCGCGGCGCCTTCCGTTCGGAGTCCGCGAGGAGTAGGATGAGGGCGTGTGGATTAGCCCTACACACCTTCCGA
>Ga0247727_10011989_pt1 | contig 14975 bp, 13 predicted proteins | sample WisWelCaveWW1625_FD_202498 | JGI IMG/M metagenome (GOLD analysis project Ga0247727, IMG submission 202498) | Biofilm microbial communities from Wishing Well Cave, Virginia, United States - WW16-25 | ecosystem: Environmental > Aquatic > Deep subsurface > Groundwater > Cave microbial mat | place... | reverse complement strand
GTAGACACCCTGTTTAAACGCATCGAGGTATTGGTTATAAATCTTTTGGCGCACATCTTTGTCTTCGACGTCCACCCCGGCGACTTTGTTTTTATCCACATACACCCGGCCCAAAAGACTTTCGTGCAGGCGTTTTTTGTACCAGACCGACAGAATGAGCGCGTGATAAATCTGCCGCAGCTGGCTGAAATTTTTTCCCTCATTGACCTCTTTTTCAATCGCCGGAATGATCACATCCCGCACAATTCCCGATGAAACATCGCTTAACTGCTTGACGTCTGTGTCCGCCAGCTTATCGGTGCCGATTTCTTCCTTGTGTAAATTTTCTTTGAGCGCCAGGTAATCGCCCTCGAGCATCACTTTTAAATGACTCTCCACCACAAACGCCGTGTCTTTGGTTTCATACACCACCGCCTTTTCGGGAGCGATCCAGACTTTGTTGAACGTGTTGATGGGGATGTTCGTCGTCTGATAAAGTTCAAAGGCTTTTTTATAAATCTTATCCCAAAATTCTTTTCCTAAATCGTCTTCGGGATACATAAGTGACGCGGTGAGCTGCTTGAGCAAATAATCCTGCGCCAGAAGGTCACGGCCCATTTCAGTCGTACCGAACTTGTCCGGGATGATGCGGTCTTTTTCATAAGGGGAAAGATTTACCCACAAATCGTCTTCGGGTATGGTCAGCGAGGCCAAGAAATATTTAATGAGCTTTCCCGATTCCCCTTTAAGTTTTTCCCCTTCCAATTTTGAATCTCCCGAATCGACGATAAAATCAAACCGCAAAGGATTTTCAAGATGAACCTTAAGACCTTTTAACATGGGTGGGACAAAGCTAACGCTAGGTTGAACCATCGTCCCAGGAATGGGAAGATTCAACATACCTCCGCCGGTTGATGTACCGACTTGCGCTAAAATTTCTGAGGGAATTAGAGTAGAGTAGAGTAGAGTAGAGTGCAGACGACAAATATTCTCAGAAACCGGCACAATCTCGTCTTGCGGAAAAACGATATCTTCAGAGGAATTGTCTTTTGAGAATTCATCTTTGTTGGTTTTACTTATAGAAAAATTAAAGAGATATTAATACTCTTTAGCGCACGTAAATTATACCACGGGAATTAAGATAAACTCGGCTGGAAATTTAAGCTAGGGAAAGCGGTTGCTTCTTTGAATTTTTCCACTCGTAAAGCTGATTTCAGATAAGCAGGGACAAAAAATAGATGGGCATAGAGAAACTGGTTTTATCGCTCTTCCTCCACCGCTTTGAACTCATGCCCACATGGACAGCGATAATAACGGATCTTCCCATAAGCCCCATAACATTTTAAATGATCGGCATTACCACATCCTCTACATCGAGGTCGGATAAATATAACCGTATCATCGTTCTCCATTTTATCCGCCTCGTCATCTTCAATGACTTCAATCGTCTCGTGGTCATTGTTATGTTTGACGTGATAACCTCTTAACCAACCCTTTTTATGATGAATCCATTTACCCATTCTTCCGAATCCAATTGGACTTTCGCTCCATCCATTGTCCTTGTCTAAACCATGAATTTCTTCTTTCCGTTCTACGCTCTATGGGCTGATGGATCATTTTTCCCTCAGGCTGAAGAGAAAACACTCTCAACATCTCAGCCGCGGCCAATGCATAAACCTCACAATCCCAAAAGTGGGTTGCCGCATGTCTTGTCACCGGCTGCCATTCCACCCTCGTGCGTCGACTCTTTTTATCGCGGATAATCACTTTATGTTCAGAACAAATTTGTCGCAGGTAATCAGAATCTTTTGTGAATCCTTCGTGAACAAACCACCCTCCAGGACCATCCATACTTGTACTCTTAATCAACCGACTAAGCTTGTCCTTAAAGTAATTGGTATCCAAAGTCCATAACGCCAGCCCTCCAGGAATGACAGCCCCAGAGGTGGGAAGCCGTTCAATATTACTCACCCGAAAGGTGAGGCCTCCTAAATTGTCTCTGCCTTTAATCCCAAATTATGCGTACTAACGACGATTTTGACGATGTCCACGACGATAGATGTTGAGAGACTACTTGCAAAAACGGAAATTTTTTGGTAAACGCAGCTTCTGAATTTTGTCCATAGCCTGTTGGAACTCTTGACGGTAATAGAGTTGTTGCCTAATAAGGATGTCTCGACGAGGGAGAAATTTTCACTCTCGACGAGCTTGTCTAAATTGGCAACAAGTCTAATGGTAATCTTTGGGAAAGGTCAAAATATTTTGAATTCCATGTTTGGTCAGCTTGGCGGGCAAAACCAAAAAATCCGTACGGATGGTATCCAAAGTAGCCGTCCAATATTCTCTGGGCAGGCAAAGCCTCTTGAACCAGTGAACGATATCGGCGGCCAATAAAAGAATCTGGAAAAATGCTACGCTGGCAGTCCAGGTGTCGGTAGGAATTTTTGCCAGAGGATAATCGTAGAGGAATTCGCGATTGTTCTTCTCTATCGTAGCCCGAGGATTGTAAAACAAATATACTCGCCAGGGAGATATCGTCAGATTGGTGACGAAGACATGGTAGATATACTTTTTGTCCTTGAAAAGTTTCAACTGCTTGGCTTCTTGCGGGTCTTCGGGAATAGGGCGCCGAACAACCACAAAGCGATGGGGTTGATTCCATTTGTGATGAATGTTTTCCCAGAACTCCCCGACTTCCCAGCCGCTCTCCAACTTTTGGGATCGACATTCTCGCGCTCTGCGTTTGATGGTGGAATATTCTTTGGCCACGATGACGTAACCGCAACCTATGGCGTCGAGAAAACGGATCAGCCATTGACCATAAAATCCGGAATCCATCCGAAAACGAATACGACTGCGGGCTATATCGCTGGGGACTTTGGCCAGACAGGCTTTCAAGAAAGCAATAGCTCCGCTGGAAGATCCTGTATTGCCGGGCCGCAAAGACCCATGCCAGAATTCCTGAAAATTCGATTCGAAACAAAACAAAGGGTGGTAGGAACGTCTTCCCTTCTTTTTGGGATTGTAGCCAACGCGAGCTCCTTGATGTTTGCCATAAATCACCAGCACAACCGAATCTACATCGAAGATCAGGGTCGTGCGCTTGTTGGGCAAAGGGAACAGATGCATCCGCAGGCTGTCGTGGAGTCTGGCCAACCGACGAATCGCTTGCGGACTGAGGCGTTTCAGGAACCGACGCAAAGTGGATTGATCGGGAAATCGATCCAATCCCAAAATATCCAGAAAGAATCCATTGTATTGCAATATCTCGGTCTTGTTGATCCTTCGCAAGCCCATGATAATTGCGTAGAGCAAGGCCAAAATCATCTCGGAAGAATGATAACTTTGATTCTTTTGAGAAAGACGAATCGATTCTTGCAAAAGTTTTTTGAGCCGCAGCTTCTTGCAAAAACTGTGGATCAAGGCCATCCCGCCAAAATGCGTCAAATGGCTTTCCTCGAAGACAAATTTGATCTTTCGGATACCTTTGGGCATAACACACTAACCATACCTGAAGTATGTTTTGAGTGTGGACTGTTCTTTCAGCCTTATTATATATCTTCATCGTCGGAATTAAACCAATTAATACCACCACAAAATCGGATATTTCACATTTTTGAGGATTAATGAATCCGAGGTTGGCATCGTTAAGGATATTTTTACGCTTTCCTTAAGAGGTGAAGGGATCAAAGACATCGCTAAGAAATTAAACCGTGATGGCATTTATAAGCGCACAGGCAAACCTTGGACAAACTCAACAATTGGCTACGTGTTAAGTAATCCGATTTATACCGGCTGCTTATTCTGGAATGAAGGCAAACACAACCCCAATGCCGAGAAACCAGTGATCAAAATCCCCAATACCCATGCAATCGAGTTATTATTCCGGAGAATATGTTTGACCAATCGCGTAAGAGAATCTACGCGCGAACTAAAAAAATGATCCATCCGCGCGTTCTAACCTCTGTCCATCTTCTCAGCGGATTTTTAAAATGCAAGCGATGCGGGGCCGCCATGACTCCTCTGGGAGCCAAGTCCGGCAAATTTCATTATTACGCCTGCCAAACCTACCTCAAATGCGGCCGTGACCATTGCACCCAAAAGATGATCCCTGCCAAAAAGATTGAACCATTTATCACGGCCGCTATTAAAGAAAAAATATTGACTGAGGACAATATCCGCAGACTACTCTGGACACTCAATGACGAAGCGCGCGCTTTTGATACCGAATATAGAGACAAGCTTGAAATGATTAACAAGGTCATTACAGACAAACATAACCGCCGGGCGAAGCTTTACGAAGGAATCGAGGCAGGAAATATAGAGCTCACGGATGTAGGTCCACGGCTTAAAGACCTCAACCAACAAATAGCAGATCTTGAAGCCCAGAAAGCCGAACTAGTCAGAAAGCATGAAACTGGAGAAGGATTTACGATCCCGGAAGAATATTTGCGCCCATTTGTGGAGGACCTGCGCGAAACCTTACTGGATGGCAGTATTGTGGAAAGACGTGGGTTTATCCGCTCATTTATCAAGAAAATCGATGTAGACTACCCCGAAGCCTTCGTCGAATACACCGTCCCCTTACCTACAAAAAGCAAAGACAGAACTTCTCAATACGAAGTTCTGTCTTTAGTCCAATCTGGGGTCGCTGGCTGAAGAAGGTTCGAACTTGTTTAATAGCATCTTAGGCCGTTGACCCTACTCAATATAACACAACATTATTTTGAAGGTAAAACATATTTACTGACTCGAGCTTCATTTTCGCTTTGGTCAGTATATTTCATATCTCTCATCTGCGTAAAATAAGCAAAATCATCCCCAAGCGGCCCTACCTCTTTAAAATTGGGAGTATAAAGCCAATACCAATCGTATGACCCGCCAAACTGCCAATAGCGATGCTGATTTGTAACAATATACCCTTTAAACTTGTTATGTTCCCCAGCATAATCCGTAGTAGATAAAATTATTTTAGTAGCATTTCCCCCACCCAACAACTTCTCATGTGTACCATCCGCATTCATTACGTGAAGCGCGGCGGAAGTGACCCATTGGGACGTTTCAAAATAAACCTTATCACCAGATGGTGAAAACTGAATATTCTCAACAGTGGCAATCGTATAATCTGGATCGGGGCCATCTATGGCGGCTCGTTCCGACCGAAAAAGCATCTTTGCCCCCGTACCGTCATTTTTAACCCGCCAAAGCTCTTGCTTCAAAATATCGTCTTTAATTTTTAAACCTTCTGGCGGGTAATATTTCTCACCTACCCATTTACCCTCAACATCACGAATAAAATATATCCATTCACCGCCCGGGTGTAATTTTGCTCCATCATCACGACCAGAAGAAGTAATTTGTTTTGTCGTACCCTCATTTTCATAAAAAATGTTGCCGTCATTTATTTGAACAGAAGCGGCTTCAGCGACCACACACGAAAACAATAAAAAACAGACAATAAACATCTTCATATTTTTCGACCTTTTAGCTTTGTCACAACAACGTGTCCCGATCTCAATCTATTTCTTAGGTTTAATCGGCCCCGTCCAAATTCCGAGAGCTTTTTCAAACAGTTTCTTTGACCGATTCTCAATAGCCTGTTCATCCCAAGTGTTCACATCATGCAATATCTGATTGATCGGCAAAAGAGAAGAGCGCAATAATTCTGGTTTCTTTATATTCCATGCACTATTGGATAGACTTGAGTTTAACGGTTGTGTAAGGATTGTAAGATTTCCAAACGTCTGCAACAACGAATCCCGGCGATTGGTAGCATCAGCCCTACCGTCTCCGGGTTGTGCATTCCAGAGCTCTTGACGTGCCATCCCCCTAGAACCATCTGGCAGTAACCAATTTTCAATCCACCCTTGAGGCAAGATATGTTCCACGGACAAAGGCCCGTCTATCGAAATGATTTCGTGCCTATTAGTCCGCAAGGTTTCATCAATACGGCGTAAAATATAAACAATTTTCTCATTATTTAATGTCTGATAAGCGTGTTTGCTCTGCCATGCGCTCCCAAAATCCTCATCTGTTGGCCATTCTGTTGATTCTCCCACAAGCCCAGAAAAATATTTGTTAATGTTGTCGAGAGTTGCCCCATTCTCTTGAAGGAAGCGAATCAAAACAAGAAAAATGCGATTATAGCCTTTTGTTGTATAGCCGCATACTGCTCGCCTGAGAAGATATGACTCAATTACCAATGCCATACGTTTAAAATCAGTGTCATTAACCCCTATGTCGAGCAAATAAAGAAGCAATGGATATGCCGTACCTATATCAAAATTTCTTAGAAATGTGACAAGTGGATATAAAATATCACTTTTTTGTGGCTCAATTATTCGCCTAAAATCATTCCCCTGCCTCGCAAGGGTTGACAATTCTTCTCGGATGCTTTGAAAAGGCCGTTTTCTCTCAATCCACCACTTATACTCAACATACAAATGCTTAATGGGTATATCAATCGCTTGTTTGCTTGCAAGGAAATGTTGCATAAAAAGATCACTGCGGGGGCGAATTAAACGACCTTGACGAATTTCATTTCGCCAAAACGGATCATCAAACCCCTGCCAATATTCCTTGTATAAATCTTCCTGTGACTGTCCTTCACGGGCAACGCGCAAAAAGATATAGTTACGAAGTAAATCGGCTGGAAGTAAAGGCTCACCGCGAGCATTCAATGTTTCAAATATTACTTGAGCATCGTCCCCGGGATCGAGATCAATAACAACGACGTGAAGCGCATTTTTCAAGGCTTGAAAACATTCATCCAAACGGCTGGATAATTCTTGTTGTTCGCCAACAAGCGGTTCTGATTCGGTGCCAAGAAAGAATTCGGATAACTCAGTATAAAAAAAGATATACGCCTCAACCATCTTGGGCCGGGGATCGTACTTCCTCGCATAAGGTCTTTTGCGTAAAGGATGTTTCTTTTCAACTTCACTCCGGGCCCCCGAAGTCATAACGTCGTTAAATTGTACTCTATCAAGCTGTGTCGGCCACACCTTAAATTTGTCTATCTCGGGGTCTGTCATCATGCCCTTATTCAGCGTAAAAGATTCACACTCATTCGCTAAATCAGCGCATCCTTGTTCACGACAAAAATCTCTAAGCGTGGCCAGAAAAATTTGCAATGTAGTTAAGCGTTGTTACCCGTCAATAACTTGTCGCCTCTCAACGTGGGTCGTCGGTGTCTGTTTCTGATCCAAAACAATAGCACCTAAAAAATGAACCGGCGCATCTTTTCGTCCGCTCATATACTCAGTAAATTTGCGAGAAATATCTTCCCAAAGAGGCCCCCACTGTTGCTCCTGATTCCACACATATTGACGTTGAAAAAGCGGAACCTCAAGACGAAGTTTTTTCTCAAAAATAGCTAAAATAGAAACTGCGGTTGCTTTCATTATTTTACCTTAACCATCTGTTGCCTCATTTATAATTCCAAATTCTCCCAATTATCATTGCTGGTCAATAATGTCTTGCCGTCTTTATTAAAAGAAATCCAACGTCCTGTAAATTTGCGCGGTTCGGTATTTGTGACGATCCCGCCGAATAGGTTATGGCCTTTTTTATTCTGCTCTTTGATATAAGCATTAAGACCATCTATCTTCGAACCTGCCACCTGTCGGGTTAAACCTGACTTTGTATCGAAAAGTCCAGTCGAACCGTCTTTCATGTGGACAATAAAATCAACGTAGAACGGCTTCTTATCGCCATTCTCCTGATAAGGCACAGCAAAAAATATCGCATCCCGGTCGCCGTTCTTAAACCACCAATGAATCCTGTTTTGTTTTTCAAGAAAATCTATAAACGCCATCTCGATTGCAGACGTATCATTACAGAAGAACGGTTGCATTATCGACTTCAATTTATGGTCGATTTCTGAATAAGCCGAACTGTAACTTATGCTCTCCGGCACATCCCATTTCTCGTCATAATCAAGCTCTTTTTCTCTCTTGGAGACATGATCTAAATACTTTGTCTTGGTCTGGTCAATCACATTTCTGAAATGGTCGATATTCTCCTCACTTAAAACCATCTCGACTATCTTTTCTTGCACATCCTCATATTTCATATCCAGCGCTTGATCAAAAAAATAGTAAATCGCTTCTTTTAACCTGCCAATCGAACGATCTTCCGGGTGAAATGGAGCAAGATTTTTTCTAACGAAATAATCGAAATATTTTTGCAAGTCAAAGCCCGTCATCTTGATGCCCCTATCGCCTGTTATTGTCTGCCCGACCAGCGCGTCAACGCTCTCCGCCTTGAAATCTGATATAAAATTTACACTCAAACCTTTTGATTTTCTTTGTATCTTTTTTGCAAGGCCATAGGCGTCGGCTTCTTGCGAAAAAACTTTAATAAAGAATGATGATAATCTTGTCCTCTCACGATGCCTTTTTGAATGACAGGAAGGAATGGCAAGGGGTGAATAATCGCCCCGGCGTCTCGATGTATGAACCGTGATATAGTCTCTGGCTATGTCTTCTTGAATTTCTATATCGTCCAGATTGGTAAATATATACCCGTAATTAAGAATTTCGTTCGTATAGTGGCCGTAATCGGGATTGGGCATCCGCATGATCCTGCCGATTGTCTGAATTGAAAAGACAATACTTTTCCAGTCACGGAACAACACCAATATGTGGGCCCGGGGACAATCCCAACCTAAAGCGAGAGCCTGCTTGAAAATCAAAACTTCCGCCTCACTGTCCGCTTTAGAAATATTCTCTAAATTCTCATGGTCACCGGATAGGTGAATCGCCAGCTTGCCGTTTTCCGTGGTGATTTTATGTTTGTCTTTTAAGATCGCAATAACCTTGTCTTTAATTACATCCTCGAGCGAAGTCTTTCTGTCCGGTAACTGCACAAGCACCAGAGGATTGATGTCTAATTTTTCCTTTTGATAGGCTTCTTTTAGAATTTTTCTTTTTTTTAGGGCAAGCTCAATGACTAATTCCTCGGATTGCCTGCTAAGTTGACTCTGAATCTTTTCATCTTTTAAAACATTTTTAAACTCGGGGTTAAGAATGACGGCCTTCTTGATCATGCCCTCAGCCTTAACATCTTCTAATTGAACAGAAACTCTTTCATCGGCGATCCCATCTAAAGTAGGCGTAGCAGAGACCTCTATTGTCAGCTTCGGCCCAATATCCCGGATTAAGTTTTGCGATATTTCGCTTGTGGCGTGGTGGTGGCTTTCATCAATGATGAGGATTATTGTCCGGCCTTCTTCCTGGGTATTGGCAATAATATTTGTCAAATTATTGTCCTGCTCGTTGTCCCGTATGTAGATATTGTCCTTTTTATTGATGCTCTCCCAATTAAAGAAAAGAATTTCGTTTTGATCAATCCGCTTGTCATCTAAGTCCTCAAAAGACGAACACCGCAAAGCCCGGCTCGGCTCGTAATAGTGATCCAGTTTACTTTTACTCTGTTCATGTAACTGCCGTGGTGCCGTCCAGATAAACGAGAGAAGAGATTTAACTTCTTTATCCTCGCATAACTGCTTCAAAAATTCGGCCATCATTATGGTTTTGCCGGAACCAGTCGGAGCCTTGAAGATCAGCTTTTTGTTATCAGCATAGCTGAACAATTTTTTTGCTCTGCTCAATAGCTCATCAATGGCGTTTATTTGATAGTTTTTCAGTCGCATTATTTAAAAATTCTCCTGTAAACCCGCAGGATGACTTCAGGGATCGGTGATAATTTAACTTTCTGCTTAACGTCGTCAAATTCATCTTCAAAGGAATCATCCCCAAGAGAGAACACATAGACGCTAAATTTACCTTTCATCTTGGCAATGGCTTCCTTGAAATCAGAAATCGCCATCTGGTCAAAGATGATGCCGGTGTAATGATTGGTATTTTTATAAATCTTGAAGGCTTTTTTATTGGTATTTTTCTCGAAGGTGCCTTCCTTGAGGCAGAGCATTTCTGTGGCCATCTCGGTTAATTTCTTTTTGTTCTTATCGGTAGGATCAGCGTCAACGAAGTCGGTGCGGAAATACTTCAAGCTGGCAGGAATGCCGGTAATATCAGAGTAATCTTTATGGCCCTTGATGACATTCTTTATTCTGGGATAACACACATCTTCCGCAATCTTATTCTCATTATTAGTGCAGAGAATAACCCCTCTTTGACCTTTATCTTTTTTATTAAGAAGAAAAACGGCGTGGCCGGTGGTGCCAGAGCCAGCGAAATAATCTAAAACAATCGCATTCTTTCTTTCGTATAGGATTGGAGCTATACAATCAAAAACATTGTAGATAGACTTTGGGAAATCGAAATTTGAATTAGGAGCGAGGGCTTTAACGATTTTTGTCCCGTATTCATTAGCATCGTATCGACTGTCAATCCATACAGTCCTTACAGTCCCAAAATCCTTACCTATTTCAATCTCATAACCGTCTTCAATCTTTTTCGCTCTTAAAAGATGTTGTATTGCCTCAACGCTTTGTCTTGCATATCTCCATTTCCTCTCAACACCTTTAACATCTATTGGATAAACATAATATTCGTTACCTTTCTTTACCGTCTGCTTTCCCGGGTGCTTCTCAGTGGCGAGAACATCACCAAAACCGACTATTTTATTGCCCTTTACAATAACCGGATAAAAACAATTTTTTGCATCAGTCCGCAACGACTCACTGCCCCAATTCCGCAGGTTACTCCAACTTATTTCTTCTTCAGTCAGCTTTCGATCACCAATTACTTTCATGCCCTTTTTAAAAACAAAATAAGTATACTCATGTGTATAGGAAAAATTACTGCCCTGTATTCCTCGCGGGTTATGCACAATCGTGACGCAGTGAATTTCAAAATCAAAAAATATTTCTTCCAGCAATGTCCCCAAGTGATGAAATTCATTGTCATCAATAGCACAAATCAACACACCGTCATGTTTCAATAAATTTTTGGCAAGCTGTAAACGCTTCGACATCATACTAAGCCATTTACTGTGACGATAGCTGTCATTTATATCAACGAAATTATTGTTATACTTCCAGTCTTTGGCTCCGGTATTATACGGCGGATCAATGTATATGACATCGATCTTGCCCTTGTGGGTGTAATTTAAAACTGACAAGGCATGATAATTATCACCTTCAATCAAAATATTTGTAGGGCCGTGATTATCCTCATTGATCTCTTTATCTTCAACGTCTACCAAAACGGGCAGTTTTGTTTTACAAAGCTCCGCCACATCTTCAGGTTTATCTTCCCAAAGCAGACCAAATTTCTTGCCTTTCTTTAAACGCTTAATCTCAGCTATGAGTTGTTCTTTCGACAAATTACTGTATGCGGCCATGTGGTCTCAGTGTGATGTTTTATTTTACAAAAAGGTTATAAAAAATTATAATCGTATCTGATGAATAATTCAACGAGAACCTTAACTTAAAATTCTAATTTTATGCCGACAATTTCTCTGCGACGATTTTCCGATCCAGACATTCTGAAACAAATTCATAAGAGCCATCTTATTGAACTTCTTTCTCCTCATCAAGAATTTCTTAAAAGGCGCGACTTCCAATTACCGGCGAAATCCGACAGTGAAATTGATTACGAAGCATTGGCCGATATTTTTATGAAGCCCGATGCAGATACGCCAAAGCTCATGGACGCTCTTTTTTTCATTGATGAAATGTCCACCAATGAAGCGATGGACGAACTTCTTGAATCAGCCAAAGACAACCGGATTGATCTTGAGCTTGGGCCAGACCCGTCACCGGCTGATGTAGCCGTCCGCCTCTGGCTTAAAGATCAGAGCCTCTTTGAAGAAATTCATGCTGAAAAGCAACTAACCCGCCCGCGCTCATTCCTTTACTTCCAGACAGAAACAAATCCTATCCCAAAGTTTGATCCACCAACCCGTAAAACTCTGGATAAGATGGCTCAAGAAATGGACAACTGGTTTGAAGAAAAAAAGCGAGGCCGTGATTGCAAAGTTTTCGCTTATCCACACACGGGAGAGTGCTGGTTTCTCGTCCGGCATGGCCAGCCAATCCGCCGTGAAGGGAATCATGGCAAATCCGAAAGCATTGTCTATCGCCCTCAGCAACATGATGTTTTGATATATGACACCGTTTTGGGAGAAATCCGCATCCACACCGGATCAAAGGGAGAACGTGAGCTGTACCTCAAGTGTTTTGGGAAGCATCTCTTCAATGACGAAAACTTTTTTCCCGGCGAAGGTAAATACACTCTTGACCCATTGATTAAAAATGGTCAAAACTCCCTTAGCATTCAAGGTGTAGAAAACCACATTGAATCAGTTTTGCTCAAAGAAATCGAAATGCGCTGGGGCGCCGAGACCGAAATCCGTAAAGCGCATGACCTCTTTGCTTCCTCTCAAAATCGTTTTAAGGAAAACCATAATTTGCTTCGAGCCAAATTCAGCATAAAATTTAAAGGCTCTAACACCCCGAGAAGCGTAACAATTCAGCCCACCAATAAAGCCAATTACGACCGCGACCATGACAGCACCACCATCGAAAAATGGCTCAAATTGCGGGGGTTTATTAACGAAGGATCGACAGAAAATGACACGGAAAGGTCTATGGCCGACACTGGAACGGTTGCCATCTCTTGAAACTGTGCTGGCTGAATGGCAGGACGTACTCGGCAAAGACTTTTCCAATGCTGAGCCATTTTTAATTCCGACCAATCGACATTCACCAACATACCCTTGCACGAACAAGTCCCGGTGCGGGTGTTACCATGAAATTATAAAGCACCCTTCTGGGCGGATCGTTGCCGCGTGCCGATGCGATACACGTGAATGCAAATCTATTCCAATTCAAACAAAAGATACCGTCATTTATTCTCTGGATTCCAAGAAATTTTCTAAAGCTATTCAGGACACGCTTGCTTTCACTGCTAACGGAAATATCTCCTCTGCAACTACACAAAACAGATGGCTTGTTGGGACACATGGTGAAACTCATTCACCAGTCTATTTCTTAACCAGAAATTCTGATGAAAACTTTCTCGGTGGATTAGAAGAACTAATCAACACCGAAACAAACCCATTCATTCTATTGGCCCCTTCAAGTCAGTTTATATCTCCAACAATAAAAGCAATTTTACAAAAACAAAAAGCCGTCCTTATTCCTCTAACATCAACATTGTCACTCAAAAGCCCGGGGAAATTTTCTATAACGCAATCTATCCAACCGATTCTTGAGCAATTCAAGCAAGGATTGTCCGAAGTCAAATCGATAGTTAAAACCTCTCAAGAAAAGATAATAACGCCCATTTCTCTGCCCGCCGGGGCCAAATGGGAAGACATCACCATTGAGTTTGCCGACGGCCATAATCTCAATATAAAATGTAAAGGTAAAACTTTCCGCCGTGATTACAAAGAAATGGGATTTGAAGATTCCAAAAGCCGCAAACCCAACAAGCAATGGGAGTTTCTAAGACAGTTATCACAAAATCAGGGAGAAATAGCTTGGGGGAAAACCTCATCAAGAAAGACTGTCAACACAAAGAGAACTGAACAAGATTTTGGATATGAATATGATGAGGATGAATCTACCGAATCCCAAAATAAAGGATTCTCAATAATAAAAGCCCCAGATAAAACCAAAAAAATAAAACAACTGCTTTCCCAAGCGCTTAAAACTGCCTTCCAAATCCAAAGCGATCCGTTCTTCCCCTACAGAAAAGCAAAAGCCTACAAGATACGCCTCAAGCTCGTTTCCTAATCACCCCTTCCGGTGAATTCACCGGCCCTCTCTTCAAAATTTTTTCCAATCTTTTATAGGGTATTTCAAGAAATTTATGCCTTTAGGGTGATTTTTCGCCATCTATACGTAGAGGCGGAAAAGTTATGTTATCCAAACAGGCAATAGAAGAATTTCAGGAAATTTATTTCGAAGAATACGGCGAGACGCTGGCTTTTGAAGAGGCCGCCGCCCGGGCTGAGAGTTTCCTGCGTTTCTTTAAGGCCATCGTAAAACCATCAATCAAAGGCTCTAATAATGACCATCCCTCAACAATTACACAATGACCGTTTCGGCTTTGTGAGACTGCTTCCCAAGTCAAAAAAGCCGTTTGAAAAAGACTGGCCGAATCATCCCCATTCGCTCACAGACATTCAACTCTGGTTCAACGAAGGCAATAATTATGGTGTTCTGGGCGGCTGTGGTGATCTGGTCATTGTTGACGCCGACACGCCGGAGATGGTCACTTACGCAAGAGAACATTTACCGCTGACATTTACCGTCAAGACACCGAAAAAAGGCGTTCATTTTTATTTCATCTGTCCGGACATTGATAAGAAAATCAAACTCAAGAAAGACAATCAGGATCACGGTGAGATTATTTCTTTCGGTTCTCAGGTCGTGGGCCCGGGGTCGATCCATCCCGACACAGAAACAGCGTACATGGTTGAGCAGGATGAGCCTATTGCTTCAATCAATGCAGAAGATTTGTTAAGAATCCTCGCCGACTATATCCCCGCCCAAGACAGCGAAACACCGATGGATAACGATCCGGCATTCAGTACTTTGGTTGACCAATATGGCCAGCCTTATTATTTCAGCAAAGATGGAAACCTCACAGGCATCAATCAAAGTTTCTGGGCTGGACTGCACAATGCCGAACACATTCAAATCTATGAACCGGATGAACGGGCATTCTACCGTTACGACGACAAAACAGGTATTTACGGCGACATCACAGAACACCTCATCAAAAACGAAATTGCCGAACGCCTGCTTTCCATCTCCCGGGAAAAGAGTCTTCCAGCGCTCGAAACTAAACGAACAGCCACAACGCAAAATCATATTGTCGCACAACTCAAAGGCATCTGCGAAAAGCGGCACGCCTTTAAAAAAACATCTACCTATGTGCATTTATCCAATGGAGTGATTGTCTTTAAAGATAACAATTACGCCGATCTTCTGCCCTTCTCCCCTGATCTATTCTCACGCAATTACTGTCCGATTGCTTTTGATGAATCCGCCCGGTGTGATCGCTTCTTGAGTGATT
>Ga0247727_10011988_pt1 | contig 14976 bp, 14 predicted proteins | sample WisWelCaveWW1625_FD_202498 | JGI IMG/M metagenome (GOLD analysis project Ga0247727, IMG submission 202498) | Biofilm microbial communities from Wishing Well Cave, Virginia, United States - WW16-25 | ecosystem: Environmental > Aquatic > Deep subsurface > Groundwater > Cave microbial mat | place... | reverse complement strand
GTGTCATCCCGCGCAGCCGGTGTCATCCCGCGCAGCCGGTGTCATCCCGAGCAGCCGGTGTCATCCCGAGCAGCCGGTGTCATCCCGAGCAGCCGGTGTCATCCCGCGCAGCCGGTGTCATCCCGCGCAGCCGGTGTCATCCCGCGCAGCCGGTGTCATCCCGAGCGCAGCGAGGGATCTGCTTTTGCCCTGGAGCAGCAGCAGATCCCTCGCTGCGCTCGGGATGACACGCTTCGCTCGGGATGACAATACCACTTTTGTCTGCAGGCAACCCTCAGGTGCGGTAAGATACAGGACAAGGGAGGACAGCCATGACTGGGAAATCGCTGCCGCGGCGGACCATCGTGCGGGGCCTGGGCGTGACGCTGGCGTTGCCGTTCCTGGATGCCATGAACCCCGCCTTCTCGGCCACCGCTCCCAAACCCGTCCGTCGGTTTCAAGCAGTTTATGTGCCGAACGGGATGGCCATGGAGTACTGGTCACCGAGCAGGGAAGGGCGCGACTTCGAGCTCACACCCATTCTGGAGCCGCTGGCGCCGTTCCGGAATCAGATGCTGGTGCTGTCCGGCCTGCGCGCCAACTGGAACTACATTCACGCCGGCGCCTCCGGGTCGTTTTTGACGGGCACCACGCGCGGGGGGCGAACCGAGGTGGAAATCATCGCCGACGTGTCGATGGACCAGTTGCTCGCCAGGAAATTCGGCAAGGAGACACAACTGGCATCGCTGGAGCTCTCGCTGGATGCCCCCAACAACGCCGGGGCCTGCACCGGCAACCTGAGCTGTGTCTACACCCACACCATTTCGTGGCGCGGCCCCACCCAGCCGTTGCCCATGGAGTCGAACCCGCGGGCGGTGTTTGAGAAGCTGTTTGGCGACAGTGGCAGCACCCAGCGGGCGGCGCGGGAAGCCCGGCTGCGCCAGCACCAGAGCATTCTGGACTCCGTCACCGACAAGCTGGCGGACCTCAAGAGGGAGATCGGGCCGCAGGACCAGGTCAAGGTAGAGGAATATACCGAGGCTGTTCGCGACATCGAACGCCGCATTCAGAGGGCCCAAGAACAGAGCAATGTCCAGAGCAATGTCCAGAGCAATGTCGAACTGCCCGTCATGGAGCAGCCCCAGGGCGCCCCTTCTTCCTTCGAAGGACACCTGGATCTGATGTTTGACTTGCAGCTCCTGGCGCTTCGGACTGACCTGACGCGCGTCATCACCTTCATGATCGGCAAGGAACAGAGCGCCCGCCCCTACCCTCAGATTGGCGTGCCCGAGGCCCACCATCCCCTGTCGCACCACAACAACCAGCCCCATTTGATCGCCCATATGTCCAGGATCAACCGCTATCACACCGAGCTGTTCTCGAAGTATCTGGCGAAGCTCCGCGCCACCCCCGACGGCGACGGCTCGCTGTTGGACCACATGACGATTCTGTATGGCTCTGGCATTTCCAACAGCGACCAGCACTCCGGCGACAACTTGCCCATCCTGCTCCTCGGCGGCGGGGCGGGACGGCTTCAGGGCGGCCGGCATCTCAAGTACTCCGACCGGCCCTCCATGGCCAACCTGCTGGTTACTCTGATGGACAAGCTCGACCTGCCGGTCGAACGGCTCGGCGGCTCGACCGGCAAGCTCCCGATCGATACCCTCTCCGGGGTGTAACCGATGACAGTCGCGTGTCTGCGCCTGGCCGTTCTGGGACTGGCCGTGGCCCTGTTCGGAGCCGCGAGCCCTGATCTACGGCTGGTGGACGCCGTCAAAAACGAAGACAGAAACGCCTTGCGGGCTTTGCTGAAGCCAGGGGCCGACGTCAATGCGGCCCAGGGGGATGGCGCGACCGCCCTGCATTGGGCGAGCTACCGGGATGATGTCGAAAGCGCCGACCTGCTGATTCGAGCCGGCGCCAACGTGAATGCGGCGAACGATCTGGGCGCCACGCCGCTCTGGACGGCCTGCCAGAACGGAAGCGCGGCCATGGTCCGGAGGCTGCTGGACGCTGGGGCGAACCCCAACGCAGCACTGCTATCTGGCGAGACGCTCGTGATGACAGCCGCCCGCTCGGGCAAGGCCGAGGTCGTCGAACAGTTACTCGCCAAGGGCGCTGACGTAAACGCGCGCGCCACGCGCGGCCAGACGGCGCTCCTGTGGGCGGTGGCGCAGCAGCACTCCGAGGTCGTCAGGGTGCTGCTCAAGTACGGCGCCAATGTCCACGCCCGCTCGGAGGTCTGGAGCCAGTTATGGCAAACCGATCCGGCGCAGGACGTTCATCCCGACTACCAGATCCAGATCCAGCACGGGGGCACCACCCCCTTGCTGCTGGCGGCGCGAGCCGGTGACCTGGCCTCGGCGAAGCTCCTGGTGGCGGCCGGCGCCAACCTGAGCGACGTGGCGGCCTACGGCGTCAGCGCCACGGTGCTCGCCGCTCACAGCGGCAACCCAGAGCTGGTAGGGTTTCTGCTGGAGAAAGGCGCCGACCCCAACGCCGCTGCGGCTGGCTATACCGCGCTGCATGCCGCCATCCTGCGTGGGAACAGGAAAGCGGTGCGCGCGCTTCTCGCCCACGGCGCCGATCCAAACGCCAAACTTCGGGTTTCCACCCCCGTCCGCCGCGCTTCGGAAGACTTCTATTTTCATCCCGCCTTTGTCGGAGCGACGCCGTTTTGGCTGGCGGCCCGTTTCTGCCAGCCCGATGTCATGCGCCTGCTGGCGGAGCACGGCGCCGATCCGCGGTTCGTGCACCATGTTGAGCACTGGGGCGAGAAATCCAGCGCCTCCGAGTATATCCGGGACAAGTCGGGCGCCACGACGGCCCTGATGGCCGCGGTGGGCATGGGCCGTGGAAGCGGGTTCCTGGCGCCTCCGGCCGGTGAGCGCCAAGCCCTGACCCTCCAGGCTGTCAAGCTGGCCGTGGAGCTGGGCGTCGATGTCAATGCCGCCGACGCTCAAGGCGGCACGGCTCTCGAAGCCGCAACGCGCCTGCGCTACAAGTCGGTGGCAGAGTTTCTTATCGGGAAGGGCGCCAAATCCCGACCGACCGGTTCGGCGCCAAGTTCTCCCTAAGAACTGGCGGAGGAAGAGGGATTCGAACCCCCGAGCGACTTTCGCCGCTAACGGTTTTCAAGTTCACATGCCGCCGTTTCGGATGGTACCACACCGTCCCGCCGGGTCCGGCGCGTTTCGAGGCGTTCGTTTGCAGAAGGTTTGCAGAATGTGGGCGGCGACAGTGGCATAATGAAAGCAGTCATGACCGTCAGACTGGAGCTCAAGCCGGACATCGAAGCGAACCTGGCCGCCCAGGCGCGCGCCAGGGGTATTCCGCTCGACACCTATCTCCAGAGCGTGATCGAGAATTTGGCGCGGGCTGCAACGGTGCCTCCGGCAAGCCCCCAGGACATCGAGGCAACGCTCGACGCCTTGGCCGAGATGGGCAGAGATCTGCCTCACTTGCCCTCATCCGCTTTTAGCCGCGAGAGCATCTATCAGGATCACGACTGAGGTCAGGTTGACAGTCCTGGTAGACACGAACATCCTGTTGCGCTTCGTCGAACCGAATGACCCAGAGCACGCCCTGATTCGGAAAGCCGTGAGGGCCCTTACGGCCAGAGGAGAGAGCCTCTGTTTCGCGTCTCAGAAAACGGACTCGGCTTGACGCCAGCTCAAACGGATGAACGAGCCACGTTAATCGAAAGCAGATTCCAGCTCTTGCCAGATAACGAGCGGGTCCACGCGGAATGGCGCCGGCTCGTCGTCGCTCACTCAGTGGCGGGCGTCCAGGTGCACGACGCCCGGCTTGTCGCCGCGATGTTGGCGCACGGTGTCCCGCAGTTGCTGACGCTCAATGATCGGGATTTCGCGAGGTACCCCGGCATCTCGGCCCTCCATCCGCGCGGCCTTGTGCCCATCACACCGTGAAAGCTAGGCAAGGTACAGCGACTTCCGCTTCTGCTCCACCAGCTTGATGAAGTTTCGCTTGATCTTGTACTTCACGCGCAGGGTTTCCAAATTGCGTACGAATTCCTCGCTGTTGCCCATCCGCTTCATCACGGTCGCGGCCTTCACCAGCAGGCCCACCGATTCGTCATACCGTGCATTTCGCACCTCGACAATGGCCTCTTCGGCTTGCTTAAGGTAGATGGGCGCCGCGTCTTCGGGGTGATCCTTCTCGCGCGCCTCGGCGAGGCGCAGCCACAGACCGTCCGAGCAGCCTCCATCCCGTGCTTCGCGCCACGCGGCTTCGACATCGCCTTCGTAGAGGAAGATCTCCACCAGTTGGGAATGGTCACTCGTTTTCGGCGCTGTACTTCAAGTTCGTGCGCCGCATCGGATTAAAGATTCGATTCCACGACCTGCGCCACACGCACGCCTCCCAGTTGCTCCGCGCCGGCATCAGCCCGAAGGTCGTCTCGGAGCGCCTGGGCCACAGCACGGTCGGCATCACGCTGGACGTTTACTCCCACGTGCTGCCCGGCATGCAAGAGGAGGCCGCGAGCAAGGTCGAGACGGCGCTCCGCAAGGCGATGGAACAGCGGCCCGCGAAGCTGGCGTGAATTTCAGGTTTGCAGAATGTTTGCAAACGACCGTTCCGGGAGAATCGCCAGCGGGGCGTACTCTCCCGTAACTGTTTGAAAACTGGCGGGGTGTCGTGGACACTTTTCGAACTCTCGCCCGCATTCACGCCCCGTGCCGTTGATGGAGCGGTGGTGATGGAGATCGCTCGACGTCAAGGGTGTCCCGAGCGGGGAGTCGAATGGGCCATGGAATTTGCGCCCGAAGTCCTCGCGCTGCCCGCTCTTGTCCTGCTTCCAAGCGAGTCTCGTGCGGACGAAGGGCCATAAGCTATTGATTCTGCTGCGATAAAATACAAAGCTTGACAATCGCTAGACGTTATTATATATTATAACGGTTCGGGGTGAACGCCCCACTAGATCTACATTTAGAGGAGTTGAAATGACGAAGAAAATTGCCGACCTTGAAACCGGCATTGCGCGGGGGTTGGAGGAAGCGCGTGGGCGAAAAGACCTGCCTCTGGGCCTTCAAGACCTCGTGGAATTCGGCAAGGACCACTTGTTGGATGTTCGGCTCTTGGACAGCCGGGATCGGAAACTGAATCGCCGCGGCGATGCCGACAAACGCCGTCGTGATGTTGCAGCCGTGACGATTTATTTCAGGCCGGGAAACGGTCAATCCGAAAAAAGCGATGGCGAAGTTCCGCCTAGGGAACCATCGGAGCGGCTTCCAGAGCCCCGGCAGGTAAACCAGACTGCTTCACCTCACGAAGCTGCGCCTGCCGATAGGGGTGCCGCGGCCTCTCTGACAGCTGACATCTTGGGGGCCCTCGACGCCGCCGAACGGCGCCCAGGTTATACCTTCGTTTCGCTGAAGTGGTTCCGTGATACCGTGCTGCCCGCGGTCGGTGCAGAACTGAATGCCGACCCCGCGCGGCGTCAAACCGTGCTGAGGGAGTTAACCGAGAAGAGACTGCTCTTGACCAGCAAAGTTCCGAATCCCAAGAACCCGGCCTTCCCGGTCACCGCGATACGGATCAACCGCGAGTATCCGGACGTTGCAGCGCTGCTGAGTGCAGGGCGGCGGGCAGTAGATTTGGGCTTTGCGCCGGTTGAGATTCGCGGTGAGCCACTCTCCGCAACGATCCTTCGGGAGCGTCGCTGAGCTTGGCGTCTTACTATATCGAGACCAGCGCGCTGGTCAAACTCTACGTGCGCGAGGCGGGCACCGACAATATGCTCCGGCTCGCCCAGACGTGCGGCCCACGGAAAATGACGGTGCTGGCGCTGTCGCGTGTCGAGTTTCGGGCGGCCCTCCGACGGAGGGAGCGAGCGGGTGACATAGAAGCAGGTATCGGCCATGCCCTTCGGAGTCGTTTCGACAGCCATTGGGAAGAACAGTTCCTCATTCAGTCGGTCACGGAGATGGTCCTCGCCGATGCCGTACTGCTCATCGACAAACATCCTCTGAGAGCTTATGATGCCGTACAACTCGCCGGGTGTCTGGTCTTTTGCAGCAGGACCGGGCCGGAGCCAGTTGTGTTCGTGTCTGCGGACCGCGACTTGCTTGCCGCCGCGGAAATCGAGGGAGTGACTGTACTCGACCCTAGCCGATAACCCTTCACGCCCCGAACCCGCGACCGGCTTGAGGCCGGCGCGCCGGGAAGACGCAGCGGCGCCGAATCCGCCCACTGCACACTCACGTCCGAGGGCTCAAGGCGGGGTTGTCATTACAAGGAACGTCGCTCTTGAGCAGGCTCGCTCCAGGCTTTCTGCGGGGGAGAGTCGTGTCCTCCCTGCAATCGGATTCGCACAGGCGCCGCTTGCTGCGCAGGCTCTATCGAACTCCCCCGGAAGAGTTGTGTTCGAAACTCGTTAAAACCACAGAACCGATCATCTGGCGGAGGAAGAGGGATTCGAACCCCCGAGCGACTTTCGCCGCTAACGGTTTTCAAGACCGCCGCCTTCAACCGCTCGGCCATTCCTCCATCTCCAGCCTACCGGATTTGGCGCCGGGCGGCAAGCGGCCTCCACGGCGCTGGCGTTTCTTGCCCGGGGCCGGCTTCGGCGGTGGCGGCGGCGCCAGGCGCGCTTCGGCCCGGTCGTAATACGAGGCAAATACCAGCGCCGCCCCCAGCAGCGCCAGCGGGGCCACCTGGGAGAGCACCCGGTCGATCGACGAGCCGATCATCCATTGCAGGTTGACGGGACCGGTGACGTACACCAGCGTCAGGCCACCGATCTGCCAGAGGGCCAGCAGGGGCAGCAACAGGAACTTGTTGTCGAGACCGGCTCGCCGGTGCAGCGCCACCGCCACGAGCCACAGCGGGAAGACCAGGTTGAAGACCGAAGGCGCGAAAGCGTGCTCGGCCAGGGCCCTCAGGGTTGGCCAGTAGCTGGCGACGTTGGTCCGGACGATCTCGCCGGAGATCTGCCCGGGGCGCCCGATCCCGTAAAGGCTGCGGGCCGCCGCCCAGGGGACCACCGCCAGGGCCGGCAGGACGATCAGCGTTATCCAGGAGCGCCACTGCCACGCCCGCAGCCACACAAGGCGCGCCGCCGCCGCGGCTCCCAGGCCGGCCAGGAAGAGGAAACCCTCGTTCTTGGTCCAGGCGGCGATGGAGGCGAACAGCACCGCCAGAGAAAAATCCTCGTAGCGGTCTTCGCGGAACCAGGCGTAAAGGAAACCGGCGCCCAGCAGCACGCCGGCCGCCACGGCGGTGTCGGCGTACCCGGCATAGTGGAAAGCGACGGCGTCTACGATGAAGGTTCCCCCCAGCATGGCCGTGAAGACCGCGGCCACCCCCGGCGAGCCGAAGCGGCGGGCCAGATGGTAGAAGCCGGCCGAGAGCGAGGCGAAGAAGCAAGGGGAAAGGATCTTGGCGGCGTGGTCGGCGACCTCGCCGGACCAGACGTAGAGAAACGTGGCGTACAGCGGCACCAACAGCGGGTAGGCGGCGTTGCCCAGGAATTCGCCGGCGCGGCTCAGGTAGGGGGCCACGCCGCCGTCCAGGTAGAAGGCCTTGCCCTTGAACATCCACAGCATGACGGCGTCCCACTCGTTGAGGGGCATCAGGCGCTCGTAGGGGACCCAAGCCGCCAGAACGATGGCGCCGAAGGCGAGAGCGGCCAACTCCAGCCAGTGAGGCCGGCGCCACTGGGGCCGCCACAGGCGGGGCGGGCGCCGCCGCAGGCTGCCGACGGCGACCACTGCCCACGGCACCACCACTACCCAGCGGTTCCAGGGGATCCGCGCCAGGTCGTAGAGCAGCAACTGGAGCGACAAGGCTGCGGCGCCGGCTGCAAAGCTCAGACACAGGGCCACCAGGGGCCCGCTCGAAAGCCAGGGGCGCAGGATCAGCCAGCCCACCAGGCAGGTGAACAGCAGCGCCGGCCAGATCATGGGCGCGGGCCGTAGAGTTCCAAGTGCGGCCCGGAGCGGATCTTGTCGAGGGCGGCCAGGCGCTGGCCGAGCTGCTCGTCGTTCCAGTGGCCGCGAAAGGGTTCCTCCCGGAGGTTGGCGGTGGAGTCGCGGAACACCGCCAGGTAGGAGCAGCCTTCGGCGACGGCCCCGGTGTTGGCGTGGATCACCACGCGGCGTGGGTATAAGTAGTAGTCAAAGCGCGTTTTATAATAGTTGACGTGCTCGGGGCCGGTATGGGCGAGGAACAGGACGCAGGCGCCGGGCGGGGTGGCTTTCTGGATTTGCTCGGCAACCAGGAAGGCCGGGTAATCGACGATCTCCGGCCGGCGGTCCATGGGCCGGCCGGCGAGCCGCCTTTCCCACTGCTGGAGCGCCGCAAACTGGCGCGCCAGCGGCGGCCAGGCGATCAGAACCCAGGCGGCGAACAGGGCCGCCAACAGAATGCAGTGGGCGGTCACACTCCCCAGCAATAGTCCTCGACGACCTTCTCCACGCTCTCGTCGTGCTCGGCCAGGCGGCGAAGCTCCAGGCGCAGAGAATCCACCAGGGCGTTCCAACTGGCCTCCAGAACGTTTTCGGAGACGCCGACGGTGGCCCAGCTGCGCTTGTGGTCGGTCCACTCCACCAGCACCCGCACCCGCGCCGCGGTGCCGCGCTTGGAATCGAGCACCCGCACTTTGTAGTCGGTCAGGCGGATGTCGGCGATTTGGGGATAGAGCTTCGAGAGGCAGCGGCGCAGGCACAGGTCCATGGCGTGGACCGGCCCGTGGGCGGAGGCGGTGGCGGAGTGCAGGCCGTCCTTGGCCCGGATGGTCATGGTGGCGGTGGAGCTGGTGGCCTCCTGGCCCTTCTTCTCGGTGGTAATGCGGAAGCTCTCCAGCTCGAAGAAGAACTCCTCGGGGTGCAGGGTCTCGCGCACCAGCAGCTCGAAGGTGCCCTCGGCGGCCTCCAGCTCGTAGCCCTCGTACTCCAGCTGCTTGATGCGCTCCAGCAGCTCGCGGCGGGCGGCATCGGTGAGCCGGTCGCTGAGGCCTTTCTCCTTGAGCTTGAAGAAGACGTTGCTGCGGCCGGAAAGATCGCTGATCAGGACGCGGCGGCGGTTGCCCACCAGCTCCGGCCTGACGTGCTCGTAGGTGGCGGCGTCGCGCAGCACAGCGCTGACGTGCACGCCGCCCTTGTGGGCGAAGGCGCTGCGGCCCACGAAGGGGGCGTCGTTGCGCGCCGCCAGGTTGGCCAGCTCGCTGACGAACCCGGCCAGGGTGGTCAGTTGACCCAGCCGCTCCGGGCCGATGGTGGTGTGGCCGAGCTTCAGCTCCAGCACCGGCAGGATGGAGCAGAGGTTGGCGTTGCCGCAGCGCTCACCATAGCCGTTGATGGTGCCCTGCACGTGGGTGGCGCCCAGCTCGACGGCGGCCACGGTGTTGGCCACCGCCAGGTCGCAGTCGTTGTGGGTGTGAATGCCCATCACGCCGTCGAAACGCTTGCGCGCCTCGGCGAAGATCTCGACCAGGCGGGTGGTGATGGTTCCGCCGTTGGTGTCGCACAGCACCAGGGTGTCGGCGCCGGCGGCCTTGGCGGCCTCCAGGGTTCGCAGGGCGAAGGCGGCACTGGAGGTGTAGCCATCGAAGAAATGCTCGGCGTCGTAGATGACCTCCTTGCCGTGGTCCTTGAGGTACCGCACGGTCTCGGAGATCAGCGCCAGGTTCTCGTCCTCGGTGACGTTCAGGGCGCGGCTGGTGTGCAGGTCCCAGCTCTTGCCGAAGATGGTGACGACCGGGGTGCGGGCGTCGAGGAGGGCTCGGACATTGGGGTCGGCCTGGACCTTGTTTTTGGGGTAGCGGGTGGAGCCGAACGCCGCCAGCTTACCGTGCTTCATGTCCAGCTCGTCCAGGCGCCGGAAGAACTCCTTGTCGCGGGGGTTCGATCCCGGCCAGCCGCCCTCGATGTAGTCGATGCCCATCTCGTCGAGCTTGCGGGCGATGCTGAGCTTGTCGTCGACCGAGAAGGAAACCTTCTCGCCCTGGGAACCGTCGCGGAGCGTGGTGTCGTAAATAAAGACTCGCATATGGGTTACCCCACAGCCACCGGCTGTTGCTGTGGAATGCCGGCCTCCTTCTTTTTCTTTTGGAGGAAGGTCATCATCTGGCGCAGGCCGGCGCCGACCTGTTCGACACGCTGCTGACGGGCGGCGTCGCGCATGGCCAGGAAGTTCTGTCGGCCGCTCTTGTTCTCCTCGATCCATTCGCGGGCAAAGGCGCCGGAGCGGACCTCCGCCAGGATCTTCTTCATCTCCTCGCGGACGGCCTGGTTGATGACGCGGGGGCCGCGGGTGTAGTCGCCGAACTCGGCGGTATCGCTGACCGAGTAGCGCATGTAGGCCAGGCCGCCCTCGTAGATCAAGTCCACGATCAGTTTCAGCTCGTGGAGGCACTCGAAGTAGGCGATCTCGGGCTGATAACCGGCGTCGACCAGGGTCTCGAAGCCGGCGCGGATCAGCTCGCTGGCGCCGCCGCACAGCACGCTCTGCTCGCCGAACAGGTCGCTCTCGGTCTCCTCCTGGAAGGTGGTTTCGATGACGCCGGCCTTGAGGCAGCCGAGGCCCAGGGCATAGGCCAGGGCGCGGCGGTGGGCCTGGCCGGAAGCATCCTGGAAGACCGCCAGAAGCGCCGGGACGCCCACGCCCTCCAGGTAGAGCTCGCGCACCCGGTGGCCCGGGGCTTTGGGGGCGATCATGGAGACGTCCACGCCCGGCGGCGGCACGATCTGCCGGTAGTGGATGTTGAACCCGTGGGCGAACATGAGGGTCTGGCCGGGAGAGAGGTTGGGCGCTATCTCTTTGTGATAGAGATCGGCCTGGACGTGATCGGCGGTCAGGATCATGATGGTGGAGGCCGCGGCGGCCGCCTCGCTGACCGGCAGGACCTTCAGGCCGGCGGCCTCGGCCTTGGCCCAGGAGGCGCTGCCGCGGTAGAGTCCCACCACCACCTCGGCGCCGCTGTCGCGCAGGTTCAACGCGTGGGCGTGACCCTGGCTGCCGTAGCCGATCACCGCCACCGCGCCGGTCAGGTCCTTCAGACTTGCATCTTTTTCGTAGTAGATGGTTGCCATGATGTTTTTCCCGTTTCTCGTTTGGCGCTGGTTTTGCGTTCCCTGGTGGAGCGCGGCAGGGCCATGGCGCCGGAGCGGATGACCTCGATGTCGCCGTAGCTGCGAAGCACTTCCAGGAAGGCTTCCAGCTTCTCGCCGGCGCCGGTGGCCTCCAAGGTGTAGCCGCCGGGCGCGGAATCGACCACCCGGGCGCGAAAGATCTCGGCTTCCTTGAGCAGGGCCGCCCGCTTGTCGTCGCTGACCTCCACCTTGACCAGCATGATCTCGCGGCACACCACCGGGGCGTCGGTGAGGTCGACGGCCTGGATGACGTTGATGAGCCGCTGCATCTGCTTGATAAGCAACGGCCGCATGGTGGCCTCGACCTCCACCGCGATGGTCATGCGCGACAGTTCCGGGTCGAGCGTCCGGGCCACCGTGAGGCTCTCGATGTTGTAGCCTCGGGCGCTCAGCACGCCGGTCACCCGCATCAGGGCCCCGGGCTTGTTCTCGACCAGCAGTGAAATGAGCTGTTGCATAAACCCGGCTACGCGGCCTCCACCGGCTGGGGCGGCTCCAGGATCATCTCGTTCACGGCGCCGCCGGAGGGGATCATGGGGTAGACGTTCTCCTCGGGCGACACCTTCACGTTCAACAGGTAAGGGCCGGGCTCCTCGAGGGCCTCGCGCAGGGCCTGGGCGAGGTGCTGGGGCTTGTCGACGGTGCGGGCCCGGATACCGAAGGCCTCCCCCAGCCGTTCGGCGTGCGGGAAGCAGTCCAACTCCACGGCCGAATAGCGGCGGCTGTTGAAGAGCTCCTGCCATTGCCGGACCATCCCCAGGTAGCCGTTGTTCATGACGACGATCTTGATGGGCAGCCCGTAGCTGGCGATGGTGGAAAGCTCCGGCAGGCTCATCATGAAACCGCCGTCGCCGACCAGGGCGAACACCGGCTTGTCGGGATTGCCGAGCTGGGCGCCGATGGCGGCCGGCAGGCCAAAGCCCATGGCGCCGAGGCCGCCGGAGCACAGCCACAACCGCGGCTGGTTGAAGCGGATGTATTGGGCTCCCCACATCTGGTGCTGGCCGACGTCGGCGGCCACGATGGTGCGGCCCTGGCAGAACTGGTCCATCATCTCCACCAGGTATTGCGGCTTGATCTCGGTGTCGGAGGGGGCGTAGCTGAAGGGGTGCTGGCGCTGCCAATCGCGGATCTGGTCCATCCACTGGCGGCGGGCCCCGGCGTTTCGGGCTCCGTCGGTGGAACGGGTCTCCCCCAGCAGATCGTTGAGCCGGCGCAGCACGTGTTTGAGGTCGCCCACGATGGGAAGCTCGACGCTGCGGTTCTTGCCGATCTCGGCCGGATCGATGTCCACGTGGATCACCTTGGCATGGCGGGCGAAGGCCTCCAGGCGCCCGGTGACGCGGTCGTCGAAACGGACCCCCAGGGCGATCAGCAGATCGGCATCGCTGATGCCCATGTTGGCGGCATAGCTGCCGTGCATCCCCAGCATGTTGATGCAGTAGGGATGCTCGCTGGCGAGCGAGCCCAGCCCCATGAGGGTCTCGGCCACCGGGGCTTCCAGGATCTCGGCCAACTCGCACAGCTCGGCCGAGGCGCCCGAGGTGACGATGCCGCCGCCGGCGTACACGTAGGGGCGCTGGGAGGCCCAGATCATCTCGACCGCCCGGCGAATCTGGCCGGCGTGGCCCTCCAGGCTGACCTTGTAGCCGCGCAGGTGCACGGGACCGGGGGCGTGGTAGGCGGCCTTGGCGTTTTGGACGTCCTTGGTGACGTCGATCAACACCGGCCCCGGCCGGCCAGTGGAGGCGATGTGGAAGGCTTCGTGGATGGTGCGCGCCAGGTCGTTGACGTCTTTGACCAGGTAGTTGTGCTTGGTAGTGGACCGGGTAATGCCGAAGACGTCGGCTTCCTGGAAAGCGTCGCGGCCGATCATGGCCCGCGGCACCTGGCCGGTGATGGCCACCACCGGAATCGAATCCATGAGGGCGTCGACCAGGCCAGTGACCAGGTTGGTGGCCCCAGGGCCGGAGGTGGCAAAGCAGACCCCCACCTTGCCGGTGGAGCGGGCGTAGCCCTCGGCGGCGAAACAGGCGTTCTCCTCGTGGCGCATCAGGATGTGCCGGACGGGATGATCATAGAGAACGTCATAGATGGGCATGTTGGCGCCGCCAGGGTAGCCGAAGATCACCTCGACACCCTCGCGGTGCAGGGCCTCCATAATGATGCCGGCGCCGTTCATCAGCATATCGCGCCCTCCTAAACAAAAAAGGCTGCCACCGGGGATCTTCTCCGCCCCCGGATAGCAGCCTTTGGAATCTCGTTCCTGGCAGGCCTCATCCGGGGCCGGGTACACCGACCACAATAATGATGGCGCTGCTAATTCGAATGATGGCGAGGCGGGTGGCGGCGGGAGCCTGGGGGGGCGGCTCGGCAGCGGGGTGCTCCACGGCCGCGAGGCGGTGGGCCCGGGCGCAACTATGAGGCAGGCCGGCCTGATCGCGGTCTCGCTTCCACGACCGGCTCTGTCCCGACCTGGCGCGGCTCTTCCTCACGATCCGACACTCTCCACCACCACAGTGTAGTTAGAATCGCAGACCGGCGTCAAGCGCCGGGGCATATTTTTTCGTTATGGTTGGCATGCCCGGACTACGCCCCCCGACAGGCAAGAATGCCTGTGTTGCCGAGATCTACACCGACTCGGCCATGCCAAACTGCAAGATCGCCGCAGGCCGTGACGAGTCCGGTAAGGAGAGGCACTCAAGAACAGGTTCTTCAACCGATTTTGAGTCCAACGGAGATGGACTTGACGCTGGAGGAAGGCGTCAGCCGCCTCAGTCTCGCCGGAGCGGGACTACTGAGGGTCGCCGGGACGGCGCTGCATCGGATCCGGCGGGTCACGCCCGCCGAAATTTGGAGAACCAGTCCATTATTTCCGGCTGATCTTTGAGTTCTGCCAGCGGGCTGAGCTGCGTCTCGATGTAGGGCCAGTCCAGAAGGCCACGTTGCCGCAGAACGATGGTCTCCACATCCGCCAGGTCCCGGGTTCGAAAGGCGAAGAGCTTTTGCACAATGAGGTCCTCGGCGGAACATGTTCGTAAGGAACAGCCGGGTTCAAACTCGTAGAGGCTCGCTCGTTCGACGACCATCGCTTCGAAGGGCAATCCCGCGAGGGCAATGTCAATTGGGACGCCGTGCGGCGAGTCAAGCAGAAGCACGCGGTTTCTTTGGGCGAACTCGGAGGCATCCGGAATGCGCCCGCGATACCCCGAGGAGAGGATCAGCGTGATGAACTCGTCTTCGCGTCCGAAGCCGCTGAAGAGGGTCACATCCACATCGCGGGTGAATCGTGGCTCTCCCCAGCGCAGTAACGCAATTCCTCCGATGATGCAAAACTGCCACCCCTGGCGGCTGAAAAAGTGTTGGAGTTCGAGCGCTGCCTCAAGCAACGGAGTCATCGGCGCAGCTTAGCGAACCAAGCCTGCTGCTCGACCAGGCCCGATGTGGTTCGCGGAGGTAGATCCCGAAATGCGGCCGCAGATCCAAACAGTTGCCGGATTGCCTCACCGGTGTCGGCAGCCTCGATTTCACGGCGCCGAATCTGGTCGAGTTCCTTTCCGGCCCGCCGCCAGGTTTCCACCCAACGCCTCGTCAGATCGCGATCCTGGACTGTCTGCTGATTGGCCATCCTCAGCCTTCATCTTAACAAAGGGCGTGGCTCCGGGGCCAGCATCCCCAGGGCTCCCCAGGGCTTCCAGGCTTCCGAGGGCTTCCGGTGAGGCGGTGGGAAGGATTTTACCGAAAAGTGACAGATCTCCGACAGCCTCCCCACAATCCGTTCCTATAATGAATCGTTGGTCTTAGAGCGCGCCTGGCTTCGAAAGTGGTTCCAGCCTCCGCGCCATCTCCTGGTGGTGCTTGTGGCGATTACGGTGGTGTCGGC
>Ga0247727_10011986_pt1 | contig 14979 bp, 11 predicted proteins | sample WisWelCaveWW1625_FD_202498 | JGI IMG/M metagenome (GOLD analysis project Ga0247727, IMG submission 202498) | Biofilm microbial communities from Wishing Well Cave, Virginia, United States - WW16-25 | ecosystem: Environmental > Aquatic > Deep subsurface > Groundwater > Cave microbial mat | place... | reverse complement strand
GAGAGCAATCTCATTCGCGCCGTGCCGATTATGCCGTGGACCGCTGCGCCTGAAGTTCCGAATGAAGAGAACGCTAGCGCGCCGCCATCATCATCACCACAACCCTTCACGCCGGATTTTCGCGCCAAGCATCCCGGCCGCCAACTTGGTTTTGAATTGAGCCGTGCGCAATCCACGCCGCCGGAGGTCGCGCCGGTTGAGTTGTTCGACAAGCGGCCCGAGCACACGGTCGAGCGCGCGAACGTTTGGCAAATTCACCATCGCTACATTCTCGCGCAAATTCCTTCGGGCCTCGTGATCATCGATCAGCACGTCGCGCACGAGCGCATTCTTTATGAGCAAGCTCTGGAGTCATTCACACAACAAGAGCCGGCCACACAGAGCTTGCTCTTTCCGACGGTGATGGAGTTGAGCGCGGAAGATTATGAGACCGCGATGGAGATGACACCCTTCTTGACCAAGCTCGGCTTTGCGTTCAAACCCTTTGGAAGATTTACGCTGCTCATTGAAGGCGTGCCGGCAGGCTCGCGCTTTGCGAAAGGCACGCAGGACGAGAAATCATTTCTCAAGATCATCGACGAATACAAACGCGGCAAGCGCGAGAAGCTGGAGATTCGTGATAACGTCGCGCGCTCGTTTGCTTGCCACACCGCGGTGCGCTCGGGCGACCGTTTGACTCCCGATAGCATGAACGCATTGATCGATCAACTCTTCGCCACGAAGTCGCCATACTTTTGCCCGCACGGTAGGCCGGTGATTATCAATATTCCGATTGAGGAGTTGGATAAGAGGTTTGGGAGGATTTGAAGCCGAAGGGGAAAAGACGCAAACCGTCAAGAAACCAAGTTTGACTTTTCCAATAAAGTTATTTAGCTTTGTGCCGTAAACAAAAACGGTGATCATTATGGACGCGAACGTGCAAACTTATACCTTGCCGCGAGAGACTTTCAACCTATTGGTCGAGGCGCTTGGCAACCAACAAAAGGCGGAAACCTTCGCCAAGTCGATGGAGTCGTTTCTTGTCGCTATTCACAACAATGCCAGCGCCGGAATTACTGAGAAGAAAGAAATGCTGAAAGTTGAAGTGCGGGAGGAGCTTCGCAAAGAACTGGTAACCAGAGAAATGTTCGAGGGGCTGGAGAAAGAAATGCGGGAGAGCTTTAAAGTCGTTTATGAAAAATTCAACGTCGTCGACGAAAAGTTCAAATTGATCAATGATCAATTCAAGTTGGTCTATGATAAATTCAAAGTGGTCGACGAAAGGTTTAAGGATTTGGAAGACAAGATGGACGGGAAATTCCAAATCGTTGATGAAAGATTTAAGAGCATGGAGGTCCGGATAGATGAGAAATTCAAAAGCCTCAATCTCAAGCTGAATCTTTTTCTCGCCCTCGCGCTGATCGCCTTGACGTTTGCCAATCCCGCTTTTGTCGAGTTGATCAAAAAAGCCTTTTAGAGCCATGACCGCAAAACGATACTTCCTGCTTGTAATCGGCGTGCTCGCTTGCGCCGCTGATTTTCTTCTCGCCCAACCCAAACTGAAAATCTACATCTCCGCCGACATGGAAGGCCTTGCCGGCGCGGTGAGCGGCGAGCAGCTTGGCCCAACGGGTTTCGAGTATCAACGCTTTCGCGAATTCATGACGCAGGAAGTGAACACTGCAATTGACGCCGCGTTCAAGGCCGGCGCCACGGAGATTCTCGTGAGCGATTCGCACGGCAACGGCCAGAACTTGCTCATTGAAAAACTTCCGAAGAACGTGACGGTCGTGCGCTCGTGGCCGCGGCCGCTCATGATGATGCAAGGCATTGACGCCACGTTCGACGGTGTGATCTTCATCGGCTATCACACCGGCACGACGAATCCCGAGGGCGTTCGCGCGCACACGATGTCGAGCGCCAATCTCGCGGACGTGAAGCTGAACGGCGTCTCCGTTCCCGAAGCGGGTTTGAACGCGGCAATTGCCGGGCACTTCAACGTGCCGGTGATTATGATTTCCGGCGACGACGCGGTTTGCAAAGAAGCCTCCGCCATGCTTGGCAATATTGAAACCGCGACAGTGAAATGGGCCTACGGCTTTCATTCCGCGCGCACGCTCACGCCCGAGGCGGCTTGCGATCTCATTCGTGAAAAAGCCACGAAGGCCGTGCAGCGCATCAAAGAGTTCAAGCCTTACAAAGTGCAAGCGCCGGTGCAGCTTGAAATCCGTTTCAAAAATCATCGCCCTTCGGAAGTGTTGAGCTATCTGCCGATCGTCGAACGCACGGACGCGCACAGCATCAAGTTCATCGGCAAAGACATGATCGAGGTGTCGAAGTTCTGCGAGTTCGTGCTCACCTATGAGCCGGGGTTGAATCCGTAAGGCAGAAATTGTCGCACACCGTAAAAAGCCCGAGGCCTGCAAACTTGCGTCGGGCTTTTTTTGTTGGAGAAAAATGCTTTTGTTGATCAAATAAAAGATGATTGCTATATTGCAGAGGTAAAAATTGCGGTCGTTAGAGCAGTGAATTTGCCGTAGATGGATCCCCAATGAACTTCGATCCCAAATTACAAACCGACAAGATCACGCCCGAGTTGATCGACTACGTCGTCGCGAAGATCGTGCGCGAAATCCAGCCGGAGAAAATCATTCTCTACGGCTCGTTCGCGCGCGGGGATTATCATAAGGATAGCGATTTGGATTTGTTCATCATCAAAGATGCGGAAGAATCCAGCCGGATATTGGAGCGTAAAGTAGATCGCCTTCTTGATGGAAGATTGTTCTCTCTCGATGTACGGGTGCGCAAACCCTCGGAAGTCGCATGGAACTTCCGTGCTCAGAATCCTTTTTACCTGCATCACATTTTTAAACAGGGAAAGGTTTTGTATGAACGTCACGCCTGAACGCAAGAAACTTCTCTATGATTGGCTGGCTTTTGCAGGTGAAAATTTGCTTTATGCCAAGCAAGGCATGCAAGCCGATTTTGCTCCCTACCACACGATGTGTTTTTTGTGTCAGGGTAGCGCTGAGAAATATTTAAAGGGCTTCTTGGTCTTTCATAATTGGGAGTTGGAGAAAATTCATGACCTCAAAAAGCTGTTACTGTATGCTATAAAATACGACGCAAGTTTTCGTGAGCTTGCACCGTTAACCGAAATCTTAAATTGATATATCACCGAAGGCCGCTATCCTGGCGATCTTCCCTTTGAAGCCATCAGCAAAGCGGATGCAGAAGAAGCCATTGCTGCCGCCGAGCAAATCGAAAAATTCGTCCTGCAAAAACTCTCCGACTTTCTGAATTGAACCATGCCCTCACGTCACGTCATTCTCGGCACCGCCGGCCATATCGATCACGGCAAGACCTCGCTCGTCAAAGCGCTCACGGGCGTGGATACCGATCGCTTGCCCGAAGAGAAAGAGCGCGGCATGACCATTGACCTGGGTTTCGCGCATCTCGGCGAGCATGCCACGATCATCGACGTGCCGGGCCACGAAAAGTTTGTGAAGAACATGGTCGCGGGCGTGAGCACGATCGATCTCGTGCTCTTCGTGATTGCCGCGGACGACGGTGTGATGCCGCAAACACGCGAGCATTTCGAAATTTGCCAATTGCTCAACGTGCCGCGCGGCATCGTCGTGCTCACGAAGATTGATTTAGTGGATGCGGATTGGGTCGAGTTGGTGAAAGAAGAGGTGCGGCAATTGTTCAAAGGCACGTTCTTGCAGCAAGCGCCTATCGCTCCGGTTTCAACCGTGACAGGCGAAGGCATTGCGCAATTGCGTGGAATGATAGATCGAATGATGCGTGAATTGCCGCCGCGTCCTGATCGCGGCGTGTTTTGGTTGCCCGTCGATCGTACTTTTACGATGAAAGGTTTTGGCACCGTGGTCACCGGCTCGGTTTTGTCGGGGCAGATTGCAGTTGGGGAGGAGCTTGAAATTTTACCCGAGCATAAACGCGCGCGTATTCGCGGACTGCAACGCCACGGCGCGAGCGTCAATCAAGTTCAAATCGGCGATCGTGCTGCGATCAACTTGCAAGGCGTGAGCACGGAAGAAGTCACGCGCGGGCAAGCGCTCACCGCGCCGAATTATTTTCACGCGACCACGCGCATGAATTGCCGCTTGCAACTCCTCGCGAGCGCGAATGCTCCTTTGAAAGAGAGAATGCGCGTGCGCGTGCATCTCGGCACGGCAGAGATCATGGCGCGCGTTATACCATTGGAAGGCAAGGAAATCGCGCCGGGGAGATCCGGCTATGCGCAGCTCAAGTTTGAAAAGCCCGTGGCCGCGCGGCGTTTGGATGCGCTGGTGATTCGCCGCTATTCGCCGCCAAAAACGATTGGCGGAGGCATTGTGCTCGAGGCCGAGGCGCGTCCGTTTCGCCGGCGCGATGCGAGTATTCTCGCTAAGTTGCGCAGTTTGGAAAAAGAAGATCCCACCGAGCTGCTCGTCGCGCAATTTCTCGTGCCCAATCGTTATGCGGTGACGCTCGATCAATTAGCCGCGGAGACCGGGCATAACAAAGAGGATCTGCAAAAACTGCTGCAAGCGCTCGCGCAACAGAACGCCATTCTCGCCGTGGGCAAACGAGCCTTTATGCACAAACAGCGGCTGGAAAATCTCTGGCGCCAACTCGAAGCCGTGCTCGCGCAACATCACCAAAAAAATCCGATGCAGCTTGGCATGCGCAAAGCGGAGGTGAGCACTGCGCTTGCGCCTTTGGCAGATGCGGCTGTAATGAATCTGTTGCTCATGCACTATAAAGCCGCGGGCAAGTTGAAAGAGCTCGAGGCGCATTTGGCTTTGCACGAGCATGAAATTCGGCTTTCAGAAAAGCAAGAAGCGCTGCGCCAACGCTTGGCAACGATTTTATACGAAGAAGGTTTTGCTACTTCCAGCCCAATGGAGTTGGCGCAAAAGCTCGGCGTCTCCCTCTCCCAAGTGTCTGAGTTGTTGAGCGTCATGGCCTTGCTGCGTGACGTCGTTCGTTTGGAAGAAGACATTTGGCTGCACGCGCAACGCCTGGCCGAAGCGCGCAAAAGAGTGATTGATTATTTGAAGGCGCATGACGAAATTACCGTCAGCCAATTCAAAGACTTGATCGGCAACGCCAGCCGCAAATTTGCGCTGCCGCTTGTGCAATACTTCGATGCGAGCGGCGTGACGGAGCGGCGAGGCGACGTGCGGGTATTGGGAGTGGAGTCGGAGAGGTGATTAAAATACTGGCACGAGCACAAACCAGTTGCACTTCGCATCTAGTACTGCAGCAATAAGTCGAGCGCGTCCTCTTTCTTGTCATTCTGGAAGAACCTTCCCTCGCACTGGGTACACCTCTGAATCACAGGAGGTGTGCCGAGCACTAGGGAAGGCTCTTCCAGAATGACAGGTCTCAGTGTGGAGGCAATTTTAGAACTGAAAGGGACCTGCTCTATATATGAAAAAGACTCGCCCGAAAACTCCTCCTGCCTGGCAACGTTGCGCGTGGTGCGATAAACGCATCGACCCGGAGGCCGAAGTCTTCGGCTGCGGCGCGCGCACGATTCCGGGCATTGATTTGAGCGCGAAAGAAGGAGAGGCGCTGCCGCTGTATTTGGCGCTCTCGCATCGCACCGTGCCTGCGCTCGTCGTGCCCCGCGATTCGCAAGCCAAGCGCGAAGGCAACGATCTTTATTTTTTGATTTGCAGCGAAAGCTGCGGCCGGGTTTTGAAAGAAGCTTTGGAAAGAGATAAAGAAGCGTTCGGGATCATGAGTCTAAATTAGTGGCATCCAAAGTACACTCACTCAAAATTGGGTTCATACGGGGTCATGGCATTTCAACGTCCGCAACATCGTTTCTTGTTCGATCTCATGCCGGCCGCGCGCCTCTCACATTGGGAAGAGCGCGCCGCCGTGGAAAATTTCGTTTTGGAAGAGCGTTTGACCGAAGCGCGTGAAGACAGCTACGCGCAATACGTTTCTGCGCCGGCGGATCTCGGCGAGTGGCGCTTCGCCCACGAGAATTATGTCAGCGCGAAAATCCGCACGGGAGCGCCCGAGACCTTTGGCAATCTCAATCAGCCGAACGCGTTGCCGGATTTGGAGCCCGATCAATTCGTCCTTCGCGTCGAAAACCTCGCGCAACTCATCAAGCTGGCGCACCAGGATGACGGCGAGCTGACTTTGCTATCCGATCATTTGCAAAAGCTCATCATCGACCGCAATGACCACGACGCGATGCACGTGGCCGCGGAATTTTTGACGGACTGCAATCGCGCCCGCGATCATCGCCCGCTTTTCGTCGGTTTTTGGGGCGAGGTGAAAGACTTATTCGAGCCGGACCGGCCGAACTGGCCCGAACGCTTGCGCGACCGGTTTGGCTTGGGACATTTCGACCCCATGAATGGCGAGCCGATTCCCATTCTCGTGTTGCGCTATCGCATCAGTGACGTGCTCGCGGCTCTCCCGCAAGATCGAAACTTTGCCGCCATCCCCACGGTTTTGGATGGCAGTCTGAGTCCCTTCTTCTGCCCCACGCCGCAAGCTTGGCACGAAGGCCAAACCCTCAATCTCTCGCCGGGCACGGCCAACGATTATGCTTTCACCTGCGAGATCTTGCACCGCTTCGTGGCTTATCAACCGGCTTTCGTTTATCGCGTGGGATTGCTCGCGGCTTCCCCCGGCAAAACCGGCGAGGAAGCGCGCAGCATCCACGTGCAATACTTGCAAGATGATCTAAAAAATTTCTCGTTGCTATTGTGAACCAGATAATCCTCTCTATGTCGGAAAGCACTTCTCTCAAAATTTCTCCTCTGGAAAAATGGCTGCTCGAGTTTGATCGCTACCCGGCTGAGGCTTTGGATCGTTTGCTGCTCGGCAAGGCTTATATGGGCCGGCTCGACCGCAACGATACGGATGAAATTCTCTTCCGTCTCTTTCACGCCGGAGCGCCGGAGCGTCGCATTGCGCTGGAGCGGGCGATGCTGCAGTGGTTTCAGAGTTATTGGGAAAACGCGCCGGCGGCAGTGCCCGCAAGTCGTTGGGGTGAAATTTTGCAAAACGCTTTTGCTACAGTCGCGCGTTTGCAGCTCCGCGTTGTGCAAGACTGGCTGCTCGCACATTACGGCCGTGGGCGCACGTGGCTGCGCGGCTTGTATCTCGGCCCGGCGCGCGATCCCGAAGCCGCGCTTCTGCGCACGCTCGCGCTCGCGCAACACGATCTGCGCCTGTTGCCTTTGTGGATGCGCCTCTGCCGTTTGGAAGAAGATCGTCCGCTTTATTATGCCGGATTGGGGCTGCTCGGCTTGCGCAAATTGCCCGGCGAAAACGACGAGCGCCACGGCGACTTGCACACTGCAGTCTTTCGCGGCTTGATGGATTTGGCCAACGCAATCGACCAGAAACCGAGCCTGCGGCAAGAAGGGCAGGAGTTTTGGTTTCTCAAAGCTCGCGCGTTGATGGCGCGCCAGTATCCGCGTTCCACGCAGTATTGGACCGAGCATTTTTACCCACTGGTATATTTCCAAAGAGAGAGCGCTGCTGCCACGTGGTTGGGCAAATTGATTCCAAGATTGAGAAAAGAATTGGAGGGCGCAGCGCCCGGCTTCAAAAGGAAAACCGCAATCATGCCGCCTTCCAGACAGGAACAGGAAACCATTCTGGATTTATTGCAACGCTGGCCCTTGCAGGAAGTGCGAGCGCAACTGCAAACACATTTATCAAAACATCGCTATTATGCTCATCAGACCGGATTTGCTGAGTACTTAGTGAAGACGTTCAGCAACATTGCGTTTCGCATTTTCCGACAAGATCCAAATTGGGCGCTAGCATTGGTCAAGGAAGCCTTTCTCTGGGCACCTTATAACGACTTTTTATGGACGGAGCGTGCGAAGATTGAAGCGCATTTAGGCCGTCACGCCAAGGCCCTCAGTCTGCTTTGGGAGGCCAAGCGCAGGTTCCCGGAGATTGCTCAAATCAGAACTCAGCTTGCCGAATTGCTGCGACGCGAGGGTAAGAATGAAGTGGCAGAGCAGGTTTATTGTCAAACCACAATCGATTTTCCAAATAATGCGGTGTGCCGGAATGGTTTAGCCGAGGTGTTGAAAGCGCAGGGGAAGCTGGAAGAGGCGGAGAAAGTTTATCGTCAAGCCCTGAAAGATTTTCCAAAGAATGCGGTGTGCCGGACTGGTTTAGCCGAGGTGTTGAAAGCGCAGGGGAAGCTGGAAGAGGCGGAGAAAGTTTATCGGCAAGCCCTGAAAGATTTTCCAAAGGATGCAGTGTGCCGGACTGGTTTAGCCGAGGTTTTGAAAGCGCAGGGGAAGCTGGAAGAGGCGGAGAAAGTTTATCGTCAAGCCATGAACGATTTTCCACAGAATGCAGTGTGCCGGAATGGTTTAGCCGAGGTTTTGAGAGCGCAGGGGAAGTTGGAAGAGGCGGAGAAAGTTTATCGTCAAGCCATGAACGATTTTCCAAAGGATGCAGTGTGCCGGAATGGTTTAGCCGAGGTGTTGAAAGCGCAGGGGAAGCTGGAAGAGGCGGAGAAAGTTTATCGGCAAGCCCTGAAGGATTTTCCAAAGGATGCAGTGTGCCGGACTGGTTTAGCCGAGGTGTTGAAAGCGCAGGGGAAGCTGGAAGACGCGGAGAAAGTTTATCGTCAAGCCATGAACGATTTTCCACAGAATGCAGTGTGCCGGACTGGTTTAGCCGAGGTTTTGAGAGCGCAGGGGAAGTTGGAAGAGGCGGAGAAAGTTTATCGTCAAGCCATGAACGATTTTTCAAAGGATGCAGTGTGCCGGAATGGTTTAGCTGTGGTCTTGTTGCTGCGCGGCGAACGCTACGAGAGCGTTCAACTTTTGGAAAAAACCACCAAAGATTTTCCCAATAATCTCATCACCCAAGAGCTGCTCAAAAAAATTGCAAAGCCCTCCGAAGATCTTGCAGCGCTTGCGGACATTCACGAAAAATTAACGGCGGCGCAAGAGCAGACGGAGCAAGCGGAAGCTTTGGTGGATCAGTCCATGTCATCACAAGAAGAACAAAGCCCACAGGAGATTTCCCCGGCTCTCTCTTCGGAAGCAACTTCTGCGCAGCGCACGGAAGAGCGCGAGCCGCTGCCACAAGAGAGTTTTGACTTATCGTCTCAAACAGAAACTTTAGAACCGGCTGCGGGAGATAAAGCTCCCATACTTGCAGACGATGCACTTTCGTTCGAAGAGAGCAGCAACGGTGACGAAATGCACCTCGGGCTGGCCAATCTTTACCGCCTGGCCGCGCGGCAAGCCCCTGGCGAAGTGCAGGCACGCTATCGCGAACTCTTTCGCGAGGCACTGGCCCAAGTTCCCCAAAACATTTTCGCGGCGTTGGAAGAAGGCTTCGAGTTGCTTGATCGCGACCCGCAAAGCGCGGCCACGTATTTTGCCGAGCACATCGAACACGGCAAACAACCGCACGTGCTGGGCTTGCGCTTGGGCTATTTGCAAGCGCGCCGGAAAAAAGACGAAGCCTTGCCGGCTACGGATTGGCAGGCACTCTTCGAAATTTTTCCCAATCAGAAAACGCTCATTGCACTCGCTGCCGCACAAGCCGAGTTGCGTCATGGCAATGGCACAACCATCTCTGCGCTCGAAACGCTGCGCAAGCAAATGCAAGCGCCGCTCGCAAATTTGCCGAGCGGCTTGCAGGCCAATGAGCAGTGGGTGCGCGCCACCGTGGAAAAAAGATTGTTCGCCGAGCTTGATCTCGCGCAGCCTTTCACGACACATGCTTTGCCTTTAGTTTTATCTCGGCATGCACAGCATGATTTTATTCTGCAGGGCGTGTTGGAGCAAAGTCTTACGAACTTTTGAGTATTACGTAGCGCAGACTTCCAGTCCAACGCCGCTAACTTTTCAAAGGGCAAAACAGTTTTGAGCGACCGACCAAAACCTTGAAGCGAGCTTGACCACGTTAAATTGGCTTGGACAAAAGCAATGACAGAAAAATGGAGGGCAGAAACATAGGGCTTGGTTTCATGAGAGAAAGAAATGCGACCCTAGATCAACGAAAAGTTGTAAAATTTTCTGCCCTACATTTTTCTGTCAGGGCTGTCTTAAAAAGTTAGTGACATTGGACTTCCAGTCTGCAAACTAAGCAGGCCCGCCGAGGCGGGGCGCTACAAAATTTTCGCGATCGTGATAGTTTTTCCAGAGTATTGCATGAACCATACGAAAGAAGAAATCGCCCGCCTCACGCACACGGTTCGCTGCGCGGGTTGAGCCTCCAAACTCAGCCCAACGGTGTTGTGGCAAGTTTTGAGTCAGGTGAAGAAAGTCGAGCTTCCCAACGTGCTCGTGGGTTTGGAAGGCGGCGCGGACGCGGGCATCTTCCAATTGCGCGAGGATCTCGCATTGGTGCAGACCGTCGATTTCTTCACTCCGATTGTGGACGATCCGTATGACTATGGCCGCATCGCTGCGACCAATTCGTTGAGCGATGTGTATGTCATGGGCGGCAAACCGATCACCGCGTTGAACATCGCATGCTTCCCGAAGGACGGCAACCCCGATTGGCTCGTCGGTATTCTCAACGGCGGCATCGATCAAGCTGCGGAAGCAGGCGTGGCCATCATCGGCGGCCATACGGTTGAAGATGAGGAAATCAAATATGGTTTGGCGGTCACTGGAACCGTTCATCCGCAGCAGATTATTCATAATCATACTGCGCAAGTTGGTGACGCGCTTGTGCTCACGAAGGGGCTGGGCACGGGCATTCTCAGCACGGCGCTCAAATTCGGCAAGCTCGACGAGGCGATGATCAAGAGACTCGTGCAAACCATGACGCGCTTGAACCGCCGCGCAAGCGAAGCCATGATTGCAGTCGGCGCGCATGCGGCTACGGACGTCACCGGCTTCGGTTTGGTCGGGCATGCGCACGAGTTGGCGCAAGCAAGCCACGTCACGTTTCGCATTGCCGCGCGTGAAGTGCCGATCCTGCCGGAGGCTTTGCATTATGCGCAAGACGGCTGTTTGACCGCGGGTGAGCGCAGAAACGGCGAGTTCGTGCAGGAACATTTGCGCGTCGCGCCGCAAGTCGATCCGCTATTGATGAGCATATTTAAAGACCCGCAAACCGCGGGCGGTTTGTTGATCAGCATGCCGACCAAGCGCGTGCAAGAATTTTTTGATCGCCTCGGAGATGAAGCCGAAGACGCGCGACAAATCGGAGAAGTGGCGCCGCGCGGAAAGTTTACGATAGAGATTTCATAGCGCAGACTTCCAGTCTGCGAGCCGTGCAGGCAGGATGCGTGCGCTACAAAATATTCGCGTTTGTGATGGTTTTTCGGAGCAAGCCCATGAGCATCGATATTGTCACCCAGCCGCTTCCGCGCAAAGCGCCACCAAAAGAACTCGTCACATTCGATGAGTTCTGTGATATTGTGCGCGAAGAGCAGAAGGCGGACTTAATTGACGGGATCATTCATATGGCAACACCTCCCACACTCGAGCATGAGGATCAATTCGGTTTTCTTTTCACGATTCTGCGCGGCTATGTGCGCCACAAAGGTTTGGGCACTGTGCTCGGCTCGCGCGCGGCGATGTTGCTTTCCGAAGAAGATGCGCCCGAGCCGGATCTGATGTTTATCAGCAAGGCGAAGCTTCCGCAAGCAAAGGGGAAGGCTCTGCTCGGCGCAGCAGATTTAGTCGTTGAAATCGTCTCGCCCGGCAGCCGTTGGATCGATCTGCAAAAGAAGAAAGAATTATACGCGCGCTTCGCGGTCCCGGAATATTGGATCATTGATCCTTTTCACCAAGCCGCATACTTTTTGAAAAACCATGCAGGCATGTGGGAAGATTTGCCATTAGATGAAATGAATATCGTCCGCTCCGCGATCATCCCCGGATTTTGGCTGCGTGTGGATTGGTTGTTCGCCGAAGAGTTGCCGGATGAAAGCGAAGTGCTCGCCAAGATTCTTGCCGGCTCTCCTTAAGGCCACGTTTGCAACAGCTGTTTGGAGCTTGATCATAAAGCCGCGGGGCTTGCCAATACTCTGCAGCCTAATTCTCTGCAACGCAATCCGCATTTAATCCGTCTCTTTGCAATGCCTCTTTGTTATCGACATTCATTCTCCGTGTATCACGGACTCGTTCATTCCGCTTCTCATCATTTGGAGGTTCGTTATGACACGCGGTTTCGCTGCGCTGCTTTTCTGCTTTAACTTCACCGCCATCGCCTCTGCCCAGCAAGCTTCCACGTGGGCCACCATTCAAGAAAACATTTTCAATCGCAATTGCACCTCATGCCACGTTGAAGGCTCTTCGTTCGCGCGGCAATCGGGATTGGTGCTCACGGCGGACGTGGCGTATGATAATTTAGTCGCCGCGCCGCCGCGGAACATTGCCGCGCAAGCCGACGGGCTGATTCGCGTGAGCAAAGTAGGCGGCTTTGCGGGCTTGCAGCAAAGTTTTGTTTGGGAGAAGATCAATGCCGCGGAGCAAAATCATTTTTATAACGATCACCCCGGCTACGGCCAAATCATGCCGCTCGGCTCGCCCTATCTCACCAATGGCGAGTTGGCGTTCCTCAAAGCGTGGATTGAAGCGGGCGCGCCTTCGGGCGGCGTGGTGGCGAATCCGAATTTGCTCAACGATCAAACGCGCTACACGCCGCCGGATTTTAAAGTGCTCAACCCTCCGGCCCAGGGCGTGCAGTTTCATCTCGGGCCGTTCGAGGTTTGGCCCGCGCAAATTCACGACCGTGAGTTTTTGTATTTTGAGCCGTATCAAACCACCACGGATCAATATATCTCACGCTATGAAATTTCCATGCGCCCAGGCAGCCATCATCTCATCGTGTTTAATTATCCCAACGGCAAAGTTCCGCCGACGGCGCGCACGTATCGCGATTTGAGAAATGCCGCGGGCAATATCGATTTCAGCGTCGCTTTCGAGCTGAATAATCTGTTCCCTTTTCAATTCTACGTGGGCACACAAGTGCCCTATGTGAATTATTATTTGCCGAAGGACGTGGCTTTGCGCCTGCCCGCGGGCTATGGCTTTGATCTCAACTCGCATTCCGTCAATCGCACGGGCCAAACGCAGAAGGGCGAGGCTTACGTTAATTTCCATACCGTGGATCGCAGTCAAGTGCAGCACGTCGCGGATTATGACAATCTCGGCAACACCGACATTACGCTCCCACCCAATCGCGTAACCACGATCAGCAAGACGTTTGCTTTTAACCAGACGCGCCACATCATTCAAATGTTTTCGCACGCGCACGAACACATGTTGGAGTTCAGCGTGACGCGCGTAGGCGGCGCGCGCGACGGCGAGCTGCTCTATTGGACGAACGATTGGGCGCATCCGCCGACGCTCGAACTCGACCCCCCGCTCACGATCAATGCCGGCGAGCGTTTGAAGCTCTCCACGATCTATAATAACAACACGAATCAAACGATCCGCTTCGGCCCGTTGAGCACGGACGAGATGCAATTCGTGTTTTATATTTATTACACGGGCGCGGTCAGCGCCGTGAGCGAGAATAAAACGAGGCCGGAGAAATTTGAGCTCGCGCAAAACTATCCCAACCCTTTCAATCCCACGACGGAGATTAAATACTCTCTCCCGAAGAATGGCGTAGTGAGTTTAACGGTGTATGATGTGGAAGGGAAGGTCGTGAAAGAATTGCTCAATCAATTTCAAATGGCGGGAGAACATCACGTGACGTTTGATGCCCGCCATCTCACGAGCGGCGTTTATTTTTACCAACTCCGCGCGGGAACGTTCGAGCAAACGCGGAAGATGGTGTTGGCGAGGTGAGGCTGTGCTGCCAGCTTTAGTGGTGTTGCGATGAGATGAAGGTTTCGTGCAAAGGGCAAAAGCAATTTTCTCGCCTTAAAAAATCCCACAGCAAAGAAAATCTTGCTGTGGGATTTTTATTTGGCAAGAGATTTCTGCGCCGCAGCGCTTGCAATCAACCGAGGCAAAAATCTTGGGCGGTGTTGTTTCCCTCATTGCTTTCCGGCACGACAGTTAGGACATCGACGGTGATTCTGAAAAAGCAATCCGGGCTAAAACATCCTCGCGGAATTTCAAACAAAAGCTCGGCGGCGGCCCCGGGCGCTAACGCAGGAGTTGGCATCGTAACTTTTACGGAACCTCCTCCGGTCGTGAAGAACTCGACTTCCGTAGTCGAAGGCGCAGCCGCGCCGGCACCCTGATTTCTTACGGTGACGGCGAGCTTTCCATCTTTGAAAACGCAAAAGCCGTTTGGCCCGCGCACCGGAATCAAGTCCGGCAGCTCTTTGGGATCCTCTTTTCGCGCAATGCGGCGTTCGCGCACCGGCTCCACGTCAATCGAAGTCACCTTGATCGGATGCAGGAAGCCCGCGGGTTGTCCTGCGGTATAAACTGCGGTCACATCGACGCTCGCTTGGCTTTGAATTACGACGAAGCCTTCAAGGTATGGCGCAGGCAAGCCGTTCGGAAAAAGCCGCCGTTCGATATCCATGCAATCCACTTTCAAAGCTTCATCCGGAGCCAGAACATCCACGGCAATCGGATAAATCTTGCCCGGAAGCTGCTGCTCGGGCGGATAGGTGAGCGCAAGCTTTTTGAAAAAACAGATGGTCGAATCAGTGGGATTGTGGATGTTGATAGTCGTGGCATAAATGCCTCGCACGAGTCTGCGGTCTTTGGAATTTTTTTGATCGCCACATACGATCTTGGCGGCGTATTCGAATTTCCACGGCGCCGGACCAAAGGGCACATTCGTCGCGAGCGAGTATTTCTGCGCCGGCAAAGGAACGGCATAACCGCGCACCTGTGCGCGCCATGTTCCTGCAATGGGATTGACCACGCGCACTTGCTCGACATTGTTGAGATGATCCGCGCCCGTGGTTGCGGGCACAATGTTGCCCGGCGCAATCGGATCGATGCCGGAATAAACGCCGCCAACGGGCGTTTCGGGCGTCAACGGCGGCAGCACAAAAGGCTGTTGGATCACGCCGTTCGGCGAGATCAAAACGAGATCGAGATCATT